>Ga0137360_10000518_pt1 | contig 22231 bp, 14 predicted proteins | sample Mad1_60_16metaG_FD_104924 | JGI IMG/M metagenome (GOLD analysis project Ga0137360, IMG submission 104924) | Vadose zone soil microbial communities from Angelo Coast Range Reserve, California, USA - Mad1_60_16 metaG | ecosystem: Environmental > Terrestrial > Soil > Vadose zone | place: USA... | reverse complement strand
GGCCTTCGACGCCTTCGGGGACGGATTTGCCGCGTTCGTCGATGTCCTGCACGGTGGCATAACGGTCGGAGCCGGCATCCATGGCGCCCATCGAACCCATGCCGCGGTAAGACTTGAAGGTGCGGCCCTGATAGAGAATCGTTTCGCCGGGAGATTCTTCTGTGCCGGCGAAGAGGCTGCCGATCATCACGCAGGAAGCGCCCGCAGCGATAGCTTTGGTGATGTCGCCGGAATACTTGATGCCGCCATCGGCGATGATGGGGATGCCCGTGCCTTGCGCGGCACGCGCGGCTTCCATGACGGCGGTGAGCTGGGGTACGCCAGCGCCGGTGACGACGCGCGTCGTGCAGATGGAACCGGGGCCGATGCCGACTTTCAGGCCATCGATGCCGAGCGCGATGAGATCTTTGGCGGCTTCGTAGGTGGCGACATTGCCAGCGATGATTTGTACTTCGGGGAGACGCTGGCGGATGGCCTTGATAGCATCCATGACGCGGGTGGTGTGGCCGTGGGCGGTGTCGATGGCGAGGACGTCGGCTTTGGCTTTGGACATTTCGACGGCGCGCTCGAGGTAGTCGCCGGTGGCGCCGACGGCAGCTCCGACGCGCAGGCGGCCTTGTTCGTCTTTAGCGGCGCGTGGATATTCGCGCTTTTTCTGGATGTCTTTGACGGTGATGAGGCCTTTGAGATTGAAGTCCTGGTCGACGACGAGGAGTTTTTCGATACGGTGTTTTTGAAGGATGCGCTCGGCTTCGTCGAGGGTGGTGCCCACCGCCACGGTGACGAGATTTTCTTTGGTCATGACGGAGCCGACGAGCTGGGAGTGATTTTTTTCAAAGCGCAAATCGCGGTTGGTGAGGATTCCAGTGAGGCGCGTGCCGCGCGTAACGGGAAGGCCGGAGATGTGGTACTTGTTCATGATTTCGAGGGCTTGGCGAAGGGTGATGTCCGGGGAGATGGTGACGGGGTCAACGATCATGCCGCTTTCGGAACGTTTTACGCGGTCGACTTCTTCACCTTGCCGGTCGATGGGCATGTTGCGGTGGACGAGGCCGATGCCGCCTTGGCGCGCGATGGCGATAGCCAGGCGAGATTCGGTTACGGTGTCCATGGCGGCGGAAACGAGTGGAATATTCAGAGCCAGCTTGCGGGTGAAGCAGGTGCGCGTGTCGACTTCAGCCGGGAGCACGGAGGATTTGCCGGGCAGGAGAAGCACGTCGTCAAAAGTAAGACCCTCGGGAATCGGACCTTCAATCATTACAACCTCGCGTCTGAAATTAGCGGCCTAAAAACAGCACAGCCCAGCGGGTGGCCGCTGGGCCGGAAGATGAATGCATCAGATTGCAAAAATCAATCACTGTGAAACTTCTATTCTAGGGGGCAAAGGGATTGGGGTCAAGTTGGGGGTCTTTTGATCTCTTGATCAAGCGCACTAGGGGGCGCTGTCGCCAATACTGTTGAGTTGTTATAAGTCTAACCGGCCAGTACCCGATAACGCGCAAATCGGAAATTGATCCACAACTGCCTTTCGGTTAATAGGCGCGCTGCTAAGGCTATTTGGACTCCAGGACCTTGTAGTTTGCGAGGATGCAGCCACCTTCGATTTGGCGGCACTCGGTGAGAGTGAGCTTTACGCGATGGCCGGGATCGCGGAATGTGGGGATGCCTGAGCCGAGAAGAATGGGGTGAATGTTGAGACCGATTTCATCTACCAGGCCGGCGGCAAAGAGGGATTGGGCTAGTTCGCCGCCACCCATCAGGCAGATTCGTTTGCCGGGACGGCGCTTTAGGTCGCGGACGAATGCGGCGGCGTCGGAGGACACTAGCTCGACGCCGAGATCGTCGATGGACTTGAGCGTGCGCGAGAAGACGTAGGTGCGAATGGTGGGCTCTTTGCGGTTGGGGTTTTTCGCTTTGGCGGATTTCTTCGCGGACGGACGTTTTTGAGCAACCGAGACTTCGTAGGTTTTGCGTCCCATCAGGATGGTGTCGACGTCCTTCCAAAAGTCTGTCATTACCTGCTGGACGTCTTTGCTGAAATGCAGCCAGTCGATGGAGCCATCGGCGCCGGCGAGAAAGCCGTCCATGCTGACAGCGCCGCCATAGGTTACGGTACGCATCGTTTCGCTCCTTGTGCGCCGGTTAAAACCGGCGAGGTGTAGTGCATCGCGCGCCGTCGCGGCGCAGTCAGAACGGCCGCGTCCTCTGGGCTCGTATGCGGCGCCTCCTCAACCGTTGGCTGCCACTGCCTTCTGTCTGTCATCCCTATCCCCTGCGTCGCATGGGCGTCGTTACCTAAGGCAAGAGCCCCCGACGCGGTAGTGCCGCTCGTCCGGATCCGTGGAGGGGTTATGAGTGAACATGATCCCAACTCCGACTCTGCTTTACGGGCAGGGACGCCTAAACTAAATGGTCGTTTAGAAATGATACTATACGAGCGTTGAGAAACGGTCAAGCCCTATGAGTCCGCGTCCCAGGAAAGTCAGCGACAGCCAGCTTTTTGCCGCCACACACGCGGTGATGAGCAAGGTCGGCCCACGCGAGCTGACGCTTGCGGCCATCGCCAAAGAAGCGGGAGTGACGGCGGCGGTGCTCGTGCAGCGGTTCGGCTCGAAGCGAGCGTTGCTGCTCGCGCTGAGCGAAAAATATTCACACGGCGCAGGCGAATTCATCGCGGCGCTCGGGAAGCAGCATGCATCTCCGCTGGCAGCGCTACGCGCGTACGCGGACTGCATGGCCGGTATGGCCGCGTCGCCGGCGGCTCTTGCAAGGAACCTCGCTTACCTGCAGATTGATATGACGGATCCGGATTTTCGGCGGCACCTGGCAAAACAAGCGCGGGCCACGCGGGAGGGTTTGCGGCGGCTGGTACAGGCAGCACTGGAAGCGGAGGAACTCGCGCCGCAAGTGAAGCCCGCAGGCTTGGCGCGAACGATAGAAACAGTGCTCAGCGGCTCGCTGATCACCTGGGGATTCTATCGAGAAGGAACCGCCGCGAAATGGATGCGCGCCGATTTGGACGCCGTGCTGGGGCCATGGCTTCGCAAATGGAGTAGCCCAGCGCGAGACCGCTCGGCAAAGAGTTGAGCGGAGACTTGATGTCAGCTTTCTAAGAGAACAACCGCAGGATGCAATTGCGCAATCTACGGCGTCTAGTTCAGCGTGTTTTGTGAGATTTGTGTGTTGTAGACGTTGTTTAGATACTCGGAGAATTGCGCTTTTTTGCCAGAATTCTTTTCGTTGGCGATCAAGTTCTCGAGTATGGGCACGAGAAAGCGGCTGTAGCGACTGAGGGTCGGTTGGTCGTGAGTGGCTAGGGCTAGCTCGACGGCGCGCTGTGTAGCGGGCGTGACGAGTTCGAGGCGGCCGACGAAGGCGCGGACGGTTTGCGCAGGGGCTGGGTTGATCGAGAGCGGCAGAACGCTGTCCACGAACTGGCGCGGGACGATGTAGAGCAGGCGGCTGCCTTCTTCGAACCAGGAATCGCGCCAGGTTTCAAACATGGCTTGGGCTTCGTCTTGATAGAGGCCCTGGGCGATGAGCATGTCTTCGACGGCTTGTTTTAGAGAATCCATGGTGGCGGAAAGTTCGGGGGGATCGAGAGTTGGTTGAGCGGCGGAGGCGTCCGCGATGCGGAAGCCCAGCTTGTCGCCACGGCGCTCGAACAAGAGCATAGCCGGGATTTCTTGCGTGATGAGATTTTGGGCGAGGACTTTGCCGTCGTGCGCCAGCTTCGCCGATACGGGCACAGAAAAACTGGAAACGCCTCGATAGAAGAGAAATTTTTCGGTCTGGTCGCCGGCTTCCGTTTTGATTCGCAGCGGTGTGGAGGAGGTTTGCCGGGCGGCGTAATAGTGGTTCGCGCGGCCCTCGCGCGGGAGGGTGGCGGAGCTTCTTGGTTCGAGCGTGACCGAGTCCCACGAAATGCTGCTGTCGGGCTGCTTGTGTTGGCGGTTCCAATCATTGAAATAGGCGATCAAGCGCGTCTGAGTCTGAAGGCCGACAGGTTCGACGCGGTTGGCGTGAGGATACCATTCGGTGATGAAGCCTTGCGAGAAGGAAACGTGCACGGAAAGGGTGGTTGGGTGGTTGGTGTAGAAATAGAGAACCGGGGTTTCCATGCGCACGGTTCCGCGGAGGCCGCCTTTGAAATCAGGAGTTTGGAAATGCTCGACAAACGCCGGAACATCGGTTGAACCAGTCAGCGGCAGCCACTCGGCGGAGCGGCCGTCCCTTCCCGCAATGGAGGTGAATGTGCCCCATTCGTGGGCGGTGAGGCTTCGATCAGAAGAGGGAGATTGCCCTCGGAAGAGAATTGGCGTAGCGGCTAAAGAAAGGCCGAGGATAGCACAGGCGAAAAGACGAGATTTCATAGTGGTGGCTCCTAGTCTCCCCATCAGCTAGCTTGACGCGAAAAGAAGTGCGAGCGTTAACAGCGTCCGGAAGGCGGCTAGCGCTGCGGCAAGGAAGCTAGTGTCGTCGGCTTGCTTGACGTGTAGCGCTGCTCTACAGTGAATTCATGGCTTGGGATATGGGGAAATTTGAGCCGCTTGCGGCGCTCCGGAACGGACACGCCATGACGATTGCGGCGGCGGTTGTCCCCCGTCGGTTTAACCTTCCGCCAGCCGAAGAGCGGTTGTTTCAGGTGGATGCGGAGTCCCGGATTCTTGGGCATTGCCATTGGCAGCCGGGAAAAGGGCACGATGTCCCGGTTATCGCGATTCTGCACGGGCTGGAAGGGTCGAGCGACTCGAACTACGTTTGTGGGATTGCGGAAAAAGCGCTGCGCCGGGGCGCTCACGCAGTGCGGCTTAACCAGCGGAATTGCGGGGGCACGGAAGCGCTCACCCCGACGCTTTATAACTCCGGGATGAGCGGGGATTACCGAGCGGTGTTGGAAGAATTGTCAAACGGGGATGGATTCGAGCAGATTTTTTTCGTCGGTTACTCGATGGGCGGAAATCTGGTGACGAAAATGGCGGGCGAGTTTGGAGATGCGGTACCCAAGGCGCTACGCGGAGTGTGCGTGGTTTGCCCGGCGATGGATCTGGGGGCGTGCGCCGATGCGCTGGAGCTTCGCGAGAATTTCTTCTATCAGCGGCATTTTGTGAAGGGTTTGATGGCGCGTTACGCGCGAAAGGCGAAACTATTCCCCGAGCGCTATCCGAAGAGCGGATTTGGAACGGTGCGCTCGGTGCGCGAGTTCGACGACAAAATCACGGCAAAGCACTTCGGCTACCGGGACGCGCAGGATTACTACGAAGCGGTCGGGGCGAAGAAAGTGGTTGCGCAAGTGCGCGTGCCGATGCTGATGATCACGGCGCAGGATGATCCTTTCGTGCCATACGAGTCTTTTCTGCGCGCAAATCCGGCGCAGAGCCCGGCGATACAGTTCGTTGCGCCGAAGCGCGGCGGCCATTGTGGCTTCATTTCGAAACGAAGCGGCGCGGAGCGATTCTGGGCGGAACAGAGAATCATCGAGTTTTGTGAAGCGATTCGATGCGCGTGAAATCACCCCAAGGGTTTTTCGAGCGATACGGCGAAGTTTTGCGTCAAGAGCTGCGCGGGGCCATCCGGCATGATGACCATGTCGTCTTCGCAACGCATTCCAAACTCGCCCGGAACGTAGATGCCCGGTTCATTGGAAAAAGTCATACCGGGTTCGAGAACAGTTTTACTGGCGCGGACCAGGTAAGGATGCTCGTGGCCGTCGAGGCCGATGCCGTGGCCAAGGCGATGGGTGAAAAATTTGTAGTCGGGGCCGTACCCGGCGCCAGTGATAACGGCGCGGGCTGCGTCGTCAACGGTGCCGGACAGTCGACCGGCACGAGCGGCGTCCAATGCGGCGTCCTGAGCTTTACGAACGATTTCGTAGGCTTTCGCGATTTTTTCGGAAGGCTTGCCGAGAATACCCATACGCGTGACGTCAGAGGCATAGCCATCGACGGCACAGCCGCCGTCAATCAAGACCACGTCGCCCTCTTTTAGTTTTTGGGGTTGCTTGGTGCCATGTGGGAGAGCCGCCGAGGGGCCCAGAAGGACCAGCGCCCCGCCGCGCAAACCCACTTTCGAAAAGCCAGCCTCCACGAGATGGGCGATGTCGTCTTGCGACATGCCTTCGCGCAGAGAAGCAAAAACCGGTCGGTAGACATCAAAGGTAGCTTCGCAGGCGAGGCGCATCAGTTCGAGTTCGTGCGGGGATTTGCGCCCGCGGCAGGCGATGATAACGGGATCAGCGGAAACGTATTCAAATCCTGAAGCGGCTGCGCGGAGGTGATCGGAGTAAGTAAAATAGGCGGTTTCTTCAACGCCTAGACGGCCGGTGCGGACGCCTTCATCGGCCAAAGCGCCCGCAGCAAGCTTCGTGGGGCTCTCATCTTCCTGCCAAACGCGGATTTCGATGGGGAAGCGCAACTGTTCCCGCAAGCGGCCTTCCTCGAAGCCCGGACAGACGAGAACCGGCTTCCCCGCGCGAGGCAGCACAAGTCCCACGAGGCGCTCGCTCAAGCCCCAGTGAATCCCAGTGAAATAATAGAGCGAAGTGCCGGGCGCAAAAAATAGAGCGTCAAAATTCGGATTGAGCTCAGACATGAGCTGCTGCGCGCGGGTCAAGCGGGCGCGAAATTCCTCTGCCGTGATGGGTTTGAGGCGAGCGCCGATCGGCTTTAAGCCGGAGAAGTCGGCAGTGGGAGCGTCTTGCGAAATTGCAGCGGCGGCCTTAGAGCCGGGTACAATCGCAATAGAAGAAGCCACCGCGGCGTTTTGCAGGAAGCGGCGGCGAGTGGTGCCGAACTTTGTTAGCATTGAAATGGTCTCCAGTGTGGGGAAGACGTTTAGCTGGCGAACCCCCAGGTTGTCAAGCGGCATAAAAAACTTCGTGAAGGAAAGTAGATGTACAAGTTCGGAGAAAATGCCGGGAGAACTATTCCATGCGAACCGCCTGAATACTTTTTCCCTGAACTTTCAGTTCAATGCCAAGCGGCGGCCGCAGATCCGAACCTTGAACGATTGCGCCACGCACCCAGACATTACCGGGCAGATTAGTAAGCTTCGTAGGATCATAAAGCGTCCGGCTGCAAGGGTTACCAACCATAGGATGCTTTGCGGCTTTGAAATCGTAGTCGGTCTTGAGCTTGGCCAGGTCCTTTATGTACTCGAGCTGACAATTACCGTAAGGAGCGTTCATCGAGAAGGCCCAATAGCCGCTTTCCTGTGAAGCAGAGCTTGCGGGCAAGCGAATCAGCAGACCCGGGACGTTTTCTGCCGTGAGACCATTGCGGATGAAGAACTGCTTGGAAGTCCAGGGCTGAGCCATCTCCGCGGTACTGGCGATGCCAGGGTCCTGCTGCGTAACATGTGGGAGCGCCGCATTTGGATCGGGAGCAGGGGAGGGAACCTCGATCTGAGGAGGAGGTTCAGCCGGAGGAGCTTCCGAATGCCTAGGGCGAAGAATCCATCGTGCGCCGAAAAAAACGACCAGCAACACGGCGAGAAGCGCGCCCACCATGCGAAGGGTAGGATTGTCCAAGGGGCTACGCCGCGGACCCTGCGAGGAAACGCCAGGTATCTGCGGCATATCTACTTTGTAGCGGTCAGGTGGGGACTGGTCCGACATATCAATTAATTTGCTGTGCTCTTAGTTTAAGCCGATAACGCACCTAGCATGCCGGTACCTTCGACGTCGAAAGGGCGAAGGAGCCAAAGCATTCTAGAGCGAGTCATAATACCGAGCAACACAGGGTAGTCTGGAAGTGGGGTAAGACGCAACCGCGCCGCGCGGCTAGAGCGTCCGAGTTCGTGCCCTTATCGCCAACAATCTGTTATTGAGAAGGTTACAATAAATGCCGTGAGACTTGTCTGTAGCGCACGAGGCCTCTAGTGTAATAAGGAAGCATGGGAGGACCGGCTTCCTCGCCGGATAGTATGAGTCCCGAATCACGTGGGGGCGCGCGGGCTTTCGTCCGCAGCCTAAACATTTTATTGAAGTTCGCACGCCTCTATGAATTTGGCCATGTGCGGACTGCGGCGCAGTTTGAGACTACGTGGAAAGAGCTCCGAAGCGCGCTCGATGACAGCGTCGGAAGTGGCCTCTTGCTGGGGGCGTCGGGGAATCAGATTTTGCTGGACGGCGTGCCACTCGGCGCCTCTGCCGGCGAAAAAAGCTTCGCACAAATGCTGATGAGTTCGGGAATCGCCAGCATCCACTTTTCTCCAACTCTGACGCAGCCACAATTCGCGCGGTTCGTGCGCGCATTTCCAAGCGGCAATGCAAAGCCTTCCTCTCTCGCAGAACAACTAAAATCCGCGCTCGCCGGTGAAACAAGCATCAAGGTCAATGAGATTCGTTATGTTGCGGAAGATTCTTCCGTTGCGGGGATCAAAGTAGCTGCACAACTCACTGCGAAAGCTCTTGGCGCCCAAGGCGACAAGTTCAAGGATTTCTTTGAAGATCCTAACAAGCTCCTGCAAATGATTCTTGCTGCGGAAAGTTCGCGCGGCGGGGGAGGAGGCGGGGGAGGAACCGGCCCCGGCTTCGGTCCCGGCGGTGGCGGTCCGGGTGGTGTGCCGGGAGGTGGCGGCACAGGCTCAGCGGGCCAATCTGGCAGTTTGTGGGATAGCTCTGGCAGTGGATCCGGCGCTGGAGGAGGCTTTGGAACTGGTAGCGCCAGCGGTGGTGAAGGGGGCAGTGGCCCTGGCGGGGGTACGGGATCGGGTGGCAGAGCAGGAGTGGGTGGCGGTGGAACCGGAGTTGGTGGCGGAACAGGGCCCGGCGGCGTCGGAATTGGCGGCGGTTCGGGATTGGGGGGTGGAGGTGGAGTAGGTGGCGGTGGCAGCGGGACTGGCGTTGCTGGCGGAGGCGCAGGCAGCGGCGGAGTAGGTATCTCTGGCAGTGGTGGAGGGAGTGGCCCTGGGGCCGGAGTCGGCACCGGTGGCGGAGGGACGGGGACTGGCGGAAGTGGAACTGGCGGAAGCGGAACTGGTGTTGGCGGTGGGGACGCTGCACCTGGAAAGTGGCTGACTGCCTCAGCACTGCTTCGCGGCAGCGCTCTTGGCGGTGGCGGTCCAGCGCCTGGCGCACCGAGTACGGGGTCCGGCGGCGGAGCCGGCTTCAATGTGGCCGAAGAAGACGTCCGAGCAATGCTGGGTCTATTCGCCCAGCTGGGGAAGTCCCGCAAAGATCCGGAAGCAAAAATGGATGTTCCGACATTTCAGTCGCGCTTGAGCGCGATGCCGGTGCGCGCACAGTTCACCTTGCAACAGGCACTGGCAGGTCTGGCGGCCCAGGCGCCCTCGGAAAAGGCCGACAAGCCGATGTTGCTGAAATTGGCGGAACACGTGGCCATCCGCTTTGCGCTGGACAGTTACGAGCGCGGCGAACTGCGCGTGAACGCCGTGAAACAACTCCTGGACCGCATGAATTCGGAGATTGAGGCGCTGCGCAAGATCCTGGGTTCGCAGGAAGAGATGATGGCCCAGGCAGGTTTGTCGGTGCAATCATATACCGAGCTGCTCGACCAAGAGTTCTGGGAGCAAGTGCCGGAAGAGAACAAGAAGGAAGTGCTGACCTCGGACGAAGCCTGGTGCGTTCCGCCGCGCAATGTGCGCGTGTTCCTGGAAGAAATGCTCCGGCGCGGTGAATTGAAGACTGTTAACGAAATTTTGATGAAGTATGCAGCGTGCATTTCGCTGGAAGCGCCGGAAGCGCGCCGCACAACCGCGATCGGGCTTTCCGATCTTGCAGAGCTGTATGGCAGCGGCGACGGCAGCGCGCTGATGGAGTCCATCCGCCGGCTGGGTAATCAGTTGGCCATCGAGCGGGAACCGGAGTTGCAAACGCTGATCAGCGCGGCGTTCGTGCGTATGAGCCAGGAAGCAGCGTCAAAGCGTTGCTATCCGGCCATGCAGCAGGCCCTCTCTTCCCTCGACAGTATCGAACAACAGCGGCCAGGATCGACACAGAGCCTGCGTCCGCGCATCGGTGCAGAGGAACGCTTGCCGGAATTTATCGAAGAGGCGCTGCGCAGCGGCCATCTGGCCGACGGCATGACCGAAATCCTGGGACTGATGCCGAAAGCGACGCTACACTACGTGACGAGCCGGTTTGGCCACTGCGGGTTTCGCGAAGATTGCGAAGTGCTAGGCCAAATTGTCCGGGGGTTGGGCGAGGATTCCACCCAGCGCTTGGTGGAGACTCTCCAAACGGCGCCTGCGGCAGAGGCCGCGGAGACAATCGGCTTGCTAAGCCATTTCGCACCCGATGCGGTTCAGAAAATTCTTCCCGTGCGGCTGAGCCAGTGGCCCCGTTCCACTCACGACCGGGCGGTCCGTCAGCTTTCCTCTGCTCCCCCTGAACAAAGAGCAATACTACTGGTCTCTCTCTATGATTCACTCGACGCGTTGATCCGGCCGCTGGCTCTCGACGAAATGGGCATGAGCGGTCAGCCCGAATGCATCACAAAGCTCCTGGAATTGGCGCAGAATGACCACACTCCTCCCTTTCACCGGCTGAAAGCCGTGGAAGCGATCGGCCGCTTGCGAGCTTCGGCTGGCAGCCCCACACTTCAACACCTTATGGATGCCCGACAGGTGTGGCGCTGGGTCTACCCCAGCGAATTGCGAATCGCGGCCGCCCAGGCGCTAATGCGGATCGATCCCACGATGGCGCTGGAAAAACTCAACGCCAGCGGACTTGAGCGCAAGGATTTAGCACTGGAGCCGACTGATCCCGAGCCCAACGCCTCTGTGATGCGCCAGCGGCGATATGCGCGCTTGAGACTGTCGAGGAATCTGATCGCGGTGACCACCAACTTGCGCGAGAATTTCCGGTTGTCCATCCCGGAACTCAACCTGGGAGGCGGAATCGGCTCGGGCGAACGCCATCTAGCGCCAGGTTCCCTCCTATCGCTCAAACTGTCGCACGGTGTGAGGAGCATCAAGGCGCAGGCGATTGTGCGCGGCGCTCGTCCGCAGGCCATGGCGTTTGAATTTGTGGACATGGACATGGAAGATCGCGCGAGGCTGCGGAAAGTGTTGCTGGAGTTGGGCGGGCTTCCGCAAGTATCAGCAGTGGTCAATCGCAGCAAGCGGCGCGGCCGCGTGGCGCTCAACAAGTAGTATCCCCAAGGACTTGTCGGCGCACGTTACCGACAACTCCCCATCCCTTGCAACCTGTCCTCCCCCGGAGCTAACCCGTCCCGGTGAGCAGGTCACGCGCCCGTCCTCAGGACGGCTTGACAGCAGAGACACATAGAACCTCTGTACCATTGCCGCGAACGGGCCATAACCCTACGGTACTAGATAGGTAGTCCTAGTAAAGGACGGGCATGACGACGAGGTTTACGGACACTAAGTCGACTTCGGGACGGGCCTTCGTAAGAAGCCTGAACATTCTCCTGAAATTTGCCCGTTTGTACGGTTTCGAGCACGCCCGTACCACCGGACAGTTGGAGATCGCGTGGCAGGAACTTCGAGCCGCGATTCCCACGGGAACAGACAACGGGTTGATGCTGGGCGCGACTGGTTCTCAGTTGCTGCTGGATGGCGTTCCTCTGGAAGGCGCTCCCGCCGAAAAGCAATTTGCGCAGCTGCTCTCCGCCGCAGGGCTGGCGAGTATTCAGTTTTTCCCGTCTGTCACCGAGGAAGAGATTGGCAGATTTGCCCGCGCATTTCCTACAGGCAAAGCAAAGCCCACCGAACTCGCCAAACAAGTGAAAGCCGCCCTCGAGGGCGCCCATGGCATCCGCTTGAACGAAATCTGTTTTGTTGCTACCGACTCTCGTCTGAAGGACGCGAGCATGGCGGCGCAACTCGCAGCAGCCTCGCTTGGCGAAGACCAGAACGAGTTCAAAAAGTGGCTCAACGACCCACAAAAATTGCTTGAGCTGATTGCCGCGGCGCAGGGTTCGAGGGGCAGTGGGCCGGTCGGTGTTGGAACGGGAACCGGCGGTTCTGGAACTGGCGGCTCAGGATCAGGCGGCGAAGGCGGAGTAGGGACCGGAGGCGGCGGGACAGTAGGCACGAGTACGGGAGCCGGCGGTTCCGGCTCCGGAAGTGGCAACGTTGCTGGGAGCGATGGCGGCGGAATCGGTGGCGGCGGAGGAATGGGCGGAAGCTCGGGTGCTGCCAGTGAGTTCAGCGTTCCGAGATCAAGTACCGGAGGGACGCTCACCGGACCGTATGCGGCCGGAAGTGGCGTCGCGGGTGTTGCTGGCGTAACCGGAGGAGGTCTTGGAGCAGGTCTCGGAGTGGGTCTCGGTCCAGGGTCTGGGGGCCCAGGTGGCGGCAGCGGAAGCGGACCTTGGCGAGGAACCGGCCAGGGTAGCGGCCCGAGCGAAGATGAAATCTATGGAATTTTGAGTGCGCTGACAAGTTTTGGCAATGTTGGAGCGGGTCAGGGTGGCGCCGAGGCGGCTGTTCAATTCCAGGAGCAGATGTCTCAATTGCCGGGGACGGCGCAAGACACTTTGAAGAGAGCCATTGCTGGACTAGCGGCGCAGGCGCCAGAGGGCCAGCCCGACGAGTCCGTGCTTGTGAAGCTGGCCGAACATCTTGCGATTCGCTTTGCGCTGGAGCGATTCGAAAGTGGCGAAGTAAAAGTAAATGCCGTGCGGCAAATGCTCGATCGCATGAACCAGGAGATCGAAAATCTCCGCAAGATTCTCGGCGCGCACGAAGACAAGATGACGGACGCGGGACTGCTGGTCGAATCCCACCGCGACATTCTCGACCGGCAGTTTTGGGCAGCGGTCCCCGACAGCGGCAAGCAAGCGGTTCTGCTTTCGGGGGACGCGTGGTGCATCCCACCGAAAAACGTTCAGTCTTATGTGGCGCATTTGATTGAGACCGGCGAGGTGGCACAAGCCATCAGCATCCTGCAAAACTATGCATCCTGCGCGGAGAGCGACGAGATAGATGCGCGGAAAAAAACCGCGATGGGCTTGTCCGAGATGGCGGAACTCTACGCCAAGGCCGATCCCAAGCTCCTCGGCGAAGCGCTGCGCCACTTGGGCTTGCGGCTGAGCGTTGAACAAGACGCCGACCTACAAACTCTGGTGAGCGCCGCTTTCGTGAGGCTTAGCCAGGAGGCTGCGACTAGCCGGTGCTTCCCGGTGATGGAGCAAGCGCTCGATTTGATTTCGGGTGTTGAAGCGCAGCGGCCTGGTGTTGGCCGCAGCTTGCGCCCTAAGATGGGCATCGAGGAGCGCATTCCGCAGTTTGTCGATGAGGCCCTGCGCGCGCGGCAAGCAGTCGCCGGCATGACCAACGTTTTGAAGATGCTCCCGCAAACGGCGATGGAGCAGCTCTCGACCCGGTTCAACCGCTGCAGCCTGCGAGAAGATGCCGAGCACGTATCCAACTTGGCCGCGGATCTTGGGGAAGAAGGATTGCACTACTTGCGCAGCACTTTGAGAGGCGGTCCCATTGCCGAGGCTGTCGAAATGGCCGGGCTTTTGAGCAAGCTGGATCCGGAAGCGGTGGAAGTGTTTTTGCCAGCGCGCATGAGAGATTTTCCCAGAACGTCTCAGGACCGCATCGTGCGGCAAATTTCATCAAGCGGCGCTCCGGGGCGCTGCCGAATTCTTCTCGAACTGCTCGATCATGTTGATCCTCTGATCATGCCTCTGGTGATTGACGAGATTGGCGTGACATCCGACCGCGAATCGCTGGGTCGTTTGCTTACAATCGTCGACGGAGACTTGCCCGCGAGCGGCGGACCCTATTTACAGGTGAAAGCCATCGAGGCCCTCGGCCGCATTCACGCGCCCGAATCGATAAATACGCTCAAGCGTATTGTTGAGGCGAAGAAAATGTTCGGCTGGCAGCATCCCCAGGAACTTCGCGTCGCCGCGTTGCAAGCCCTAATGCAGATGGAGCCCGATTGGGCTCGCGAGTTTGTGGCCAAGAGCGGAATCGACCGGGAAGAGTTGGCGCTGGCGCCGTTGGATATCACTCCGAACTCAAAGTTTGTCCGGCAACGTCGGCATACGCGCGTACGCCTGCATAAACCAGTTACAGCCGTGAGCACAAACCTCAAGGAAACCTGCCGGCTCGAGATTAAGACGGCAAGTCTCTCGGGCGGTGTCGCGACCATCAGCAGGCACCTGGCCCCGGGAACCCACGTGCAACTCAAGCTGCAGCTCTGGCTTCGCAACGTGCTAGCCACGGCCCTTATGCGGGACTACCGCGCCCAGGATATGGCCTTCGAGATTGTAGATATGAGTCTGGATGAGCGCAGCAAGTACCGTCGCCTTCTGGCCGACAACCATACCCAGGTGTCCTCTGGGGCGGAAGCGAAGAACCAATCCGTGACGGTTGAAACCCCGGTGACTTCATAGGCGTTTTCCCGTAAGAATCAACAAGTTGCTGGCATTTCGGCCCGCGCGGCAAAGTGTCCGAATAAGGTCACGCTAGAGAATTTGGTGATGTCAAAATGCCATATTGACATCATCCTCGATCATGTGTAATCTACAGGCATGGCTAGGATCGCTTTCACTTTGAGGATTGACACTAAGGAACGCACCGCTCTGAGAAACCTCAGTAAAGTCGAACGACGCCCCATTAATCAGCTTCTAAACGAGGCCATCAGACTCTATTTGAGCCAACCGAGACGAAAAGAAAAGGGACTGCAAGAAACCTTGGAGAAACTCCGGGAATACCGCAAGCGCGATCCCGGATTCAAGCGCGCGATCGCCGCCGTTGTCGATGCCGAGGCGAGGTTCCGCGACCCCGCCGAAGGCGAGCCTGCCGAGGGCGAGTTCGTCGACGGAAGGTTCAAGCCGGCAGGCCCCGTTCAAAGCAAGATTCGAGATCTTCTCGGTGCCTAACTGGGACGAAGATAGTCCCCAGTTGCGGCAGAATCTCGCGCAAGTCCTCAAGGACATTCTTAGCGCGGCCGAAAAGCGTGAGAAGCCGACGCTGGAAATGGCGCGAGCTTGGCATATTCTTCTCATGCGGGGCTTGAAAGTTCCCAACCCGCGATCAATCGGAGCGTTTCGCGGGGAGCCGAGTCTCGAAAACATGCAGGTAAGGGTGGGCTCGAACTACGGAGTTAGCTCGGTGGCCGTTGCCGCTGAGCTGACGCGCTTTGAAGCCAAGCTTCAGCAACTCGTAGCCGAGTTGGACGCGCTGGCGCCTTTAGGTCGGGACTTGGATGCCGACCATTTTGCGGGCATCGTTGATCTCTGTGCTTGGGTGCATGCCGTGTGGGTGCGAATCCATCCCTTCGCAAATGGCAACGGCCGTATCGCGCGGCTTTGGGCCAACAGTCTTGCAGTCCGTTATGGGTTGCCGCCTTTTGTCCGGTTGCGCCCAAGACCCAATGCCGGCTACGAGAAGGCTGCCGCCCAAGCGATGCTTGGCAACTGGAAGCCAACTGCGATTGTCTTTCGCCGGTTGCTCGACGATTTCCTACACGGAGCCTAGCCACGGATTCAAGGGCTCCGCCGAAAATCTCTCATCGGCTCTCCCGTGTCGACGTTCTTGGTGCTGACGCATCCAAACAGTTAGAATAGAATGTTTGTACTGGTCGCGTAAGAGCGGCCAGTGCGTTCACTCTCGCGGAGTACCGCCAGGAGACGGCGAAACCCCTCATGGATGTTGCCAAGGCAGTCGACACAGTTGTCGCTCGATTTATCGGCACCAAACACGAGCGCGACATCAAGAAATTGCAGCCGCACGTCGCGGCCATCAACGCGCGAGAAGCTGAAGTGCGCGCGCTCAGCGATGATGAGCTAAAGACCCGCTTCGCCCAACTTAAGGCGGAAGTTCTAGAGCAACTCAAGGACGCAGATCCCAGCGAGCCTACCTACAAGGAACTTTTGAAGAATGTGCTGGATCCGGCGATTGTGCCAGCCTTCGCCTTAGTCCGTGAAGCGGGCCGCCGCTTTCTGAACATGCGGCACTTCGACGTCCAGTTGATCGGCGGAATGGTTCTGCACGACGGCAAAATCGCGGAAATGAAAACGGGCGAAGGCAAGACGCTCGTTGCCACTTTGCCCGCAGCTCTGAACGCCCTGGCGGGGCGCGGCGTGCACGTCGTCACGGTGAATGATTACCTGGCGCGGCGCGACGCCGAATGGATGAGCCCGCTCTATCGCGGCTTGGGCCTTTCCGTCGGCGTGATCGTGCATGATCTGGACGATGAGCAGCGCAAAGCAGCCTACGGCGCGGATCTTACTTACGGCACCAACAACGAGTTCGGCTTCGACTACCTGCGCGATAACATGAAGTACGACTTGGCGCAATGCGTTCAGCGCGGGCACCAATTTGCCATCGTCGACGAAGTGGACTCCATCCTCATCGACGAGGCTCGCACGCCGCTGATCATCTCCGGCCCTTCGGAAGAGTCCACCGACAAATACGCCAAGATCGACAAAATCATTCCCAAGCTCATTCAGGACATCGACTACACGCTGGACGAAAAGCACCGCACAGCAACGTTGACGGAAGAGGGTTTCAGCAAGTGCGAACGCCTGCTCGGCCTGCACAATCTTTCCGATCCCGTGAACATCGAGCTGATGCACCACGTTTATCAGGCGCTGCGCGCACACTCGCTATACAAGCGCGACGTCGATTACGTGGTGAAGGACGGCGAAGTGATCATCGTCGATGAATTCACCGGCCGCCAGATGCCCGGCCGCCGCTGGTCGGATGGACTGCACCAAGCTGTCGAAGCCAAGGAAGGCGTGAAGATCGAGCGGGAAAATCAGACGCTTGCGACCATCACCTTCCAGAATTATTTCCGCATGTACAAAAAGCTTTCCGGCATGACCGGCACGGCGGAAACGGAAGCCGCCGAGTTCGGCAAAATCTACAATCTCGATGTCATCGTAATTCCAACGAACCGCACATTGATTCGCGAAGAACACCGCGACGTCGTCTATCGCACTGAAAAAGAAAAGTTCGAAGCGGTGGTGAACGGAATTTTGCAAGAAGACAATTCGCTGGCTAACGGGATCCGCCACTATCACGAACGCGGTCAGCCGGTGCTCGTCGGAACGATCTCCATCGAAAAATCGGAAGCCATCGCTGAACTATTGAAGAAAGCCCGCGTCCCGCACGAAGTGCTCAACGCCAAGCAGCACGAGCGCGAATCGCGCATCGTCGCGCAAGCCGGGCGCAAAGGCGCTGTGACCGTGGCCACTAACATGGCCGGCCGCGGCACGGACATTCTTCTCGGCGGCAATCCCGAACAGATGACGCGCGACCATTTTCTAAAAAACAAATTGGCCATGCCTTACGCCGCTGCACCAGCTGTGATTCCTGCCGATGGCGGCCCTGCAGCCCTGCCCACAGTCCCCATGGTTCTTTTCCAGAACGAAGGCAAAATATTCCAAGTCCCTGCCGACCAGTGGAAACCGGTCTACGATCAGTTCGCGCAGCAATGCAAAGCTGAACACGACGAAGTCGTGACGCTTGGCGGTTTACACATCCTCGGCACCGAACGCCACGAAGCCCGCCGCATCGATAACCAGCTGCGCGGACGCGCCGGCCGCCAAGGCGATCCTGGCTCCTCGCGATTTTTCCTCTCTCTCGAAGACGATCTCATGCGCATCTTCGGCGGCGAGCGCATGAAGGCCCTGATGTTCCGCCTGGGAATGACCGAAGGCGTCCCCATCGAATCGAAAATGATTTCGAATCGCATCGAAAACGCCCAAAAAGGGGTCGAAGCGCAGAACTTCGACGCCCGCAAACACCTCCTCGAATACGACGATGTGATGAACAAGCAGCGCGAGGCGATTTACGCCATTCGCCGCTCCGCGCTCGAAGGAAAAGATCAGCGCGACTACGTCCTCGGCGTTGCGGAAGATGTCGCTCGCGAGCTGGTCGATAATTTCTGTCCGCGTGACCAACATCCGGATCAGTGGAACGCCACGCAGTTCCTCGCTGAAGTAAACGCCCAGTTCGGCATCGACGCCAAAGCTTCCGGCGCCGATCCTGCCACGCTAAGTCATGACGAACTTGCCGAAACCACCGTCAAGGCTGTCACCACACGCTACGAAGAAAAAGAAAAGCAGTTCACCGCCGACCTGATGCGCTGGCTCGAACGCCGCATCATCCTCGACGTCGTCGATTCGCAGTGGAAAGACCACTTGCTCTCGCTCGACCACTTGAAAGAGGGAATCGGCCTTCGCGGCTATGGCCAGAAAGATCCACTCGTCGAGTTCAAGAAAGAAGCCTTCGTTCTATTCGAAGATATGATGGCGCGCATCGATAACGAAACCATCCGCTATCTGTTCCACATTCAAGTCCAGCAGAACGAGCAGCCTCAGCAAGGAGCGCCAGGGGCGCCGGGCCAACCGCCCACGCCTCCGCAGCCGCCCCGCCAACGCGCTGGCGCCGCCGCTGCCAGCGCCGCAGCCCGCGCCAGCGAACCGCCTCCCCAGCGCTTACCCGCCTTCGCCCGCGAAATGGAACGCAAACAGGAGCGCCAGCAAAAAGAGCTGCAGTACCGAACAGGGCCGGCGCAAGCCGAAGCGCCCAAGCCGGTCCGCGCAGGCGCGAAGGTAGGCCGCAACGATCCCTGCCCCTGCGGCTCCGGAAAAAAATACAAGAAATGCCACGGCGCCAACGCGTGATTAGCGCAATTTTCAAATACCGTCATTCCGAGCGAAGCGAGGAATCTCTCTTCGATTTAAGCATCGAGACAAGGTAACCAAATGCCGCCAGCACCCATGCCGCAACCCGAACGCCACCCCATCCCCGGCGTAAAAAATCTAGTCGCCGTAGCCAGTGGCAAAGGCGGCGTCGGCAAAACCACGGTCGCCGTCAATCTCGCCCTGGCCCTGGTAAAACTCGGCCACAAAGTCGGCCTAATGGACGCCGACGTCTACGGCCCCAACGTCCCCATCATGCTCGGCACGCTACAAGAGCCGCAAGCCACCGCCGAAAAGCGCATCATCCCCGTACAAGTCGCCGGCATGAAAATGATCTCCATGGGCCTGCTCAACCCCGGCGACAAGCCCATGGTCTGGCGCGGCCCCATGCTGCACAGCGTCATCACGCAATTCCTGCGCAGCGTCGAGTGGGGCGAACTCGACTACCTCATCATCGACCTCCCGCCCGGCACCGGCGATGTGCAACTCACCCTCATCCAAACGGTGGCCGTCACCGGCGCAGTAGTCGTCACCACGCCTTCCACCGTCGCCCTCGCCGACGTCCGCAAAGCCATCGAAATGTTTCGCCAAGTCAATGTCGAAGTCCTAGGCGTCGTCGAAAACATGAGCACCTTCCGCTGCCCCCATTGCGACAAGCCCATCGACATCTTCGGCCACGGTGAAGGCGCAAAAACCGCCGTCGCCTACGGCGTTCCCATCCTCGGCGAAATTGAAATCGATCCGCGCATCCGCATCGGCGGCGACACCGGCAAACCCGTAGCCGGCCTCGGCGAATCCGCCCCCGGCACGCAAAGCCTCTACGCCCTAGCCCGCGCCGTCACCGCCCGCCTAGCCGAAGTCAGCGCCACCTCCTCCGGCCCCACCGTCTCCATCGACTAGGTCGCGCAGGCAATCTTGGCTGTGCTCTTGGCTTCATTTCTCTCTTGAGCCAGATTGAATTCTTGTTATAATGCGTTTGGGAATAATCTCGGCATATGGACTGCGGCAACCCTGTTGCCGCTTTTTGTTTTTGCGGGATGTAAACGCGAGAGACAAATCGGCCGGGTCCAAAGCCAGAGCGGCTGACTTCTTTGTCCTTGTAAGTCATTTAGAATCTGGGCTTAGACGCCGTCTCGTAGCTGTTGATTTTAAATAACTTACAGAAACGCTAAATCCTTTAGAAGCAACACTTACAAAAAACCGGGGGAGGGTGTTATGGTTAACCAGAATTCCGGTTCGAACCGCGCACGCGGCTCGCTGGAGCTCGGCCGCCAGCCCGACATTCGCCCCTATCGCGGCAAGCGCCCGCAAATCGGCGCCTCCGCATACATTGACCCCGCCGCCGTCATCATCGGCGACGTAGTCATCGGCGAAGACTCCAGCGTCTGGCCCGGCACCGTGATTCGCGGCGACGTGCATCACATCCGCATCGGCGTGCGCACCAACATTCAAGACGGTTGCGTCCTCCACGTCATGCGCGATGAACACCCGCTCATCCTCGGCGACGACGTGACTATCGGCCACTCCGTCACGCTCCACGGCTGCACCATCGAGTCGCGTTGCCTAATCGGCATGGGCGCCATCATTCTAAACGGGGTGCACATCGGCGCCGGAAGCATCGTAGCCGCCGGCGCGCTCCTCCTCGAAGGTGCCGAAATTCCGCCCGGCAGCCTCGTCGTAGGCCACCCCGGCAAAGTCAAGCGCGCCCTGACCGGCATCGACCAAGCCACCATCGACGCCTACGCCCAGCGTTACGTCGAATACAAAAATATCTATCGCAACGAGTCTACGTAGCGCCGGCCTTCAGGCCGGCATCTTGAAGGAGCACATGGAGTGAGCGAAGGCGCACAAAAAAAGCCAGAGAAGCCGCGCAAATTCCAAGCCATCCGCGGCACCCGCGATCTGCTCCACCCAGACACCGCACTCTGGAACCGCGTCGAGCAAACCGCCCACGAAGTCTTCAACACCTACGGCTACGGCGAAATCCGCCCGCCCATCTTCGAACCGACCGAACTCTTCTCTCGCGCCGTCGGCGGCGACACCGACATCGTGTCGAAGGAAATGTACACCTTTTCTCCTGAGCCGCTCACTCGGCTAGATGCACTTCGAGCTTTGATACTCTCTGCCAAGGACTATTGGGGAGGCAGCGACTACCCGCCCCGCGTCAACGAACCGCTGCAAGAATTCGTGAATGTCCTGAAATCAGCTACTAGCCGCGGAGCGATCCCGGGCACTCCTGAAAACATTGCCGATCAAGCGAAGCTTGAATCCCTCGGAAACAGGCTCGATCAACTGATCAACGTCGAAGACCGTCCGGATATTGGGGAAGTGAATGACCTTTGTGAACAGGCCGAAAAGCTCGTCGAATCGCTGCAATTTCAAGACGCGGTCACCCTGCGGCCGGAAGCGACGGCGAGCGTGTGCCGCGCGTACATCGAACACAACATGCAGCAGTTGCCGCAGCCGGTGAAGCTGTACTACATGGGGCCAATGTTCCGGCGAGAGCGACCGCAGAAAGGTCGCTACCGCCAATTCTATCAAATTGGGGCGGAAATCCTTGGCGGGCCTGACGCTCCCGCTATCGATGCTGAACTCATCGAAATGCTGATGACTTTCTTCCAGAAGTGCGGTCTACAAGGCACCGAACTCAGCATCAATTCCATCGGCCACGCTGCCGACAACTGCCGACGCGGCTACGTCGCCTTGCTGCGCGGCGAACTCGAAAAAATGAAGGACAAACTCGGCGCGGACTCCCAGCGCCGTATCGAGACGAATCCGTTGCGTGTGCTCGACTCAAAACTGGAACATGAGCAGCCCATCATCGCCACGCTGCCGCGCATCGCCGATCATCTTTGCGACGAATGCAAAACGCACTACGCCGCCGTGAAACACGAGCTGGAGCTGCGTGGTGTGATCTACCGCGAGAATTGGCGACTCGTCCGGGGCCTCGACTACTACATGCGCACCACGTTTGAAATCACCGCGCAGGGCCTCGGCTCGCAAAATGCTGTCTGCGGCGGCGGTCGCTACGACGGCCTCGTCGAACTTCTCGGCGGGCCGCCCACAAAAGGCATAGGCTTCGCCATCGGCGAAGACCGCCTCATTCTGTCGCTGCAGGAAAGCAGCAAAGCCGCCGCGCCGCAAGGCCGCGACATATACATCGCCTGGATGGGCGAACGCGCCTACGCCACCGCGATCCGCGCGGCCAAAGATTTGCGCAACGCTGGTTTCCGCGTCGAGCTGCCTCCCACTGAACTGAAATTCGGCAAAGCCCTCGAACGCGCCAGTAAGCTCAGCTCGCGTTTCGCGCTCATTCTCGGCGATTACGAAGTCGCCGACGGCCAGTGGACGCTGAAAACCCTTGCAGACGGCTCGCAGCAGAAACTCACCGAACAAGCTCTGCTAGAATATCTCCGCACGGTTTCGCCGGGTTCATAACGGTGGGACAGGCATTCCTGTCTGTCTCCTTTTGAAGTGGCACAGCACAGCAGAAAGACTGACAGGCAAAGAATGCCTGTCCTACTAGGAGAAAGCCACTTGCTGGATTTTCTAGGCAATCTGCAGCGCACACATTACTGCGGCGCACTGCGCGCCACCGACGAAGGCCACGACGCCATCGTCATGGGCTGGGTCTC
>Ga0137360_10000516_pt1 | contig 22263 bp, 17 predicted proteins | sample Mad1_60_16metaG_FD_104924 | JGI IMG/M metagenome (GOLD analysis project Ga0137360, IMG submission 104924) | Vadose zone soil microbial communities from Angelo Coast Range Reserve, California, USA - Mad1_60_16 metaG | ecosystem: Environmental > Terrestrial > Soil > Vadose zone | place: USA... | reverse complement strand
GAAAAAGTTGCCGCAGTTATTGCGGGGCTAGCGAAGGCGAAATAAGAAGTTGGAGTTTTGACGATCGTCCCGCACGAGATACAGCTACGGCCGGCGGCGGAGGCTTCGTTAGAACGGGCGTCTCGCCGCTTGGCCGAATAGTCACATTTCCGGCTAAGTGACCCTTGGCTCAACTGTTGCCTTCAGGCCAATGCGCTCAGCGACCAATGTTTACCGAACTCAACATTAGTCCTGTGAAACGCGCTTGTGGCTATCTTGAGGGCTGGCCCCCCGGATTTCTGGCTAAACGAAACCACGCGTGCAGTCGCTTAGTTCTGAGACTTGCGCGGCGGAATGGATCAGTTCGTTGCGGAACGGTATGCTCAAAAATTGTGTATTCGGTACGTATCGGGCCCCCGGAAACCATCCGCCAGTTCCGACTAAGTTCCAAGTTCCCTCCGCTACGTAATGCCACACTTCGCGTTTCTCGGCCGGCGTCATCCGGATCCCATCGCCCGCTCCAGGAAAACCACAACATTCACGTTGATGCGGCGAGCTTTGCTCACCGGCTTAACCTCAAGAGTCGGGATAAATGGCAATACAAAGAACACTGCCGGCAGGCGGAAGCGACTCGTGCGCGGCCAGACTGACATGCGCGACCTGATCGAACGGAGCTGGCGGAACGACGCACACCAGGCGAGGGCCGCTTGATGTATATTTGGCGCGCGCGAACCGGCTTAACAAGGGCTTCCGTTAGTGGGGAGGCATGCAATGGTTCAGAACACGCGGCGCTCTAATCGCCTTTGGATATCTCTGGCTGTTGTGCTCTGCTTCGCGTTCGGCGCGGCGGCACAGGTCAGTCCGGATTTGTTTTCCGGCTTGCAATGGCGCAACGTGGGTCCGTATCACGGCGGACGTATCGCGTCCGTCACTGGCGTTATCGGCGAGCCCGGCACTTTTTATGTCGGCCTGCCGCAAGGCGGAATTTGGAAAACGACCAGCGGCGGTATGACCTGGTATCCGATATTTGACCAAGTGACGGACGTGGATAGCATCGGCGCCATCCAAGTCGCTCCCTCGGATCCCAACATCATTTATGCGGGGAGCGGCGACGCAGTGTCGAGCGCCACCACCGGCACCAACGGTAACGGGATGTACAAGTCCACGGATGCCGGCAGCACCTGGGCGCACATCGGCCTCGAAGGTACAACCAAGATCCCGAAGATCATTGTTGATGCCAAAGATCCCAATATCGTGATTGTTGTCGCCATGGGCGGCGCGACCGGCACGGAACGCGGCATTTTCCGTACGGACAACGGCGGCCAGACTTGGACTAACGTGTTGCACCCTGACGATCAGACCGGCGGCCGCGATCTCTCTTCGCCCTTTGACGAACCCAACGTGATTTTTGCAACCACCGAAGCGGAGGCGAGGGGGTTCCCCGCGGGCGGCGGCGCGGCTCCGGCCGCCCAAGTTCCCAGCCACACCAAGCTCTACAAGTCTCTCGACGAAGGCAAGACCTGGACGGAAATCACTTCCAACCCGTTGACTACCGGACGCATTGGCGTGGCGGTCGCCATGCGCACCCAAGGGCAACGGATTTATCTAGTCGGCGCGGCCCAGCAGAATGCTTCCGGACTTTTCCGCTCCGACGACCAGGGCGCCACGTGGAAACACATGGCCGGCGACGATACGCGGATCGGCGGTAGGGACTACATCTGCGGCGTCTGGGTGGATACGCAGAATCCCGACGTGCTCTACACCCTGAGCACAGCCGCCTATAAGTCGACCGACGGCGGCCAGACTTTCATCGCCTTCAAAGGCGCTCCGGGCGGTGAAGACATGCACGACATCTGGATTGATCCGACCGACAGCAAGCGGATGCTCTTTGGGGTGGACCAGGGCGCGGCGCTTACGTTTGACGGCGGGCTTGCGTGGAGCAGCTATTACGCGTTGCCAGTCGCACAGGTCTACCACATCTCGACGGACAACCGGTATCCGTATTGGATCATGGCTTCGCAGCAGGACACCGGAGCGGTCATGACGCGCACGCGCGGCGACGTGGGCCAGGTCTCAGAGGTCGACTGGATGCCGCTGCCCTCTTCCGAGTTCGGCACACTCACAGCGGATCCCAACAATCCCAACATCGTCTATGGCCTCGGTTACGGCGCTGCAGGGGGCGGCAGCAGTTTGGTGAAAATTAATCTGACCACAGGCCAATGGGAAAACGCTGCGCCAAATTTTGGGGTGGATGCGGCCAAGTACCGCGCGAGCCGGGACGCCTGGCGGAGAATTGATCCCTTCGATCCCCACGCGATTTATACCGACATGCAGTGCCTGATGGTGTCGCGCGATATGGCACATTCCTGGAAGGCGTTTAGTCCTGACCTTACGATCGAGAAGGGCAAGCCGCAGGTTCCCTGCGGCACACCGGCGCCGGCACCGGCTGCTGCTGCATCGCCGGCTGCGGGGGCTGCTGCCGGCGGACGCAGTGGCGCCCCGTCCCCGCCATTCATCAGTGACTTTGCCATCTCAACCGTTCGAAAAGGCGTGTTCTGGACGGTCAGCAGCAATGGACAGATCTACAACACGATGGATAACGGCGCGCACTGGAATAATGTAAGCGACGTTCCTGAAGGCGCCGACGTTACCTTCAACACGATTGAAGCGGGGCACGGCGACGTCAACACCGTCTACCTCTCGGGCCGGCAGGGGCGCCCCGGACGCGGCGTATCCGAGAGCAACAGCAACTTCCCGTTGATATGGCGCACGCACGACGGCGGCAAAACCTGGAGCAAGATCGTCAACGGATTGTCCAGCGGAAAGGCTACCGGAAGCTGGGCGAACGTGATCCGCGAGGACCCGAAGCAGAAAGGCTTGCTCTTTGCCGGCACCGAGACTACGGTCTATGTGTCCTTCGATGACGGCGATCATTGGCAATCGCTGCGGCAGAATCTGCCCAGCACTTCGATCCGCGATATGGTGTTTCACGTCGGCGATCACATGAGCGATCTAGTGATCGGAACCTACGGCCGCGGTTTCTATGTTCTGGATGACACTACCCCTCTGCGCGAAATTGCCGCCAAGTCACAGGAAATCGCAACGGCGCCGGTCTATTTTTTCAAGCCTGGGGATGCCATCCGTGCGCGTGTAAGCGATAACTGGGACCAGCCCCTCAATCCCGAGTTGCCGCACGCGCCCAATCCACCCTACGGCGCCATCCTCTATTACCACCTCAACCGCCCGCCTTCCGGCGAAATAAAACTGCAGGTGTTCGACGACAACGGCAAACTCGTCCGCACCATGTCGAGCATTCCGCCGGTGCTTCCTGAGCGCTGGCCTTACCCCGAATACTGGGTAGCCAAAGGCTCCGATCTCGCGTTGCCGACTAAAGTGGGCACCAATCGCACCAATTGGGATCTGCGTTACGACGATCCGCCGGCGTTCAACTTCGACCTCGAGAATCAGATGAATGTGGCTCCAGGCGGATTTGTCACTCCCGGTCCGCATGGGCCGCAAGTGATCCCGGGCGTTTACACTCTGAAGCTGATTGTTGATGGACGGACTTACACCCAGTCGGTCACCGTTCGCAACGATCCGCGCGTCGGCCAGAGTCCCAAGGTCATGGCCGATCTGCGCGCCAAAAACAAACTCATATTGTTGGCGTACCAGGGGGCCAAGGATTCCTATGCCGGAAACTCAGAAGCGTTGGCCGTCCGCCAGCAGGTGGCGTCTTTGAACAGCAATCAACTTTCTGAGGATGTGGCCAAGGCGACAAAGAATATAAACGTTAAGCTCGCCACCTTTGGCGGCGTCGTCGCCGGTCGCGGCGGCCGCGGGGCAGGAGGCGGCGGTGGAGAGCGCGGTGGCGGCGACACGCTCCCTCCAGGCGCGATCAAGCCATTCAATACCCTGAACGCCAGCTTCAATGCGATTGTCAGCACGTCGCAGGTCGGGCTGGATGAAGCGCCGACCCAGGCGCAGATTGATTCTTGGGAAGCCGGTTGCACGGACTACAACGCCACGTTGACGGCATGGAAAAAAATGCAGTCGGAGGATCTCGCTGCCTTCAATGCGCTGCTAAGCAGAAGCCATCTGAGTCCGCTACAGGTGTCTCCGAGCGCGCTGATCGATCCGCGGTGCAAATTCACAGCGCCGGCCGCGCCGGGAAAGGTGTCAGTCAAGAAATAGTGGAGGCCTCCAATTCGTGCCGCGGGAACCTCCAGAGCTTGCGCTCCTTCGCCCGGCTTAACGGCAAGACCTGGCAGGCCACGTGCCGTCGTATCGTTTTAGCACTCTTAGTTGTAGCGAACCCTGCGGCAGTTCAACGATCTCCAAATCATCACAATGCACATACGCGCACCAGGCAGGACCTGAAGAAGTACTGCGCGGCGAAAACAGGGCGACTACGTTGTCCTCGCTAACTTCGGCAATTTCCGGTGATGTGCCTCAAACTCCTTGGCCCTCGGACACCGCTGCCCTGGCTCCCAAGTGTCGGCGAAGAATTTCAGCCCTTCGTTCAGCCTGCGAAACTGGTTGTTGCGTGTGTGTAGCGATCTGAGCGAGATGCCTAGTCATCTCTTCTTCCAATTCGGCGACTCTATTTTGAAGGCGATTTGCCGCCGCACGAAAATCGTTTGCTTCGCGGCGAAGCTGGTTCGCTTCTCCTGAATGGCGTAGTTCAAAATACGCAAGCACGGGCACGGTAGTTCCCGCAAGCGCAACAAGCGTGTCTTCCCACCAGGAATGTGACGAGAAGAATCCTTTGATATGAATGGAACAAAATCACGACAAGAACCAGCGCCAGCAGAGAACATATCGCAAGCAGGCGTCTTGCTCTACCCTGGTTTTCTTCCCACCACGACTTGTCGTCAATTAATGACATGCGCCGGAGGATACGCCGGGCGGCTCGAACGAACAACAATCGACGCCGATGAGGGTAGGCTGACAGTCTTCGAGCACTCCTCAATTGCGGATAAATTGATTTTGGAGCTGGCCTGAGTACTGGGAAATGGCAACCGAGCATTCGATGCAACCTATCGATTTTGCTTGACAATCAACCGGGATTCCATAATATGGCACGCGTGCCGCAATCTAAGACAACCGATTCACCGTACAAGGTGCAGGTTCTGGACCGCGCTTTGGCGGCTTTGGCCATCCTGGCAAACAGCTCAAGCGATTGCAGCCTCGCGGAACTGTGCCCCGCCCTGAAGCTGCACAAGAGCACCGTGCACCGGCTGATGATGGTTCTCGAGCAGCACCGTTTGGTAGTGAAGAACCCGGAGACGGGACGTTATCGCTTGGGACTCAGGCTGTACGAGCTGGGTTCTCGAGCCATTGATGGGCTTGACCTGCGCGGGCGGGCGCGACCGTATTTAGATCGGCTGCAAGACGAATTTGGGGAGACAGTGTTCTTTTGTATTCTGGACGAGGGGCAGGTTTTCTACGTTGAGAAGGTCGAGTCGCAGCGCAGCGTGCGCACAGCATGCACTGTGGGAAGCCGGGCGCCAGCCTACTGCACGGCTGTTGGGAAGGCCATGCTTGCCGAACTTTCAGACGCAGAAGTGAGCAAGGTAGTGCGGCGCTGGGGGTTAAAGCCGGTTACACCAAATACGATCTCCACTGCGAGTGCGCTGAAAGCCGAATTAGGGGCGGTTCGGTCGCGGGGCTACGCGATCGATGACGAAGAGAAGGAGGAAGGACTGCGGTGCGTAGGCGCGGCTGTGCGTTCGCATAACGGAAAGCTGGCTGCGGCCATGAGCATTTCTGGGCCGGCGTTTCGCATCAGCAAGGAAAGGGTTCCTGAGATTGGCCGGGCGCTGATGGAAGCAGCCGGCAAGCTTTCCGCCGAATTGGGTTATCAGGGGGCTCGAGTCGAGTTGGTGCAGGGCGCGGCGAATTAAGGCAGTGAAGAACCCGGCGAAAGCCGGGATTTTTATGGGCCCCTTTTGAAGTGGGATGTCGTCTCATAATACGGTACGGTTGGCTGGCGAGGCGGATGTGCTGCACCGCATCTCGGGAGAACCAGAAACAAACGCGCGCAGAGGTGCCCTGCGCTGAGATAGGAGAAGTCGATGCGTGGAAAATTCGGAGTGGCGATGGTTTTCTGCTTGGTGGCCTTGCTGTGGCCCAATGTTTTGAGGGCACAACTCACCACAACCACGATCTATGGCCGAGTGACCGATGCGAACGGCGGCACGATCGCCGGTGCTCAAGTGGCCGTAACGAACACAGATACAAACCTCTCGCGAACGGCGCAAGCGAATGCCGAAGGCGAGTACCGTATCGAGTTCCTTCCGGTCGGCAACTACAGGGTTGAGATCGCCGCCCAAGCATTCAAGAGATTCCTGCGAGCTGGTCTCGTGCTGGAAGTGAATGTTCCCGCTCGTGTAGACGCGACACTACAGTTGGGAGACATCAACCAGACTGTCACAGTCTCTGAGAGTGTGCCGCTGGTTGACACCACCAGCTCGGGAATCGGGCGCACCATTGAGAATCAAGAAGTCGTTAACCTGCCGCTCGTAAATCGCAATGCGTATGAATTGCTCGAGCTCACACCAGGCGTTCAGAACAGCAGCTTCAATCCGGGTCAGCCGAATCCGGTCATCACCCTCGGTTACCCGGAGCAGAGGACGTTCATTAATGGCGGGGTGGATGGCGGGGCAGGATCGGTGAGCTATTACCTCGACGGCGGAATCAACATGACGGGTTTACGGAACACGGGCAACATTCTTCCCAATCCGGATGCCATTCAGGAATACCGCGTCGAAACGAACAACTACAACGCGGAGTACGGAAAAATGTCTAGCGGCGTGATAACGGTAATTACAAAAACCGGCACGAACGCTTATCATGGTGGGCTGTTCGACTATTGGCGGACCGATGCACTGAACGCCGCTCCCTGGAAGTCGACTCTTGGTACTCCTCCTTTGCGGCGCCAGCAATTCGGCGGGACTTTCGGCGGCCCAATTAGAAGGGACAAGACCTTCTTCTTTGGCTCCTATCAGGGTCTGCGCCAGCTCAGCAGCTTCCTGTTCAATGGCGCGACGTTGCCAACGGCGGCGGAGGCGGGAGGAAATATGGCCGCCCTGCTCCCGACGGGCGGTTCCTTACCGAGTCAGTACACCTGCGGTTCGCTGACCGTGATCTGCCCTAGGTTGCTCGATCCAGTTGCCCAGAAGCTGTTCACTTCAAGCGTTTTTCCCAATATCCCCACGGCGGGCACGGGCCTCTTCCAGGCGGTCGCCCCTAGCCCGTACAACACGGATGAGTTTCTGATTAAGGTTGATCACAATCTGACCAGCAATCAACGCTTGAGCGGAAGCTACTTCTACACGACTGGAAACAATCTGGTCCCTCCCCTGAATTCCACGAGCGGCCAGCCCAACGGCAACATCCCATGGGACGTGCAGCAATTCACCTGGCGGCAGCAAAATGTAAACCTCAGCGATACTTGGACGGCCAGAGCCAACCTGGTGAACCAGCTATGGCTCGCCTATACGCGCAATGTGGCTGGACGGTTAAACTTGCCCGGCACATCCTTGGGCGATCTTGGCTCGGAATTCACTGTCCAAGGGCCGCATTCTCTACCCCAGATCTCTGTGACAGGCTTCTTTACGGCAGCGAGCGCCATCGCCGGGCCCGTCGCCGGGTCGAACTTTTATAACGTCCGGGACGTGGTCAACTACACCCACGGCCGGCATTCGATTTCTTTCGGAGGCGACCAAACTCTCGATAAGGACGTTCAGCAGACCTTGTTGAACAATTACGGCGTGTTTGGCTTCAATGGCACAAACATAAAGGATGCCGTGTCGGGCAAGACTGTTGCGGTTCCTGCGATCGCGAATTTCGTGATGGGCTTGCCGACATCTGTCTCGCAGGACGCCCCGGTGACCGGCTACACGAACAATTGGAGCACGGGGCTATTCGTCCAGGACAATTTCCGACTTATCCCACGCCTGACTCTCAACCTTGGTGTGCGCTGGGATATTCAAACCCCGCCCACCGATCCCTTGAATCGAGGGACAAGCTTCCAGATGGGAGAGCAATCGGCGGCAGTCCCGGCGGCTCCGCAGGGTGCCCTCTTCAATGGTGATCCGGGCGTCACGCGAGGCATCGTGCCTGTTCGGTGGCATCATGTTTCACCCAGAGTCGGATTTGCGTGGGACCCGTTCGGCGACGGTAAAACTTCGATCCGAGGCGGTGCAGGAGTGTTTTACGGCAGTGTTTCAGGCAACGAATGGAACACTGTCACCAATTTCGAGCCTTCTGCCGTCCGCTTCAGTTTCACCAACGTCACACAGCAAGTGACAGGTTCCGGTTTGACCGCCGTGCCGCAGGGCGCGACGCTTTCTTGCCCGTACAATAAGCTAGTGGCGAAAAATGCTTCAGGTGCTCCGCTGGGTCCGACGGTAACTTGTGCCGCCGGGAGCGGCAGCGGTGTAACCGGCACTGATCCGTTTCCGTTCGTTCCGCCGCAGTTCCTCACTCCCGGGGGGCCGTTCTTTGGCTTTGCCAAGGATTTCCAATGGCCGTATAGCTATCAATTCAATTTCTCCGTGCAGCGGCAAATCACCTCGAAATTCAGCGTGTCTGCGGCTTACGTTGGAACCTTGAGCCACGATTTGCCCTTCGCACACGATATCAACGCTCCTGCTACCGGCTCTCTAGCGCCCGCCTGCGCGACTAGCACTGGCGCGAATATTGTGGACCGCCGCCCGATCGACAATGCGGGCGCCCCCACTTGCGCGGCCCCGGGAAGCCCGTTTGGCACGGTTCTGCTTGCACAATCCAATCAGACGGCCTCCTATAACGGCCTCCAGGCGACAGCACAATTGAGAATGACCCATGGCCTGATGCTCCACGCGTTTTACACCTTCAGCCACACCTTTGACAGCGTTCAGCTCGACAACAACACCACACAAGGCGGCGCAGAGGACATGACCAATCTGGGCCTGGAACGCGGCCCGGCGGATTTCGATTTTCGCCATCAATTCGTGACCGCGCTGGTGTGGCAGTTGCATTACTACCATGGAGACCGTTTCTTCGCGCGCGAAATCGCGAATGGGTGGACAATCTCCCCGATCATCAACATTCATAGCGGCTCTCCTTTTTCGGTTATCAACGGTAAAGACGCGAACCTGACCGGCAACAGTTCCGCTGAGCGAGCCGAGCTTGTGCCTGGGCAGAACCCGGTCTTAAGCAATCGCACAGCGGCCGGGTGGTTCAATATCGCTGCTTTCTCGCAGAATCCCGCAAATCTGGTGAACGGCATAGCTGTCAACGGGAACTCTGGGCGCAACATGCTTCGCGGTCCCACGTTTAAAGACGTGGATCTCGCGATCTCTCGCGACTTTGTTTTCAAGGAGCACTTGAGTCTGCAGTTGCGCGCCGACGCCTATAATGTTTTCAATTTGGTGAGCCTGAATCCACCGGGCGCCACTGTCGGCTCGTCCACATTCGGAGTAATCACCTCAGCGAGTGCTATGCGCCAGCTTCAGCTGGGTGCTCGTCTGACGTTCTGAGAGCGGGCCTGTTGCCGGAAGTGATCTTCCTGCATCATGGACAGCCGGGAAAATCGCCTCCGATCCTCGGCTGCATGAAATGTCGAACCCGGAGCGAAGTGCAAATTTGTCAGTCTCAAGCTAATCGAGGAAATACGTTATGTATTTAAGGGAACTATGAACACCAATACAGCAAGCCCTTTAGAGCAAATGATTTTTCGAAAGACTAACGCGCATGCCGGACGGCATGTGGCAGTGACACCTGAGAACAGTACGATGCGGCATTTGGCATATGGAAGGATTCGGCTGAATGTCGCAGTTTCTAAGGTATCTTTTGCCAATGGAAACCGCGAAACCGGGCTGATTCTCCTTTCCGGCACTGCCGCGGTGAGAACGGATGGAAAAGAGTTCGAACTCGGCCAGTACGACGCCATTTACATCCCGAGAGACTCGAAGATCGATGTATCGACGGAGAGTCAAGCGGACATCGCCGAGTTCTCTTCCGACGTGGAAAAACTGTATCCACTAAAGGTGGTGCGTTACGCGGAAACTTCCCAAGACCCGGAAATGAAGTTCAGCGCGGGCGGGCCAGGTTCCTCGCGACAATTGAACATGCTGATCGCGAAGAATGTCGAAGCGGGACGCCTCGTGGCTGGATTTACACACTCGGATCCGGGCAATTGGACGAGCTGGCCGCCCCATGAACACGCCAAGATGCTCGAGGAAATTTATGTGTACTTCGACATGCCGGAACCCGCGTACGGAATTCAGCTTGTTTACAACAACACGGAGTATCCGGAACTCGTGACCGTGGTGCGCGACGGCGACGCCGTATTGATGCCGAGCGGGTATCATCCGAACGTTTCCGTTCCGGGTCACCGAATCGCTTTTCTTTGGGCCATGGCTGCACATCGCGAGGTCGAGGATCGGCAGTTTGGCGTCGTCAATATCCAGCCGGGATTTCAACAAGGCGGATCTGGACTGGAAGTTGGTCGCAAGTAAGCGACCTCGTCCGGCTATGGGGAACAGATTCGGACCTGACGGCGCCGGTTCAGATCCACCAGTTGAGCCCGAAGCTAAAGCCCACACAAATAAGACCAGAGTGACCCGATGAACCTCGAAGCGTTTTCCCTGAACGGCAAGAATGCCCTCGTGACGGGTTCGCACCGAGGACTCGGAGCTGCCCTTGCCGTGGCCTTGGCAAGGGCCGGTGCAAACGTGGCGTGCCATGGGCGCGATCCGAACCCAGGGCCTTCCTGCGACGAGATTCGCGCAGCGGGCCGTAAGACGTTTTACCATTCGGCGGATTTGTCGCAGCCGAAGTCGTGCCCAGAACTTATCGGGAAGACGATCGCAGAATTTGGGTCCGTCGACATCCTTGTAAACAATGCAGGAGTAATTCGAAGGGCTCCCGCGGCGGAATACTCTGCGGAATTTTGGGATGAGTTGATTGCCGTGAACCTGACGGCAGTGTTTCGCCTGTCGCAACTTGCCGCGAGGCACATGCTCGACAAAGGCACACAAGGCAAGATCTTGAACATCGCTTCCCTTCTCTCCTTTCAAGGTGGAATCCTGGTGTCGGCGTACGCAGCCGCGAAGGGTGGTGTCGCCCAGCTAACGAAAGCATTGGCAAACGAGTGGGCCGGAAAAAGAATTAACGTGAACGCTATCGCGCCGGGATATATGGCAACCGACAACACCACCGCCCTGCGAAACGATCCCGTGCGGAGCCGGCAAATACTCGATAGGATTCCTGCGGCGCGATGGGGTGAGCCCAGTGACATCGCTGGAGCGGCAATTTTCCTCTGCTCATCCGCAAGTGACTATGTGCACGGGCATGTGTTGGCTGTCGACGGAGGTTGGCTGGCGCGCTGAGGAAAACTTTGTTCGGGAGAGAAAGCGAAGCAGCACCCCTACCGGAATTTCCGAGGCCTGAGTGAATTGGAGAACGCGAATGGAAACGAAAACTAAGAGTTTTCCTAACTTCGTCGTGGTGGCTCACGAAGACGGCCAGGAGTCAATACCTGAAAACGGGCTGAAACGCCGCGTGCTGGCCTACAACGATAAATTGTTTCTTGCCGAGCATGAAATGGTAAAAGGCTGGGCGGGCACTGTGCACAGCCACCCGCACGAGCAAATCGTGTATGTCGTCAACGGCCACCTCAGGATTACCTGCCAAGGAAGGACGGTCGACATTCGAACGGGCGACACCTTTGTCGTGCGCGGTGGCGTCGAACATCGCGCATCTGCGATGGAAGATTCTTTAGTAATCGATGTCTTCACACCGTGCAGGGAAGACTACATCCGTTGAGGGGTTTTTGTTGGGTTGTCTGCCCAACAGAGTGCTTCCGCAAACCGGACGACTCATTCACGAGCAGCTGATCGACGATACAATGCGAAAAACAATTCTCGCTCCAGAAAAAATGTTCGGATTAATTCTCGCTTTTCTTGTCTGTGTGAACTGTGATTCGCTCGCACAGACCCCGGCTGACGCGCCTCAAATCCAGACTTCGGAACTCGATCAGCAAGTCCTGGGATTTCTCCAGAGGGAGGTGACGGCCCATGTTTCCGATATCAAGACTCTCGACCCTCCGCCAGACCACGTGGTTGGAGCGCTAACGACTGGAGAATTTTCCTGGGGCACGTTTATGCGGACCCTCGGCGCCTATTCGGAGTTTGCGGGAACGAAGACCATTGCGGGACATGATGTCCCGCAAATGATTGGAAAGATGGCTCAGATCGAATTGGACCATGGAGGAAAAACGTGGGCACAACTCTATGCAGCAATGGCCCTGGAAAGTTTCGGCCGGGACCTGAACCACAATGCCCTGTGGCAGAGTTTGTCCTCCGAAGAGCGGGCCACGTACGGCGCCTTGCTCGACCCCGGCCGCTTTTATGATGCAAAGTCTCACACGCTAATCCATCTTCCAGAAAATTACTTCGGCGTCGCCGCGCGCATCGCTGCGATTGACTATGAACTAGGCCTCAACAAGGACCGTGCCTCTCTGGATGACCTGCTAAACCGAGCCGCAACACAATTCACCGGTGGAGCTCTTTTTGCTGACGATGCGCTGCCTACCGGCCGCTACGACCGATATTCGAATGAGTATGCCAGAGCGCTCTACGAGGCGGCCGAACTCGCGGAGCGTGAAGACCTCCTGAAGGCCATCGCACCGTCGCTCAAGGAGCAGATGAAACTGTGGTGGGATTTGCTCTCGCCCGACGGCTACGGTTATTCCTGGGGTCGAAGTCTTGGCGCGATCAGCTACATGGACACATTGGAGATTGCGGCCTTTCTAGGAAAGCACCCGGAATTCCGGCCCGCGCCGCTTCCCCAGCTTGCCTCCGCCTATTTTGCCGCATGGTCGTGGCTACGGCGCGACTTCAACGATGAGACCCACTTGCTGTCCATCTTCGCATTCGGAAGAGGCGACTACAGCTACATCACGAAGGAACGCGAATGGCAGCAAACCACAACCTTTCTCGGAAAGGTGATCGGCGCGCATCAGACGTTCATAAGGGCTCTCGAACGGGAAGGCGTCAAAACCTTTCCCTCCCATCTGAACCTTCCCGACGTGGGACGCTTCGAGTACTTCCGAAACGGCCTAGGCCGCAAATTTGGAGTTTGGGTCGTTCGCCACGGAAACATCCATTTTGCCTTGCCCTTCACGACTGGGCCGAAGGCTGCAACATCCGACTATGAGCCCGCGCCATATGGATTTCCTGGTTTCGCTGTGCCTGTCGAGAAGATCTACCCTTGCCTCGTTCCTTTTCTCGAACTGGAAGATGGCCGGACCATCTCTCCCGCGGACGGCGCGAATGAAATTAGGCCTGCAGCTGACGGTACGAGTGTTACTGCGATTTGGAAGCGCTGGGTCGTGGCGGGATCCAAGGCCGGAGAAACGGTGGACTCTGATCTAGTCTCGGAGGTTACCTGGTCCCTTCAAGGAAATAGTCTGCACAGAGTGGAATCGCTGTCGGCGACAAAACCGCTGAAAGTTCGTCGTCTCTGGCTGGCGATTCCGAGCCACAATGGCCATCTTGAGACTTCGGAAGCTGGCGGCGTTCGAATCGATCAACTCACCGCAAACGGAATGACTCTGGAGGTGCAGGTCAAACATTCGGACTGGCCAGTCCACATCTCCGCCTTCGCAACTGGTGACGATTCTCTAGGCAGAGGCGATCGCGGTGCAATCCCACTGCACTTAGTCTTGGACTCTAGAAATGTCCTGCTGACGCCCGGACCTCCCGAGAGTTGGGAGATCATATTGTCTGCCCGTTGATCGTTCCCCGTACATTGCTCCCGTTATCGATCTTGGAATTCTTATTCGATGAAATGCCGATGCTCCATGGAGAACCCGAACGGCATTGACTACAACGCACATGAGCCTTTGGGTTTTGCTGGCTGCGCCCTTTGAGCGCGATGAAGCCGGAGACGATCGCGATGCTTACGAATCGGGAAGTCATCGCGATGGATTCGGATCGGCTCGGCAAACAAGCGGATGGTGTGCGCGCGGAGGGTAGCCAAGAGATTTGGGCGAGGCCGTTGGCAGATGGGTCGAAGGCGGTCGGGACCTTCAATCGTTTCGATTGGCAGCAAACAATTGATGTGGACCTTCGAGAACTGGGATTCAAGGGCAGCGTGAAAGCCCGAGATATTTGGGTGGCGAAAGATTTGGGAACGCTTACGAACAAATACGTGGCGCACGTGCCCGGGCACGGCGTGCTATTGCTGAAAGTGACGCAATAGTTCCGGGTTAGCAATCCTGCCGAGAAAGGGCGCAACATGTTGCGCCCCTACATAGAAGCTAAATGCCGACGCCGTTGCGCGGGCGTTGCTCGCGAACCTGTCTGGTGTTCTGGATTGGCTCCGATTCGCATTCGATGGCAATCGTCGTAACCGGATGATCCGGCGCTCCCGCCGGGAGGCCGGTGAAGCGCACGCGAAAGCGCTCTTGCTCGAACTTGACGCTTCGCCCAGAAGCAAGAAGCTTGGCGGATGTTACTTTGGTCGTTAGGCCGCCTAGGGCGATGGTGTCGCCGGGCCAGAAATGCACGTGCATGTAGAGAGTGTTGCCGCGGCGCGTGAAGCCGGCAAACTCGGAGTGGCGCACCTGGCAGCGGTCCGTCGTGTGGATCGACTCGCCATTACGCGACAACCATTGGCCAACTTCAGTGAGGACGCGAACGGAGTCCTCGGGGATTGAGCCGTCGGGCTTCGGGCCGATATTCAAAAGATAGTTACCGCCGTCGCGCGAACACTCGACGAGATTTCTAATGACCGTCTTTGGGCTCTTCCAATTGTCGTCGGCGCGCTGGTAGCCCCAACTGTCGTTGAGCGTCATGCAGCTTTCCCAGGCGCGAGTTCCCTTTTCCGCGACAATTTCCTGTTCGGGGGTGGTGAAGTCGCCGGGGATGCCGTTGCGGTTGTTGACGATGATGTCCGGCTGCAAGCCGAAAACCATTTTGTTCATTCGTTCGGATTCCCATTGTTCTGCATTGAGGGGCCAATCTACGTCGTACCAAAGCACGTCGATCTTTCCATAGTTGCTCATCAGTTCGTGGACAAGCCCGTGCGTGTATTCGACGAATCGCTTGCGGGCCTCGGGATCGGTAGCACAACGCGCGCCGTCGGGATGATGCCAGTCCATTAGGGAATAGTAGAAACCGAAACGCAGACCTTCGGCGCGGGCCGCTTCAACATATTCGCGGACAAGGTCGCGCCTTGGACCTTGTTGGGGGGCGCAATAATTGGTGAGCTTCGTGTCGAAGTTACAGAAGCCTTCGTGATGCTTGGAGGTCATCACCATGTATTTCTGACCGGCCGCTTTTGCGAGTTTTGCCCAAGCGCGAGCCGCGTTGGGCGCAGGCTGAAAGCGCTTGGCGAGCTGCTCGTACTCGGTGACAGGGATGCCTTCCTCTTCCATGGCCCACTCATGACGGCCCAACGTGCTGTAAAGGCCCCAGTGAATGAACATGCCAAAACGCGCTTCATGCCACCACTTCATGCGGCCGGCGCGATCGGCGTCTTCCACTTCAGGAGCGTTTTGCGGCAGAGCCAATGTTGGCGCGGCATGGCCCAAGGCGCTAGCGGCGCTCGAAGAAGCAGCAAGCGTTGCGAGCGATGCGCTCGTGCCCAGCAACCAATCACGGCGCGGGATTCGATTCGGTCCCATGACATCAGCCTCCTTGCAGAAAGCTATTTCGATCTTCAAGAATGACGTTGCAACCAAGCCGTGAGAACAAACGTGCCGACGCATGTTCGGCTACTACGACTTATTTTTCAAGCTTGAAGATTCTTTCCATCAGCATCCACTTTTCGCCGGGCTGAGCATCTGGAGGCGGCTCTTGAAATTTCCACATCAACTCTTCCCACTCGCGCACCTTCGGATTTTCGCGGTCAGCAATCGCTTTCTTCTCGAAGGAGAATCGCTCGCCGACTTCCATAACCATGAACATCCGCGTACCGTGCAGATATATCTCCATGTCTTCGATTCCAGCTTCCTTGATGCTCTGCGTGATCTCCGGCCAGATTTTCTCGTGGTAGCGCTTGTATTCGGCGATCAGCTGCGGATCATTCTTCAGATCCAGGGCCAGGCAATAGCGTCTCTTCATTTGACCTCAGCGGTGGCCGGAGATTCGGCGACACTCAACGAAGGATTCGGCTTGTAGCCGTGAACGGCGAAGTAAATCACGTAGAGATAGCAGACGAGCGGAACGATAAAGGCTTTTTGAATATTACTGAGATCAGAGATTTTGCCCATGACAGCTGGAATGAGCCCGCCGCCGATGATGGCCATCACAAGGAACGAGGAAGCACGCTTGGTGAGTGGGCCGAGATTTTTCAAGCTAAGCGCGAAAATCGTGGGAAACATGATGGAGTTAAAGAAGCCGACGAGGACGATGGCGAGTACGGCGACAGGACCGGAGGCGCTCACGCCGGTCAGGGCGGAGGCCAGCGCGCCGATGCCGAAGACGGCGAGAAGGCGGGCAGCTTTTACGCGCTTCATCATCCAAGAGCCGGAGAAACGGCCGATCATGAAGCCGACTTGATGAGCGACGAGGAACAGGGCGGCCATTTTCTCGGGGCTGTCGGGAATGAGCCGGGCAACAAAGGTTGAGTTCGGGCCTTGATGCGCAGCGTGAAATTGCGAACCCCAGTTGGCCATGCGGACTAGCGAATCCGGCATGGCCTGCTTGGCAAACCGAATGAGAAAGCCGGCGACGCCGACTTGCGCGCCGACGTAGAAGAACTGGGCGACTACGCCTTTGATGAGATGAGGGTGCGACAAAAGATCAGCGGAGCTCGTGTTCGGTGACGGGCTCTTATCGCTCCCGCTGTGCGGGACAATTTCCGGTAAATGCGCGAGGTAGATGAGAAGCGCAACGAAGAGGAAGATTGCGGTGATAACGAGGTACGGCACTTTGACCATGTTAGCTTCGGAAGCGACGTAGGCCTGAAGTTGTCCTGCGCTCATGGCCGCTTTTTGTGCGGCTGTGTAGTCGACTCCTGACAAAATAAAAGCGGCGCCGAGAGTCGGAACGAGGGAACTGCCGACGGCATTGAACGACTGCGCGAAATTGAGACGGCGCTCGGAGGATTCGGGCGGACCGAGAATGGTGACGTAAGGATTGGCGCCGACTTCGAGAAACGATTGGCCGGAGGACATGACGAACAGGGCGAGCAGGAAGAACGCGTATTGCCGTGAACTGGCCGCGGGAAGAAAAAGTAGTGTGCCAGCGGAGCACAGCAGCAGGCCGACGAGGATGCCGCGCTTATAGCCGATTTTGTCCATGAGGCGGCCGGCGGGAAGAGCGGCTAGAAAATAGCCGCCGAAAAAGGCGACCTGGATGAATGAGGATTGGAAATCAGAGAGGTCGAACACTTTTTTGAAGTGGGGGATGAGCACGTCGTTGAGGTGGACACCGATGGACCAGAGAAAAAAGAGGCTGGTGACCAGAATGAACGGCAAAAGGTATCTTCGCTCCGTGATTGGCGCGGATGCCTGAGTCATTGGCTCCCTTAGGTCAAAGCGCGATCGAGATGAGTATAACCGCCGTCGACAAATACGTGTTCGCCCGTAATATGCGAAGCTTGCGGGGAGATCAAGAACAGCACCATCGCGGCGATTTCATGCGGCTGAGTCATCCGCCTGCCCAACGGTATCTTTGAAACGATGTGCGCCAGTTTCTCCTCAGGATTCGGAAATGTGCTGACCCATTGCTTGTAGAGCGGCGTGATCACTTCGGCGGGAACCAAGGCGTTCACGCGAATGCCGCACGGCAGCAATTCCGCGGCCCAATCGCGTGTTAGCGAAAGAATCGCGCCTTTCGCGGAAGTATATCCGGAGGTGCCGCCCTGCCCTGTGACGGCCACTTTTGATGCGATGTTCACAATGCATCCCTGCGATTTCTTCAATGCCGGCAAGGCGAAATGCGCCATATTGTAGTAGTGAAAAAGGTTGAGTCGGAGCGAGCTTACATATTTTTCGGGGCTGCCGTCCTCCAGTCCCACGTTGTCATTCGCACCGACATTGTTGACAAGCACATCCAACCGCCCGAATTCTGCAAGTGTCTGCTCGACTGCCGCCCTGCAATTTTCCACCGGTAAAATATCTGAGCAAATGAACCGGCACGTGGCACCGGCGTTTCGTAGTTCCGACTCTAACCTCTTCCCCGCTTCGACATCCTTGTCCACGAATACAGGAACAGCCCCCTCGCGCGCACAGCCTCGCGTAATCGCCTCTCCAATTCCCTTGCCACCACCAGTAATGAGGACAACCTTGTCTTTAAGCTGCAAGTCCATGAGGAGCCGCCTTCAAACCGTAAAACCGAATTGCATTTCCGCCGAAAACATTTTCTTTGTGCTGAGCCACGTGAGCTTCCACGTAATTCTCGATTACCTCTTTCACCTGGCGGTAGCTCGCCGCCAAAAGGCACACCGGCCAATCTGAACCAAACATCAATCGCTCCGACCCAAATGCCTCGAACACAACATCCAGGTAGGGCCAGAAATCTTCCATCTTCCAATGAAGCCAATCCGCTTCAGTGACCAGCCCGGACACCTTGCAGAATACATTCGCATTTTGCGCGATTGTCCGCATGTAAGCGTCCCACGGCTCGCGCCTCCCGCTTCCGATCTCCGGTTTCGCCAAATGATCCAAGACGAATCGCTGCTCGGGAAAACGCGAGACAAGCTCCAAGGCCGCAGCCAATTGCTTTGGGTAAATGAGGATATCGTAGGTAAAGCCAAATTCGTGCAATCGGCCAATCCCCCGTGTAAACTCGGGCCGCGCCAGAAAGCGGTCGTCAGGTTCTGCCTGCGCAATGTGGCGGAATCCACAAAGTTTTTTGAACTTAGAGAAATATTCCAGCCTCTCCTCGACACGCGTCGAGCGAAGGTCAACCCAACCTACAACACCAGCAATGCGTTTACTCCGCTCCGCTAAATCCAAAAGAAAAAGCGTTTCATTCTCAGATTGATCAGCCTGTACACTAATGCATGCATCGACGCCGTTTGCATCGCATTGGCGCTCCAGCTCCTCAGGTAAGAAATCGCGTCTTAACAGCGACATTGCGTCCGTGATCCAGGGGTCGCGGACAGCATCATATCTCCAAAAGTGCTGGTGCGAATCAATGGTGATTTGCCGCTTAGCTGCGCTCATGGCCGTTTCCGCGAGCATCAAGATAGTGCGTTTCCGCCAGGTTTCTCAGTCTCGCAGCAGCACCCTCCGCGGTGATATCGCGTTGAGGCCCAGCGAGCAGCTCGTAACCCACCATGAATTTCTGCACAGTGGCGGATCGCAGCAGTGGTGGAAAATAATGTGCGTGGAAATGGAACTCCGAATGACTCTCGCCATTCGTCGGCTCTTGATGAAACCCCATCGAATAAGGGAAGGCCGTCTCGAACAAATTGTCGTAGCGGATTGTCAGTCTTCGGAGGATGTCCGCGAGACTCCCTTGTTCGGCGTTGTTCAACACCCCGAGGCTCGCCACATGCCGGCGGCTCAAGATCATCGTTTCGAACGGCCATACGGCCCAATACGGCACAAGCGCCACGAATCCATCGTTCTCGCAAACAATCCGCTCGCCGTCCTCGACTTCCAAGCGTAAGTACTCACACAGCAGGCATTTCTCGTTGACCTTCAAAAACTTGCGCATGGCTGCGATCTCTCTCCTGGGCACGTTCGGCACTTCCTCGTTAGCCCAAATCTGGCAGTGCGGATGCGGATTGCTGGCTCCCATAAGCACGCCGCGGTTTTCGAAGATCTCCACATGCTTCACCCACGGCAGCTCTCCTAATTCGCGGTGCTGCTGTGTCCACACCTCAACAACGCGCCGCACCTCTTCCTGTTGCATCCGCGGTATGGTCAAGTCGTGGCGAGGCGAAAAACATACCACGCGGCAAATCCCTCTCTCGACGCGCGCAAAAATCAGCCCATCCTGCACAATCTCATCGGGAGAAACATTCGGCAGCATGGCTGGATAATCATTGTCGAAGACAAATGTCTCGGTGTACTTAGGATTCCGCAATCCCTCCGCCCGCACATTTCCCGGACACAAGTAGCACTCTGGATCGTATTCGATGACCTGCGGTGGAACTACTTTGTCGACTTTCCCCAGCCACGGACGCTGCGTGCGATGGGGTGAAACAAGAACCCATTCCCGCAGAAGCGGATTCCAGCGGCGATGCGGCGTAGTGCGAAGACTTTTCCCGTTCATTTCGTTGCCTATCTCGCCATTTCTGCTGACTCAACCAGTCCGGCGCCGTCAGCCGGCATGCAAATATACGTTGCAGAGACGTTCCCCGTCTTCTCCCGATAAGCCTTGGCTATGTTCAATGCAAATGCAGCTGCGTTTCGCTCGTCCACAAGGTTGATGGTAGCTCCCCCAAAACCGCCACCCGTCATCCGCGCGCCGTACACAGCGGGTTCTCGATTCGCTAGCTCAACCATCAGATCAAGTTCGGCGCAGCTTACCTCAAACATATCGCGCAGGCTCTGGTGCGATTCCGCCATGTACTGGCCGAACCGCCGCAAATCTCCAGTTCGTAGCGCTTCCATACCATCCAACACTCGTGCATTTTCAGTGACCACATGGTGTGCGCGCTTATATGCGACGTCCGAGAGAACTCCGCGGTGCTCCTCAAGTTGTTCCCAACTCACGTCCCTAAGCGCACGTATCCCCGGTAAGACTTCTGCGAGAGATCGCACCGCTTCTTCACACTCTTCGCGGCGTCGATTGTATTCTCCCCCAGCAAGTTTATGTTTTAGTTCCGTATTGCAAATGACCAGCCGGACGGATTCTGGAATCGGCACTAATTCGAAAGCTAGAGACCGGCAATCGAGCATAAGAGCATGTTTCGCGCGGCCGTGCAGCGATATAAACTGGTCCATGATCCCGCAACGCATTCCGACAAAGTCGTTTTCAGCCCGTTGGCAAATGGCGGCAAGCGTGGTCCTATTAATCGAGAGGCCAGACTCTTCCGCAAGCGCAACGGCGGTGGCCACCTCAATTGACGCCGAAGAACTGAGCCCAGCGCCGATGGGAACTTCTCCGTGGATCAGCAAATTCGCCCCGGTCAGAGCAAACCCGGCTTTCTCCAGTTGCGCGGCGACTCCCACAGAATAGTCGCTCCAAGTATGCGACGGCCGAAGCGCATCCGGAGACAATTCAACTTCGACCACACCCTGAAACTCCTCTGAAGCAACAACAAGCTTACGATCCCGTCGCCGACTGGCCGCCACCAAGCCGTAAAATCCAAGGGCCGCGGGCATCACGAAGCCATCGTGATAGTCCGTGTGCTCTCCGATAAGGTTTACGCGGCCGGGAGCCCGATAGACACGCGGATTCACCGCATACTTCGCGCGAAATTTTTCCGCAATAATTTTCCCACCAGTCATTTTCGGCTTAGAGAGTGTCTCTCAACTTGGTCCAGAGGAGTGCAAATACAGAGGAATGGCGCGCCCGGGGGGACTCGAACTCCCGACCTTCTGGTTCGTAGCCACAGCGACACCCGATTCTGGGGACTGACCTTCTGGCTTGACAAACCTTAATAGACCTTGACAAACCGCTGTTTTCGCGGGTATTCTCATCCTTCCATGCAACCACAGACATTGATGCAACTTTACCGAGAATAACCGAAAAGGTTGCACAGCGGTTGCACGGAGCAAAGGGGAGAAAGAACCATGAAAAAGCCAGAGGGTCAGGGTATAAGGTTTCGCTTCTCCGCTGAAAAATTGGCAGCACTCTCGGCACCCAAAGATAGCCCGGCAATTTATTATGACACCGACATTCCGCAGTTGTGCTTCCGCATCCAGCCAACGGGCAACGCAGTATACTTCGTCCTCAAAAAGGTTCTAGGAAAAACCTACCGTCGAACCCTTGGCGATTATCCCGAGTTGAAGCTGGACGCTGCTCGGAAACATGCACACAAGCTCTTGAGCGATGTTGCCAACTATCTCGCCGGCGACCGCAAGGGCCCAAATCCCATGACTCGGCCGTTCGATGGCGACAAGGTGACGTTTCAAACTGCGTTCGCAATGTACTTGGCTGCTCCGGGAGCGCGCGTCACGAATAAAGAACGAGCCGACGCGCGGAGACAGTATTTGTTCGACCACTGCCTCAACACGATTGCAGGACGGTCCATCGATGAACTAACTCCCACGGTCATCGGCGCGTTCCACCAGAAGTTGACTAAGCAATTTGGGCCGGTCATGGCGAACAGAGCCCATGAGGTCCTTCGCGCCGTCTACAATCATTTAATTTCTAAGGGCCTGTG
>Ga0137360_10000504_pt1 | contig 22488 bp, 18 predicted proteins | sample Mad1_60_16metaG_FD_104924 | JGI IMG/M metagenome (GOLD analysis project Ga0137360, IMG submission 104924) | Vadose zone soil microbial communities from Angelo Coast Range Reserve, California, USA - Mad1_60_16 metaG | ecosystem: Environmental > Terrestrial > Soil > Vadose zone | place: USA... | reverse complement strand
AGGTGCTTGGTGTCAGAGGCCATCTTTTGCGTTGCTACTGCCCCGGGAGCCCCTAATGTGAGCGCCTTATGGGTAACACAGCAAAGGAAACCGAGTCAATGGAGCAGCCCAACCATGGAGCAGCCCAACCATCTCCTATTTAATTAAGATGCTATTCACAGCGAATGGGAAACCGCAGCCTGTTGGACGTCGGCTGACAATCCCAGACGGGAAGATGGGTTGAGTCTCAGGCCCAGTAGGAGCGGTCCAGCGTTCGGTACTGTATCGCCTCGCTGAGATGACGCGGCTCGATGTTTGATCCGCCATCCAGGTCCGCAATCGTGCGCGCTACCTTCAGGATGCGGTCATGAGCCCGCGCGGAAAGCCCGAGTCGCGTGATGGCGTTTTCCAGCAGCTTTTCGCCTTCGGCCGAGATTGCGCAATGCCTTCGAATCATCTTCGGCACCATCTGCGCGTTCGCGTAAGTCTTTTTCTCGTTCTGAAATCTTTCAAGCTGTCTGTTTCGTGCCGCGATTACCCGTTGCCTGACGGAAGCAGAATCCTCGGCCGAAGACGGCGCGCGCAGTTCCTTGTATTTTACGGCGGGCACCTCGATGTGAATATCGATGCGATCCAGCAGCGGCCCTGAAATCTTCGAAACGTAGCGCTGAATCATGGGAGGCGTGCAATGGCACTCCCGCGTCGGGTCGCCGAAATAGCCGCAGGGGCAGGGATTCATCGCCGCCGCCAGCATGAACCGTGAGGGAAACGTCACCGAAACGGCCGCCCGCGAAATGGTCACGGCCCCGTCCTCCAGCGGCTGCCGCATCACCTCCAGCACGTTTCGCTGAAATTCGGGTAGCTCATCCAAAAAGAGCACGCCGTTGTGCCCCAGCGACACTTCCCCCGGACGCGGCACGGCGCCTCCGCCAATCAACCCGGCATCGCTGATAGTGTGGTGCGGAGAGCGGTATGGCCGCGTGCCTACCAACCCGCGGCTGTCCTCCAGCACGCCCGCCACGCTATGAATCCGCGTCGTCTCGATGGCTTCCTCGAGCGACATCGGCGGCAGGATCGTCGGGATGCGCTTCGCCAGCATGGTCTTCCCCGCGCCGGGCGGCCCGATAAACAAAATGTTATGCCCGCCGGCGCAGGCCACTTCCAGCGCGCGCTTGGCCGCCTGCTGCCCGTGTACATCTCGCAAATCCACGGAGTACTGCGCGGCCTCGGAGAGCATCTGCTGCGCATCCACCTTTACAGGAGTGAACGACTCCGGAGAATTCACCAGGTCCACCGCTTGCGGCAGCGACTTCAGTGCAAACACGTCCACGCCTTCGACCACGGCCGCTTCCTTCGCATTCGCCTCCGGAACAGCCAGCGACTTCAACCCGAACTCCCGCGCTGCCAGCGCCGCGGACAGCACCCCGTGCACCGACCGCACGCTCCCATCCAGCGACAGCTCCCCCAGAAACATCATCTTGTCTAGTTGTTTCCCAAAAAAATGTCCCTGGCAGCCCACCAGCCCCAGCGCCATGGGCAGATCGAACCCCGACCCTTCCTTCCGCACATCGGCGGGGGCAAGATTGATCGTCACGCCTTGCCCGTGGGGAAATTCAAATCCGCAGTTTCTCAGCGCGCTCTTAATCCGTTCGTGGCTCTCCTTCACCGCGTTGTCCGGCAGTCCCACCACGTTGAAGTCCTGCATGCGCGCGGATCCCACGTCCACCTCCACTTCAACGAGGTAGGCGTCAATCCCGTACACCGAAGCGCTTTGCGTCTTAAATAACATACCGAGGGAAGCCCACTGGTGACGACGCAAGGATAGAACACAATGAGTACGATACCAATCACTAATTACACGCTAAGGACTTATACTGTCTAAGAAACATCCTCCTCACGAAGGGAAGACGGACGTGCGGCTGAAGCGAGCTATTAAAGGATTCTTTTCAGGGTTCCGTCGCGGGATGGAAACAAGTCGAACCCGCGTCGAGAAGCGAATCCCTTCCTCTGAGCCCTCCGAGCCAACGGCCGACCGAATTCCACAGGCCGAGTTCCGCTGGTGGCTGGAACCGGGGAGAACGATTGACCATAGAGAAGGCCTATTTCCTCGGCGCTGGTGCCTCAAAGGCAATCTATCCGACGTTGCCGCTCGCCAGCGAATTAACCCTCAAGTACCTTCTCAACCGACGCGGTTCGCCCAAAGGTGCCGATCAGGCCATCGAAAATGTTGAGCGGTATATTGTTGACAAACACTGGCCGGAAGAAAAACGGTTGATCCCATTTGAGCAAATATATTTTGAATTTCCGGAGAATCGTGAACCCCTCCACCTCGGGAGAACCTCGAGATCTGTCTCTTCCGAAAGCTCAGATTAGAGGACCACGCCCGCGGTGGCCTCCATTCTTGGTTAGAAAGGAATCTGAGTTCAGGGTATCCCATCCTCACAACCAACTACGACACAGTCATCGAGTGGGATGTTGAGAACCTCGTGTTCGCCCCGGTCGGATACGGAGAGTCGGGGATAATTGACTACGGTGTCCCAGACCAACTCTGCTTTCCCTTACCTTCGGCTGGTCCTCGACTAGATGGCAAGTCCAATAGACTCTTGCTCTTGAAGCTGTACGGCTCGATGAGCTGGAGTCGATGCGAAAACTGTGCCAAATTTCTTTTGGAAACAATTTACGAACGGGGCGCTGAGGATGCCATCATCGGGCGTGGAAAGTGCCCCGCATGCGAGGGAACTCGTCGCAATGCGGTTTTCGTCCCCCTTGTAGGACGGAAAATCCCCAACGACACTGCGCTTCAGGCTATTTGGAAAGAAGCAGAACAGGTCTTGAGCGAATCTCGCCAAATTGTTTTTGCTGGTTTTTCTCTAAACCCTGATGACACGGACATTAAGCAGCTACTGGACCGCGCCTGCTCAGCCGACAACACTTCTAAGGTCACGATTGTCCTAAACGGGAGTCATCCGGAAATAGTGAAGCGGTACAGAAAAATCTACCGCGACCGCGTGGAATCCTACGAATCGGGCTGGGTGCAATATCTGCGAGAGCAATAGCAGGCCACGCGAGCCGCTACTGAAAACTCGATGCCTAATTTCTCTTGACTACCCCCATATTCCTCTGGTATAGTAATTTCTGGGTACAATTGCAGCTAAGCCCTGTCCTCGCCTGTGCCCATCTACCCCTCGCGAAATGTGCACAATTCTGATGCAATTTAAGTCCTTTAGATGCAACACTTACAAAAACATAGGGGGGCCTACTCGGATTCCTTTGCTCCAACTCCATACAGTGCCAGCACATCCTGTAGCGTCACCACGCCCTCGAGGTGGTGGACGTTGGCTCGGCTTACTACCGGCAAGAGGTCAAGCTGGCTCGCCCCCATGCGATCCAGCGCCAGGTGCAGCGAGTGGTCGGCATGAACATGCGGAAATTCGCCAGTGTCGACGACCCCAGTTAGCCGCTTGCTACCAAGACCATCCCTGTTCGCCCGTTGCAGGCTTTGCAGACTGATGACGCCAATCACGCCGCGTTCGTCGCAAACCGGCCACGCGTGAAATTCGCTGGCGCGAGATTTCGCCAGAGCCTCTTGGACCGTCATCTCTGCGCTCAATATTTCCATGGCATCGCGCATCGCATGAGCCACTTGGCGCTGCCCTCCTTGGTGGCGCGTCTCAGCCGTCGGCAGGTGGATGCCATCCTGGTGCGCCAGAACTTCGTAGATGGGCTGCTTCTGGAATCGCGCGGAAATGAAAAAACTCACCAGGTTGGAAATCATCAGCGGCACGATGACCGCATAATCTCTCGTGATCTCGAAGATCATCACCACGGAGGTCATCGGCGCGCGCACGATCCCGGCAAATGCCGTGCCCATCCCAACCAATGCGTAAGCCCCCGGCGTCGCAACGTAAGTAGGAGATAGTCCGTGCGCTATGTTTCCAACGATGCCACCGAGCATGGCGCCAAGAAACAAGCTCGGCCCGAAGATGCCGCCGGCGTTCCCCGAAGCATAGCTTGTCGCGACCGCGACCAGCTTCAGCGCCAGAAGCACAATCATCAGCCGGAGCGCCATCCCTCCGTTCAGGACTTCGCCAACATGCTTGTAACCCACGCCCAGGAGTTGCGGCACGAACCATCCCATCAGTCCCACCGTCAGTCCGCCCGCCACGGGTTGGAACCACACGGTCTTTCTCGGGAAACGCAGAAAGCGCGCCCGCATCCAAAGCAGGAGCTTCGTAAACGCCACCGAAACGAAACCGCCGGCAACTCCGAGTACCGCGTAAATTCCCAATTCCCCCGGATGCACCAATTGAGACTGCGGCACCTGGAACAGCGGATCATTGCCAAGCAGCAATCGAAGCATCGCCCAGGAGGTTGCCGAGGCCAGCACCACCGACCCGAGCACCGGCGCGTGCATATCGCCGACTACTTCTTCCAACGCAAACAAGACCGCCGCGAGCGGAGTGTTAAACGCCGCGGCGACGGCAGCTGCGGCTCCGACAGGAATCAGCGCCTTCACTTTTTCCGGGCGCAAGCCAAGTTTTCTGCCCAGCACCGAAGCGATCCCCGCGCCGACTTGAACCGCCGGACCTTCCCGGCCCAGCGGAATCCCGCTGGCAAGCGTCGCGGAAGTGCAGAAGAATTTTCCGAACACCGTGCCAACCGAAATGCGGCCGCCCCGTGCATACAGCGCGGCTTTCGTTTGCGGAACTCCGCTCCCCCGGGCATCGGGAAAAAAGCGATAGAGCAAATACCCCATCACGGCTGAGCCGGCTATGGGAACAAGCAGCCTTCGCCATGCCGCTCCGCCGGCGGGATAGAGTCTGGCCCCGGATCGCTCCGTCAAGAGAATGAACGCGACAACCACCATGCCCACCAGCGCGCCGATGAGCAGCGTCAGAAGCAGAAAAACTTGCTCCTCGCGACTCCGGAGAAACGATGCCCACTGCCGCGACCAAGAATCCCGCCAGTTCTTCTTGGCCGGTACTCGGGCTTCGCCCAAATCTGTGAAGGGAATGTCACTCACCGCGGCTTTCCTTGCTTCGCTTGGAAGATCTTCCGGTTTGTTTCTTGCCTGGCGACGGGCCGCCGTTTTCCAGCAAGGCGCTGATGGCATTCACCAGAGCTGTACCACTCGCGCGCAATTCCCTGATGCGGTGCCGTGCGACTTGTTCGAGCAGTTTTTCGCCGCGCGGCAAAAGAGATACCAATACGCGCCTGCGGTCGTCACGGTTGCGGCTCCGGCGCACGTAGCCGTGCGCCTCCAGCCGGTCGATGAGTTCCACGGCGCTGTGATGTTTCAGCGCCAGCCGGTCCGCCAGGGCCCGGATGGTAGCTTCTTCGCCTTCGGGAAGGCCGCGGATGGCCAGCAACAGCAGATACTGCTGCGGCTCCAGGCCCGCCGTCTGCGCCACCGCGTCCCCTTCGCGGACGAACTTGCGAATGAGGTAACGAAGTTCCGCGAGGGCCTGGTACTCCGCCGTGGTGATTTCTTTTGCCACCAAATAACTATATCGCAATGCGATATATATTTCCACGTGATCCCATGCCGTAATTCACAGAAGTAACCAGGGATCGGAAATTGCCGGAGTTATAGCGGTTTGCGGAACGATTTCTGCGTTTTGTAATGCTCGTAGCCGTTGCGCTCGTAAAACTTGTGTGCGCGCTCGCGAATTACATTGGAACGGACCGACATGCTCTTGCAACCGCGTTTGCGCGCCCAATCTTCCGCGGCTGCCAGCAATCGCGCGCCCGCTCCCAGGCTGCGCTGCCCTTCCGCGACTACCAGCCCGTTCACTTCCGCACGCATCTCACTTTCCAGCAAAGGCTGCTTGCTCACATGCACCCAGCCGATCACTCCGTCTTCCGGAGCATCTGCCACGAATACGGCATGCAGCGAGGCAGGCTTGATTCCCAACAGCCTTTCGCGCATCTCCGGCGTCTTCGCGGGATACCCGAGCTGGCCCGCAAGCGCGGCGATTTGTGGCGCATCGGCCCTCTTCGCCCGGCGGATCTTTAGCTCCTTCTTCGAGCCGCCATTTGCCGTCTTGTTCACGCTGTTTTCCTTTGAAGCCGTTTTTGCACCGCGGCACTCTTCAATTCGCGCAGCGCGTCCGTGGCAATCCAGCGCGCGGCCCGCGAACCCTGCAGACGGATTCTCTCCGCAGCGCGGATCGCTTCCCGGTTGAGCCGTTTATTTCTTTTCCCTATGTTTCGCAAGGCCCAGTTGACCGCTTTCTTCACAAAATTTCGCTCATCGTGAGCTTCGCGCTCGATCACTCGCAGGAATCGCACAAAACGCGCATCCGGCGCGGCTTCATCTTTGTAACTGAGATACGCAATCAGGGAAAAGCTGGCGCGCTTCACGAACTCTTCGCGGCGCCGACTCCACGCCGCCGCCTTGCTCCAGGCAGGCTTCGCATGCGCGTAGAGATAACAGCACGCCGCATCGACCACGTCCCACGCGTCGAAATCGCGCGCCCAGCGGTCCATCTCTGCCGCAGTGACTTTTTCTGATTCGCCAATCAACGTCGCGAGGATTCGCGCTTCATGAATGCCTGTTGTCCACAGTTGCCGGGCAAGCCGATAATCCTTGCCGATGTGTTTCGCAAATTGATGCAAAACTGGCGCAGAGATTCCATAAGCCTTCGGCACATGCACGCCAAAGTACTCCATCTTCGCACGCGCCTTCGGGTCCGCCAGCGTTTTCAGTTCTCGCAATACGGCCGCTTTCGTCCATGGTGCGGGTTTCCGTGCATTCTTTTGGTTAGAACGTTTTGTTGGAGTCAAGGAGGATCGTGACCGGGCCTTCATTGACCAGCTCCACGGACATCATCGCCTGGAAAACACCGGTGGCAACGTTGACGCCCAGCTTGCGAAGCGCTTCGCAGAATTCTTCGTAGAGAGCTTTCGCTTGTTCCGGCGGCGCCGCGGAAATGAAGCTGGGCCGCCGCTGCCCGCGTGCGTCGCCGTAAAGCGTGAACTGCGAGACGACCAGCGCGCTGCCCTTCACATCCAGCAGCGACCGGTTCATCTTACCCTGATCGTCTTCGAAGATGCGCAGGTTCGCGCACTTTTCCGCCATCGATGCGGCGACAGCCGAGGTATCTTCGCGGCCCACGCCGAGCAGAATCATCAGCCCGGCACCAACCTCGCCTGTCACGCGCCCTTCGACCGTCACTTTCGCGCGGCTGACTCTCTGGAGAACCGCTCGCATGCAGACGGCTCAGTCACCACCCCGCTTGGCCGGCTTGCGCGGCAGCATTTCCGGCAGTTGCGCGACGTTGTAGGCAAACACCGCCAGCACTTGCGCCCCTTCCGTCAAGTCATCCCAGCGCACGCGGTCCAGCGTGTCCGCCTGGGAATGATGCGTCTTGTCGTAATCCACGTTGTCCTGCACGCACCAGAATCCGGGCACGCCAGCCTGATCAAAAGGCACGTGATCGCTCCCGCCTTCGGAGCGTAGCGTCGGCTCCGCCAATCCGACATCCTTGGCTCGCGCCAGCGGATTCAGCGCGCGATCGATCGTTTCTCTCACTGCGTAGTTTCCCATCAGCCCAACGGTCAGAACTTTTCCGGTGCCGCTGTCGTGCACGAGCACTCCGGAAATTTTGCCCAGTTCGTTCTGGTGTGCGTTCACGTAAGCCTTCGAGCCGTTCAAGCCCTGCTCTTCGCCGGTGAACAGCACGAACCGGATCGTGCGCTTCGGCTTCACACCCAGCTTTCGCAGCGCCCGCGCCGCTTCCAGCACAGCCATGGAGCCCGTGCCATTGTCCGTTGCGCCGGTTCCCAAATCCCAGGAATCAAGATGGCCTCCGACGATCACTACCTCATCCGCTTTCTCCGTGCCCGCAATCTCCGCGACCGTGTTATAGACATCGACCGGTTTCCCGCTGAAGCTGCTCTCAATACTCACTTCCGCTTCCACCGCGCCCGCGTCCACCAGGCGCCAAAGCAGGGCGAAGTCTTCTCGCGTGGTGTAGGCGGTGGGGACCGCGCCGGGAACATATTCCCTTCCGCTGACGCTCATGTTCAGCAAGCCGTAGGATTTATCCGAGCTGAGCAGCACCGCAGCCACTCCTTCTTCGGCAAAGAATTTCGCCTGCATTTGCCGCATTTTGCGGTAGGCCTCGAAGTCGAACGGCTTTTGATCGTCCGATTTAGGCCGCGCGACGGGAATCGTATTTTCTGCCCATGGTGTTGATAGCGGATTGCCGGGAGAAACCGTTTCTCGAATGCGCCCGGCGAGTACGATAGCGCCTTTTAACTTGCCCTTGTATTGCTGCAGCTCTTCCGCGTTCTCCGCGGTGATCCCAATGACAGGTCCGTGCGCCATGCCCTTTGTGCTCGCGGACCAGCCTGCCGTCTCCAGCGTCAAGCGGTGCTGCGTCGGAACGGTAACGCGGCCGCTGGCGGGTCCGCGCGTCCAGTTATTGGCGATTGTCCACGGTTCGAGGTGCACGTTTGCGAGTCCCGCTTCCTTGAAGCGCTCCATAGTCCAATGACTCGCTTTGTCCAGTTGCGGGGAGCCGGTCAAACGCGGGCCGATGCGGTCGACCAAGTACTCCAGGTTGGATTTCAGCTCACCCTGACTGGCTTTCACCTGCTCTAGAATTTTCGTATCCATTTCAGAAATCGGGTCGGGCTTGGGCGCTTCCGGCTTTGCCGCATCCGCCGATGGCCTGGATGGCAGCGGCCGCCGCGCCAACATGGCCGGCAGTTGCGCCGTGTTGTACGCCCATGCCGCGAGCACCTGCGCACCTTGATTCAGTTCGTCCTTCCACACTTTGTCGAAGGTGTCCGACTGGCTGTGATGCGTTTGGTTGTATTCCGCGCCGTCCTGAACCACAAAGAACCCCGGCACGCCCACGTCGTCAAACGAGGCGTGATCCGTTCCGAACGTCCTCCGCATGGTCGGCTCAAGCAGCTTCAGTTCCTTCAGCGGCGCAAGCACCTGGTCCACAATTTCGCGATCCTGATAGTTGTCGTGCAATCCTAGCGTCAGCACCCGGCCCGTGCCCGTATCGTGAACCAGCACGGCGGAGATTTTCTCCAACTCGTCCTTGTGGGCTTCCGCATACTTCGCGGAGCCGACAAGTCCCTCTTCTTCTCCGGTGAACAGCACAAACCGGATGGTCCGCTTCGGCTTCAAGTTTAATTTCGCCAGCGCTCTCGCCGCTTCGAGCACCGCCATCGATCCCGTGCCGTTATCCGTTGATCCGGTCCCCAGGTCCCACGAATCCAGATGCGCGCCGAGGATCACCACTTCGTCCGGTTTTTCGCTCCCGCGAATCTCCGCCACGGTGTTGTAGACATCCATGGGCTTGTCGCCGAACGAGTTCGTCATGTCGATCTCGACTTCCACTTTCCCGTGCTTCTGCATGCGGAACAGCATCCGGTAGCTTTCACCGGTGACGAACGCTGTCGGGATCACGCCGATATCGAACTTCTCCCCGCCGATGCCGGTCATGTTCAGCAAGCCGTGCGGCTTGTTCGAATCGCGCAGCACCGCCGCGACGCCTTCCTGCTTGAAAAACTCGTTTCGTGCGCGCGCTACTTCCTGCATCGCCGCAAACGGCGACGGCGCGGGCGGCTCTCCCTTCACGGGTGGCGGCGCCTGCATCGGGCGAATCAATTCCGCGCTCGGAATTTGCGGTTTCGGCGGAGAGAGACTCTCCGGCTCCTGGTAGATGACGATCGCGCCCTTCAGTTTCCCGCGAAACTTCTCGAAGTCCTCTTTCGTTTTTGCGTCGAAGTATACGACCGGACCGCGCACCACTCCGTTGGTGCCGGGCGACCATCCCGCGGATGCAATCGTCAGCGGATGCACAGCGGGACTCAGGATGCGCGCGTGCGCCGTCCCGCGCGTCCAGGAGTGCGCGATGGTCCAGGGCTCCAGCTTTACGTTGGTCAGGCCGTACTCGCGGAACTTGGCCGCCGTCCAATCATTCGCCTGCTTCAGTTGCGGCGAACCTGTCAGCCGGGGCCCGATCTCGTCCGAGAGATACTCCAGGTTATCCATTGCCTGGCTGTGATCGTGAATCTCGCTTAATATCTGCGCGTCCGCCGCAGCGAACGGATTAGTATCATCCGCCGCAGGCTTCGCCAACCCCGCCCGCACTCCGGCCAGGACAAGCACCGCGACGCACACAAGCATTGCCACTCGACGTGAGTTCATTCGATCTCCCTCGAAGTCTTCAACAAGATTTCACTGAAAGAGTTTCATCATCCTCGCGCAGCCAATCCCACGGGGTTCCCGTCATGGCCGTGCGGTCCACTCTCTGGACTTGTTCTTATAGACGTGCCGAGCCGTTCATTTCGTTTCGTTATTTTTCAGCGGCTCTCAGCTCTCACCGTGATTTCCCATTTCTTCCCTGCCGATTCCTCAGCGTCCTCTGCGTCTCTGCGTTATCTTTCTCTTACTTTTCCGCGGCGCGGCAATGGCAAACGGCGCGAAGCCGCGCGGCGAGGGCTGGCACCTTGGGCAAAAATAACTGCTTCGCCCCGCAACAATCGCGCGCCGGATCAGTGTCTTACATCGATGACAGTTTTTCCCCTCGCGCCCGTACGCGCGATGGTGCCGCTGATATTCTCCCGGCTCGCCTTCGGCGTCAAGAAAATCGGAAATCGAGGACCCGCGCAACACAATCGCTTTCTGCAAAATGTCTTGCAGCACACGGCGCAACGTCTCCGCTTGTTTCCTGTTCAGGTTGGCTCCCAACCGTGCTGGATGGATCTTGGCCCGCCAGAGGCTTTCATCCGCGTAGATATTCCCGACGCCGCGCAGCACGCTCTGGTCCAGCAGCAGCGCCTTGATCCGCGCGCGCCGCCCGCGAATCCTGTCCGCGAACTCCTCCTTACTCACTTCGAGGGGGTCGGCGCCGAATCCCATCAGCTCTTCGGCAAGCAAAGCTTTCGTCAGGTAAGCGATGCGCCCGAAACGCCGCGCATCCGTGTAGCGCAGCTCGCGCCCGTCATCCAGAAGCAGGCAAACGTGCGTGTGTTTTTCCAGAGGCTGCTCCGCAGGACTCGGGGCGATCTGGCCGGTCATGCCCAGATGCACGAGCAACGACGCCGGCGCCGCATCCCCATTAGTGGCAACGCTGGTTTCTCCATGCACAGCCGAAAGCCGCAACAGCATGAATTTACCGTAGCGTTCCACAGCTTCGATCCTGCGCCCCGGTAAATATTGCTCAAGGGCTGCTGGATTGTCGATAAAATCTGTTTTACCCAGAGTGACAGATAGAATCCGCCGCCCGAGAATCGCTTGCCGCAGTCCTCGCGCTACTGTCTCGACTTCGGGAAGTTCCGGCATGGAAAGAGCTAACCTTCAAAATAACACACCGCTGCAACCAATTCCCGCCACAACGCAAAATGAACTCGGCCGGTTCTACGATTTGTTGGCGAGCCGTTCAGAAAAAACGAAGCAACAACAATCGCAATCGCGCCTCAGCTACTTCTTGTGATAGGTCGGATAGGGCGGATGCTCTGGGATCACCACCGGATTCTTCTTCAGCGCCTCCAGCGTGACCTCGACGGCCTTTTCGAGTTGCCGGTCGTGCCCCGACGCAACGGACGCTGGATCGTTTTCCACTTCGATATCCGGCGCGATTCCGCGGTTCTCCACTTCCCATTCGCCTTTCAGTCCGTAGATGGCCACGCGCGGCGCCGTGACGTAACCTCCGTCCAGCAGCGGCGGATAGCCATAAATCCCGACCAATCCGCCCCAGGTGCGTGTGCCGATCAGCGGCCCAATTTTATCCTGCCTGAACATCCACGGCAGCGCATCGCCGCCCGATCCGGACATTTCGTTGATGATCATCGTTTTCGGACCGTAGATTTGCGCCAGCGGCGAGCAGAACGCTTCTCCTTCCCGGGAAATCGCGCAGTTCCGCAACGGGCGCTTCAGCATGTCGATGATGTAATCCGCCACTTCGCCGCCGTGGTTGTAGCGCTCGTCGATGACGGCACCTTGCTTGCCAACCTGGGCAAAGTAGAAGCGGTTAAAATTGAGGTAACCGCCGACGGCCGTGTCGGGAACGTGCACGTAGGCCAGTTTTCCTCCGCTTAGCTCGTCTACCTTCCTCCGGCAATCTTCTTCCCAAGCGCGGTTGCGCAGCGCGAATTCACTTGGCAGCGGCACTACCGTGACTTCCCTGGCGTCCTTGCCGTCCGCGTTGGGTCCCACCTTGATTTTGATCTGCTTCCCGGCGGTGTTCTCAAAGAAGCTATGGACTTCTGCCGGTGGCCGAACCTCACGTCCTTCCACCTCCAGCAAATAATCGCCCGGCTTCACGTCCACACCGGGCTGGGTCAGCGGCGCGCGCAGATCGGGGTTCCAGTTCTCTCCGTTGTAAACCCGGGCAAAGCGGTAGCGCCCGTTCTCGATCTTGTAGTCAGCTCCGAGCAATCCACCCTTCACCCGTTTCGGCTCCGGCACATCCCCGCCACCAATGAACATGTGGCCGATGGTGATCTCTCCCAGCATTTCCCGGAAGAGGTAGTTCAGGTCCGCGCGTCCTCCCAAGCCTTTCAGATAAGTTGCATATTTTTTCTCCGCCGCGTTGAGGTCCAGCCCGTGATGATGTGGGTCGTAGAGGAAGTCGCGCTGGATGCGCCAAACCTCGTGGTACATCTGGTTCCATTCGGGGCGCGGGTCAACATAAACCTCCATCTCGTCCAGCTTCAGGGCGCCGTCGCCGGGCTTGGGCGCGGCGTCCGTTTTGGCGATGAACCATCCCGGCCCCTGGCGGTACAGCACTTTTTCGCCATTGGCTGAAACTGCGAATCCATTGATCCCGCCGATGAACGGCTCGGTCTTCCGCGTTGTGAGATCGAATTTAGAAACCGTGACAGGAGTGTGCTCCTCGAACCGCGGCACATCCGCAGTCTCGGAGAGAAACAGGATCCCCGCCTTGCCCGTGTCCAGGCTCACGAAGTTCGCTGGCTTAATCGGCAGCGCTACGATCCGCTGCCCGATGCCCTCCAGGTCGATGGTGACCTTGATGGGCTCCTCTTTCTTCTTCTCGCCTTCTTTACCCTTCTCACCTTCCTTGCTCTTGTCGCCCTCTTTGTTCTTGTCGGCTTCTTTGCCTTTGTCTGCCGAATCTTTCTTCTCTTCCGCCGCTTTTTCTTCGTCGCTCTGCGGCTCCACCGGCGAGGGATCGCCCTTCTTGAGCACCGCCGCGTATACACTCCGTAAAACCGGGTGCTGGAAGCTGGACAAATCCAGCCAGCCCGCGGAAAGTCCCACATCCGTGCTTACGGCAAAGAACAGTGATTTCCCGCCCTTATCGAATACCGGATATCGGGCGTCGCTGATTCCGTCCGTGATTTGCGATTCTTTGCCCGTTTCCACCGAGTACACGAAAACGGCGCGCAAATGATTTTCGAGCGGCTTGGCATACGTCAGCCACTTGCTGTCCGGCGACCATGTCTCACTGAAACCAGAAGTCGGATCATCGTAGCGATCCGTTGTCACTTTCACCGGCGTGCCCTTCTCCACGTCGACGTACCACAAGTTCAGCCGCTTGTCCGTGTAAGCAATCTTCTTGCTGTCCGGCGACCACAAGGGTGAGTAAAAATACGATGGAGGATTGCCCAAATTGATCTTCTTCACTGTTTTGGAGCCCGACTGATCGACAATGTGCAACGCATACTCGCCGGACTCATCCGAGAAATACGCGATAGATTTCCCGTCCGGTGACCACGCTGGATCTCGTTCGGCCACCGCCGGCGTCCGGGTCAGATTGCGGATATCGCCTTTTTCCCCAGGGACCGTAAGAATTTCACCGCGGGCTTCGAACACGGCGCGCGCGCCGGCCGGCGAAATCGCCGCATTCTGAATCTTGTCTCCTACTTTCACGTAGTGCGGCCGCGTTGCCGGCAGATCGCCGGCGATTCGAATGGTTACCTTTTTCGATTTGCCGTCCTTTAGATCAAAAACATAAATTCCGCCGAACTGCTCAAAGATGAGCGCGTCGGGCCCCGCGGAGAGCGACTTGAAATCAAGCCCCTTATTCTCGATCACCTGCTTGACCGTCTTTGACTTCGTGTCGTATGCGAAAAGAGTCACCGGACCGTTGCGGTCGGAAAGGAAATATACGGTGTCGCCGAACCACACCGGATGAGAATCGTTCGAATTCTCGCGCGGCACTTTTTCCAGTGCCAAGTCGCTTAGCCGCACGATGTAAATTGGAGTGGTCTGTCCGCCTCGGTATCTTTTCCACGCCTCTTGCCACTGGAAATTCGGCACATAGGCGATTCGCGTTCCATCTGGAGAATACGATCCACTAAACGCGCGCCACATCGGGAGTGCCTCGGCAACCCCACCTTCTACCGTCACTGTATAGAACCGCGTGAAATCCGCGTACGCCTCCCGATCGGAAAAAAACAGCACGCGCTTGCTGTCAGGCGTCCAGCCCACCACCCAATCCTGCCCAGGATGCCACGTCAGCCGCACTGGCTCCCCACCTCCGGCCGGCATAATGTAAACGTCCGCGTTTCCATCGTATTGGCCGGTGAACGCGATCCACTTGCCGTCCGGCGAAAACACCGGCACGCCTTCATGCCCTCCGGTGGTCAACTGCCGGGCATCGCCGCCGTCGCGCGGCACGCTCCAGAGATAGCCGCCATAAGCAAAAACCACCTGGGTCTTGCTTACTGTTGGCGAGTTCGCCAGCAACGGAGTTTCTTCCGCCGCGTGCGCCAAGCCTGTAGCAGCCAACAAGACACTAATCAGGATCGTCGTCCGAAAACGCATGCTCCCTCCCTGGAACTCTGGCGAACAAAACTCTTTGGAATGTGGGCCGGCCGATCTATTTCTTCCCGGTAGGCGGCGGCCAGAAGCCTGGCTCGCTGACGGGCCGCGCATCCTGCTTCTCGGCGTATTTCTTCAGCGCCGGCGCGATCGCTGAAGCCTTCCCGATCAGCACGAACACCAGGTTCTCATCCGGAAAATGTTTCTGGATGATTTGCCGCGCAACTTCCGGCGTAACCGCGCCAATCCGGGCTTCCAGTTGATTCACTTCGCTGTCATCCAGTCCGTAGAATTCGTTCTGCACGATCCGTCGCGCCAATTGTGCGGAAGTTTCAATCGAAGGTGGATATTGCCCCTTGATGTAGCTTTTCGCTGAGGCCAGTTGTTCCGGAGTGATGCCATCCTTGTGGAGTTTCTGGAGCACCTGCAGCGCCAGGTCAATTGCCTGTACCGTTGTCTCATTCTTCGTAAAGCTGTACATCCCGAATGTCCCCGGCTCCCTGTGCGAATCGAATTGCGAACTCGCTCCGTACGTGAGCCCGGATTCAACACGCAACGCCTCGTTGAGCAGAGACGTGAATCTTCCGCCAAACACGGTATTCACAACTTCAATGCCGACGCGATCCGGATCGTTCACCTTAGTTCCAACATTTCCGATCGCAAAATAGGTTTGTGTCGCGTCGGGTTTGTCCACCAGCAAAAGCTTCTTCCCCTTCACCGACGCGGCTGCGGGAATCGCGGCTTCCGGGACCTTCTTCGCTGCCCAGGCGCCCAGCACTTCTTCCAATTTCTTGCGCATCTCGGAGGCATTGAATTGACCCGCTACGGCCAGAATCGTGTTTCCCGGCGCGAAGTTCGAATCGTAGAACTTTACGATGGCGTCGCGGTCGATTCGCTTGAGCGAAAGCTCATCACCCCCCTCCGCCCTTCCGTACGAACGCGCGCCGAACAAGTATCCGGCGTAATACTCGCCCAGCACCTGCTGCGGATTGTCCTTCGCGCTCCGGACTCCGTCGATGTTCTGCGCGAGGACTTTGTCCGCCTCCGCCTGTGGAAACGTCGGGTGCAGCAGCGCATCGGAAAAGAGATCCAGCCCCGGCCCTAGATCTTTGGTCAGAAACTCGGCCGAGACACTCGTGAAATCCGCTCCGGCATCAGATCCAAACGATCCGCCGATGTAATCCAGGTCCGCGGCGAACTGCTGGGCGGAGCGTGTCTTCGTGCCCTTGCGCAGGAGTTCCGCCGTGATCGATGCCAGCCCCTCCTGCCCTTCCGGGTCCGCGGCGGCTCCGGTTTTCACGATTGCGTCGAAGCTCACGATCGGCACCCCGTGCTTTTCGAGCAAGAGCACCGTCAGCCCATTCTTCAGCACCAACTTTTCATGCGACGGGATGTGAATGGATTGCGCGGCTGCGCCAACGCCGACAAGCAGCCCAAGAATCATAACGGTCAGGATTCGCGCGGTTTTGGTTGGGATTTTCATGGCTTTCCCTTCTCCGCGCTTTCGGGAATTAGTGTTGCCACCGTGCGGTTATTCGGCTCGAAGTACGCTTTCGCCACCCGCTGCACGTCCTCTTTCGTCACGACCGCGTAATTCTTTGCCGCATCAAAAAGTTTGTTGTAGTCGCCGAAAAACACCTCGTACGTCCCGATGGTGTTCGCCCTGCCGCTGATCGTCCGCATCTGGTGGTAAAACTCCACCAGCCGGATATTTTTCGCCTTTTCCAGCTCCTGGTCCGTAATTGCCGAAGTTTTCGCCCGCTCCAGCTCCTCGTAAATGGCCTTCTCGCAAGCTGCCGGATCCACGCCTTGCTTCGGCTGTGCAATGATCTGCTCCAAAGACGGATCGAATGCCGACGGCGAAAAGGAATTCGCAAACAGCGCCAGCTGATCCTTGTCCACCAGCCGCAGGTACATCCGCGAACTCTCTCCCTGGTAGAGCACTGTTCGCAAAATATTCAGCGCGTAGAAATCCGGATTGTTCGTCTGCGGAATGTGATATCCGATGAGCAACACCGGCAGTTCCGCCCGCTTGTGCACGACTAAGCGCCGCTCCCCGAGCTGCTCCGGCTCCACGGTGGTCACCGGCGGAGGCGGCGCGTGCGCGGGAATCGGCTCGATGTATTTTTCACACAGCTGAAAAATTTCTTCCGGAGTAACGTCGCCGACCACCACCATCGTTGCGTTGCTTGGCGAATAGCCCATCGCGAAGTGGTGCTTCAAGTCTTCCATCGTCCAGTGCTCGATGTCGCTCATCCATCCGACCACCGGCCACTGATACGTATGCGCGACGTACGCCGTCGCCCACAGTTGCTCGCTCAGCAAACCCCGGTTGTTGTTCTCCGTGCGCAGCCGCCGTTCGGATGCCACTACGCCTCGCTCCGACTGGATCTTCTGCGGATCGAAATTCAAATTCTGGATGCGGTCGGCTTCGATGTCGAAAATCAGCGGAAGCGCCGACCGCGGGAACCAATCCTGATAGACCGTTGTATCCTTCGTGGTGTAGGCGTTGTTCGAGCCGCCGTTGGCCTCCATCACTTTATCCAATTCGCCCGGCCCGTACTTCTTCGCGCCGTTAAACATCATATGCTCGAAAAAGTGCGAAAGTCCGGTAGTCCCCGGATGCTCATTACGCGAGCCGATGCGATAGAATACATACAAAGCCACATTCGGGATGCTGTGGTCGCTTTGCACCAGCACTTTCATCCCGTTTTTCAGCGTCTTTGTTTGGACCGGAAACTCCTGCGCTTGCGCCCCCGGGCCAGCCAGGCCCATTGCACACAACACCAGCGCTGTGGCACTGCGGAAACACATTTTTCTCATTGGCCCACCCTTACGCGAAATCCTTCCTTGTCTGACGTATCAAACATCAAAAATGTTTGCGGAATTTCGGCCAATATCAAGGCAACAACGCAAATATTCGCACCGGTCCGCCTGAGCCGCCCTCCAGCTTGATCGGCGCCACGATCAAGAACGCGCCTGCTTCCGGCAATTCGCTCAGGTCGGCCAGGTTCTCAAGCTGATACAAACCAGCTCCCAACGCCAGATGGTGCACAGCATAATCACTCGACGCGCCGTGGTCGATACTGAGCGTATCGCACCCAAGCCCGCTCACCTTTCGCTCAATCAACAGCTTTGCAGCTTGCGGCGAGAATCCCGGAAAATGCATCTTACCCTTCTCATCCTGATTCCGGTACTTCCGCACATCCGGCCAGCGCGACGCCCATCCCGTCCGCAACAGCACAATCGCGCCTTCGGGAATCCGGCCGTGGCGCTTTTCCCAATCCTCAATCCGCGCGGCTGCAAGCTGATAATCCGAATTCTTGCCACTCTCGGCGCGGACATCGATCACCACCGCCGGCCCGAACAATTGTTTCACCGGGATTTGGTCCACCGTGGTCTTCCCCGGCGGAAAGTGCGCCGGCGCATCCAGATGCGTCCCATAATGCTCCAGCATCCAGAAGCTCCGCGTGAAGTATCCGTTTTTCTCAACGCGGGCATTGACCGTCGCTTCGAAGAACCTCTCATCGCCCGGCCACGGCACCAGTTTGTCGTTAATCGCGTAACTCAGGTCCAGCACCCGCGTCTTTCCAGAGGGAACACCTTCCAGTACGGAATCGCGATGAGTGTTCTGAAAGAGGAGCGCAAGTAGTACAGGAAAACAAACGGCAAGAATATTGGAGCGGCCAAAGGCAGCCATCTCTCACCTCAGTTCACTTTGCGCCAGGCGGCCCGCGCACCGCTCCGGGTTCACTTGTGGAACAGCCACCGCCGGCGCGCGCGGCATTAGGGCAGCGGAATTCCCGGCGTCGCAACGATCCCCGCCATGCGCAGGATTTCCTGATACTCCAGGTCGGTGAGCAGCGAAATGATCAACCGCACATTCTTCAGCAATTTCATTTTCTTCAGCGTGGGATTGGCGCGCAGCTCCGTCAGCGTCACTTGGCGGGGCAGCTTTTCAAAGGCCCGCAGGTCCGCAACCAGGTTTTTTCCCGTGCGATCGTGCGGGTCCGGGTAGGGATCTCGCGTCACTTCAGCGATCGAATACAGCGAGCGCTCCGGCGCCGAGTGATAGCACAATACACGGTCGCCCTTGCGCACCTGTTTCAACGCGCGAATCGCGTCAGGCTTCGCCCCGGCGCCGTGCCACATCTCCTTGCCTTTTACGAACAGGGTGTCCCAGTGATAGTGGTGTGGGTCAGCGCTGAAGATCCAGTGGTGTCGTTGCGCAGTCGTTATTGCCATTGAGGCTTCGAGTCGGCAGCAATATACACGCTGACATCCAAAAGCGAAACAAAATATGAGGGTTAGGGGAGAGTGAGGCTTAGAGGCGGGACCAGACGGAGGTGGCCACATTTCGGCAAAAGCAATATAACATGTCTATTTTCAATATGTTAAGGCCATCTAACCTGCGTCCACGAAAATGTCCTCTCCACGAACTTCAATGGCGTAGCAATCCACCCCCACTGTTGGATTCTGGCTAATCTTGCCGGTGGTCACGTCGTATTGCCAGCCATGCCAAGGACAAGTCAGTATGTTTCCGTCCATAACACCTTGGCCCAGCGGCCCGCCACGATGGAGACAGGTATTGTTGATGGCATAGAACTTGCCCCCGACATTTGCCAGAGCAATCGCTTTGCCCTCCACCTGAAACTCTCGAATCGTTCCCGGGGTGATTTCATTCGTCTTTGCTGCTCGCGCAAACGCCATCTAGTTTTCACTCTCCTACGATATGGGTCGAACTTCGTCCATCTTCAGACCTCAGCCCGATCCGGCTCTCCGGCGCGGGACGAATTTCTTTTCCTTTACATCCTTTACTTCTACTTCATTTACCTCACTTACCCAAGTCGCTTCTTATTTCGGCTGCGGCGTTTGCGCCACCATCACTCCCTTTTTGAACTCTTCCACCATCTGCGGCTGCAGGCGCACTTCCGTGGGCCGCTTCGCGAGCGTCATCTGGTCGATCTTGTCCTGCAGCTTGAGCAGCGCAAAGAAAAGGCCTTCGGGCCGCGGCGGGCATCCTACAACGTACACATCTACCGGTACGATGCGATCTACGCCTTGCAAAACCGAATAAGCATTGAAGGGTCCGCCCACGCTCGAGCATGCTCCCATCGAAATGCACCACTTCGGGTCCGGCATCTGCTCCCACACACGTTTCAGCACCGGGGCCATCTTCAGCGTCACCGTGCCCGCCACGATCATCAGGTCGGCCTGTCGCGGCGACGGCCGGAACACTTCCGCTCCGAACCTCGCCATATCGAACCGCGAAGTCGTCGAAGCGATCATCTCGATGGCGCAGCATGCCAGCCCAAACGTCAGCGGCCAGATGGCGCTTTTCCGCGCCCAGTTGAACACGTAGTCCACCGAGGTAATCATGAAGTTTTTTTCGAACCGCTGATCCAGTACACCCATTGGTAGAGGCTCCCCCGCGCACCGCGCCCTGTCGCGGAGTATATCTTCCCGCGCGCGCCTCGTCAAAATGTCTCGCGCTTAACTTGTGAAGTCTTCCATCCGCCCGACGGACCGCGCTGGTGCTCTCGCACTTAGTTGCTCGTTGCGCTTGGGTCTTCCAGTTTCTTCGCTAGCGTCTTCCAGTAAGACGCGGGCCGGAGACGCTGGAGAATGTCGATCTGGTAGGCATTCGTGCCGATCAGGATGCGCGGCTCGCGGCGCTCCACTGCGCGCAAAATTCGAGCCGCCGCTTTTTCCGGTGGAGTCCGCGCCAGCCTCTCAAACCGCGCAATATTCTTTTCGCGCTTGGATTCGGAAGCACCCGCGCCAATGCGCGACCGGCGCGCGATGGGCGTCTGGATTCCTCCGGGATGAACGCAGGAAACGCACACATTGCTGCCGTCGAGTTCGTGGCGCAACGCCTCCGTGAATCCGCGAACGGCAAATTTGCTGGCCGAGTAAGCGCATTGTCCCGCCGGAGCAATAATTCCAAAAACGCTCGAAAGGTTCACGATGTGCGCGCGCCGCTCGCGTTTCAGCACTGGCAGAAAGTATTTCACGCCATAAACCGTGCCCCAGAAATTGATATTCATCAGCCAACGAAAATCATCCAGCGAAATCTCTTCAAAATCGCCATGCAGTGAGACTCCGGCATTATTGATGAGCAGCGTGACGCGTCCGTGCCGGCTGCGGACGTCTTCGGCGAAAGCGCTCACGCTGGCTTCCTCGGCGACGTCCGTCACGTGAGTGCTGATCGCTGCGCTCCTGCCCTCGAGCGATTCGATGGTCTGCTTAAGGCCGGCCTCGTCAATGTCGGCGAGGGCTAGCGCCGAGCCCGCGGCGGCCAGTTGCTGCGCCAGGGCGCGGCCGATGCCAGACCCCGCCCCGGTCAGTACCGCTACCCCCGTACTCAGGAAGGACATTAGAAAACCTCGACGCGAGGATTCGTCGCGGGCTTCGCGGGATAGACCGGCGGTGTGGTAGCGGGCGCTGCAAGTTTCTTCCGCAGCTTCTTTTCCTTCCAGAGGAGCAGGGGCAGGAGCCGCTTTCCCCTTTGAATGCTGCGCAACGCGGCGTGCGGATCGATCAAATGGGTCGTAGGAAGCCGCACTCCCGACTCTTTCATGACCAGCCCGATCGGCAGCTCCATCTGGTCCTGCGCCAGCATCATTCGCGCCATCAGGTCCATTCCCGGCGTAACCACGGGCCCGAATCCGTAGCGCAGTTGCGACGTCCCGATGATGTAAAGATTTTTGTATTCCGCGAGTACGCATCCCCCATACAGCTTGGCGATGCTGCCCTTCACCGGCACGAGCCCCGGCGGCAAGAAGGGGAAGCTGACGTGGTATCCCGTCGCGCAAACAATCAAATCAAACTCTTCGCTCTGCCCGTCCACAAAATAAACTGTCTTTCCTTCAAACCGCGCGATGTCCGGCCGCGCCTGAATCCTTCCGTGCTTCACGTAATAGAGCAGCTCGCTGTTGATCGTCGGATGCGCCTCAAAAATCTTGTGGTCCGGCTCCGGAAAACCGTACTGGCTGTATTTTCCCACGGTAATGCGCAGCAGCAAACCGATCATCAGCCGCTGCGCCCACACCGGGAACCACGGCTTCATCATCTCCGCCGAAGGAATCCCGAAAAACGTCTTCGGCAGAAACCAGTAGCCTCTGCGCACGCTCAAGCGCGATGTCTTTCCCACTCGCGCCGCCTCCGCCGCAATATCGCACGCGGAGTTTCCCCCGCCGATCACCAGCACCCGCTTTCCCGCCAACTGCGCCGGACTCCGGTAGTCTTTCGAATGAATCCGCTGGCCTTCGAATTTTCCCGGATAGTTCGGAAATCGCTTGTCCCAATGGTGCCCGTTGCAAACGATCAATCCTTTATAAATGCGCTTCTCGCCGGTCGCCAGTTCCAACTCCCACTTTCCGTCCGCCAGCGGAAGCGCCATCACCACTTTCGTATGGAACTGAATGTGCTTCGGCAGCCCGAACTTCTCCGCATAGTCGCGCAGGTAATCCAGCATCTGCTGCCGGCTCGGAAAATCAGGATAGTGCTCCGGCATCGGATAGTCGGCGTACTCCGTCGTCTTCCGCGAGGAAATGATGTGCACGGTCTCGTACACGCCGTGATACCAGTTTCCGCCCAGATCGTCGTCGGCTTCGAGTTCTTCGTAGGGAATCTTGTGTTCGAGAAGCGCCTTCGCCATTCCGAGGCCCACCGGACCCGCCCCGATCAAGGCCATCTGTGTCGAGCGATCTGTCATCGCGAGCGATCCGCCTCAGGCCACTCATACCACAGTT
>Ga0137360_10000494_pt1 | contig 22794 bp, 23 predicted proteins | sample Mad1_60_16metaG_FD_104924 | JGI IMG/M metagenome (GOLD analysis project Ga0137360, IMG submission 104924) | Vadose zone soil microbial communities from Angelo Coast Range Reserve, California, USA - Mad1_60_16 metaG | ecosystem: Environmental > Terrestrial > Soil > Vadose zone | place: USA... | reverse complement strand
GGCGCCGGCGCGCGGCGGCGCGCCGCCCGGATCGAGCGCTTCGAGCGCGACCGTGCCCAGCACGTCGGCCTGGGCGATGGCGTCCCGCCGGGCCCGGGTGCGCGATCGTCCGTCCGGGATCGCGCGCCCGCTCAGGAACCACTCGCGCTTCTGCGCGAAGTCCTCCCAGCCCTCTCCCTCGTCGACGCCCGTGCGCCGCGCTCCGACGGCGCGCCGCCGCGCCGCGGAACTCGCGGAGGTCTTGCCCGATCTCCGTGTCCTACGCGCCATGGATGACCTCCCGGACCTGCGTGGAGCCGGCCCCAGTGTACAAGGGACGGGCCGTGCACATCACTCGCGACCAAATCGACACGACGACTTGACACGGCCAGCCGCTTCGCCCGCCGCGCCCTCACTCCCCGCGCCGGGGCCCCGTCCCCAGGACGTACGCCCCCAGACCCGCACGCTGCAGCCACGCTGGAGCCGTAGGCACGGCCAGTCGTCCGTCACATGGTTTCTACCGACTGCTGCTATCCTATGACGATGACCGACAGGTCACTCGCTTCGGGAGCGACACACACAGTCGGAGCCGTGTCGTCACGGGCGGCCACACAAGCCACCAGCTTTACCTTCTCGGTCATCCTGTCGTTGAGCTTCTGCCATTTGCTCAACGACATGATGCAGTCGCTGGTGCCCGCACTCTATCCCATCCTCAAGAGCTCCTACGCACTGTCCTTCAGCCAGGTCGGTCTGATCACCCTGGCTTTTCAGTGCACGGCCTCCATGCTGCAACCCCTGGTCGGCCTCTATACCGACCGCCACCCACAACCGTATTCCCTGACAGCCGGAATCAGCCTCACCCTGGTCGGCCTGCTGTTGATGTCCCGAGCCGGGACGTATCCCGCGATCCTGCTCGCCGCCATGTTGATCGGGATGGGCTCGTCGATCTTCCATCCCGAAGCCTCCCGCGTGGCCCGCATGGCGGCCGGTGGACGCTATGGGCTCGCCCAGTCCCTCTTCCAGGTCGGCGGGAACATTGGCTCTGCCTCAGGCCCATTGCTCGCCGCATTTGTCGTCGTACCACACGGGCAGTCGAGCATTGCGTGGTTCTCGGCTGCGGCGCTGATCGCCATCTTCGTGCTGTTGCTGGTCGGTGGCTGGTACGCACGCAACCGCACGCCCGCGGGCCCGGGCCCGCGCACCCCGGTCACCGCCCTGGTGTCCGCCACGGCGCCACGACAGCGCACGCTGCCACGCCGGAAGGTCATCCAGGCGGTGGCCATCCTCGTGGCCCTGCTCTTCTCCAAGAACGTGTACAGTGCCAGCCTGGGCTCGTACTACACCTTCTATCTGATCGACAAGTTCAACCTGCCAGTACAGACGGCGCAGTTTTACCTGTTCGCCTTCCTCGCCGGCATTGTGGCCGGCACCCTTGCCGGCGGAGCAGTCGGTGATCGCGTGGGACGCATCCCCGTTATGTGGTTCTCGATCCTGGGGGCGCTGCCCTTCGCCCTGGTTCTCCCACACGCCAACTTGTTCTGGACCGGCATTCTGGCCGTGCTCATCGCCATGATCATGGCCTCGGCCTTCTCCGCCATCCTGGTCTATGCGCAAGAGCTGCTGCCTGGCCGGGTGGGTCTGGCCGCGGGGATGTTTTACGGCTTCTCGTTCGGCTTGGGGGGTCTGGGCGCGGCCGCCCTCGGCAAGCTCGCTGACCTCACCAGCATCACCACCGTCTACCGCGTGTGCCCCTTTCTCCTGCTTCTGGGTCTCTTGACCGCCTTCTTGCCTCGCCGGCCCGGCGCGCCCTCGATGAAATGACCGCTACATGAACGCTCTCCGGCGGCGGTCGCCCCACTCGTGGCCCCCGCCTCCGTGACAACAGTCGCCGGGCTTGGCGTGAGCGCGCGCTGATCAGGCGATGACGCCGGCCGTCCTGAGCGCGGTGAGCGCGGCGCGATTGTAGCCGAGCAGCCGGCCGAGCACCTCGTCCGTGTGCTGCCCAGGCGTGGGCACGGGCCCCACGCGCGCCGGCGTCTTCGACAGCTTCACCGTCGCTCCGGGCACATACATCTCGCCCGCCACGGGATCCTCCATCTTCACCAGCATCCCGCGCTCCCACAGGTGCGGATCCTTCGCGACCTCGGGGATCGTCCGGATTGGTGCCGCGGGGATGCCGGCCTCGTGCAGCGCCGCGCATACCTCGTCCATCGTGTGCCCGGCACACCACGCTTCGATCTTCGGGCGACGGTCGCCACCGGGCGAGCTGCCGGCCAACGGCGTGTCGTCTGCCGGCCCGCCGACGATCTTCATGAGCCGCGCGGCCATGTCGCGGCCGGCGGCGGCGATGACCACCCAGCCGTCCTTCGTCCGGTAGGGCGGGCGCCCGCCCTCGCCACCCTCGGCGCCGGTCGACAGGTAGAACGACGTCGGGATCTCGACCATCGTGAGCGCGGAATCCAGCAAACACACATCGACGAGCTGGCCCTCGCCGGTGCGCTCGCGGTGGCGAAGCGCCGCCAGCGCGCCGATCGTCGCGTGCAGCGCGGTGTATCGATCGACGACCGAGGATGCCGTCCCGACCGGATGGCCCTCGGTCTGACCCGTCAGCGACATGAGGCCGCCCATCGCCTGGCCCAGTGAGTCGAAGGCCGGGCGATCACGGTAGGGGCCGTACTGGCCGAAGCCCGAAACCGAGACGAGGATGATGCTGGGGTTCAGGGTGCAGAGCTGCTCGTACGCGAATCCCATGGCGGCCATGACGCCGGGTCGGAAGTTCTCCAGCACGATGTCGGCCTTCGGCACGAGCGCGGCGAAGACCTCCTTGCCCTTGGTGCTTCGCAGGTCCAGGCAGATGCTCTTCTTACCGCGGTTGTAGACGGAGAAATAGACGCTCTGCCCGCGGACCATCGGCGGATGCCGGCGCGTCTCCTCGCCGCCGGGCGGCTCGATCTTGATGACTTCGGCGCCGAGGTCGGACAGCAGCATGCCGCCGCGCGGCCCCGCCTGGAACCGCGCCAGCTCGAGAACGCGGACGCCGTCGAGGCAGGCGGTCATTTCGTCGCCCGCGCCTTCACGCCCGCCGCCTCATGGAACCGAAGTCGCCCTTGAAGATCACGTTGGGGATCATCTGTTGACGATGAGGCTGTGGCCGGCCCTTGATGAGGTTGAGGGCCATCGGTCCGCCCATGTTGCCGAGCCCGATCAATCCGATGCGCATGACAGTCCTCCTAGATCCTTGCGACTGCGGGGATGACCTTGGCGCCCATCAGCTCGATGGAGCGCATCGTCGTGGCGTGGTCCATCCGCGATTCCTGCGCCTCCAGCAGCAGGTGGCCGATGCCGAGCTCGTGCTGGACCAGGGCGAAGCCCTCGGCCACCTCGTCGGGCGTGCCGGCAATGATGAAGTGCTCGGTCACCAGCTCCTCGTAGCTCATGCTCGCCAGCGAGCGCGGGCGCGCCTTCAGCGCGAACTGCTTGCCCGCGCGCGAGCGCATGCCCACCGGCGAGAACCACTCGACGGGGCCGCGCAGCGTGGGTCCCATGCGCCAGACGAAATGCCGGCCGGCCTCCAGCGCCTTGGCTCGGGTGTCCGCGGTGACGGCGCAGATCAGGAAGCCGAGGTTGTCGGGCGTCACGGTGCGGCCCGCTTCCGCCGCGCCCTGTCGGTAGAACTCGAACAGCTCGCGCGCGATGTCGAACGGCACCAGGAACGGCACGTAGGTGTAGCCGCGCTGGCCCGCCCACACCGCGGTCTCCGGGCTCGCGGTGCCGGGGATCCAGATCGGCGGGTGCGGCTTCTGCAGCGGCAGGCACCAGGGGTTCACGTGACGGAAGTGATAGTGCCGCCCCTCCCAGCGGAAGGGGCCAGGCTCTGTCCAACACTTCATGATCAGGTCGTGGCACTCCTCGAAGCGCTCGCGGTTGTGGACGGGGTTCGCGTTCGCCCACCACGTCTCCACGCCCACGCCGCGCACGAAGCCGGAGAGCACGCGGCCGCCCGAGATCAGGTCGGCCATGGCGATCTGCTCGGCCATGCGCACGGGGTTGTCCTCGATGGGCAGGATGTTTCCGAGGATGAGGAGCTTGGCCCGGGTCGTCGTACGGCCGAGGACAGCCGCCGTCATGTTGGCGCCCACGTTCACGCACGACGGAGTGGAGTGGTGCTCGTTGATCATGAGCCCGTCGAAGCCCACGCGGTCGGCCAGCTCGTACTCAGTGAGATAGCGCTGGTAGTTGGAGGCGGCCTTCGCCCGGTCGAAGAAGCGGTTCGGAAACGCCAGCCGCAGCGAGGGATAACTCGCACCGTCCTCGTCCCGATACTTGTGATGCGGCATCTCGCTGAAGTAGTAGAGCTTCACGGCCGGGCCTTTCTACCGAGGAAGTCGAGCACGAGCCGAGCGAAGGCGTCAGGATGCTCGATGGGCACGAGGTGGCCGCACCGTTCGAGCACGGTGAGGGTGGCGTTGGGCAGGAGCCGGCGATACTGCTCGCCACACGCCACCGGCACGATCCGGTCCTCGCGGCCCCACACGATCAGCGTCGGGTTGCCGACGCGCGGCAGGAATCGCTCGAGGCGAGGGTTGTGCATGTACGGCTTCCACGCCAGGCGCGCCGTCATCTCGCGGTTGCGCTCGGCGATCTCCAGCTCCGCCGCCGTCGGGGCGCGGCCGAACAGCTCCTCCCACTCGGGGATGGCCGAAGGGTCGTGCACGTTGAGCTCACGCAGCTGCTGGGGCGAGTGATAGAAGACGTCGAGGATCTCGCCCGTCTCCGGCTTGAGGCCGACGGGCGCGACGAGGACGAGGCGGTCGATCGCGCCCGGGCTCATCGTCGCCATCTCCGCCGCTGTCCAGCCGCCGAGCGATTGGCCGAGCAGGTGCGGCCGCCCGAGCCCCGCCGCGTCGATCCACCACAGATAGAAGCGCGCCAGGTCGTCGACGCCCTCCATCCACTCGGCGTCGCCTGAGGCGCCGAAGCCGGGGTGGGTCGGCGCCCACACGGTGTAGTGCTCCGCCACGCGCTCCATCCACCTTCGCCAGCCGCGGTTGCCGCCGGCGCCGTGGAGCACCAGCAGCGGGTCGCCCTGCCCGCCAACCCAGGTGTGGACGTTGGTGCTACCGACCGAGATCGTCTCCTCATGAGGTCGCATGCGCCGTATTATGCTCACTCGCAATCCTCTGGGCCACTGCTCTCGGAAGGGAGAGGATCACCTGAGGTATGCTGAGCGAGTCATGGACTCCGTGGACTACGACCCTGAGCAGCTGATCGAGGCGTACTTCGAGCGCGGGTGGACCGACGGGCTGCCTGTCGTACCGCCCACCGAGAAATCGATTGCTGCGATGCTGGCCGGCGCGGGGTTCCGCGGCGACGAGACCATCGGTGAGATCGCGGAGCGGGGCGTCGTGGTCAGCGCGGAGAAGCTCGCGATCAACGCCGTCATGGCCGGCTGCCGGCCGGAGTACCTGCCGGTGGTCGTGGCCGCCGTCCGCGGGCTCTGCCATCCGCACTTCGCCTACCACGGGCCGGCGAGCAGCACGGGCGGCTCGGCGATGGTGCTGATCGTCAATGGCCCGATCGTGACCCGGCTCGGGATCAATTCTGGGAACAACGCTTTCGGCCAGGGCGCGCGGGCCAACGCCACCATCGGGCGCGCCGTGCGGCTCGTCATGATGAACGTGATGAACACGCGGCCGGGTTTCCTCGACCGCGCCACCCTCGGCACTCCCGGCAAGTATTCCTTCTGCTTCGCGGAGAACGAGTCCGCGCACCCATGGGAGCCGCTGCACGTCGAGCGCGGCTACGGGTCTCTGCAGAGCGCCGTCACCGTCTACGCCTCCAACAGCCTGTGCCCGGTCTACAACCAGCTCGCCGCCGAGCCGGAGCCGCTGCTGCGCTGCTTCGCGGACACCCTCTGCAATCTCGGCACGCCCAATCTGCGCGGCTTCAACCAGTCGCTCGTCGTCTTCGCGGGCGAGCACACGGATACCCTGCGCCGGAGCGGCTGGAGCAAGCGGGACGTGCGGAGCTTTCTGATGGAACACGCACGGCGCACGGTGGCTGATCTCAAGCGCGCAGGTAGGCGCCCTGGCGAGATCGAGCCCGGGGACGACACCGCCTGGAAGCACGCCTTCGAGCGGCTTGAGGACATCCTGATCGTCTGCGCCGGTGGTCAGGCCGGGAGTTGGTCCGCCTGCCTGCCCGGCTGGGGCAACAAGTGGACCCGGAGCGTCACCACCCCTATCGACACCCCATGAGGACAGCCATGAAGCTCTTCGATCCGACCTCGACTCCGCGTGAGCGCACGGTCACCCTGGCCCCACGCCTCCGCGACCTTCGTGGCCTGCGCGTGGGCCTCGTGGAGAACACCAAGTTCAACTCCGACGTGATCCTGACCAAGCTCGGCGAGCGGCTCGCGCGCGAGCACGGCATGACGGTGAGCCGCATGATCCGCAAGCGCTCACCCAGTCACGCCGTCACCGAGGAAGCGGCCGACGAGCTGCGCCGCATCTCGGACTTCGTGGTCTCGGGCGTCGGCGACTGAGGGTCGTGCAGCTCGAGCAGTGTGCTCGACGCGTTGATGTTCGAGGAGCGGGGCATCCCGGGGATCGCCCTCGTGACCGAGCCCTTCCGCCAGACGGGTACCGCCATGGCGGCCACGTGGGGTCTGCCGGGCTTCCGATTCGTGGAGATGCCCCACCCCGTGGCTATTCTCCGCGAGGAAGAAACCGGCGACCGCGCGGATCACCTCCTCCCACTGGTGCTGGCCCTGCTCGCTGCGCCCTAGCCCACGCGTCATTCCGGCTGGCTCTCTCCCCGGGGCGCTACAGCTCGAGCAGATTGTCGCCAGCGCACAGATGGTGCTGCGGCTGGGCGAGGATGGCAGGCGACGTTCTTCGCGTAGATGGCCGCCATCATTTCGGCCTCTCGCTTCTCCTGGGGCGGTGAGCGGATGCGCCGCCCCCGTCGCAAGACGTCACGAGGTCTTCTTGCGAATCTCGTCGATCGTCACCGTCGTGATCCGATCACGATAATCAACGCCCGTCGCCCACTTCACCCTGTACCGGCTGCCGCCCAGGACCGTGATGATCTCACCCTCGACGTGCTCCGGGCCCTGGCGCAGCACGACGACATCACCGGCTCTCGGCTGAGAAGGCGGAGGTGGAGGCGGCTTCGGCTTGGCCATGAGCAGTGCCTCTCCTGTCGCCTATAGTCGGATCGAGCCCGTCGGCGGCCCATGCTGTGCCGGAGCGCCTCCGTCCTCGATCCGCTCCCGAGCTTTTCGGAGCTTGCGTCTATCAGGACTTGCGCGACGTCTGCGAGAAGAACGTGCTCACCAATGGGCGCAACGCTGTACTGCCGCACTTCGGGCATGCCACCTTGGCCTTGTCGTGCTCCCTGATCGAGAGGGTGATGTCCACTTCACGTCGACAGGTATCACAGTAGTACTCGTACACAGGCATGGCTGCTCCTCCTTGAACCCCCAAAGCCCGTTGACCATCTGTCCGAATGACTCGGGCCAGAGGGTACCGCCGGCGTCTTCCCACGGCTAGACGCGGCGCACCATAGCGACCATCCTCAGCGCACGTATCCAGGTCACGCTCGCAGGAGAGCCCGCTTGGGCGCGTGACCCCCCTCCTTGAAGACAGTTCGACAGTACACTGTCCGTTGACGGATGGTTATCGACATAGCCCCTCGTCGAGGAGCCCGATCATGCTCGAGTTCTTCCAGTTCGACCGCCGTCGCTACCCGACCCTCTCCGTGCGCGAAGGCTATCGCGAGTGGCTGCCGTCGTATGAGACCACGGTTGAGGACGAGATGGACCTCGTCCTCCTCGCAGCCCTCGAGTGGGTCCCGTGGACCGCCGTCGAACGGGCGGCCGACCTCGGATGCGGGACCGGCCGGACCGGCGCCTGGCTCCGGACCCGTGGCGTCGCCCGAATCGATGGGATCGACCTGACACCTGAGATGCTGGCGATCGCACGCGGGCGGGGAATCTACGAACGACTCGATCGGGCCGACGTCGCCGCCACTGGCCTTGACGATGGCGCCTACGATCTCATCACGACGTGCCTGGTGGACGAGCATCTGCGGGACCTGCAGCCGCTCTATCGTGAAGTAGCACGGGCTACTCCGACCGGGCGGCGTCCACGTTCTCATCGGTTATCACCCGCAGTTCATCATGACCGCAGGAATGCCGACTCACTTCGATCGTGGCCATGGCGAGCCGGTGGCAATCGAGACCTACGTCCACCTCCTGAGCGATCACGTGGCCGCGGCGCGCGCGATGGGACTCTCGCTCATCGAGATGCACGAGCGCCTCGTCGACGACCGTTGGATCGTCCTCAAGCCGCGGTGGGAGCAATATCGAAACCACCCCGTGAGCTTCGCGATGGCGTGGCGCAAGGGATGATCACGACCGCCACAGAGGCGTGGCGGGAGCAGGGATCGCGAGATTTTTTTATGCCGCGTGCTCGTTTGACGTGTCGTTGGCAATCTGGCAGGATCGGCCGATGGTGACGGCCGGTGTCAACTCGATAGCATCACTGAGAGCGCGGACGATGCTGCTTGCGCGCCACTGCTGAACCCATGGGCAGGCCGCAGGTCGGCTCCGGCGATGACCGGCAGAGGCCCCGCACGCACGCAGGAGCGGCGCGCTTCTGCCCGCCCGATCGAGAAATCAAGGGCCGGCTCGATCGGACGCATGCCGCGCTGCGGTCCGCCGGCTTCGATGGGATGCTCGCGTTCTCATCGTTCCTCGCCAAGGACGGCCACGTCTGCTACCTCACCAACCACAAGATCACGAATGCGCCGTGGTCGTTCAACGCGCGAAACAACGGATTCGGATTCGCGGCGGTGCTTCTGCCGGTGGGTGGCGCGCTCATTCTCTTGCCTGGGACGCGCTTCGACCGCGCGGCGGTCTCGCCGCTGGTGACGGATGTCCGCACGGGCTTTGATTTCGCCGCGACGCTCCGCGGGGCGATCACCGACGCCGGCCTCTCCGCGGCGCGGCTCGGCGTCGCCGGAACAGACGTCATGCCGATGTATTACAGTGACTCGCTGCGAAAAGCGTTCCCCCGCCTACGGCTCGAGAGTGCGGATGACCTGATCGAGGGCTTGCGGATCATCAAGAGCCCCTTCGAGCTTCGCCTGATGGAGGAGGCGGCGGGCGTCTGCGACAAGGGGCTCGAGGCCGCGTTCCGCGCGAGCCAGCGGACGGGGGCCACCGAGAACGACATCGCAAGCGCCACTTACGTCGCCTGCATGAAGGCGGGCGCCGATCGGGTGGATCGCGTACGCGTGCGGGCGGGCGACGAAGTCGTGGCGTGGGCCCGGTGGCCGTTCGCCACCGCGCGGCGAGTCCGGCGCGGTGACCTCATCTACATCGACCTCGTGGGCTGGTACAAGAACTATGTCTTCGACGAGGCACGGTGCTGGGTCGTCCCTAGGCCCGATGCCTGGCAGCGCGCGCTGCTCGAAGAGGGGCTGCACCTCACGGAGCGAATGCGGGACACGGTGGAGATTGGCCGGCCCATCGGCTCGTGGGTGACCGAGACGATTGACTACTTTCGCGCGCGTCCTTTCGGCCAGGAGCTGAGCATCGTGGGCCACGGCGTCGGTCTCGAGGTGGTGGAGAACCCCTGGTTCGAGCGCGAGGAGTCGATGCCGCTCACGCCCGGCATGGTCCTCTGCCTCGAGTCGGGGTTCGTCGTGCCAGGCCGGGCCCTCGTCCGTATCGAGAAGGAGATCGTCGTCGAGGAGCGCGGCGCCCGGTTCCTCGGCAAGTTCCGGTCGCGCCTATGGAAGCGACGCTGACGCCGCCGGCGCCGCCGACCGCATGACGGCTCCGCACGGCGCCGAGCTCGAGCTCGTGGCGGTGTCAAAGACGTTCGGCGCCGTGCTCGCGGTCGACGACGTCTCCCTCACGGTGGCGTCCGGGGAGTTCCTCACGCTGCTCGGGCCGAGCGGCTCCGGCAAGACGACGACGCTCATGATGATCGCCGGCTTCGAGTCGGCCACGGCCGGCGAGATCCTGCTGGGTGGCCGACGGCTCACGCGCGTGCCCCCGTACCGGCGCAACCTCGGCATGGTGTTTCAGCACTACGCGCTCTTCCCCCATATGACTGTCCACGACAACCTGGCCTTTCCCCTCCACACGCGCGGGGTAACGCGAGCCGAGACCGACCGGCGTGTCGAGGAAGCGTTGGACCGCGTACGCCTCCCGGGCTATGGGGCGCGCTTCCCGGCGCAGCTGAGCGGTGGCCAGCAGCAACGCGTGGCCCTCGCACGCGCGCTCGTCTACGGGCCGCCGGTCCTGCTCATGGACGAGCCGCTCGGCGCGCTCGACAAGAAACTCCGCGAGCAGATGCAGCTAGAGATCAAGCACATCCAGCGGGAGCTCCGGCTCACCGTGATCTACGTCACGCACGACCAGGAAGAGGCGCTGACCATGTCGGACCGGATCGCGGTCATGCGCCAGGGGCGGATCGTCCAACTGGGACCGCCCGAAGACCTTTACGAACGTCCGGCGGATCAGTTCGTCGCCGACTTCATCGGCGAGTCGAACTTTCTCGAGGTCATCGTGCGTGGGACGCAGGGCGGCATCGCCACCGCGCTGACCGACCACGGGTTCGACGTGTGCCTCGCCGCCCGGGACGCCGGCGCGGACGGCACGCGGTTGACGCTGGCACTTCGCCCCGAGAGGGTCCGGCTCGCTCCGGCTGGCGGACAAGCCCGGACATCGGGTCCAATCGACGCGAGCGGGTATCGGTGGGGGACTGGCGTGATAGAGGAGGTGGTGTACATCGGGGCGACGCGGAAGTACCAGGTACGGCTGGGCGGACAGCTCCTCGTGGCGCAGCAGCAGGCGGGCTCCGATGTCCCATGCTTCCGCGAGGGCGAGAAGGTGGACGTCGGCTGGTCAGTTACCGATCTGAAGGTCGTGCACAAACACTAATCAGGAGGCGTCCATGCGAAGACACATCGGAGCGTTCACGGTACTCGTCGGGGTCACCCTGCTCGGGGTGGCGCTCGGCAGCCTTCTCCTCGCGCCCCAGGAAGTCACCGGCCAGGACAAGGGCAAGGTGGTCGTCCAGATCGGCGGTGGCGACTGGGCCGATGCCAACTTCGAGGCGTATGTGACGCCCTTCGAGAAGGAGACCGGGATCAAGGTCGTTGCCGTGCGCGATTGGATGTCGATGGCCAAGCTCAAGCTCATGGTGGAGAGCAAGAAGGTGGAGCTGGATGTCGCCGATATTCCGCGGCTGCACTACCTGAGCGCAGTGAAGGCGAACTATCTCGAGAAGATCGACTACAGCATCTACAACAAGGCGGAGCTGTCCAAGATCGACGACCTCTCGAAGCAGGCGTACGGCGTGGGTGCGGCGTACTTCTCGTACGTCATGGCCTTCGACACCGACAAGTTCCCTGCCGGCAAGCGCCCAACCACGTGGGCGGAGTTCTGGGACGCCAAGAAGTTCCCCGGCCCGCGCACGCTCCGCGCCGGCGTCTATGGCACCGGCGCCTACGAAGAGGCGCTCCTCGCCGACGGCGTGCCGATGGACAAGCTCTACCCGATGGACGTCGATCGAGCCTTCAAGAGCCTCGACAAGATCCGCCCGCATGTCACCACCTGGTGGAAGGAAGGCGCGGAGGGACAACAGCTCTTCGCCGACAAGGTGGTCACACTCGGTGACGTCTTCAACGGCCGCATCGGCAACCTCCAGAAGAAGGGGATGCCGCTGGAAATCGAGTGGAACCAGGGGAAGCTCCAGCTCGACTACTGGGTCATCCCGAAGGGGGCGCCGAATCCGCAGAACGCGCAGAAGTTCATCGAGTTCGCCACGCGGGCCAAGCGTCAGGGCGCGTTCAGCGAGCTGATTCCGTACGGGCCGACGAACACGGCGGCCTTCGAGTACGTCAGGCCGGAGACGGCCAAGCAGCTGCCGACCTATCCGGCGAACGTCAAGAAACAGTTCCACCGCAACGAGGACTGGTACGCGGAGACCGGCCCCGGCGGCAAGAGCAACCTCGAGCTGATCATCGAGCGTTGGAACAGGTGGACGGTCCAGTAACCGCACTGGGGTCGTCCCGGACGCGCGCCCCGCGTCCGGGACGACGCTCTCCTCTGCGTGCCCTGCGAGAGGCGGCCGCTCCGCGGCAGCGGGGCACCGTCGGGCTCCTGGTCCTGCCGGCCGTAGTGTTCCTGCTCGTCTTCTATGCCTTCCCGCTGGTTCGGCTACTGCTGGTGAGTGTTGAGGCGCCGCGGTGGAGCCTCACGCACTATGCCGACTTCTTCACGGAGCCGGCCTATCTGCGGATCCTCACGCGCACCTTCCGCGTGAGCCTCACCGTCATGCTCTGCTGCCTCGTCCTCGGGTACCCGACAGCCTACGTGCTGTCGCGTGTCAGTGGGCGATTGCGGCGGTTTCTCCTCCTGCTTGTCATCGTGCCGTATCTCACAAGCTTCCTGGTTCGGACGTACGCGTGGATGGTGCTGCTCGGCCCCAAGGGGGTCATCAACTCGCTTCTGCTGAAGGCCGGGCTCATCGGTGCGCCGGTGAAGCTGCTCTACAGCGCCGTCGGGGTACATGTGGGAATGGTGCACGTGCTGCTGCCCCTGATGATCCTGCCGCTCTATAGCGTCATGGTCGGCATCGACCGCACGCTGCCGCGGGCGGCCCAGACGCTGGGCGCAGGTCCACTGCGGACGTTCGTTCGCGTGTTCTTCCCGCTGAGCCTGCCCGGCGTGCGGAGCGGCTGCGTGCTCGTGTTCCTGATCGCGCTCGGCTTCTACATCACCCCCGCCATGCTCGGCGGCCTGCGGGACTCCATGATCGCCATGCTGATCGAGTCCCAGATCACGCAGCTCGTGAACTGGGGCTTTGCCGCGGCCGCCGCCGTCGTCCTCCTCGCCGTCACGCTCGGCGGGTTCTCGCTCGCTGGGCGGGTAAGCGGGATGACCCTGCTCGTGGCCTCCGAGGCCGCGGAAAAGACGGTCCCCACCGTGACGTGGGGCGGGGAGACCGGCGGTCGGCGGACACCAGGGCGGCGATGGATGCCGCGCCTCACGCGGCTCGCACCTGTTGCCTCCCTTGGGCGGTGGTTGGACGCAGTGCTGAGCGCATGGCGCGGGCGTCGCTGGAAGCGGCTGCAGGGACGCGAGACCCGCCGGGGGTGGGGCGGGCGCGCGGCGCTCAACCTCTACGGCGGCGCCGTGTTCTTCTTCCTGATCCTGCCGACCTTCGTCGTCGTACCGATCTCGCTCAGCGCGGGAGACTTTCTCGCGTTTCCCCCGCCGGGCTGGTCACTCAAGTGGTACGCGTCCTACTTCAGCCAGCCGCAATGGCTGCAGGCCACCCTGCTCAGCTTCCAGGTTGCGGTCGTCACCATGCTCACGTCCACGGTCCTCGGCACGCTGGCCGCGTACGGTGTCCTGCGCGGACGGCTGCGCCGACGCGCGCTGCTGGTCAGTCTCATCATCTCGCCCATCATCGTTCCCCCCATCGTCATCGGCGTCGCCATTTACGGGTTGCTCGCGCAGTGGGACCTCATCGGCCGATTCCTCGGGCTGGTGATCGGCCACGCCATCGGCTCCATCGCCTACGTGGTGGTGATCGTGAGCGCGACCCTCGCCGGCTTCGACCGCTCTCTGGAGCGCGCCGCCATGAGCCTGGGGGCCGGCCCTCTCCTGACCTTCCGGCGCGTGACGTTCCCGCTCATCCGGGCCGGCGTGCTGAGCGGCGCGGTGTTCGCGTTCATCCACTCCTTCGACGAGGTCGTCATCACCATGTTCATCAGTGGCGTGCACGTCCAGACGCTGCCGCTGAAGATGTGGGAGGACATCCGCAACCAGATCGATCCGACCATCGCCGCCGTCTCCTCGATGCTAATCCTGCTGCCCGTGGCCTGGCTCATTGTGCTGGAGGTGGCTCGAGGGCTGCACCGGACGACGGCGCCTGCCGGCGCGGCGGATCAGGCGTAGCGCTGGAAAGCGCCGCGGCTTCGCCGGGGGCGCGGTATGATCGGGGCGACGTGGCTGGCGCGCTGCTCATCCTGTCAAGGAGGTCGTGCATGGAAGGAACCAGGGTACGTCAGGAGTTCGCGGGACTTCGGTTCACGCCGGGCTCGCTGGACAAGAAGACCGACGCGTTGCTCGCGTACGCCTGTGCGTTGATGGCCGGCTGACTCCCCTGAAGCAAGAATCGCTTCGCGGGCGCGAAGCAAACGGGAGCAAGTGAGGATGAGCTTCGAGAGGCAACATTCATTGCCATGCGCCAAGCCGCCGCGCGATTGCGCACGTTGGCCGAGGAGGCATCGGGGCTCGAGCTCGGAAAGTAAGGCGATGCCGCGCTGCGGGTCTGAGCCCCTCAGCGCGGCATCGCGGTGACTTCCACGTCGATCATCAACCCCGGATCCACCAGGGCGGGGAGCGAGATCCCCGTCGTGGTCGGCCCCGGTTCCGTGAAGCACGCCGAGCGGACCCTCAGGTTGTCGTTCAGCTCCTCCGCCGTCCCGCCGCTCTTGAAGAACGCGTTGACCTTGACCACCTCGTCCATCGAGAGGCCGAACTCGGTCAGCAGGCTCCGGACCTTCCCCATGACCGTGTGAGTCTGGGAGACCAGCCCGTCGGGATCGAGCACCGTCCCGCTCGTGTCGGTCGAGACCTGTCCGCTCAGGTAGATCATCTCGCCGCACTGCAGCGCCGGGCTGAAGGGCGCCGGGACCAGCGCCGAGGAGCGCCCCTCCCCCGGCAATCCCCGCCGTGGGAGCGGCCGGCCGTCCTCGCCCAGCATCGCGATGACATCGGTCTTGATCATGAGTCCGTCCGGCAGCCATCGCAGAGGAATGCCGGTCACTACTGGGCCGGGGGAGCGGAAGAAGGCGCGGCACGCGTCGATGCTCCCGCGCCAGGCCGCGTGATGGCCCCCGTCGACGTAGTAACTATTGATCTTCACGACGTCATCGAAGGTGGCGCCGTGCTCCGACAGGATCCGTCCGATGTGCTCCATGACGTCGGTGGTCTGGCGCGTGAGGTCGCCCGAACGGCGGACTTCCCCGGAGGGACCTCGCGCCACCTGGCCGCTGACAAAGATCATATTGCCGCAGCGCAGACCCTGCGAGAAGGGGCCGGCCAGTCGCCAGTGCCCCGACGGTGCGCTCACCGTGCGCGGCAGCGCGGCTAGATCTTCGCCCCGCATGGCAATGGTATCGATCTCGAGGAGCATGCCGGGATACGCGAGGTAGGGAATCGGCACCGTCGTAAGAGCGGGCGCCGGGCCCACCCCAAGCTGCGCCCGGAGATCCGCGAGGAAGGCGTCCTCGTCCACGCTCCCGTCGTTCACGTAGAACACGACGAGCTTGACGATGTCGTCGAGTGCGATGTCGAGATCGCGCAGCACGGTGCGGATGTGGTTCACCACTACGCGGGTCTGCGTCTTCAGATCGTAGTGATGCAGGACGAGGCCCTTGATGTCCTTGTCGACCTGGCCTCCGACGTACACCATCCGACCCGACCGGATCCCGTGCTTGTGCGACACGGGAATCAGCCAGCCCCAGTGTCCCGTCGGCCACGAATACGTGCGCTTCATCGCCTCACCTCAGACATGCCGAGATCAGCGAGCAGCTGGGCCGTCGTCCGGATGCCCCGAAAGAGATGATCGAGCCTCATGTGCTCGTTCGGGCCGTGCTGACGGTTGTTCTGGTTGGCGTAGGGCACGAGCAACGTCGGAATCTTCAGGAGGTCAGTGAACACCCACATCGGCACGGTGCCGCCCATGGTCGGCAAGAGGACAGCGCGTTCCCCCCCGTGCGCGCGCTCGACGGCGTCGATGATCTCGAGCGCCACGGTGGCGCGATGCGGAATGATCGTGTTGGCCTCCGTGCCGACGAACCCGCTATGCAACCCAGAAATGGTGAGCGTCGGGTGGAACATGATGCGCTCGACATAGTCGGCGGGCAGGCGAACGCCCAGATCGTTTTCGAGCGCGGGGAGATCCAGCGGCAGCGCCGCCATCATCCGCCGCTCGGCCGCCGTCGGTCCCACCACGTCTTCCTCGAAGGCCTCGATGAGCGGCACGCCGTCGGACGTCGCCATGGACGCCAGCAGCCCGCCGAGCTTCCACGCCGGGTTGGGAACTACGAAGTTGCCCGAATGGAGGTCGCGGCGGGCTGCTTCGATCATCAACTCGACCTTCATCATTCCCCGCGCGCCGCCCGAGATAGTGGGTCGCCCACGCGCGTGTTGGGGCCCGTCCGTGATGATGACGACATCGGCGGCCAGCAGGTCTCGGTGAGCCTCAGCGAAGGGTCCCAAGGAAGGGCTATCGATCTCCTCCTCGCCGTCGAAGATGAATTTCACGTTGACCGCCGGCGACAGCCCCAGCGCGTCCATCAACTCCAGCGCATGGAGATGACTCCAGATCGGCCCCTTGTCATCCGCGGCGCCCCGGGCATAGAGCGACAGGCTCCCCAGGTCGTCGTCGGCAAAATCGCCGAGCGGTCGCCCCGGCTCTCCCTCTTCCGGTAGCCCGCGGCGGAAGATCGGCTCGAGCGGGTCGGGTTGGAACCATCCTGCCGGAGGAATCGGTTTGGTGTCGTAGTGACAGTAGATGAGCAGGGTGCGCGTCGCGCCGGGCACGCGGCGTTCCCCGAAGCCGGCGGGGTTGCCACGGGTTTCGAAGAGTCGTCCCTGGAGGCCGCGGGCCCGCAGAACGGCCGTCAGCCACTCGCCGGTGACGCGCACCTTCGCCGACTCCTGGCTCACCGAGTTGAAGCGCACGAACTCCACGAGTCCTTGGACGATCGCGCGACGGCGCGACGCGAGCTGTCGATCGAACGCCGTCCAGTCGGTCATCGTCACCGCGGCATTCTATCCCAACCTGCGCTCAGCGGGGGGTCAGGTCTTACATTCCAACATTTCACCGACCAGCGGCTCTCTCTTCAGGTGCCCGCCGCAACTCAATGTCATATTGTAAGACCTGACCCCCAGCGCGAGAGATAGTCGAACGACGACAACACGTGCATTCGCACCACGTGCAGGAACTCCTCGATCTCCACGTGCTCGTCGGCCTGCGCCATGCCGCGCGGGAAGGGCCCGTGGACGAGGGCGGGAATGCCGCGCTGGCGCCAGAGACGCGCGTCCGTGCCCCCGAGACTCACGATCGGCGTCGGATCGGGCCGGCCGAGGGCCTTGGCGTTGGCGCGCAGGATGCCCATCATCTCGTGGTTCGGATCGCAGACGCTCGGCGCGCTGTAGTTGATCTCCTCGAAGGTTGCCTCGGGATAGCGCCCCACGATCTCGCGGATCCTCGCCAGGACCGCCTCCTTGCCGAGCCCCGGCGGGAGGCGGATGTCGGCCTCGAACGAGCACGTGCCGGGCACCATGTTCACTTTGACGCCGCCGTGAATGACCCCGATGTTCAGCGTGACGCGCTGGACGATGTCTTTCGCCCCCGGGCCCTGCGCCTCGTCGATCGCCGCGGCGGCCCCCGCCAGCGCATCAGCGATGTCGATGGGCACCGACGGATGGAGCGTGGTCAGCTCCTCGAGATCGACGATCAGCCGCGCCGCCCGCTTCGTCGCACTCGGCGACAGATGCGTGTAGGCGCCGTGCGCGCCTTTCGTCCGCAGCGTGAATTTGACCCAGAACGGGCCTTTCTCCCCGAAGCGGATGGTGAGGGGGCTGCTCGGCTCGCCGTTCAGGCAGCAGTCGCCATGGACTTCCGGATGATGCTCCATCAGGTAGCGCGCACCCCACGGACCGAATGTCTCCTCGTCGGAGACCGCGGTGAGGGTCAGCTTGCCCTTCAGGTGCTCGCGCACCCGATGCAGGTAGTAGTAGGTGAAGATCGACGCCGACGTGCCCGCCTTCATGTCGGCGACGCCGCGTCCGTAGATCTTTCCGTTCGCGATCGCCCCGCCCCACGGATCCTGTGTCCACCCCTCCGCCTCTGCGTCGGCGGGGAACACGTCCATGTGCCCGTTCAGCACGAGGTGATGACCAGGCGTGCCCGTGTCGAACGAGCCAACGATATTCGGCATGGTCGGCTGGGGCGCGATCACGCGAAAGGGCAGGCCCTTCGCTTCGAGAAAGCGCGTGACGTGCGCCGCGGCCAGCGTCGTGTCGCCGGGCGGGTTCGGGCTCTTCGCGCGCACGAAGTCGCACAGGAACTCGATGATCTTGTCCCGGTCCTCGTCGATCCACTTGGCGAGCTGCGTCTTGACCTCGGTCATGTCGTTTCTCCCTCCCGGCGAACTGAGTGGGAAGAGGATACACCGGCCGCGGCTTGACAGGCGCACGCTCTTGCTGGACGATGGCCAGCCTTATGAAGCCCCCGATCAGTTGGCCGGCCGGGGTCAAGTCGGCCGTGTGCATCACGTTCGATCTCGACGCGGAGACGGCCTGGATCTCGCGCGACCCGGAGAACATCAACCGGCTCAGCGTGATGTCGCAGGGCGCGTATGGACCAAAAGTGGGCGTGCCGCTGATCCTGGACTTCCTCGACCGGAACCACCTGAAATCCACGTTCTTCGTGCCGGGGTGGACGGCCGAGCGCTGGCCGGACGTCGTGGCCGAGATCCATCGTCGTGGTCACGAGATCGGCCATCACGGCTATCTGCACGAAGCGCTCGAGGGAAAATCCCGCGAGGAAGAAGAGGCGATCCTCACCGGCAGCTCGAAGATCCTCGCCGACATCACCGGCCTGCGGCCCGTGGGATACCGCGCGCCGCTCTACGAGATTACCCACGAGACGGCGGGCCTGCTCGCCAAGCACGGCTTCCTGTACGCGAGCAACCTGCAGGACTCGCTGTGGCCGTACCGCTATGTCGACACGCCGTCCCTGGTCGAGTTGCCCGCGTCGTGGATTCTCGACGACGGCCCATTCTTCGCGTTCGGCCTGCGCCCGAATCTCTACCGCCAGATCTTTCCACCGTCGGCGGTGCGGTCCGTGTGGGGCGACGAGTTCCGCGGCATCCACGCGCTGGGCGGGTTGACGATGCTCATCTTGCATCCGCAGTACACGGGTCGTCCGTCGCGACTCAACATGCTGCAGCAGCTCGTCGACGAGATGCGCGACACCGGCGACGTGTGGTTCGTGAACGGCGGAGAGCTCGCCCGCTACGCGCTCACGGACGCCGCGAACATCAGCTCCGACGGGCGGCCGCGCGCCTAGTCGCCTTCACGATTCCGTGCACTCGCACGTTGGCTCGCTTCGCTAGACCTGCAGTTGTCGACAATAGCGCCGCCCGACCCGGGGCCGGACTAGGGCCCCACGCGCTCACGCCATTTGACGGGAGAGTGGCTGAAGGTCCGTGTCTGCATTCCATAAGCGATCCCTATGTCATATCCATACGAGACCAGCACCGCGATCTCGTCCATGTTTGCCGCCTCTGGAGAAGTGTTGAGAACGAGCCGGGCCACCTTGTTGGCCAGCGCCTCCACGTCCGTGGCTTTCGACGAGAGGACAACACGCACCAGCACGAGTCGCCGGGATCGCCGCTTCCCGTCTTCGATGTTAATGTCGGCTTGCACATTGATCCTCGCGTACTCGACGCCCGGCTCCTTCGTGATGACCTGTTGACTGGCCAAGAGAGAGCTGTAGAGCTCAGATTGGCCAAGTTGTCGCACGGCCAGCGGCACCGCCACCGCCAATATCATGATGGCCAGTATGACGGCGTAGTGGCCACGCCACAGGGTGCCGGCCCCGGGGGCCATCACCGAGTCGGCCATGACTACGTACGAGCCGACCAACTGGTCGTGCAACGACTGGCGAGTCTTTCGGTTGAAAATGAACAGATAGACGATCGATAGTCCGACGCCGAACATCAAGTATGTCAGGATGCCCGCGAACCACACGGGCAGCACGAGCTCCAGGGGCGCGCCGCTCAGGAAGTAGGGAATCCAGAGAACAAGCCGCCCGCGCCAGGGACTTGTCGAGGCTGAACTCCTTGCCATCGCTTCCCACGACCCGAATCCGCGCGAGACGCTTGCCTATCGTTTGACCGCCGCCCGTGCCGCTATTCAGGACACCGAAATAGATCACCACGATGGCGAATCCGATCGTCCATCCCCAACCGCCGACCCGCGACAGGTAGTCGGAAAGGACGAGACCCAGACATCCGCCGACGAGCGCCAGTATGAGGCCGTCTATGGACAGGGCGAACAGGCGTCTCCAAAGGCCGGCGATTTGCGGGGCCGCGCCCGGGACATCCTGAGGGGCGGGGGCGGCCGTCATGGTGAGGCCCCGACGCGGGCTCCCGCTTCCAGCAGGAGCGCCTTCAGCAGGCTGCGGTGATAGTGACTCTCGCACTCGCAGTACCAGCCCACGGAGGAATTCGCCGACGCGGAAAGGCCGGCGAGCAGCGCGATGAGCCGCTGGGCGACGGACTCTCTCATCTCGCGGCGGTACTTTCGCATACCTCACTCAGCGCGGGAGCGTGAGCCTCCGCGCGGAAAAGAGGCTAGATGGACGGGACACGCGAGTCAAGCGTGCTGTTGCCCTTACTGCGTGTCGAGGAAGGCACTCTTCCGTCCCCGTCGCCCGCCGGGCCGCTGCCGTCGCCGTAACTCCTCGTCCCAGGAGCACGTCGACAGGGAGCCGGCGAAGCTCTAGGATCAGTTCGCTGAGACGATCAGCATTTCCGCCGGCATCGCGGCGTTTGAGGACGAAGCCTCGACCTTCTACATATCCGAACTCACGCGCTCCGTCGACGATGGCATCGGTGGATGCACGGCCAGGCTGAGCGTCAAGCTGGGTGAGAGAAAGGCGGCCGAGGGGGACGTCGTCTGTCTATCGAGTCCGTCTCAAACTGTCCGACACACGCACACCGCTCAACGCCGGCCGGACTCCCGGGCCACGAGCGACTGCATGCTGACCACCTCCGCGGCGCGCATGTTCCGGTCTTGGCATTTCCACACCCCGACGGTCGGGAGGACGGTCCGGACTGGTGCGAGGTCGAAGTGGCCAAGAAATGAACGGACGAACAGACGTCTGAAGACACGACCGACGGCTGCCTGCACCCCTCCCGCCGGGATCTCGGCAGCCATCATCACAAGCCATGTGAGGGCCACATCGGCCGATCCCGCCCCTCGGGCCGCATTGCTCCAGTCGATGACCACTGGCCCCTTAGGCGAAAGGATGACGTTGAGCGGGTGCAGGTCCAAGTGGACGAGGCAGTCACCGCCAGCGAGAAACGGACCGAGCCATTGCGGGCCGGGGATCTCGTGGAGGCGATCGTGGAGGGCGGCCAATGCGGCGGCGTGCCGCCGGAGCATCCACGGCTGTCGTGAGAGGACCTCGAGCATCGTCGGACCGTCGATGCGCTCCATGACCAACTCGGAGCCGTCGGCGCTGATCTCCTCGACTCGCGGGACGGGATAACCGTGCTGGGCCACATAGCCCATGACTTTCGCCTCTTTTTCCATGGAGCGCCGGTTACGCGAGCGGCGGAGGACGAGACCTGGGCCGTACTCGAAGATCTCGGAGTCTCGACCCGATGCCACGAGGGGTCCGGCGGTGTACTGCATGGCCTCACTGTATCTCATTCTCGCGAAGCTGTTGATGACCCCGAGCGAACTCTGTCTGCAGACCTGCCCGCAGCGTGGCGTGAAAGCCCGGAGGCGGGACCGGTACTCCGCCTCCGAGCGCGGGTTGTGCGCGCCGGACCCTCGGGTCCGGGCATGGCCCAGCAAAAGCCGGGCGCTTATTGTGGTGCGATCACTGTCGTGCTGCGCACCATCAGGAAACCAATGACGCCCGATGGCGCGCCTGCTAAGCCGGGTGGAGTGTTGTCCATCTGACCTCCTGACTTGTTCACGTCACGACGGAGAACCGGCGCCTCAGCTTCCGTCAGTCATAGAAAACCGCTAACCCCCGGCGCTGTCAAGGGCCCTCTCGCGCGCGCAAGGCCCGCCGTCGGCGCCTGTCGCCCACCGACGATTCTTCGACGCTCCCGCTGTCCCTTTCCCCTAGAATGTCTGGAGCGAGCCCACCACCCCGAGCGAGCGTGGTTGACCTGCTTCAACAACGTCGGACGGCCATCGATGCCAGAACCCGGTGGCGTACTGAGTCGAGCGGAGGGACCAATGGCGTGGCCGACGAGCCCCACCGACCACAGGTCGGACGAGTCCGGCCGAGGCGGCTCGCGCGACGCCGCATCAGGAGCCCGCTCGGCTCCCGGCCTTTCCTCCGTCACGCTCATCGGGATTCTCACCATCGTCTACTTCACCGCGGCCAAGTTCGGCCTGTCCATGGCGGCCACGCACAAGAGCGTGTCCCTGGTGTGGCCGCCGGCGGGGATCGCGCTGGCCGCCGTGCTTCTCTTCGGCTATCGGATCTGGCCGGGGATCGCGCTGGGAGCATTCCTCGTCAATGCGTCCACGGGCGTCGGTCTGGCGGTGTCGGCGGCGATCGCAACGGGGAATACGCTCGAGGCGCTCGCCGGCGCCTATCTCCTTCGACGCCTCCCGCGGTTCCGTGAGTCGCTCGAGCGGCCCCAGGACGTCCTCGGATTCACCGCGCTGGCGGCGGGAGTGTCCACCACGGTCAGCGCGACCATCGGTGTCTTCAGCCTTTGTCTGGGCGGGGCAGCTCCGTGGCCTCTCTACGCGACACTCTGGTGGCAGTGGTGGCTCGGCGACGCCATGGGTGCCCTCATCGTCGCCCCGGTGCTGCTCACGTGGGCCGCGCACCGAGAGATCGCCTGGACCCTCCGGCGGGTCGGCGAGGCCGGAGCGCTGCTGGCCTCGCTCGCCGTTGTCAGCGAGATGGTGTTCGGTGGCTGGCTGCTGGGGGGGGGGATCGGATCACCCCT
>Ga0137360_10000488_pt1 | contig 22891 bp, 20 predicted proteins | sample Mad1_60_16metaG_FD_104924 | JGI IMG/M metagenome (GOLD analysis project Ga0137360, IMG submission 104924) | Vadose zone soil microbial communities from Angelo Coast Range Reserve, California, USA - Mad1_60_16 metaG | ecosystem: Environmental > Terrestrial > Soil > Vadose zone | place: USA... | reverse complement strand
ACCGAAGAAAGTCGGGAACGGGTGGGACTTCAAACAGATATTCTCCGGCGGCGGCGGCGTGATCTATGGCATCACGAACAGCGGTGACCTGATGTGGTATCGCCACGACGGGTATGCGGATGGCAGCTTCAGGTGGACGGGACCGAAGAAAGTCGGGAACGGGTGGGACTTTAAGGACATCTTTGCCGATGAACCGGGGTCATAAGTTAGCCTCTTTCAAAAGCCGACCACGAAAAGGAGAAGACGACCGACACCGCAGAAGGACGAGTGACATCACCCCACCGGTGCGAGTAAGGCCACGATTAGAACTCGCGCCGGACCAATAATCCTGGGAGCGCTGGCATCCTGCCTATTTCCGCGGTCGATTGTGCCGCCATGAATGGCTGTCATCCCGGCAGCAGCGACGAATGTTTTGCGGGCGTATTAGACCAGTACTGCGACACCAACGACATGCATCTACGCCTTTTTGTCGTGTTTCAACAAAGGAGATAATCAGAGGAATAGCTACATTCAAAGGGGAATTGTTTTTTCGGCACCCCCTATCGACTCACCGTCCGGGAGAATCATTATGAGCATTGAACTACAGATCCAGTCGTCCATACTTGCAGCCATCACCGCTCGCGCGGTGCAAGCGCGCCTTCGTACGACCTGCTTCCAACCCATTGGAGCGGTTTACATCGACCACGCTGATGTGGCGGCCGCACCGGTCGAGCTGATCACGGCGAACGCTGCGGTTCGCCTCCGCATCCCGCTCGACGTGTTCTTCGTGCCTCGTCTCGCCGTTCTCGCCGCGCCAAACGCAGTGCCAACCGGGGCCACTGGGCCAGCCAAAACCGTAGTCGTGGTGCTTGAGATGGCCGCGACGGGTGCAGTCGTGTCGTTGCGATGCGTCGGTGTCGAGGGCGCGGAAGATGCCAACGATGTCATCTGCCAAGCTGTCGGTTCACTAGTGAATTTGAACCTCGCCGCAACGCTGGGCGGGCTCGGAATGCCCACGCCTGGGTCCTCGCGGGTCGACCTCATTGGCGGCATCGTCGCGATCCGGTTCGAGCCTGCCGGCGCTCCCGCCGCACATTTGTTCCCCGGTCATGACTGGGGAATGTTCCTCGATGGCGTTTCGGTCGAGCAACTCGCCATGTTGAAAGTGCCGAACAATCTGAGATCCCGGTTCTCCTCGCTGACGATGGACCCGCATTGGCGACCCGCAGGCGATAAACCTCATGTGGATATTGACTACGCTGGTCAAGTAGCACTTCCCGACCCATTCTGGTTTTCCGCAGATGCCGATGGAGTAATCGGGTTCGGCTTTTCTCTAACTCCCGCGCCGCTCCCGAGGTTACGCACGACGGTGCATTGGACGCTTAATGTCAACATCAGTGGAGTGGGTATTATCGACGGCTGGGCCGAAGATTATGCCACAAGAAAGATTAAAAATTCCTTCGACGTAGCAAGTATTGGAGGGACGAAAATTGACGAGCACACCTTCAGCATCGATAGCCCCCTACCCGATGTCTCATTCGGTGGGGCTCGGTTCGGCTACGCCAGTGCTGTTGCCTCCCCTGCGGGCATGACAATTGGCGGTGCGGTGCGCTTGCCACTAGACCCCGGAAGAGACATAGTGCATCCGTCGGCCTCAAAGTTTGGTCCTTACCTACTTATAACCACCTGTAGGAACTTGGCCAAGTCCGGTAGCGGTGAACCGCCCAACGTTGCGGCGCTCGATGAGGCGAAAACATACGCCACCGTGCATCTCGAAGGATTCGGCAAATTCTGCGGAGTCGAGTGTGTCTCGCCAGGCAATTGGATCGAGCCGTACATCAAGCAGTCGGGCGACACCCCTGAGGTTATGATCGCGATTCCGGCGGCGGTGGCCATCGGAATTGTCAAGTCGGTCGGCCTAATCATGCGGACTGCTCGAGGCGTTCGGCTCGTCGATTTGGGCATACCTCCTCTGGTCATTCTCGACGCCAACGGCAACGTCAGCAACGCGCGGATTGACTACATCCCCGACTGCTTGTACATCAACGTCGAGCACGGCATCAAATGGGCCGAGGCTGGCGGCTTGGCGGACCAGTCCGTGGTCAACCCTCCACTGGAACACCCCGACTGGACCACATACCTCGGCAGGCATCACGGTGTCAACGTTCAACTCGTGACCCTGTCTGCACTGAAGCCAGGCGAATTGATTCAATTCCGGTCACCCAATCATGCCGTGGATGTCACGGCAGATCGCAACGGTAGAGCCTTGGTGCCCGTATTGTTGCCGGTCGCTAACGACCCCGGACCCGCCAGTCTCATCCGTGTAAATCGGCAGAGTATCGCCGGTCACTTCACTGTGCGTGCGGCAATCTTCGTAGATCAAGCGAGCCTCCCAGCGGGAAGGCAGCATCGTTTTGCCTCCTCGGTTGACGGTACGGCCGTGTTGACGACCGAGTTTGACGATCATATCGACGTACACGAAATCGGACCGCTCGGAGCGCCGATACTATTGAAACGTGAAACGGCTTGTATACAGGAATATAGGGGCGGCGTGGCGCAGACAGTACCCTCAAACGAGGAGGTAGCGCTCAATCCGCAGCCACTGCCTCCACAAGAGGTGGTGACTTCGGCGTGCAATCCGTTGCTCGCACAAAGCATTAATCTCCCCGGCATTATATCGCTCGTCGCTGTGCCCGGCTTTCCGGGAGCGCCTATTGGGGTCGCCACCCTGGCGGACGGCTCCATGCTGGTTCTCGATTTTGGCGAAGATGGAACTGCACGAGTGGCCGGTACATTCGCTGGTCCCATAGGTGTCCTGGACGTGTCCGGCGATTGGGCCATCGCCACAGATCCCGATAGAATTTCCATCTATCGTGTGACCCGCGAGGCGGAGCAGTGCGCATGCGAGGACAATAGTTATTCGTTGTCAGACAAGACTTCTGCCTCTGCCTTACTGGTTGCCCTTTGAAGCTCAGGCTCTGAGTGCGCTGGCCCATGGGCCTGCAGATAATCCATCGAACCAAATCGACAGAGTACCTCACCGACTTTGCCATTTCGGTTTTCAAATAGGCGCTTGGATATCAAGAATTCGAATCACTCACCTCTGTCCCCAGTGAACCTCGCCTAGGCCTGATCAGGAATTTTGATGAGGTCAAGTCAAACGCCATCATCCATTCGCGGCGATTGCAGCATTCAGAAAATATTTTGTGGGAATCAGGACGCGGCTTACGCTTTAGTAGATGGCAATGAAATCCAGCGGTGAGAGGTCTCGAAAAGGGCAAGATGAAAACAGCCAAAAAGACAGCACACAAAACGGTAGGCAAAGACTCGGCTCGGGTCGCAATCCGTGAACTTTCAATGGTAAGCATCCCACAACTGGTCAGCTTGTTGGACGAACTCCAGGGACGAACGTGGTCACCATGGGCGATCTTGCTCGTGCGATTTTCGGACGACAAATCGCCCTCTCCACCGCTGACCAAGTATCAGGACCTGTTCACAATTCAAGGGTCAGGCTCTTTGAACATGGTCGACTTTTTTTATGATATGTCGCATGGCAAGATCGATATATCAGGCAGTAAGGTTTTTGGTTGGTATACCCTGCCAGCAAAACGGGCCGATTACGTCGGAAACGTTTACCCACAACCCGCCGGAAAACTGAACCGCAATGGTCTGCTCGATCTGGCTAAGAGTGTCGCCGCCGGTGCCGGAGTAAAGTTGAGCGACTATGCCGGTGTGCTTGTTTCCGGCTTTCAGAGCGTGGACCTCTGCGGATGGGTCGGGGGCATGGCTGCACTCTGTGACAGCCTCTCACTCTCACCCAGCCTGCTCGGCCAGGAGATGGGGCACGGGTATGGACTCGACCACGCGCGCCTAGAAGGCTCCCCATATGACTACAGGGACCCCTGGGATGTGATGAGCACCGGCACTTTTCCGTCGATGCTGGCCCCTCACAGCGAGTTCACCTCCGTCGGCCCGGGTCTCAATGCTTGGAATATGCGCTCTCGGGGCTGGTTGGACGAAACCCGTGTCTGGACGTCATCGGCGGAGGATTCCGACGCGCGCGTCGAACTCCGCCCGCTCCATCGCATCGAACTACCAGGCTTTTTGGCCGCCCAGGTCGGTCAGTATCTCGTGGAGTTTCGCGTGCCGGAACGATGGGATGCGGCAATTCCCAGAGCCTGCGTGCTCGTTCACCGTTTTCAGGATAACCACTCTTACCTCATGCCCTCGTACGGCGGCAGCCAGGACCTCGGCGAAGGTGACAAGTTTGCAGTAGGTGACCCGAACTTTCCACTCCTTGGTTATTACGCCGTGGAGGTTGTTCGCATCGACATGGAAACCCAAATGGCAACGCTCCGAATCCACCAGCACTCCAGGCGGCAACTTCCGATACCGGACGTAGTAGGCCAAGTCTTCGGCGGCGTGGCGGTGGATGGAGGAGGTTTCTTCTTCGTGGGTGGCCAGCTTCACATCGTTCCGCCGCGCAGCCCAGTCATGGGGTTGCTGCAGCAAATTTCTCGATATGTCAGTGTGGGCACTTACGAAAGCGGCGTCGATACTTCGCTGAGTTCCCAACGAGAAGCGCTAGCGGGCATTGTGCGTGCAGCAGTTTCTCTTCATGCCGAGGCGAGGGCTATTTCTGAACAGCCACCCGGTTATAGTGGCCGCGAAAAAACCTCTACTGGCTGAAGTATTCTTAGGACATCATTTGACGCCGAAGAAAGTGCCTGACGCGAGTCTAGGCGCAGAAAATATTTTGTGGGAGGTCCGGCGGACCACGCGTTAGTTAGTGAACACTTGAACGATCAAAATAGGGAGAAGGTTAATCATGGCTAAAATCAGAAATGTGAACCTCGGCTTAGGTCACTCAAGACTATCTTCTATTTCCAACCCTTACTCTCGCAGGAGTAGCTTCACAACACTAACGAGGAACTTTCCGCTCAATTTTCGCATCTTCACTGTCGTCATTTGTTTTGTGTTCCTGGCTCTCAGCGCGCACGCGCAAACAGCGGATGTCGACAAGAACTGGACCACGGTTGGCTCCGCTGGAACCCTTGACGAAAGCTCTGTCGGCAAAGTCTTCTTCGACCATAGCATCGTGCAAATGGGGCGTGTAGGTGGATCGACAACCGCCAGCACACCTGCTCTTATTTCGACGCAAACTGACTCAGCGGTGATTCGTTATAACATCACTGTCGTAGATAGTTTCTTTGTGCCGCGGAGCTGTCAGCCGGACAACTCCCTGGATGTTCGATTGAGGCTACGTTACCTGGCTGCGGGCCCTGGCGGGCGGGTTGTCGCCAAACTGATCGAGGTTGACCTGGCTACTGGACGGGAAAATCCGCTCCTGACGTTCGACAGCGCGGCCCCGAATCTTCCTCGCGCCGATAATTACCAGGTGCAATCCGTCAGCGTATGCGGTCGACCATGGAACTTTGATTTTAACAACAATGCTTACTACATCGAGGCTACGCTTACGAGCAGCAGTATAGCTGCTATCAGCGCAGCAGGAATCCAGATGATTCAGATTGATAACTTTACCCGCAAGTTTTAAGTAAGCACGGTCGCTAGTGCTGATCGCTATTTCGATATCGCCAGTGCTAGCCCTTGTTCGAGCGCACGAAGCGTTTCAGCCACTACTTCAGGTGAGCGCGAATTTTCTTCCTTATAGTCTTTGATCTAAGTGCGTTACGGTAAATAATGAAGAGATTTCGGGATCTTCATTTCGAGTTTCTTTGCGGTGTAATAAAAGCCATCCAAAGCCAAAACTTTGTGACTTAGTTGTGACAGGCCTTAACTACTCAATCAGCTAAGGCCTGTCTTTACATCAGCTACATTACTAGAATTGGCTCCGCAGGTAGGACTCAGACACGATCAACACTTCCCTAGTGTTTTCGCACTATTCTGCATTCTGTTAAAGATTCGGGCCGGTTGGGTTTTACACCGTTTGCACTCTCTACACCCTCAGCATTCCGTTGTGCCTTAGTTGTGACACGCATTGAGACCCGTTATCAACCGTCACATCCATTTGGTCAATGGGCAGCCCACCCCGTTTCACAAATGGCCTGCCGAATGCAATTGGTTGGGGCTGTTTTCTTCGTCCTTTCCTGGCTAGAGGACCCAATATTTCTGTAGACCTCGTTATTGCTAATTGCCTTACGTGCGGACCCGCGCACCCATGTGCAAGGACCTCGGCTTGGGGAATAAGTCGGTATGTCAATGGTTCCCACACCGCACGGCCGAGAGTTGGTAGCGCTCTTGACGATTTCAGTATTGCGGCTCTGATGGCTTGAATGAGTGCGGCGCTTGTTCGCCCTCTTGAACTACAGCAATGTCCAGCTCTGAACGTGAGTCTCACCGAGAGACAAGTTTGCAAATCTCGCCGGCGACGGTGTTGAGTCTTCTTGGATTCTCACTGTCTCAACCACGGATTTTCCTCCGTAAAAGAGCAAACCGAGACCTATCAGAGCTAGTACTAACTCAACGAGTTCTGCAAAGCCTGACTGTAAGACTCCCGCCCGGCGGAGTTCGTCAAGCATCAATCCTTGCAGTGCGAGTTGACCCACGGAAGCCCACATTGTGAAAACACTCGCGACGATAAACATGTAGGCACGGCCTACTGCAATGATCATCGGGGGGTTCGAAGTATCTTTACTGATATGACGCGAAAAGTTATAGATCAGCGGTGCGAGAGCGGCGAGCAGGGGGAAGACAAAGAGCAGTATGGCGTACGCTGAACGCGTTATTAGTTGCGTCTCCGTCTTCGCGGGAATAAACGCCAAAGCGGATAAGGTTACCAGCCCGCCGACTACGGAAATGTTCGATGCCCAGCTTCGCGAGAAATCCCAAGTCGGTATTCCCATCGTTTGGTTCAAGCTCTTTCTGACAATTGCGGCGGAGACTAGGCCAACTATTAGTGAGAAAACAAACGGGGTCCAGAGTATGATATCCTGCATCGTTGTGGTCCTTTCGTAACCTTTAATCGCACAAGAGTGCTCGTCCCAGCACGCCCGGTACCTCGTTTTTCGTTACCGGCGGTCGCTTCACCGCCATCTGAGACATGAGTGAAGCATTCCCTTTATCACGTTTCGTACTTCCATCTATATGAGAATGGACTCTTTCCACGTCAGTATAGGACTTTGATACCAGAGGTTAGTTTGTTCAGATATTCAAAATTGGGTGCGACTCGCCCGTCTTCGTATGTGATGTTAAAGCTGTAATGACGAGCCGAATCGATCGCGAAGTCTAACGAAGTCGAAAAATGCGGTTGGAATCCGCGTACTTGCCTCAGAAACACGCCGCTGTCGGTCGTGTACCCAATCTTTTCTCGGGTAGCCATATAGATTATAGAGTCATCTAGAGTGAGCGTCGTCGGTATTGAAAAAGTTCGCCACTCCAAGGATCCGACGAATCCACCATAAAAGCGGAGGATTCCATGCTGTGGAACTACAACGCTTAATTCTTGCCCTTTGATCGTTTTCTTTACAGTTTCGTTATTGACGTGCCCTCCAAAGTTAGTCGAAAGATAAGGCACAAACTTCCACCCAAAGTTGATTCCTTCGAGTTGGCTGGATTTGGTCTTAAGGTCAGCCTTGTAGTTAGTTGAACCGACGAGGTCATTTAGAATGTAATTGCGCTCTTGACTGACGCTTCCAAACAAACGATGAAAGTCGAAGTCGAAGCGTATATTTCCGAGCGCGTTTATTCTTTTGAACTTGCGATCGAATTCACCCCTTGGACCGATGTAGAACTTAACATCGCTCAATCTATACCATGGCGTGGCGCGCCACCCAGCATAGGTCGGTATGGGAATCCAGTCCTTACATGGATCTACCCTACATGGAGGGACACTAACAACTCTCTTCGGATGAACAGTAAGATACTGGGTCCGCAGAAGCGATAACACGATCGAGTTAGCCGACTTTGTCGAACGGAGGCCTACATCGACTTCGGCGCTCGGCTCCCAAAGCGCTCCTGATGTTTTGGCAGAATCATATATGTTACGGATCGGGGTAAATTTTCCCGAGAAGTCGAAGACAGATTTTTGCCCAACGGCCGAATTAGAAGAAAGCTTAAACGTCACTTTGGGCTGATCGGTATTCGGCGCTGTACCGCCTAGTTCCACTTTTCCGCTCGCTATCACTGTCTGCTTGTTCTGATCGACAATGCCTTGAGAGATTCGTAACGTGTGGACTTTCCCCGCTTCTAGCGACTTCTCTAGGTTTAACGTGATCGTTGTTGAATCCGTTTTGTTCGGGTCGATGTTTTTGACTGGAACGTTGTTGCGCGATCGCTTGTCCTGCATCACATACTGTGACCCTGGTGCAACCCTGAGAATAGATCGCTCGACCGTCATTGGTAGCGAACCCTTAATAGGGATTTGGGAGACAACACGCACCTGATGACGTTCCTCTGCGGGATCAAATGGGCCAGTGATGTCGGCGGTAAGTGCGAACTTGAAGGAAACAGTCAATCGATCGCCGTTTGGCTGAAAATTCTCGATAACCAGAATGTAGGACTTGGTCGCATCGAACCAAGATCCCAGTTCAAGATCGCAGTAACCGCCAAGGGACAGGTCGCAGCTGAGTTTTCCCGCGTTCAGGAATGGCGTCCGATCTGTAAGAGGCGCCTCAATCTTGCTTGAACTAAGTTCGAAGAGTTTGTAATTAGCAAGATTGTTTACGGCACTGGGTACCGCTCCGTTAGTAATGAATCGAATCTCAATTCCTTTGCTACCTAGCAGCAGCGTTACGGTTGTCTTTTCCTGGGCAGTGACTGTGCCTGGTGCCAGCAACGCAAACAGAATCGACAGTATGACTGAGTATCTCATCAGACCTTCCCCGCCTTCACATTACCCAGAGAGTTGCTAGGAGTAAAAGAGTCACCACAAGGTCGGAGAAAGAAATAAAGGTCCGATACTGTTTGAATGGTTCCCCCAGCTCCAAACATGCCGGGAGTAAGTTCCTGCGCCCTCGGGCATGACTGGAAAAAAGGATCCGTATACAGCGAACTCATCAAAGCTGCTGCTCCAGTTGGAATATAAGGGGCGGAAGAAAACTTGAGCCAGAGCGAACCTAGTAAATCGCCTGGTCCATATGCTGGTGGTTGCAAACCGCACCAACGGTAAATAGCGAGTTCGAGGTGATAGGCGACCTGGTCCATAATTCCTCCTCTTGTGATGGCTTTTTAGTGCCAAAGCACACACGGTCAGTACAAAGAAAGCGGAATGCTCTTGTCGCAAGTAGAAGAAGTGCTTGCGAACGGCTGCAGCTGCTTTCCACCGCTCTAGGACGACTAAGTAATAGCAAACGTTCCGGACTAGTCTGGACACCCCTGAGTCTTCCAAGTCCTGAGAAGGTTTACCTGGTCGTCCAACCACTTCGTGCGGGGAGGTGGTGGCATCCTGCCTGCACCATCGCGGGTTACTCGATCCAGTATGTCGTCCGCGTTAGCACAGACATCGTCCTTGTCTGCTAGATTCAGACCCATTGGTAGCATGTGCTGAACGTCTTCATCGGTGAAAAGAGCCCTCACCTGCGGCCAATGAATTGTTTCTTGTGCCATAGCTGCCTCGTGGACTACCACGCTTCCCTGGAAACCCGTGGTCGTCGATGTGTAGCTGATATTGGGGTCCGCAAAATCAAACGAGATGGGAAGCGAGCCAGCGCCTGATTGAATTGGACCCGTAGTAAAGGTAGCACCTGTAGCGTCTTGCACTTGTTGAGTCGAGTTGGCCCATTCAATCGAGTCACCAACCTGAATCGTAACCGGGTTGGGACTGAAACCGGTGCTAATTATCGTGACTGTCGTTCGTGGCATTTTCTTCTACTTCTCTTTCCAAAATCAGGTTTTCTTCGCCGCAGTTATTGTTTAGGGACCGAGCGAAGGCTTGGGACCCGGAAGAATTGTTTGGCGCCAACCCAGAGTTAATTCAAAAGTGAAATCGGCAGGCGTGGTTGTATCCGCAGCCATGGCGCCTTTATGACATGCCATACAGCTGCCCTTTTGCGTGTAGGTTTCCATCGTAATGTTAGCAACGCCTTTTGGCGGAAAGAATCCCGTGGTCGTGTCGGCCCTTTGCCACTGAGCTTCTCCCAACCTATAGAATTGCCATACTGACTTTTGGCTAATCTGGCGAAACACGCCTTGTACGGAAGTGTTGATCTGGTCGAGCGAAGGCTGGTTAGGAGATTTAGGGATCGGATTCTCCCGAACGGCCTGTGTGGGCCCGGTCTTATCGGTGAGATGGGAACTCGTTGGTTGCCAATCGCAAGGCTGAGCTGTAGTTGGGCAGCCCGGCGCTTCGGCTTTCGTTTTGGTCGAGCCCTTCAAAAAGAAAGACCAAAGATCGTTATGGCCAGGGTCTGAGTTTGGTGGATCGGCTGGTGCATTGTCGATCTGCTCGAACGTTGCCCATATCCACTGCGGAAAGCCATCCGTCTTTTGCACAATGTGCAACCCAACCAATCCCACCGGCACCGGGCCAACGCATGTGCTCTGAACATCCGTCGAACCCGGCGTGAATAGAAACGCCCTCGCGGTATGAAACCTCCCGCTATGCTCTTCCTCATCAGACAATGTTTTCCAGGCGGCCTTCAAAAAGATCGCGCCGGGCTCATTCCCGCTCTGTACCGGGAACTTGAACGTCTTATTCGCCTGCGCCGCCGCCGAATAGAATTGATTGCCAACTATGTAGTTGAAAGTTTGGAAGTTCGCGCGTATTTCATACCGTGCGTAGAATCCTGTTTGATCGATCAGCGGAGCCGAGCTGAAAGCCTGGCTCACACCTGGCATGCTGTCGAACTTCGAGAGTGATGAAAGAATCTTGAGTGAACTCTTTTGGGCATCGTTCAACTTCTTGGCATTGGCCGCCATTAACTGTCCGCAGGCCGCGGGCAAGGCGGCATCCTGGTTCCAACCCCCGATGGTAGAGGGCGGTGAACCGACAGCTGGGGGAGGGTTATTCGGCGCAAAAATGTACCAGTTCGGTTGGTATAGATCCCACACAGTCGGCGCATCCGGCGGTCCTTCACCAATCAATTTGCTTGCATCGGGCAGCCCTCGAGTTCGCTTTGTTGTGTCGTTGTGATCGAACTTCCAAATAGCGGGCCAATTCATTGCAAAAAAAGCTCGCCAGGAAAACTTCAAAAAGCCGCAGGTTCCTGGTCCCTCGCTAGTGTTTACTTCGGTCGGTGAAGCGCCCCGATTCTGTTGCAAATCCTGCAGCGTTAGCTGACACGTTTGCGCGCGCAGTTGCACATACATCGCAAAGAGTACGAGAAGAACAACTAGGAATCGTCGCATAGCGACCGCCTCCTTTTGATTCCCTAAACGATGGTTGACTGTAACTTCGTTACGAACTCGCAACGCCTCGGCTTTCGTCACGTCACCATTTCTGTTCCGTTAAGAATGGCATAAGCAAGCAAAATGTTTCATCGAGCGTGAACAAGATAGCCGGTTTTCTGAAGTGCGCTCATTCTCTAAAGCACCGAACCGCAGCAATAACTGTCATTTTCTACTCACAGTTCTTCGAGCCGATCTGGTCAATCGCGCGCGATCGCGGCCACGGCACCAGTCCGATTCTGTTCTCACACTGAAGGCTAGACAATAAGGTCCTGGCTCGCCATGGCTCATCGTTAATGAAGCCATCTATTTGCGCCTTCGCAGTGGTGGTCCGCTGAAAGGCTACTCGTTCCACGGTAAGAATTCCTAGCGCGATCTTATGAAACCGACTGAATTCGGAACTCTATGAACCTGGCATCGGACGGATGCGGGATTGACAGGCTCTGAGGCCCAGCCGGTTCGGTTGAAAGTTGGGGTTCCGAGTATCGAGCTCGAGTATCGAGTATCGAGTATCGAGTTTGTGGGAACCCCGCTACTCTTGGAGCATTGCAGGTGAGACAATAGTACAGCCGCTTTCTGATTGCAAGAGGGAACGCGGCAAAAAACCCCAACCCAAACGGCAGGATAACGGGCATTGTCCGTTGTGTTGCTAAGTTAATCGGCTTATGAACTGAGAGCGGGCAGCTAAGAAAGTAAGGCGTTTTGGAATCTCACGGCAAGAGGATGCTTCCAGCCGCGGCCAACGGATGGGTAAAGTCACAGTCGTGGTAGGTAGGAGGTAGTAGGAGGAGTAGTCGCTGGTAGGGGTCTGTCACTTAAACCATAAGTTTGCCGCAACGGCACGCTTATGCTTCCAATTCACTAACGGCAAACTTATGGTTCCAATTTCCGTTCAACAGTCCAGCTTTCGGTTTCGTTTCGGTAAGCGTGTCAAATTCTGCTTGCCTTTGTTGCTTGCCGATGTATGATACTCTCAACAGAAGAAAAAGGACTCGCGAAACCTCAGAACCTCGCTTAGGAAATGAATCAGGCAACGCCCCTCATTCTTCTGAAAAGCTAAGACTAGGCTAGAGCCTCTTGGGGGGAGCTTGAAACTCAGGGAGGCAGCAAGAAAAGGTTGGTCATGGATCTGGAGAAGACTCCGGCTGAAGGGAGTCTTCTACTGGTTGACGGCTATCACTCTAGTCATCCTCGGGATAATTCTGGGAGAATCATTAGAGGCCCGTGGATTTGCGATCGAACAACGCTACCAACTCTACCAGTTGATCACTCGTCGCTTATCTTTCGACGAACCATATCCGGAAAGGACAGTCTTAGTAACGATCAGGGACGAAGAGTTCTGGAAGGGCTATTTAGCTAGGCGGATACCCCTGAAGCGGGACTATCTTGGGACTTTGATCGAGAAGATCTCTAGCGCTGACCCATCAGCGATCGCCTTGGATCTCGACTTGAGGTCACCTACACCGGATGGAAGCTTAATCGACAACCCAGATTACGCGAAGGAGTCTGGCGAATTTCTGGACAAGGTTCAAAAAACATCTCAGAAGACACCAATCATTCTGCCGAAGACGATAGCATTCGCCGAAGGGTACTATTATCCCGAACCGGACATCTACGAAAATTTTGACTTCCGCGGAGGGAAAGTCAGCTTCGGCTATGTCCTGCTGCCATTTGATTATAGAAGAGTACCATTGGCTGTGAATATGAAAGACGGTTCCACTTTGGACTCGTTAGCCGAAGCAATGGTCCGGGTGGACAATCCGGAGGCTCTAAAAACCGTGGTTGAAGGAGGCAACTTGCCCTTTGGTTATTACCTTTCTGAAGGACAGTTCACAAAAGTCTCAGCGAGTGATGTTTACTCCGCTAACACCGACGCTCTGCGCAAACTTCATCACCGAATCGTAATCGTCGGCGGCGAGTGGAGCGCGCGTGGCTATGGAAGGGGTAGCAAAGTAGACATGCATTCTACACCTGCAGGTCCGCTCCCCGGGGCCTTAATGCATGCAAACTTTGTTGAGTCGCTGGTTCATCGACGAACTTATAGAACTTGGGGTCAGGCGGTCGTTATAGTTTTGGATCTTCTCATGTCAATTCTAGTGGCGATTATCTTTGCGCTGACGCCGCGCCTTCTCTGGAAGTCTTTGGCCGGGCTGGGAATCTTCTTTGTTCTGTTCCTTCTAAGCTATGCGTCATGGCGAAATCTTGGGATATTTTATGATTCCTTCATTCCGGGAGTTCTCGTAATAAGTCATGGCTTGTATGAACAGGTTCGCGAATGGGTATCCGACAAGGAAGGAGGAGGGTAGAAGACAATGACTTCGAACATTTTTGCGTGGGTTCTAAGAGTGTGTCTCTTAACCTCAGCGGCCGTTTGTGTCGTTTATCCTTTCACGACCCGATCATTCTCAGATCCGTTCTTTTTAGGAAATACCATCCCTCGATCAGAAATGCCGACGCCATCACCAAGAGCAAAACACAAGCCCACCCCCACCCCGAGTCCAACTCCAACTCCAACTCCATCGCCGTCGCCATCGCCTAAACCTACACCTTACACCAATCCGCCAGTGAATCCTGGCGATCCTGGTGTGCCACCAATGGTGGTGGGGACTTACCGCATAGACGGGACAACGAGTGATGATCCCAGTCTAGTGTTGCAGAGGGCGATTCAAGAGCTGCCAACCGCGGATCGTATTTCAGCCTTCAACGATCTAGTCAGCAAATTTCAATCCTCCGGCGTGATCGCCGTAGCGGAGCGCAATAACACCTACGCTGTCGCACTCTCGGATAATTCGGTCATAAGTTTCACTGCTGACGGCAAAGACCATCTTGAGAGCGTGGATGGTTGGCAATTCCATTCACGAGGAACTGTAACCGCCGAAGAATTGAATGTGACCGAGCGTACCGAGCAACAAGAGGAAACAACCCTGACGTTGAAACGCATCGATGCCAACCGATTCGAATTGGTTCGCAGATATACCACGCGCACTCTTCCGAAGCCGGTGACTCTCAGATTCATTCTGGATCGTGTCTCGAACAAACCCGATCTCACCGCTGCCCTGGCGAAGGTTGGAGTGAAGTACTTGGTTCCAAGCGGGACCAAGATGGTGACTGTGCTAAAGACCAATCTATCAAGTAAGAACACGAAACGCGACGAGTTGTTTTCGATGAGCGTACAGGAACCTGCGGTCTATCGAGGCGCTACCATCACCGGTCTAGTGGCCGATATATGGCCGGGCGGAGAGAAAGCGCCTGCCGAGATCAAATTAATTTTCCAGTCCATCAGGTTGGAGAGTGGTGAAGTTGGCTTGTTTGACGGATTCATGCTGATACAAATCTCAGATACGAACGAGTTCCTCCCAGAAGAGATGAAAATGGCATTTCTTATGGATCCCAGCCGGCTGACTGCTAAAATCGGATCTACTCACCCAATGACAGCCGCCGAGGCTCTTATGTTGGTCCCGTCGGTGCCTACAGTACCGGCACGAATCATTAATATGTCAGTCGCTCGCGGTAAGGAATCACTAGAACTAAGAACAGGTCTTCGCCTTGTGGTCCAGGCTAACAGCCCCCAGCCCGAGTAGCTGGTCGGTGAAGACGTAAATGGAACGACAAACGTCCCCCGTCCTGTTCACCGAGAGAATCCAACATTCGCCTCTAGAATCGATTGCGTTTCAGCTAAGAACCTGTAGAATTTCCGCGACCGGTTCGGGTAGCCCCCCTTTGACGCGCGCCAGAATACTCACTATCGTTCTCGCAAGTGGCCACAACTACCGCACTGTAGCTGTCGGAATGATTTGAATTTATGCCAGTCATCAACGAGGAACTGACACGAGATTGTGGAAACGGCAACAATATCACGGTGCCGATCACGTTCTCCCCTTGTAGGATTGTCATCGAAAAGGAGATCCGATTCATCCAGGATGGTGGGACTGCAAAGCAATTTAATGTGTTCAAGTTGAAGGTGCTTGCTGCCCTTGACAAGTACTTCAACTCAGTCTTCAAGTTGAGAATGACGCCACAAGGAGGTGATTGCAGGTGTCCGTGTGTGGAAATCGCGATCCGAATTGAAATCAAGGAAGTAGCCGCCGGCGGGTATCCTGCTACGCTGAAAGTCCGACAGAGCGGGTCGAGCAGTGCCGGTGCCGATGGAGCGACGATTAACGAGAGTGATCACCCAGGAACGGAGCCGGAAGCGCGTCTCCCCTGCTATGCTCATGAGATCGGGCACTTCATGCTCGGCCTCAAGGATGAGTACGAAGGAAACAATGCCGCAAGTCCCGTACATGAAGACAACAGCATCATGGGTAACTACCACAACGAGGGATATGCCCAAGCCGAGGCGAAAGCCCGCCAATTCGAATTCATTCGCGATTGGTTACAGACCAAGGTCGCAGCATGTTGTGTTCTAACCGTAGAAAGAGTTTGACAAAATGCCAGTGAACAGCAACCTACTCCTGCTGCCAGGGAAAATCGCCGAGTTCGCGGCGAGGTTGGCCTCTGGGACCATACCTGCGGAGCATGTGCTTTTCGATATTCGTTCCGGTGATGATTACATCGGCCTCACAGAACTCGAGGTTTCCGGAGCCGGTAAGAGCCGACTGAAGTCGAACCAAACCCAGGGACGTTTGCTGGTGTGGCGCACGGCGGAAATTTCAGGAAAGAGAGCCACCGCTTTAATCAAAGCGTTCCATGACAATGAGATCTGGAATCTCCCGTCCACCCGCCCCGGGATGCCGGACGAACGAGGGATCCGCGTTGTTCTCCGTTATCGCAGTCGGGCGTGGGCGCGAACATTTTGGCTGGGAGAGGTGTCAGCCGACAGGCGCTGGCTCTCCTTCCACGACGAGGTCCAGAAGATCGTTGACACGCTGGGCAGGGGAAGAGTTCTGGACTGGGCCAACTAGACCACGTAACGTCAAAAGCAAAATCCTAGCCCGATGACTTAAATCAAAGCGCTCAATTTGTTGTTCCTGACGCGGAGGCTGGAAGGGATAGCACATGCGGCGAACATGTGGCGATGCTTAATTGCAAGTCTGTGATTGACCACAAGTATCTTCACTACTGGCACTCGCTGCCGTTGTACACCTGGATGCGCTTGGGGACAACTCCCCGCACCTGTTTAATCCGCTCCATCACGTCCACCACGTCAAAGCCTTTCAGGCTCTGCCCGACCTCGATCTCCAAACATTCGCGGCTATAGTTATCGACTAAAGTTAAAGCCCTGAATCGCCGGCCGTCAAACAGCTGATCGCACACGAAGTCCATGCTCCAACACTGGTGTGGTCCAGTCAACACCGGCCGCTCCTGACGATGGGCCGCCGTCTTGCTCCGCCGTGGTCGTTTGCTTCTCAAGTTCAAGCCTTCTTCCCAATAAATGCGGTAGGTTCGCTTGTGATTGTCCCGCCAGCCTTCGCGCCGCAGCAGGATCTGAATCCGCGGAAAGCCATACCGCACCCGCGTCTCCGCGATCTCTCTGATCCGTTGTCTGACGGCTCGGTCATCTCGCCGATGCTCGACATAACGAAACACCCAACGAGACAGCAGCACCACCGCGCAGGCCCGCCGCTCCGACACCCGATAGTTCGTCAGCAGAACTTCCGCCAGCGGTCTCCGCTGTCTGCTCCTTAAAGCTTTTTTTTTTAACACGTCCTGGAGCATCTGCTTGTCCAAAGTCAGGTCCGCCACGATCTGCTTCAGCCGGCTATTCTCTTCTTCCAACTGTCTCAATCGTCTCAGCTCGTCCGGACCCAGCCCGCCGTACTTCTTCTTCCAGTTGTAGAACGTGGCTTCACTGATTCCCATCTTCCGGCACACTTCCGCCACCGCTACACCTGTCTCCGCCTGCTTCAAAGCGAACACGATCTGCGACTCGGTGAACTTCGATCTCTTCATGGCAATTACGTCCTTCCCAGCCTCTCATAACTGCCCGGCTTTCTCTATTTTATTCTGGTACTGTTTTTAGGGAGAAGGTCAGTACGTTCAGTCGCCTTTCCACCATTTCAAGCAACAAATCTTGAGACCAATCGACCGACAGAACCGCAGTTTCCAAACGAGCAAACTCATTGTCTATTTGCCTTACACGTTCAAAAATATTCTCGCGAAGGAATACAAAAGGGTGCAGGAAAGAAACCGTTGGGGTTAACTCGACGCATGCGTGCATTAAAGCCATCAACAAGATCACATCTCTATCTGAACCGTCCCAAGACTCGTCAATGCGATCAATTACGATTCGATAGTCCCAGAGGCGTCCCTCCCTCTCTTCTTCCATTTCCTGCGCTAAATCCTTCGGACGCTTTACCAGGCGCAACCACTCTTTTTCTTTTCCTGCGTTGAGCGCTCCAAATATGTGATCAATAAAATCCAGCATTCGGAGGTCAAAATCATAGCCTTCGCAATAATTTCGTTCGCGCGCGATTGTGGGAGGTAATCGACCAGCCCTAAGCCTGTGTTCACTAAGCCATCTTGAAAGGACCTCATCCAGAAGGGCTCTCTTAAAGCATGTCACCAGCGATTTGAACGGACGTTGGCGAGTGTCCCGCAAGTCTTCGATGACAAGCTGAGACCCAACATAGGAAAAGACTTCAGGAAGAATCCTGATGGTGCTGTCCCCGAACTTCGAATTCAGGTAGATCGTAACGGCTGTTTTGCCGGTTCCCCGGCGACCAACAAAGAAGAACTTGCCTCTCGACGCATCGGCCGCCGATAGCAAGGCCGGGGTCATTACAAACACGTCAGGGCGTATGAGAATGGGATCGTATTCGGCAAAAGACTGACCGAGGTTGATTTTGCTCAGTGCATCCTTTGGTAGGTGGGGCAGTCCTTTAGCAGGTGAACTGTTGCTTCCGCTCTTGTCGCGCTTTTTAGCCATAAAAAACGGAGACTCTCCTGAAGTTAGTACTGAGTGGGCGAGAGAATATCACACAACATCTCGGTCAACTCAATTTGCATTGAATGATAATCGAGGGATATCAGAAATCGAGTCAGCCCTGCGATTCTGCGATCTTGCTTGACACCAAACGCCGATAAGATTTACTCGACCAGCACTTGCATTCAGCAACCGCAAAGATCAAATTACACGTCATGCCAATGAGTTCGGAGTATTGATTATTGAAAATCGCAGAATCGTAGACCTGACCCCCGTTTCGGCTTTAGGCTACTACACTTCCGACTACGTGCATTTCTCCTATCGATGGAGAGCCTTCTCGATGACCTTTAGCCTCATTTCCAATGCTGTAACCCTAGCGAAACTCGGCGTAGTGTGATTTAGTATTGGCGTCGATCAGGCAACCTGAAGGCAGTCAATGTCCCTGGAGGCAAAAGGATTGCTGGTAGCTCCAATTCTCAACTCTGATCCCAGTGTGCAATTTGTTCAGTTCTGATGGTGTCTACCTATCCTAAAAGGCTAGCCCTTTCTGGCGGAGGCTACAGGGCAACTCTATTTCATTTGGGCGCACTATGGAGGTTGAACGAGTTTGGTTACCTTGCCAAACTTGCTTCTGTAGATAGCGTATCTGGCGGCTCTATATTGGCTGCATATCTCGGCATGAAATGGTCAAGTCTAACCTTCGACGGCAGTGGAGTGGCATCAAACTTCGACAAATTAATAGTGTCTCCTGTCAGAAAGTTCTGCTCTATCTCACTCGATGTTCCAACACTCCTAAGAGGTATTCTTACTCCGTGGAAATTGCGACGTCCCGGCAATCTGTTGGAAAGAGCTTATAGGCTGAAACTATACGGAGATGCGACGCTTCAAGACCTCCCCTCTACTCCTGCATTCGTGATCCATTCGACTGATCTGATCGACGCTAAGCCGTTCTCATTTTCGCGTTCGGAAGCGGGAAGATTCCTTGACGTCACGATTGAAGATCCCCAAATCCGTTTGTCTCAGTGTGTTGCTGCGTCCAGTGCCTTCCCACCTGTTTTCTCGCCCTACAAACTAGTGGTGTCCAAGGCGCAAGGTCGAATTCTTCAGTACCGCCGTGACCATGGGCTAAACCTAACACAAAGGGTCGCCCTCGGACCCAAGGAGCTAACGGCGCACACATTTTACCTTTCTGATGCTGGAATTATTAGTAATCTTGCAATTGGAAAGGGCAACTATGACGCGGAGGAATTCTTGGTAAGTGATGCGGGGGGCAGTTTGAGTTCCGTTTCAAAGGGGTGGTTCCAAACTACATGGATCAGTTTAGCCATCCGAGCAGCACTAATCGCGGCAAGCCAATCTGATCCATTAAGAGTAGAAAATCTGAGGTATAGCAAGCGTGGAGGCAAAAATCGTGGAGCCTATTGGTCGATTCGCCAAAACCTGATATATGAGTCAGCACCCAATGAATTGCATTGTACCTACGAAAAACGCGTAAAGCTCGCATCACATAGGACCAGGCTAAATTCGTTTAGCGAAGAAGAGCAAAGCCAGCTAATCAACTTGGGTTACGCAAACTGTGACCTCAGTCTAAGGGTAAGCATACCTGGGAGCTATGATGCGACTCGACCAACTTGGCCGTGTCCCGGGTATCCGTTGCATTCTTAGAATTGCACCGCAACCCGCGAAGCGGCCAGCCGCTCCGCGGACTCTGATTGTTTTCAACGGCTGCCTGTCGCATTTTCTCGACTTCACGTATGATTCGCCGCGGTCGTTGAATCACTCGGTGCTAATAAGATGAACAAATACCGTCAGCGCGGCTATATGGACAGCGATCGCGAGTCGGAAGGACCAAAGCCGCAATCAAAGCCCCTATCAAAGAATGAGCATCGTGAGGGCCCGCGCTCGCCACGCATGATGGCATTTGGCGCGGCGTCGAAATGCACGGCATGCGGAGCAAAGACTCCGGCGAGCATCAACGTCGACAGCTCTTGCCCAAAGTGCAACGCTGACCTCCACAGCTGCCGTCAGTGCACACATTTCGATCCGGGGGCGCGCCTCGAATGTAATAGATCGATCCCCGCACGGATAGTGAACAAACACGCACGCAACCAGTGCGAACTGTTCGCGGCTCGAATTGTAGTCGAGCGCGAAACTTCTTCGGGCCCTCCGACGGATGCTCGTGACGCGTTCGCAAAACTATTTAAGAAGTGAAATGTCCCGGATGTTCGCGGACATCTATTTGAAAATTTAGGCTGGTTCTACACCAATCAGTTCAACGATTCGCGTGTTTTGGTGTGAAGCAATTCTCGGAGGAGATAACAAATGCCGACTCATTATTACCCATACAAGAACCTCGTCTTTGAAGGTGGCGGTGTTAAGGGCGTCGCATACGGGGGCGTGTTCGAGGTGCTGGAACAAAGGCAAATCACGCCCCAGATTGAATCGGTGGCGGGAACTTCCGCCGGCGCCATCACTGCGACCATGATGAGCCTCAATTACTCTGCAGAGGAATTCCTCAAGATCATGATGACCCTCAACTTCGAAAAATTTGAAGACGGCTGCGATCTTATCGGACCGATCAGGCTCATCCGGGATTTTGGTTGGTTTAAGGGAAACTACTTCCTGAACCTTATGGAATCCTACATTGATAAGAAGACCAGGGATGGTCAGAAGCGAGGGAATGGGCGCGCGACGTTCCGGGATTTGGTCGAGAAGTATCGGGACCGACACTTCAAAAGACTATATGTCTTCGGTACCAACCTGACGCAACAGGCTGTGCAGAAGTTTTCCTATGAGACTACACCTGATGTGGCCGTAGCCGACGCGGTGCGCATTTCCATGTCGATACCCTTCTTCTTCGAGGCGCGGTATTACGAGCAGAACGGCAGCAACGATGCTTATTGTGATGGCGGCGTGCTGAACAATTATCCAATCGACACGTTCGATGAACAGCACACTGCTGTTGATCCCGACTCCGGCCACCAGATGCTTCATAGAACGCCTAATCAGCAGACGCTCGGGTTCCATTTCGTCGATCCGAGCCAGCCCGCGTCACCAATCAACAGTCTGCGGAGCTTTACCGGCGGCGTCATCGACGCGCTTTTGGACATCCAGGATATTCTGCTGAAGACAAACCCTGGTGACGAACGGCGCTCGGTCTTCATCAATGACCTTGGCGTCAAGTTCACGGACTTTGAACTTTCCGACCAGACGAAACGCGCGCTGATCGATCAAGGAAGGATTGCCACTACCGAGTTCCTGGACAAACCCCAACTGCCACTGCCTGAGATTAAGCGTCTCTTGCGCCGCGCCTAGAATACTTTCAATTGCTGACTTGCGCCGATCAGATATTGGTGTTGCGCAGGACTTGAAATCCATCGTCGCGTAAAGGAAAGCAGCTGCGTGCCGTTGAATTACAATAGTCACTTCACATTCATGACCCGGCGCGTTCGGGCGGAGGAAAGAGCTAAGCAGGAGCACGTCAGTCACAGAACGTTTGCCGTATTTTGCGTCCAGCTTGACGAGAAGGACAATGCCTGCGCCTGGCTTGAAAAAACCATTGACGAGCGCGAACCGGGCCGCTGTTCAGCTCAAGATTGATCCGCAGTAAGACAGCCAGCGTTCAGATGCACGCTACCCGACACTTCTTAAGCGAAGGAAAGTGACACCCTGACAGGAATTCGACAGCTAATCGCTCATCCCCCAACGCGAGTACACTACGAGTCCAATAAGCGTTCCTGTGAGTCCTTCAAGTGTGGTAGAGTGCTATCCATGCCGCCAAGTCCCCTTGAATTACAATAGGTCGCTTCTCTTTCACCGCGGCGACACGGGTTCGACTCCCGTACGGGACGCCAAATCTTTTAATCACTTACAAGAAATCGCCATTTCGGCGGAACACATACGTAGTCCAACATTCTGGCAGACAAGAATCCGACGATAAGTGGAGCCGGTGGTGCGAGCCCAATCATTCAGGTCAAGGCCGAACCGGGAATCGGCAATGCTTCAAGTCCTGCCAGATTGGCTGTTAAGAACTTGACTCGTACGCCGTCCGAGTCAATTATGTGCCTCTCTCAGATATTTCAGCTAACGGTATTGTCAGGTTAACGGCAGAGGATGTAATCAGCCTATTCATTCGGCATAATTCCTTCATGCCATCCCCGTCTCTCTATCGTCGTCATCGCTTCCCAGCCCAGATCATCAGTCATTGTGTCTGGTTATATTTTCGCTTGTCTTTGAGCTTCCGCGATGTCGAAGAAATGTTAGCGATGCGCGGTGTCTTCCTAAGCTATGAAACGGTGCGAGAATGGTGCCTCAAGTTCGGTCAGGCCTATGCCAACGGGTTGCGCCGCAGGTCTCCTCGGCCGGGCGATCAATGGCACTTGGATGAGGTGTTTCTCAAAATCAACGGACGTCTCCATTACCTTTGGCGTGCAGTAGATCAGGATGGCGAAGTGTTGGATATTCTGGTCCAGAGCCGGAGGGACAAGAAGGCAGTCAAGAAGTTCTTTCGCAGGCTCTTAAAGGGATTACAGTATGTCCCGAAGGTATTGTCAGGTTAACGGCAGAAGATGTAATCAGGCAATTCATTCGGCATAATCGTTTCATGGCATCTCCGTCTCTCTATTATCGTCATCGCTTCCCAGCCGAGATCATCAGTCATTGCGTCTGGTTATATTTTCGCTTCACTTTGAGCCTCCGCGATGT
>Ga0137360_10000482_pt1 | contig 22979 bp, 14 predicted proteins | sample Mad1_60_16metaG_FD_104924 | JGI IMG/M metagenome (GOLD analysis project Ga0137360, IMG submission 104924) | Vadose zone soil microbial communities from Angelo Coast Range Reserve, California, USA - Mad1_60_16 metaG | ecosystem: Environmental > Terrestrial > Soil > Vadose zone | place: USA... | reverse complement strand
GACACGTTGCGGCTATTTTCACAGTTCGCTTGTAGTTCGCAGAACCATGATTTATTCGTAACGCAGGGCGATCATGGGATCGACGCGAGTGGCGCGCCGGGCTGGAATGTAGCAGGCCGCTAATACCACGAATGTGAGCGCAAGGGCCACGACACTTAGAGTGAGAGGGTCCGTGGTGCTCACATCGAAAAGCAGATTGGCCATCAGGCGCGTCAACGCGAGCGACGTCAGAAGCCCAGTAATTACGCCGATGAGAGCGAGCTTTGCACCATCGCCGACTACTAATCGCAGGACGTCGTGCGGTTGCGCCCCGAGGGCCATACGGATGCCGACTTCGTGCGTGCGCTGGGCGACGAGATATGCCATGACGCCGTAGATTCCTGCGGCGGCGAGCAACAGGGCCATTGCGGCAAAAATGCAGAGAAGCATCATCGAGAATCTCCATGGGACGAGAGTTGTATCGATGAGGTCGGTAAGCGTGCGGGTCTGGTAGATGGGTTGATCGGAATCGAGGGTCAGCACGGTGTTTCGAATCGTTTCGATCATGTATTGGGGGTCGCCGTGGGTGCGCACTGTAAGAACCATGAAGCGATAAGGAATCTGTGCGTAGGGAAAATACATGGTGGGCTGCGGCTTCTCGGCGATCGAGGTGCGCACATCGCCGACGGTGCCGACGACTTCCCAAGGAGATTGATCCTCACCCATATAAACGAGAAGATGTTCGGCGATGGGGCTGGCGTTCGCCCAGTAGCGCTTGGCCATGGATTCGCTGAGGACAATGGCACGGGAAGAGCCGAGCCGATCGTGTTCACCGATGCCACGGCCACTAAGCAGCGGGATGCCGAGGACGCTGAAGTATTGAGGGTCGATGAAGCGAACCAAAGCGTAATCGCGGTTGTCCGGCGGGTGTGGTGGGCGGCCGACGACGTCGAAGCTGTTGTCAAAATTGTGGCCGGTGAGCGGAAGAAAGCTGACCATGGCTGCGGATTCAACGCCGGGAGTTCTTCGAATGCGTTCCAGGAGTTGGTCGTAAAAGGCGATGACCTGCTCATTTTTGGAATATTTATCGTCGGGAATGGAAATGCGAGCGGTCACAGTGTGATCAGAGCGGAAACCGAGATCGGTATGGAGCAAGTGGAAGAAACTGCGAATGGTGAGGCCGGCTCCTACAAGCAATACCAGGGAGATGGCGATTTCCGCAGCAACAAAGAGATTGCGAAGGCGCTGCGTGGATTTTCCCGAAGTTGAGGAGCGAGACGCGGCGTGAAGCGCAGGATTCAGATTGATGGTCGAGGTTCGCAGCGCGGGGAGCAGGCCGAAAAGCAGCCCGGTGACTACAGAAACGCCGAAAGTGAAGAGCAGAACGCGGCCATCTGTTTCGATGACGTTGAACTGAGGCAAAGATTCCGGGCGAAACGCGAGGAGCAGGCGCTGAGTCCAACTTGCCACCGGAAATCCCGCACAACCGCCGGCAAAGCTCAGCAGAATGCTTTCCGTCAGCATCTGGCGAATGAGGCGGGCTTTGCGTGCGCCGAGAGCGACCCGCGTGGCCAGTTCCTTGCCACGGATTGTGGCGCGAACGAGGAGAAGGTTGGCGACATTCACGCAGGCAATCAAAAGGACGAAACCGACGGCAACGAGAAGTGTGAGCAACGCCGGACGAATGGCGCCCGCCAGGTCGTCTTGTAGGGCGAGAACGAGGACCGCCGCGCCGCTGTTGCTTTCGGGCTGCTCCCGTTTGATCTGGGCGGCGATGCGGCTCATCTCGTCGTTGGCTTGCGCCAGTGAGACGCCGGTTTTTAAGCGCGCATACACATTCAGGTAATGCGAGGCGTGCCAGCGCATTTCGCGCGGCGCGATGGTTTGCTGCAGGGGAACCCAGAGTTGCACGGCGGGTTCGGGGAAGGCGAGTCCCGCGGGCAAGACGCCGACCACGGTATAGGGCGTTGGGTTTAGATGAATTGTCTTCCCGAGGATCTGCGGGTCGCTGCCGTATCGGCGCTTCCAGAGCGCGTGAGTTAGCATGACGACGGGAGCCGCGCCATTTTTATCATCGGATGGTTCGAACTCGCGCCCAAGAGCAGGGTGCAGGCCGAGAAGGCGCAGCATGCCGGCGGAGGTCGCGGCGCCGAGGACGCGTTCGGGACGATCCGCGCCCGTCAGGGAGTAACCGTGAAGGTCAACGGCACCGATTTGTTCGAAGACGTCATTGCGTGTGCGCCAGTCCAGGAAATTTCCGGGGGCCACTTCGTTTTTGGTGGACTGATCGTAGGGGCGGCTGCATTCGGACACGGTTACGAGTCGATCCGGCTGGGCATAGGGAAGAGGGCGGAGGAGGACGGCATCGACGACGCTAAAGATGGCCGTGTTAGCGCCGATGCCGAGGGCGAGCGAGAGCACTGCGACGGCAGTGAAGCCCGGGGATTTGTAGAGCACTCGAATCCCGAAGCGGATGTCCCGCAGCAATTGCTCAAGCCAAACGAAACTCCACACCTCTCGCGTGTCTTCCTTGACCCGAGTCACGTTTCCGAACTTACGCAAAGCCGCATAACGTGCTTCCTCCGGCGACATGCCGCGACCAATATTCTCCTGTGTCGCCATCTCGATGTGGTCGCGGATCTCTTGGTCGAGATCCTCCAACATGCGTCTGCGCCACCTCATAATTGGCGCTCCTCCGTCGGCCGGAGAATCCGGGCGATCGCCCCCGCCAGCTTGTCCCACTTGCTGGTCTCGAGTGCGAGCTGCCGCCAGCCTTTCTCCGTCAGCCGGTCAAACTTGGCCCGGTGGTTGTTCTCGGAGATCCCCTCTTCAACCGAAATCCATCTCCGCTTTATGAGCCGGTGCAGCGCCGGGTACAGCGACCCCTGCTCAACCTGCAACACGTCATCGGACTTGAATTCGATCGCCTTGGCAATGGCGTGGCCGTGAGACGGTCCCACCAGCGGCGTACGCAGAATGAGCAAGTCTAACGTGCCTTGCAGTAGTTCGATGCGCTCTTTCTGTTCTTTGGTAGACATTCTAGGTGATACTATAGCGCCTCCAGTAGAATGTCAAGGTGAGCAAGCGCCATCGGCCACATGGCGAAGTCCGGAACTCGGAAAGATTCGGGCCAGCTTTTGCATCGTAATCCACACACGTACGAGATCGCTGCTAATCAGAAAGCATTAGGTCCAATAATTGGCCTTCGGACGGATAAGCTCGGATTCCCTAGATGCGTTTGCCCTTGAGGAATCGGCGGACGCTCCAAGTGCCGTCACCCCGCGAAGCGATGTAGAGAAAAACAAAACACAACAGCACGGCGAGTTCGCCGTGATTGCGGATTGGCCAGAAGCCATGTGGCGCGTGGCCCAGGAAATAGCCGGTGGCCATTTCACCGCTGGCGATAAACGCAGCAAAGACCGTGAACACCCCGAGGGCAATGAGCAGGCCTCCGAAAAATTCGATGATTCCGGCGGCGAGCATCAGGGGGACGTGTCGCATCGCGGGGCCGCCGAGAACGCCAAAAAGCTTCTGAGCGCCGTGGCAGGCAAACAAGAAGCCTGCCATCAGGCGCATCAGGCTGTAAAGATGGTCCGAGAATCTGTTCAGGAATGGCATAGTTGGGCCTCGCGATCGCCGGACGTTTCTCTGAATACGAGGCCAGAAGCCTACATGCCCCCAGCGTGATGCGCAAGGCTCCTCTGGCCCTGGTCAGATCTGCGAACGGCTGACGTATTGATACCGCTGGCCTAAGTCTCGGTAACCGGAAATGTATGAAGTAATATTTTACTTTTCGATTACCGCACTGCGTGGCGTATCGGTCCACCGTAGCTTGCTTTAGGCCGAGGTGAGCATGAAGAACCAGCCGCATGATTCCGAATGGTCGAACTTCGCTGTTGGGTCGGCCCAATTTGCTAGGTCTGTCCAGTAATTCCAAGCGAAGGCGGGACTTGCGTTCATCTCAACCGCATGCGTTATCTCGCCAACCATCTTCGATAGTCACGGAATTGGCGTAGATGTGAAGTGCGGCAAGTGGCGCTGGTTTCTCTTGACTGCACCCTGGAGCTACAAGGAAGAACACGAATTGGACCAGCACCGACGGTCATTCATACCTCAGCGCTACCAATGGGTCGACACGCATCGCGCGTCGCGCTGGCACCCAGCAGGCGAGAAAACCGACCAACAGGAGCAGCACAACAACAGAGAAGAGCGTCAGCGGATCGTGCGGCGAAACTCCCCAGAGTTGATTCGACAGTATTCGGGTGATCGCAAGGCTGGCGGCTAAGCCGATTCCGATGCCCAGAAGGATTAACCGCGCACCGAAGCGGAAGACCAAAAGGAGGACGTCTGCCGATGCCGCGCCGAGGGCCTTACGCACACCGATTTCGTGGGTTCGTTGCGAGACGGCGTTTGAGACGACGCCGTAAACTCCCACGACGGCTAAGGTCAGCCCCATTGCGGCGAAAACCGCGAAGAGGACAACACTGAAGCGAGGGCCAGCGTACTCCCAATCGTTCAGGAGCGAGCTTACGGTGCGCACGTCAGTGACGGGCTGGTTGGGGTCGAGCGCGTAGACCTGTTCGGTAACTGCTTTTGCGAGGGAGGTTGGGTCCGTGTTCGTCAAGACCGCGAAGTAATTGGCCGTGCCGGTGATTGTGTAGGGGATATACAGCTCGGGTGCGATCTCGCTGGTGAGGCCGCGGTTCACCGCGTCTTTAACGACACCCACAATCTGGAAAGCGTTATCCGTGATATTGGAGGGAGCGGTGGCGAGGCGGGGAATACTGGCAACGCGGCCCAGCGGGTCGCTATTTGGAAGATACCTGCGAACGAAACTCTGATTAGCAATGGCCAAGCGGCTACGAGAGGCAAGTTCGCTGTCGGTGAAGAGACGTCCCTCGACGAGGGCAATGCCGAACACTTTGGTGTAGTCGCGGCTTACTTGATGGATGACGACCGGACTAGTGTCCGTCTGAGTGGCGCCGGAAATTTCAACGGAGGTCTCCATGCCTCCGAAGAAAGGGTGCATTCCGGCGTTGATCCCCGCCGCGTCAACGCCTGGCAAGTGCTCGACGCGCCGAAGCAACTCCTCGAAAAAAGCAGTACGGTGCGCGGCATCGGGGTAACGCTGAGTTGAGAGGGGCACTCGCAAGGTGAGAAGGCGGTCGGCGCGAATACCTAGATTTACATTTTGGATGGCGAGCACGGTGCGAATCATCAGAGCCGCCCCGACGAGCAGTACGAGCGAAAGGGCGACTTCGGCGACGACCATGGCGTTACTTGCGAATACCTGGCGAATTCCGGCGCCGATGCCCCGGCCGCTCTCCTTGAGAGCGGCGACAAGTTGTCCGCGGCTGACATGCAGCGCGGGCGTCAGACCGAACACGAGTGCGGTGAGGAAGGAGATACCGAGGCTAAACAGGAGGACCGGCCGGTCGATGACGATTTGGGACTCGTCCGGAATCGAGCCCGGAGGCACGACGGCAATGATGGCGCGCAAGACGCCGAAAGCCATGACCGCGCCGAGAGCGCCTGCGAGGGTTGAAAGCAACAGGCTTTCGGTCAGCAGCTGACGGACGAGTCGCGCACGCGTGGCTCCGAGCGAAGCCCGCAACGCGATTTCGCGTTGGCGAGAGATTGCGCGAGAGAGCAGGAGGTTCGAGACGTTGGCGCAGGCGATGAGCAACAGCAGGCCGACGGCGCCGAAAAGAATCCATAAAACTTCGCGGATGCCGCTCGGAAAGGTTTCCTTGAAGGAAAGCAGACCAACGCGCCATTTTTCGGGAAATGCCGCAGGTTCGCGCTGTTTAAGGTCGGCAATGATGGGAAGTAGGTCAAGTTCGGATTTTGCGGGCGTGACTCCTGGCTTGAGGCGACCGAGCAAATGCACGTAACGTACGCCTTCCGGGAGTTGTCCGCGGCGGAAGATTGTGGGCAGATAGACATCGGCACCTCGGAACATGAAGCGCGCCGGCATCACCCCGATAATTGTTCGAGTGGTTTCGTTGAGAAGCATCTGCCTCCCGAGCACGGTGGGATCGGCGCCGAACTGGCGATTCCAGAACTTGTAGCCCAAAACCGCGACGGATGGAGCCCCTGGCACGGCATCCGCTGGCGTAGGAGTGCGGCCGATGAGGGGGGGCACGCTCATCACGTCAAAGGCGTTCATGGTGCAGACATTGCCGCGAAGGCGCTGTGGCGCGCCTTGACTGCTCCACAGGACGTCACTGATGGTGGAAGCAATGACACCTTCAAAAATGGTATTGCGCTCGGCGATTTCCAGGAATTGATCGACGGTATAACCGACGCGGTATCCGGACTGGTCGGGGGACCAGATTTTCACGCTCATAAGACTGTCCACGTCGCGGTAAGGAAAGGGATTCAGGACCACACCGTAGATAACGCTGTACATGGCCGTCGCCGCCATGATGCCGAGTGCCAGCGAGAGTATGGCAATCGCGCTGAAGCCAGGAGATTTGCGGAGTATGCGCACGCCATAACGAAAGTCTTGGAGGAAGCTTTGTATGATCGGTTCACTCATTTCGGTTGCACCAGTGCTTATGCGGGGCATGCGACCATTTTACTGCGGTCTGGTCAAGCTGTCAGTGCCCGATAAAAGCGCAGCGGAAAAGTGTGTGACGTATCCTCCGGTCTGAAGAACTGCGAACATGTTGAACAAATCGTTTTCTGCCAAATTGCGGAAGAGTCATAAGGGCGGATGGACCTATGTGGTCTGGCAGAATTCGGTCAAGTCTCTCGGCACACGTGGCCTGGTTAAGGTCAGAGGATGGTCATCCCTTCAAAAGTTCGTTCATGGCTATGAGACACGCCAAGCACATGCCGCCTGTAAAGGTAGAGATTCGCCGAACAATCGGAGAGCAAGTCGGCGAAACCGTGAGGGTGGTCTGGAACGACGGATACGCACCTCAACAAAAATGGCGCATTCTCATACTGATAAGTTCGCTAACTTCTGCGCTTGGCCCGAGAGTCACCTCATCGGGATAGACTACGAACTCGACCACGCCCCGGCTGTAGGTGTCCCACGACAGTCTCGGTCCCGATCTGTCCTTCCCGGACAAGAAAATCAAGCTCCGCAATCCAACCCACCAGGCCGGAGCTTTGCAGTCTCGACAAAAAACGCCAGCCACGCTTAGGTCTCGAACTCTCGAAATCTCGGCACGTCCGTCAGCGTGCCAGTAGACCCACACGCTTTCGGTTGTTTGGATGCGCCAGCTAACCCGCTTGAAGGGAACCCGTCAATGCCATTAAGTTGAACTGCTAAAAAAGAGGCTAGACGGGTCGGTACTATTTCAATACCAATGTAAAGTTTGTTAAAAACGGCAACGAAAGATTATATGAGAAGGATGCGTAACGTGTGCGATTTCACTCGTAGCGCAGCGCCACCAGGGGATCAACCTTCACGGCGCGCCGAGCCGGGATGCAACTCGCGAGGACGGCAACACTGAGTAAGAGTCCCGGAACGCCAAGGAAAGCGACCGGATCGACCGGGCTAATGCCATACAAAAAACGCAAGGAGACATCCCCGGGCAAAATCGTTGTTAGCGTCCAAGCGACCGCGGCGCAGCCAGCGATGCCGATCAGCGCACCGATCACCACAGGCCGCATGGCCTGGCGCAGAACAAGAGCCATGACATCGCGATTGTCTGCTCCAAGCGCCATGCGGATTCCGATTTCGCGCACACGCCGGCTGACACCGTAGGACACCAAGCCATAGACGCCCATGGCGGCCAGGAGCAAGGCGAGGCCGCTGAGGAAACCAGATAAGGTCGAGAAGATTCGACCCGGCATGAGCCAGGGTGTGAGATTTTCTTCGAGATTGACGATTTCCACGGCCAGTTCTGGATCGAGCGCGGCGACGGTTGCCCGGAGGGTCTGTGTTGTAGGCGAACCAGCTGTGGCAGAAATCAATAAGCGGAGGTCCAACTGTTGCTTGGGACCAGCCGGAAGATAGGCGTAAGTATTATCGGAACGGCCCAAAAACGACACGTGCGCATCCTTCGCCACGCCAACAACCTCATAGTCGGCGTCCAGACGAATCGTCTTGCCGATGGGATCCTCGCTCGGCCACAGGCGACGTGCGGTTGATTCCACGAGGATCGCCACGGGCGCACCGGTTTGACCCTCCGTCTCCGTAAAATTGCGGCCGCGCACGATGGAAATGCCCAATAGTGGGAAGAATGCGGGCGAAACGTAGTTGTACTCGACACCGACGTGGTCTTCGCGGCCAGGGATGGAAAGGTCGGTAGCACGGTGATTGTCGTCCAGCGGAACCGCACTGGCTTGGGCTGCGGCATTCACTCCCGGAAGCGCGGCGATTCGCTGGAGCAATTGCCGCTGCAGGGCTTCGGCGCGCTGATTGTCGTAACCTGCTCCATTGAGATCCAAGGCGATGGCGGCGACATTCTTCATGCGAAAACCGGGGTCGATGGTCTTTGCCCGGTGAAGCCCACGCAGCAACAGCCCCGCGGCAAGCAACAAGGCCATGGAAGCGGCCACTTGCGCCGCTACGAGCGCGCTGCGCAAGAGATTTCTCGAGCGAGGCTTGGCTTCGGAGTCGGCACTTTCTCCCTTCATCGCGAAGATGAGATCCGCTCGCGAAGACTGGAGCGCCGGCACCAAGCCAAAAGCAATCCCAGTGAGCAGCGTCAGGCCCAGGGCATAAGCCAGAACGTGGAGGTCGGGGCTGATGTTGAGCGCCAGGGGCCAGTAGCTTGCGGAGATGTTGGATTGAAGAAATCGCACCAGGCCCGTTGTAGACCAGAACGAGATAAGCGAGCCCAGCAATCCGGCGAGGAGTGCAATCAAAAGACTTTCGGTAAGCAGCTGCTGGACGAGACGTCTTCGGCTGGCGCCCATTGCGAGCCTCACGGCAATTTCTTTGCGGCGCCCGGTGGCACGCGCGAGCAGCAGACTAGCGACGTTCGCGCAGGCAATCAGCAGCACCATGCTCACAGCAAAGAAAAGGGCGCCACCCATACTCAGCAACAGGAACCGCTCTTCAGGGACGGAGAAGAGCGTGGCCGTATCGATGGCCACCGTAGTGATGCGGCCTGGGTCGCGCAGGTCGATTTGGCCGGCGATTACGCCGAGGTCGGCGCGGGTTTGTTTCGTGGATATCCCACGCTTCGAGCGTCCCAGCAGTCCGAGCCAGCTTTGAGAATCGTCGGCAAGACGATCCGGCTCACGGAGGAGACTGCTCTGCAAATTCACAGGTGCCCAGAACTGCGATGGAATCGGGTCACTCCCTTGGAAGCCTGGTGGGGCGACGCCGATCACCGTGAAGGGGATGCGATTCAGAATAACCCGCTTTCCGACAATGGAAGCGTCTGCACCGAACGCGCTACGCCATAATCCATCACTCAGCACCACAGCGGGAGCTGTGTTGCCTGCGATACATTGCGCATCCGTGAAGCCGCGGCCCAGAGCAGGAGGAACTTCCAGCACGTCGAAATAGTTGCACGAAGTGAGCGCCCCAATCAGATGTTGCGGATGCGCGCCGCCCATGTTCACCTCGACGAAGGGTGCATAGGCGAGAAGGCCGCTAAAGACGTCGTTCTGGTCGCGGTAAGCTGTGTATTCGGAATAAGAAAAGAAGCTCGCGTTCTGGCGGACATTCCGATGGATGGGACCTTGCAGCTTGCGATAGGTCTGCGAGACAGCTATGACTTCTTCTGCATGAGGAACCGGGAGCAGTCGCAAAGCGGCGCCATTCAAAATCGTGAAAATACCAGTGTTTAGGCCGATGCCGAGCGCCAGAGTAAGCACCGCGACGGCGGTGAACCCCGGATTCTTTCGCAGGGTGCGTGCACCAAATCGCAGGTCACTCAAGAAATTCTCCAGCAGCGGTAAACCGCGGCGGGCGCGATAATTCTCTTTGGTTTGCTCCATGCCGCCGAGTTTGATCCGAGCGTCACGCCGCGCTTCGTCCAAACTCATACCTGCGCGGAGATTTTCCTCAACGTGCATCGGGACATGGGCTTCCATCTCCTCGGCGAGGTCTCGGTCGCGTCGTTCCCTGCCAAATAAGGCGACCAGCCGCAATAGCCAAGCGCGCAGTGACCTCATAACTCCTCGCTTATTTCTGGGCTTCTCTGAGAATGCCTAATATGCCAGCTACGTCCTATGGGGATGCAATCGAAGATACGGTTCAGGGGCGCAATTTGTTTCCAGCCTTTTGAGATTTCTATCGGAGGCAACTGGCTGGTTACGGTCTTTGCGACGATTGGTTAGGCAAGGCGAGAGGTACGGGAGCGTTTCGGGAGTCAAAAGGTAAACTCAGCGACCGAACTGATTCGGTGACAACCACGGAGTCGTCGGACCATGCGGCTAAGTCCGCGTTCCCGGACAAATGAAGGCAAATCTACGACTGCGCGTTCGTCATCCGCTATCGAAGCTCGGCGACGGGGTCGGGACATCATCACTCAATATCGCCTCATCCAATGAAGTTACCTCGACAGGCCAGGTCCTCATTAACTACTCAACTCTTGATCCGAAGCACTTAAGGTGAAAACCCCCACATCTGTCAAGAAGGAAAAGATGACTTGGGCAGCTGTAGCAGTGGGTAAATTGTCATTTAGGGCCTGCGGCCCGCGAAACTTGATGAAAGCCGTCAGTGCAAAATTGTCCATTCGCAGCGCTAAGCCCTTTGTTTTCAGGTCAGCCGTGATTGCCGACCATAGGCATTGACCAACTCGCCTTGAACCTATCGGATGAGCCAACGCGATCTTGGAGACTTCAGTTCGGGTTTCCTGACTCACCTGCGACAAATTCCTCTCCCCGTATTTTTTTCGACTCTCTTAGGGTGCCGGGGGAAAGCCGGCGCATCGGGTGGTTCGTGAGTATTGAGGCCTCTCGGAACGATGTGATCTCTAGTGGCCCGCAGAAGCAGAATTGTCCTTCACGGGTTGGACGGCAGTGATTTCATAATCTTGATACGTGATTGTCAGCGTAGCGCGGCCGCCGAGACGCAGACTCGAAACGCTCTGGTTTTCCACGGGAAGCCAAAAGTTCTCGAACTTCTGATAGTTGTGGCGGATCTCAGTCTTTGTGATCCAGATCGATGGGTTCTTAGCTGGTTCGCCTTCGATTCGACACACGGCGAAGTCTTGGTCATCCACCCAGATACGACCACGGTAAAGGAATTTATTCGGCACTTTAGGCTGGATCCCGAGAACGTAGCCGCAGCCACCAGGGTTCGTTCGCCGTTCGAGCGACGTGAAATTGTAGTTCTGGGTGTTGAGTTCAACGCTCGCCCGAATCGCTGCTTCCTGAGCCTCTTTCTCCGCATCGATCAACCGCTTGAGAACTCGTTTGACGATCCATGTGCTCCCGCTTTCGGACAGAATCTTGAAATCTTTCTTGGCCGGCGCCGTATATGTTATCTCCACGATCATTTCTGCACGAAGAGCGGTGTGAAAGCCCTTAAAGTCGAGTTTGTAGATACGTTTGCCGCGATAGCTTTGAAGGGCCTTGGCCCGCTCGGCATTTTTCTGGACCAGGTTTTCAACCACCTGTGACAGAGTGAGCGGGGGTTCGGCCGCGATTGCGGCCGGGCCTTGCGCAGACGTTCCGACCGGAGTCAACGCGGCCGCCGCGATCAGTGAAATACATCTGCGTCCACGAATTGTCCGGTTTGAGCGTTTGAACGTAGCCGATGCTTCGCGTGCCATGCTCATCACGTTATGCCTCACGGTGGCGCTTTGAACTGCGATTCTCGTTTTTCTCTCGTTTTCCTAAACCCTGCAAAATCACTAAGCTCCAGGCGAACAAGGATTCAATTCCCACAGCCATTAGCCGGCATCCACCGCAACCGCCAGCGGCCACCTTCAAACGGTTTCGTCGAAAGCGCACCAGAGCGTCGGGCCCACGCGCACTTCCTGCTCGAATGCGCTCCTCCGACACTAGCGTTTATCAGATTGGATACTCTTTTCGATACTCGCATTTTACATTCGATTAGAAATCTACCGCCTTTCCCCGCTTAGCGAGGGATTGTGTGCGGCGGTATCTTTTCGTTTCGATGGCCTCAGCTGCGGAGAGCTTCGTGTCAGTGCGTGACTCGGAGCGAAGCGCACCCGAGCGAAGCCGGCAACGCCCGGCAGCGACACCACGGGTAGGACACGGGACAGAAGAAAACCGTTCGAGCGACAGGTCTTTCCTCCTCACCGGATCAGAGTGCGATAGGACTAGTGGGAAAACTGTTCCATTTGGAACAACTCCCGATAGTCGCATTACGGTCCATTGCCTGGCCAGCCTTCGAGACGGATTTCACAAGTACGTGTAGCGCGCCGTGGTTCAGGCGCTATCCGGCAAAGCAAGCTAACTCTGCGAGGAAGTCACCTGCACCTGTTCGAGATTGGACCGCCAACTGAGATTGAACACCGTAAATTGAAAGTTTTTACGAAACGATCATTGATCCACAGTTGGTCTACTTTCGAAACTCTAAGTTTATTTCGAGACCATTGTTTCCTCGGCAAGCTTTCGGTCTCTGGTTGGCTGGCCACCAAGATCTGGCACTTCGCCAGCAGTTGCTCAAACACGGTGCGATGCAACTGCCAAGGCCGATGCTCGAAGTTCCGTTTCAAGAATCCTCTGCTGAGCTTGGATGCCACGGTGATCGATCTCTGTGCCACGATGTTTGATTGGGCCAAGTTTCGCCTGAGGTGAAACTTCATTTGCTGCTGGACCACGATGGCTATCTGCCGTCCTTCGCGGTCATCACCGAGGGCAAAAAGCATGAGGTGCGTGTGGCGCGACAGATGCGAATTTTGTCCTTACTCTGGAGACGTTGGCGATCAGTTTTCAGCTAATTTGGACAGCAGTGACTAAAAATGAATCGCTTGGGTTAGAGTCGAAGTCATCAAAGGAGACCGAATCATGGGCACGGGCCAACGGCTGGTCAGCGATCAAGCACTCGCGGCTTGTGGTGCGCAAGAATTCCACCCAGCACCCATCAGGCAGATAGGCTGGCACTTGTTTGTTCTACGTTCGTGGCCTGAAAACTCAAGAGCCCAGCAGGCAGAATTGCTCTGGCGGTGTCGTGCGATCGACGAAAGTCTTACGATCTGCACATGCTCATAGGTGAGGATGCGGCTCCCGTAGTGACTGAACTGCGCGCCCTCCTGCTGCAATAGTCTCAGGCGAAATTCTTCGCACATTCGTTACAGTAGGAGTTAGAATCGGCAACCCATGAGCACTGAAGCAATCAAGTCACCAGAAATCGATCCGATTATGGAGCGCCTCGAAGATCAAATAGGTTGGTATGACCGAAAGAGCATGACCAACCAGCGATGCTTTAAGTCGATAAAGATGGTTGAGATTACGGCTGCAGCAATCATCCCGTTCTTGTCGGCGTTTAGTTTCCCGGAAATGATGTGGGTGACCGGCGGACTGGGCGTTTTGATTACGGTGCTGGAGGGGATCTTGCACCTCAACCAGTACCAACAGAATTGGATCGCATATCGTTCAACTTGTGAATCTCTTAAGCATGAGAAGTACGTGTACCTCGGGAAGGCTTCGCCTTACGTGAATGCCGCAGATCCTCATGCTCTGCTGGCGGAAAGGATCGAGTCGCTGGTTTCTCAGGAACATGCGAAATGGGCGTCGGTGCAGCAGCAGGAGGCTAAAGCGAAAACCGCGTGAAGGAAACCTGTGGTTGCCGAGAATTCCGTTCGATCTGAAAATACCTAGGTTCCAATCATTCGTGAGTTCATGGTGGCCTTATTGCCAGCGACCACCAGCGGCGCGTATGACAGCGCCACAACCGCCAAAAGAACTATAGTTTTCATTTTGCCGGTCCCTGCCGCATCAGATTGTCTTGTTGGAGGATCCACCGAGTCTGGTCCCACGGGTTTCTGAACACTTCTATCCCGGTCCATTCACTCCACTGAGAAAGCCGCCGAGGTGTGCTGTCAGTGCGACGATAACTACGGCTGCGGCCTCGATCGGCAGGCGGTATCCGGGCCCTCATTTGAGCCTCGGACCGGGGGTTCCTGAGCCTGCGGCTATATTCCTACCGCTGCAAGGTCAAGACAGATATTCTTTCGCCCAAGACTGCGGGGTCGTGGCTCGCGCGGCTCTCGGCAGCCTCCATCACGAATACCGGTGGGAAAGGATCGCCCCGTGAAGGACAGGAAGCGCTCAGAGACACCGTGCATTGATTGCGTCTCCCCAATTTCCGTGGCAGTACGGACGGGACCGCCGGGCCTTTCGCTTGCAGTGAGAGGAACGAGTTGGGGGAAAACTCGTCGCTTCATATCTATACCAAGTTCATCTCCACCATGAGCCCGAATCCTACGATTACGACCGCTCCCGTGATTCAGTTCTGCCGTGACGTTGGAACGCAGTTCACTCTCCATATCCATAAAACCATACCCATAAAACCATTGACAGCCTGCGAGGATGCTCCTAGAGTCTCGGCTGAGAATCTATCCGGTAGTCAAGTATCTTGCGCAGCGTAGCGAGCTTGTACGACCAGGACGGCCGTTTCCTATTTTCATTGCTCCGGGAATTGGGAATGAGTTTTGCGCGCGGCAGGAATCCGACTATGCGAACTTGCGCATATACAACCCCAGGAATTCTATCCGGAATTGGCAGACGGGGCATTTACGGATTTCTGCTGGTTTTTGCGATTTCTGCAAGTACTTGCTTTGCCGAGACAGTTGGTCCGCAACTCACCCTTGATCCCGTGAACGTGAAACAGGAGGGATCGGTCAGCTTTTCCGTCTTATCTGTTGGAATTGAGACTCGCTCCGATTTTCCCGGGCCACGGTTCGTCCCGGCCCAGACCGAGGACGGAGCATTCCGTCTGTATATGGACGTCGATAGCATCCAGCAAGTCCGTTTTAATGAGTTCACATTCACGGCTTACCTCGTAGACGTGAAAGCGGGCGGACCAAGGTCGACTAAAGTTCAAATCACGGGAAACCCGAATGGATTGTTTCGAGATGCCCCGGTAAGGGTTACTTTCCGCGTGAAGGGCGCGGCGAGCAGCGTTACCGGCGTGATCGTGATGCCGGTCTATAACGCCACGAAGGCGGATCTCTTGTTGGTAGACGAGCAGAAGGAGCCGGCATACGTAAGTATCTCGGGGAGCAGTCCCGTGCAGATCCGGCTCGGAAATACTCCCGACGCGCTGGGAATATCGGTAACGGACGTAACGGTGCGGCCAGGCTGTCCGAAATGTTGGACGCGAATCTCGTCCACCGTGGACGAGAAGCACCCATTGAGCGTGGAGCCGGGATCGAACGCCACTCTACCCATCGATCTCCTTCCGAACTCGATCCCTGCCCTTACGCAGGGCGCGCTCATGATCAAGCCTGATGTGCCGCATGACACGCTCACACTGAGCGTGACGTACCACACGGTTCCGGGAGGAGCGGACAAGAAACAGAGCGTTCCTTTGAAGATTCGTTTTGGTCCAGGTCTCCTGGGCCTAGCACTGGCTCTCTGCGGGGGAATTGCCCTGGGTCTGACGGCAAGGTATTTGCTCACCGGAAATCTGGGCAAAGATGACGAGCGGGCGCTGCACGCGATTCTTTCGGCGTTTGTGCTGGGCCTCATCGCTGAAGTGATCGGCGTCATGATGACTGCCTACGGTAATTCGAAATTGGTTCTGTTCGATCTGGACATCGATCCACGGCAACTGTTTCCTGCGTTCATTCTGGCAGTGCTGGTAAGCGGGGGCTCGGCGGTGGTTACCTGGATGAAGAGCATGTTCGGCAAGACGTCATGAGAGGTGTTCATTTGGAGTGGCGAAGCGGGCATTCTTTGGTGAATGTTATGAGGCTATGTTCGATCCTGTTTCTCTTGGGTCTCATCTCCCTGCGAGCCGGACAGGAACTAGATCAGACCAAGTTCGAACGGCCAAGCATCGTGGACAGCAATGATCCGGGCTCCGAGCTTTATGTCCTGGATACCTGGGGAACTCTGCATGAACTCCGGGTAACAGCGCACAGCCTGGAGGAATACCGGACTGTCTCTTTGCCCGTCACGCTTACTCCCGCGGACATGGCCTATTCGCGGGCGGGTGGCCAGGAATCCGTGCTCATCGCGGGGAGCCAGATGGGCCGCGGAATCGTGGCGAGGTATGCTCTTGACGGGACAGAGTTGCATACGTGGACGTTTCGAAACATTTGTTCGGGGATCGACTTCGACGCGGCGAGTCACGCAGCTTATGTGGCGACGTCGGATTCGAATGAGATCTACCGAGTGGATGTGCAAGGAACCGATAGTAAGTTCGTCGCGCGGATTCCAAATGCAACGAAGCTTGGGCCGCTGGCGTTCGACCAAGTGGGTGGGAATATATATGTCGCGGACGTGGCTGCAGGCGCCATCTACCAGTATTCGATGGCGACAAAAGTCTCAAAAGTGCTGGTTTCGAATCTAAGTACGCCAACTGCCTTGTCGTTCGATTCTGAATCGAGCCGCCTGTACATTGCCGATCCGGGGCGCAGGGCGATCTTCACGGTGGATACGCGCTCAAACAAGCCCATCATGACAGAATTCCTTTCCGGTCCGCTAAAATCACCTTACGGCATGGCGCTGATTTTGAGCGATCGCATGGCCGTCGCGGACTATGGGGCCAGCAGCATCTTGGTATTCTCCAGCAAGGGCGCGCTGCTCTTCCGCTTTCCACCCAAAGACTGATCTCCCCCCTGAAACTGATTTCCATACAAGAAATCTAGAGGTGCCTTTCCCGAATGATACCGTGACAGTGCAACGATCGGATCCGCGAGCGCGCAGTAACCAAGAACGCACAGACCGGCGATACGCCGGTGTCACGAACAATCGCAAATGGCGACGACGCGTTGCCACCCCCCGTCGGTCGCAGTGTGTTTATCCTGTGCGTCGGGCGAGACAAATGTCAACGTCCTGACCTTTGCAAGTGCCGGTATCTAGTTGTAAGCATACCTTTATTGCTTTCCGCATGAGTTAACCGATGTGCGACGATTAATGTTATAGCTATGAAGAAAATATATATTCACAAAATGTTAGCTCGATTGCGGCTCAGTTGCCTGACTTATCACCAACGTAGGCAGAGCAACGGTTTCTCGGGCTCGGGCAGCGACTAGGACGAGTTTTTTGACCAAAGTGTGCTGCAGGAAGCATACGGATAAGGAGTTCAATCATGAACTAATAAACCGTGTGGATAAGCTGCGCGAGAGATGAGGGAAGGCCCCTCGGGATCGGCTTTCAGGAGCAGGTCTCAAACCACTCCAAGCTGCTGCGGTAAAGAGCCGTGGTGGTGAGCGTTGGAACAAAAGCGTGGGAGAAAACCTGTGCAGGTAAGCATCCGAGAGACGAACGAAAGTGAACCCTTCGAAGACGCGTCGTTAAAAACTCAAGAGTCGTCGAAACTAGGGGCGTTTGGTTTTCCTGGGACAAGTCCGCTGGGTGCCTGATGACTGAGCGGACGGCGACCGGCGTAGAGAGGGCGTGAAGCGGATGCAGGCTATCGCGTGGAACTGCAGGAACCAGTCGCTCTGATGCGAAGGGAGAAGCCCAAGCGGCCAAAACCGCGAGGCGAGCGTACCGATGCGGAGCACTGGGGCGGACCGACTCGTAAGAGCGATGAAGGCTCGTAATGGGGCTGGAGCAAAGGGGTCGGGTCAAGTGGTCGCATGACCGAAGCAACTGGAAACAGGAGGACCTCGATGCGTGCGACAGACAGGCCGTTCAACATCGACAAGAAGCTGGTGTCTGAAGCGTACAAAGCGGTCCAATCCAATGGAGGAGCGGCTGGCGTGGACGGGCAGACGATCGAGCAATTCGAAACCGACTTGAAGAGTAATCTCTACAAGATCTGGAACAGGATGAGCTCAGGAACCTACTTTCCTCCGCCGGTACGCGCCGTCTCCATTCCCAAGAAGTCTGGAGGCCAAAGGATTTTGGGTGTGCCCACCGTAGGCGATCGCGTGGCACAGATGGTGGTTAAACAAGTCATTGAGCCGATTCTGGACCCGGTATTTCTGGCAGACTCCTATGGCTACAGACCGAGAAAATCGGCACTCGACGCTGTGGGAGTTACGCGCGAGCGGTGCTGGAAGTACGACTGGGTGTTAGAGTTTGACATCAAAGGCCTGTTCGACAACATTAACCACGAACTTTTGCTACGAGCCGTACGGAAGCATGTGACGTGTAAGTGGGCGCTGTTATACATCGAAAGATGGCTTACAGCGCCGATGATGCAGGAAGATGGAACCACAATTGAGCGAGACCGCGGCACCCCTCAGGGTGGTGTGGTCAGCCCAATCTTGGCGAACATTTTTCTCCACTACGCGTTCGATCTCTGGATGGCGCGGAAACACCCGGATCTCCCGTGGTGTCGGTATGCAGACGATGGACTGGTGCACTGCCGTAACGAGCAAGAGGCACAGGCGCTCAAGTCTGAGCTTCAAGCTCGCCTGGCGGAGTGCCGCCTGGAGATGCATCCAACGAAGACCAAAATCGCCTACTGCAAAGACAAAAAGCGCAAAGGCAAGTATCCGAACGTCAAATTTGACTTTCTTGGATACTGCTTTCGGCCACGTCTGGTAAAACGTTTCCGGGATAACACGCTATTCTGCGGATTCAATCCCGCAGTTAGCTCCTCGGCGATGAAAGCCATGCGGTCGGCGATTCGGGAATTGAAACTTAACCATCAAACACAGCTAACGTTGCAGGACATCGCCCGGCAACTCAATCCACTCCTGCGGGGTTGGATCGGGTATTACGGACGATATGCCTCATCGGCGCTGTACCCCTTGCTCCGGCACATCAATCAGATGCTGGTGGCCTGGGTGATGCGAAAGTACAAGCGCTTTAAAGGCCATAAAGTCCGGGCGAGCAAGTTCCTACAAAGGCTTGCCACGGAACAACGGGCTCTCTTCGTACATTGGGATATCGGCATGAGCGGAGTGTTTAATTGATGGGAGCCGGATGCGCCGAGAGGTTCATGTCCGGTTCTGCGAGAGGCTCGCGGTGACATTCCGCGGGCCTACTCCCCGGGGAGTTTGCACTAGATCTCGCCTTTGCGGAAACGGCCAATCAGATGATCGCATGCGCGGACCGTCAACGCCATCATGGTAAGGGTCGGGTTCTGGCACGCAGACGACACAAAGCTCGCTCCGTCCATCACGAACAAATTTTTCACGTCGTGCGCCTGGTTGAACGCATTAAGTACTGACTTCTTCGGATCGTTCCCCATGCGGGCTGTTCCCAGTTCGTGTATGGCCATTCCCGGCATTTCGACACCCGCTTGCACGCGGATATCTTTGGCGCCGGCCGCTTCCAACATTTCCGCCGCCGTGGCGCCGGCATCCTCCATGAGCGCAGCTTCGTTGTCGCCGTGCGTCATGCTAATGCGCAAAGCAGGAATGCCCCAGGCATCTTTTAGATCGCGGTCGATCTCGATGTAATTGTCCCACCGGGCAAGCGATTCACCGAAAGCTCCGAGGGAAATCCCGTACTCGCCTTCTTTCACAGCCTTCTTGAGCGACGCTCCGTAGCCTTCGGCACTGAAGTTGAATCCAGCCTCGGCCCCGCCCTGGTAACCATAGCCACGTATGAACCGCGAATGCCTTTTGCTCGAAGGGGTGTTCCGGAAGCGAGGGACGTAAATCCCGTTGGGACGCGCGGGCTCGTTCGCATTCGGAAGAGTCTTGAATTCTGGCAGACGACCCGAGGCTCCCGCGCCTACGACGTGATCCATCAAATAGTGGCCCAGCGCGCCGCTCGAGTTCGCCAGTCCATTTGGGTATTCCCGAGTGGACGAGTTCAGCAAGATGCGGGTGGATTCCAATGCCTGTGCGCAAAGGATCACCGCTTTTCCGCGCACCTCCTTCACTTGCCGCGTCAAGCGATCCACGTAGGTCACACCGCGCGTTTTGTTTGGCTCCGTGTCGATGTCCACGTGGCTCACCACGGCATTGGTAAACAGCGTGCAGTTGCCGGAGGCCAGCGCGTCCTTGACGGTCGTAAATGGGCTGCTGAAGTAAGAAAACGTGCTGCACCCGCGTTCGCAAGGCCCGCAATAATGGCAAGCGAGGCGTCCATTGTGATTTTGCGTCAGGATCGCCGTGCGCCCGATCGTCACCGTGTGCCCGAACTTCGCTTTGACGCGTGCTCTGAGCTGAACTTCTCCGCAGCTCATTTTCATTGGCGGGAGAAATTGCCCGTCGGGCAGCATCTCATTTCCCTCCGTCGCTCCGCTGATACCTACGTACCGCTCCACGATGTCGTAATACGGTGCAAGATCGGCATAGCTAATCGGCCAGTCATCGCCATACCCGTCGCGGCCCGCGGCCTTAAAATCGTTATCGCTCAGCCTGTAACTCTGACGGCCCCACACCAGCGATCGCCCACCGAGGATGCGCAGCCGCTGCCATGTAAATGGTTTGCCGGGCGGGGTGCTGTACGGATTCTCGAGGTCATTCACAAACCATTCGTAGTTGTATTCCATGCACGCGTAGCACTGCTTTTGCACCGGCCGCGTGCGCACCACCTCCGGCGAGTGATCGCGGTATTTCAGCTTGTAAGACGGCATGTGCTCAGTAAACTCTTTCGGACTAACCGCGCGTCCCGCTTCGAGCAACGCAACTTTCAGCCCTGCCTCCGCAAGTTGTTTCGCGGCCCAGCCGCCGGTGGCTCCCGATCCCACAACCACCGCATCGTAAGTTGTCTGCAAAGGGTCTTGCGCCATGTTGGTTCCGCTCACTTGTGATCCCCTTCTGGGTGTTCGCAGCCTTGATAAGGGCCGTGCGCAAACGCTCCGTCCCACCCCAGTTCTTTCTCGCCGATCTGCGAGCTGTAGTACGCACTCATGATGCGCCCCTTGAGCGCTTCAAAATGACCGTGCCCCGGATCGGCCACGGCACCCGTATCGCCAGCCCATCCGCCTCCAATACGCGGATACGCCAGCCCGTGTAACAGAATATCTTGGTCTTCCCGCGACAGATACCGAAACGCCGCTTTGAATCGCCGCATGCTTTCGCCATCCACGTATCCCAGCGAATTCAAAAACGTTCGTTGCGTCTCGGGCGTCTCGGCAGCCAGCACAAGATCGATATAGCGATTCACCAGCGCTTCCTTAGCGCCTGGAGTATCCGTCGCTGGGATAATCAAGTCGCTGAGCACAATCAGCGTTTCATTCTGATGCTCATCCAAAAAAAGTGGCTTCCATGCGGGCTCCGCAAGGTCTTTCGAGGCGTCCACACCGCTCTGCGCAGGCGTCAACTCAGATGGCTGCTGCGCTACACTCTGTGCCGCAGCAAGCGAAGGCCGCAAAGCGGCAGCGGCACCCACGAGAACACTGCCACGAATCAAATCGCGTCGTTTCATGAAAACTCCTCGCCCCCAACCCGCCGTTTCCGGCAAGCTGCTCGTTCGCATGTCAATTTTTGCAAGCACCGCGGATTCGCGATCCGAGGAACCAGCTCCACGTTCCTGCGCATCGGGAAGTCTACACCAAGGGGAACCAAAAGCTAGACGGCTAACCGGAGATATAGATCGAGCGAAGGTCAAATCAACGATGGTACATTTGCAGCATGCGTGCCGTCACAGCCTTGATTGCGGCATTGGTCCTTGCGCGGGGCACAGCCGCGCTAAAGCCGGTACTGGCCATAAAGAGCACTACCACCAGCTTATCGTCAAGGTGGCCAGAAAGTGCTTGCAACATTCCCCATCGTCTTAGGAAAGACCCATGAGTTGCCCGTGATTCCACGCCGCCAGCGGACGGCTGTCGCCTCTCCTCAATCCATGTTAGCCTCTCGCGAAGAGCAGGAGGCAGCAGGAATGGCGGAGAACAAAACCAAGCCCACCAAATTAAGTGTGGCGGCATTCATCGATGCCCTCACGGACCCGGCCAGGCGCGCAGACGCCAAGGCATTGCTCAAGTTGATGCAAATCGCGGCGGGCGAAAAACCGAAGATGTGGGGGTCATCCATCATTGGCTTCGGCAGCTACCACTACAAGTACGAGAGCGGGCGGGAGGGCGATATGCCGGTGATGGCATTCTCGCCGCGTAAGGCCGCAACTGTTCTGTATGGGATGACCGGGTTTAGCGAGGCTGCGGCGCTGCTCGCAAAACTCGGCAAACATACGACCGGCAAGGGCTGCCTCTACATCAAGAAGCTCGCGGATGTGGACCAACACGTGCTGGAGGCGATGATGGTCAAATCCCTGGCCGCAAAGCGAGCGCGGCACCCGAGCTGAGGAATAGAGCCTATTAACGTTAGCGCTTTCCGGTAAAGGGGGTCCCGGTACGGAGTTGTCCGGTTAGACGTATTGGGACTTAGCCCGGTTGTCCGACGATAAGTCCGAGTAGCCGACGACGCAAACCTAACCAGCAAGAAACATTATCGAGGGCTCGGCGTATTCTTGTTGGCCATCCAAGGGTATAGCTCTCCGAACAAGATGAAAAAGTGAATAGCTCTGAAGGAGGCCCATTTCTGGGCGGACCTAGCAGTTAGATGGATTCAGTCCCCGATAACGCGGCCCAGTTCACAAATATTGCGCGGTAGCCCGCGGGCAACTGCTCGATGCAGCGCTCGAGATTTATTCGGTCGATCGATCCTTCCAGCAACATGGTGTACCAAAAGTGTGGGGCACAACTGGGGCACAGGCAGAGGCAGAGGCAGAGGCAGAGGCAGAGGAGATAACTTAGTAGCTAACCGACGCCAAAACAAGGGCTTACGGTGTTCGGCCGCCTAGTTGACAGCCGAATGCTCTACCATTGAGCCACCGGGAAACGTCACAACGCATTTGTTTCGTTCTAATACGGCCTTCAGTTGGTTGAACACATCGTCGGACCTGGTAAGAGCAACTAAGAGATGCGGTCGGCCCAAGTGGGTCTTGGTTGCTTGCGTTTCATGGCATAGAGAGCCCTGTCCGCTGCGTAGAGAAGAGTTCCGATGGCAACGGCATCCTTTGGATAACTGACAACTCCCACGCTGACGGAAATCCTTGGCTCTTCTTCATCATTCGCAACCAGTCCGCAAATCCGG
>Ga0137360_10000471_pt1 | contig 23305 bp, 18 predicted proteins | sample Mad1_60_16metaG_FD_104924 | JGI IMG/M metagenome (GOLD analysis project Ga0137360, IMG submission 104924) | Vadose zone soil microbial communities from Angelo Coast Range Reserve, California, USA - Mad1_60_16 metaG | ecosystem: Environmental > Terrestrial > Soil > Vadose zone | place: USA... | reverse complement strand
CTGATCTGCGTCACGACGTATTCGCGGACCAGCGCGTCGTCCTCGACAATCAGGATGGATTCGCCGCCGTGCTCGCTCTCCGCGATGCCAGCCTCGACGGCCAGCGTGTCGGGGACGCCCGCCGCCGCCGGCAAAAAATCGCGCCGCATGATTGCCTAACTGACTTCCCGTTCCACCAGCTTCCACACCAATCATACGCACGGATGGGTCGGCAAGAAATGGATAAAATAGCCCGATGGAATTCGACCCGCCACCAATGCAAGCGACCAGAACGTCGGGTAAGCGTCCTTCCGCTTTGAGAATTTGCGCGCGCGCCTCGCGGCCAATCACGCACTGAAAATCACGCACCATCAGTGGGTAAGGATGTGGGCCAAGCGCACTGCCAAGCAGGTAGTAAGTCTCTGCGGGCGTGCTCACCCAATCACGCAATGCTTCGTTTATCGCGTCCTTCAGTGTGCATGAACCCGTCCGTACTTCTCGAACTTCAGCGCCCAACAGTCGCATGCGAAAAACATTTAACTCCTGCCGCCGCATGTCTTCGCTGCCCATGTAGACGACGCAGTCAAGTCCAAACAGCGCGCAGACGGTTGCCACCGCCACGCCGTGTTGACCGGCGCCCGTTTCGGCAATAATTCTTTTCTTACCCATGCGGCGCGCCAACAGAACCTGGCCCAGCGCGTTGTTTATTTTGTGCGAACCGGTGTGTGAAAGGTCTTCGCGCTTGAGATAAATGCACGCCCCACCGGCGAATTCCGTAAGCCGGGCGGCATGAAACAATGGCGTCGGGCGTCCGGAATAGTTTCGCAGCAGCGTTGCCAATTCCGATTTGAAGCCGGCATCAGAACGTATTGATAGGTACGCCGCGGTTAATTCATCGAGCGGCGCCATCAGCGTTTCAGGAACAAAGCGTCCGCCGTACGGTCCCCAGTGCCCATCTGTATCTGGTTCGTTATTCTTCATCGAAGCCAACCCTATCAACCTGTTGTCGCGAAGGCTTTACACGAAAAGTGCTTAATTGTTCAGAACCTGAGCGACGGCGATTGCGGCTTGCCGCCGCACAGTGCGGAATGCCTATGGCTTTCCGCTGAGTTCCCCTTAATGAGTTTTTCCTGAGGCTCAGCCTCAGGAAAAGAGCTGAGAGATCGCTTCCGGAAAGGCCGAGCCTTTCCGCACTGTGCGGCGGCAAGCCGCACCTAATCGTTTTCTACCCGCAAAGCCGCCTGGTGTTCGTGTGCGCGGATCGCCTTGATAAAAGCGCGTACTCTGGCGATGTCTTTGCGTCCAGGCGAACTTTCCAAACTACTACATGCGTCTACTCCGTAGGGCTGAACGCTTGCCACGGCCTCGGCAACATTTTCTGGTCCCAGCCCGCCTGCCAGAATTAGTTTCGGCACTTTTGTTTTCGTGCTCCGCGCGATCGACCAGTCGAAAGTTCTACCCGTCCCGCCACGAAGGCTTTGGTCCAAACTATCAAGCAGGACAGCATCTGTATCGTATTCCGCTGCACTTTCCGGTTTGAAGTTCTCGCCCGCCCGAAGTGCCTTGATCACAAATCTTCCATCTAACTCGCGACAGTAAGACGGCGACTCATCGCCATGTAATTGCACCGCGGCCACACCCACGGCATCGATCAGGCGCGCGACGTTCTGTGGTGTGCCGGCATTAACAAAAACACCAACAGTCAAAATCGCGGCAGGAAGCTGGGCAACAACTTCGCGCGCCGTTTCCGGCTTGATGTAACGCGGACTGCCTGGATAGAAATTGAATCCGAGCAGGTCTGCACCTGCATCGGCGCACGCCAATGCGTCTTCCAAATTAGTAATGCCGCAAATCTTTATCCGTACCATGATTAATATGTTACTTGTGATGTTCCGACAACTATTTACTGGGAGCGCGGGCGTCTCGCCCGCATCGTGCGCAACAACTCAACCAAAAGCCTCTTTCGCGCTTCGCGCTCATTGCGGGCGAGATGCCCGCGCTCCCAGTAATCAAGTTTGCTCAAGAAAGAAATAACCGCAACGCTTCGCCGGGATCGTCTGCGCGCATTAGCGCTTCGCCAATCAGAAAACCGTGGAAACCTGCGGCACGCAACCGTTGCAGGTCAGCATTCTCGCGCAGGCCACTTTCGCTAATCAGAATCGCATCTACCGGCGCCGACGCTAGACATTCTTCGGACACTCCGAGTGAAACAACGAACGTTCGCAGGTCACGATTGTTAACGCCAATCAATCTTGCGCCACAGGCAACGGCGCGCTGCATTTCGTCCAGCGTGTGCACTTCGACCAACGCGTCCATTTGCAACTCGTCCTCCGCGAGGCGGCGCAACGACGCAAGTTGCTTGTCATTCAGTGCAGCAACAATCAACAACACTGCATCTGCGCCGGCTGCGGCTGATTCAAAGACTTGATACTCATCGACGATGAAATCCTTGCGCAACACAGGAATTCGAATCGCTCCTTTAACAGCTTTCAAATCTTTAAGCGAGCCATGAAAGTAATCTTCTTCAGTCAATACTGAGATAGCGGCGGCGCCATTCTGTTCGAAGGCGCGCGCGACCTCCGCTGCGTCCGCGTGCCGCCGAAGGTCACCTTGCGATGGTGAGGCCCGCTTGAATTCTGCAATCACCGCGAGCTCGCTCTTTCGAGCACCGATTGCTGCGCGCAATGCAAATGGTTGCGATTGTTTGCGCGCCGCGCGCGACAAGGCAATCAATTCCGAAGCAGACGCCACTTGCTTCGAGCGCTGAATTTGCTCTTGCTTGCGTTCGATAATCTCATCGAGGAAATTCATGGCCAGTGTCATTTGTTTGTAGCTCTGATTAGCTCGTCTAATCTGGATTGCGCCGCGCCGCTATCAATACTTTCTTCAGCCAACCGTCTTGCCGTACGAAAATCCTGAGCCGCACCACCCACAACCAGCGCCGCTGCCGCATTAATGACCACCAAGTCACGCGCTTCATCCCGGCGCCCGCCAGTAAATATTGAGCTAATGATAGCGGCACTATTTCCGGCGTCATTGTCACGAACGTTTTCCAGCGTGGCAGACTTCAAGCCAAAATCCTCCGGTGTGATTTCAAAGCTTCGCACCTCTCCCTTCATTGTTTCGGCAACGAGCGTTTTTCCGCTCAAAGTGATTTCATCCAGTCCATCAGAACCGTGGACTACCCACGCGCGCTCGGTACCAAGCGCCGCCAACGTATGTGCCAGCGGCTCGACAAGTGCCGGATGCCACACACCAATTACCTGGCGCGGCGCCCCGGCGGGATTCGTTAGCGGTCCGAGCAAGTTGAAGGTGGTGTGAACTCCCAACTCACGTCGCACGCCGACAACACGCGCGGTGGCTCCGTGATACAGCGGCGCAAACATGAAGCAGATGCCTATCTCGTTAAGACACTCTTCCGAAATATGCGCCGGCGCGTCCACCTTCACGCCAAGTTTCGACAGCACATCTGCACTTCCCGATCGACTCGTTGCAGCGCGGCTTCCGTGTTTTGCAACCGGCAATCCAGCGCCGGCAATTACGAAAGCTGCGGCTGTTGAGACATTGAAGGTTTTGACGGCGCTCGAACCGCTGCCGGCGGTATCGATGAAAATTCCGTGACGAGACACTATCTTCGTGGAGCGTTCGCGCATCGCCAAAGCCATCCCCGCGAGCTCTTCAACTGTTTCACCCTTGACCGCCAAAGCCACAAGCGCAGCGGCGATCTGCGCATCAGTCGCTTCTCCATCGAGCAGCGCGCCGAGCAGTTGACCTGCTTCGCGGCGCTGCAAATTTTCACCACGCATCAATCGTAGCAATAGCGTTCGCAGGTTCGAGTCTTGCTGCGGCTCATCGCGGCGTCCTGGAGTGGGTAGCAACCATGCAGGCCTGCTTGTTTTTGTTGTAGTGTCGTAATTCATAAGTTAAGAAAATTATCGAGAAGTCGCTTCCCTTCCGTCGTCAGGATTGACTCCGGGTGAAACTGCACTCCTTCAACCTTCAACTCGCGGTGCCGGATCCCCATGATGACGCCATCCGCTGTCACGGCCGAGACTTCTAAACACGCAGGCAACGACTCAGGGTCTATCACGAGCGAGTGATAGCGTGCTGCCTTGAAAGGACTGTCGAGGCCCGCAAAAATCGTGCGTCCATCGTTTGAAACTTCTGACGCCTTGCCATGGACGCAGCTTCCAGCTCGTACCACGCGGCCTCCGAAACTCTGACCGATTGCCTGATGGCCCAGGCACACGCCTAATATGGGAAGCGTGCCCGCAAAGTTTTCAATGAGTTCCAGTGTCAGGCCAGCGTCATCAGGAATACCCGGTCCCGGCGAGATAACGATTCTGTCCGGTCTCAATCGTGTCGCAACGTCTTCGACCGACAGTTGATCGTTGCGGCGCACAATCACATCGGCTCCAAGCTCGCCAAGATATTGCACGAGGTTGTAAGTAAATGAGTCGTAGTTGTCGATAACGAGGATCATGTGATCTGACCTTCGAGATTCAGCCTGCTTCCTACGTCGGCAAGCTAAAGCTGGTACTCTTAACTGCTTGCGTTTGCTCGCGTGTTGAACTTTCTTCCGCGATTTCAATCGCGCGAAAAAGCGCGCGTGCTTTGTTCACTGTCTCCTCATATTCGAGTTCAGGAATCGAATCGGCCACGATCCCGGCGCCGGCTTGCACTGACGCCATACCATCTCGGTCCAATACCAGTGTCCGAATCGCGATACAGGAATCGAGATTTCCGGCATAGTCCGCGTAAAGAATTGCGCCCGAATAAACGTCCCGCGGCGTTGGTTCAAGCCCCTGGATGATTTCCATCGCCCGCACTTTCGGAGCGCCGGTCACCGTCCCGGCGGGGAAACAGGCGGCCAACGCATCAAAGCGGTCGAGGCCATCACGCAGTTGTGCGGTCAGGCTGCTGACCAGATGTTGCACATGTGAATAACGCTCTATGGTCATTAAGGATTCCACTTTCACCGAGCCAAAATCGGCGACCCGTCCAAGATCGTTGCGGCCCAGATCGACCAACATGACGTGCTCGGCAACTTCCTTCTCATCTGCGCGCAATTCGTTTCCCAAACGAGCATCTTCTGCCTCGGTGTCTCCGCGAGGGCGCGTGCCCGCGATCGGGCGATAATCCAGTTGGCGACCGCGGCAACGGACCAGCATCTCTGGTGAAGCTCCCAGGATTGCTCCTTCACCCAGGCGCAAGAAAAACATATATGGAGACGGATTAGTCGCGCGCAGTGCCCGGTAGATCGCCAGCGCTTCCGCGCTCGTTTTTCTTTTGAAACATTGCGAGATAACAACCTGATAACAATCGCCGGCGAAGATGTGTTCTTTGATTGTTCTGACCGCGCCTTCAAAAGATTCACGGTCCCAGTTGGAAACGAAAGCCGCTGCATCGTTAGTTCGTTTCACGTTAGCGTTTGTGGTTGGGATCTTTTCGTCGGGTATTTCTTTCTTCAAGGCCCTATCAAAGCGCGCGGTGTTCTCGATAGCCTGCTCGTATAGCGTTTTCAAAAGGGAGCGATCGGCTCCGGCCTCTTCCGTGAACACGATCGAAACAATTTGCGTCGTTTGGCTGCCGCGTTCTATCGCTACAACTGTTTTGAAAAACATCCACACTGCATCGTCGCCTACACTATCGACTTTGTTTTCAAAGGCAGATTCAAACCATTGCGTAGCCTGGAAACCCAGATAGCCAATGGCTCCGCCGGCTAGAGGTGGCAGACCGTCGACCGGCGAAAGTGTTCTCGTGCGAAAGTATTCTGAAATAAACTCGGGAGCGGATACTTCCAAAGTCTCGATGGCGCCGGCCCTTTCGACGATTGTTTGATTTCCTCGCCCGCGCACGATCAGCTCCGGCTCAATGCCGATGAACGAATGACGCGCGAGACTTTCGCCACCTTCTATCGATTCAAACAGAAACGAATAGGTGGGGCTCGCACCCAGGCGTTCGAAGGCGTCAACCGGTTGCTGAAAATCACTCACGACTGTTCGCACAACCGGAACGACGTTGCCCAAAGCCGCCGCATGTTCAAATTCTTCGAAGGATGATGGAGTGACAACTGTCATAGCGATGTTTTATGTCAGACGGCTACCGCCTCAACTGAAGCAATCACGGCATGAATTGCCCGCACTTCAACGATGAGCTGGTCATACTGTTCGAAGGTTAACGACTGAGCGCTATCGGAAAGCGCGCGTTCCGGTTGATTATGGACCTCGATAATCAGGCCATCGGCGCCAACGGCAACGCCCGCTCGAGCGAGGGGTCCAACCATATAGCTCTTACCCGTGCCGTGTGACGGATCCACGATGACTGGCAAATGGGATACAGCTCGTACCGCTGGAATCGCAGCCAGGTCGAGGGTGTTGCGCGTGTGCTGAGTAAAGGTGCGAATGCCGCGCTCGCACAAGACCACGTTGTAGTTGCCTTCGGCCATGATGTACTCCGCGGCCAGCAGCCATTCATCCATCGTCGCCGACAAGCCACGCTTGAGAAGAACTGGAAGGTGCGACCGTCCGGCGCGACGCAAAAGGGTAAAGTTTTGCATGCTGCGCGCGCCGATTTGAATTACGTCACCGTACTTCTCAACCAGATCAACGCCGGCGTCGTCGAGCGCTTCAGTAACTATTTTTAGATCAAACCGCTCGCGCACTTCCGACAAAATTTGTAAACCTGCTTCGCCCAACCCTTGGAAAGCGTAAGGCGAGGTTCGCGGTTTGAAGGCTCCGCCACGGAAAAATTTAGCGCCACTACGCTTTACCGTTTCAGCAATCGCAAATGTCTGTTCCCTATTTTCAACTGCACATGGCCCGGCGATTATGGTCAGGTTGCCATCGCCAACGGTGGCATCACCGCAGCGCACGATTGTCTTTTCAGGTTTGAGGTCGAGAGTAATCAACTTATAGGGTTTGGTAACGCGTATCACTTCGGCCACGCCCGCCAAATTCTCGAAATGAGTAGCATCGACGGCGCCCTGATTGCCGGTTATGCCAATGGCGGTGCGCAATGCGCCAGGCACCGGGTGCGCCCGCAACCCAATGCTGGTCACAAGGTCAATAACAGTCGCCACCTCGCGTTCAGTTGCATTTGTCTTCATTACAATGAGCATGATTACCTCGTCAGTGTCTAAACTTCATCAGGACCCTTGGATCGAGCAGGACGGCAGAAAACAAAAAAACCCGCCGCCAAGCCTTGGCAGCGGGTTCCTGGAATAGCCGATGTGGCTTTTATTATTGCCTACATCTCACACCAAAACAACACAGCCGCCAACGTTGACGCCCCACCAGTACCAGGCGGTATTGATTGTGCAACTGTTGTAATTGGTCGTTGTCATTTGTATGAATTCGCCTTAGGAATCAACTTTATACGCTCTCGACGAGACCATTGTCAATCATCGTGATCCTCGGCCCGTGCCGACAACCTTAGTTGGCGTTGCGCGGTAACTGTAGTCAGACTTGCGATAACGTTTCCACCATGAGTGACAGCCGGTCTGATTTTTGCTATTGACCGAAACGTAAGACTTACATATTCTTAGCATCTCTCAGAAGTTAACCAGGCTGGCTCTCAATACTCTGCTAACTGGTCAAAATGCCGGCCTAATTCTTCTCGGCTGATGGATGAGTATTTTCAAGCGGAAAAGTCGATCCGACATAATCATCTTTGCCTCCAGGAAAATACGTATCCGACAGCCTCAATCTGAGGAGAGCTTATGGATGCCCCCGTTCGAAGCTCGCGACCAATCTGGGCCAGACTAAGGTTTGCCCTTTTGGCCACCATCTCTGTGACCGCCGGGTCTACACCGCTCGTGATGTTTCTCTACCGCCCCTTCTGGCTAGTGGGGATCTCCGGCGTTGCCATCCTTATTTCCCTCGCCTATGCGGCTAGACTTGATCCAAAAAACGAAAGGCCTTTGACGGCTATGGAATGCGTGGCGATGACGTTTGCGCCTCTTTCGGAAGGTTCCATTATTGGCTTGTTGTTGTTTCTGCTATACGGAGCGCTGTGGTTGTTGACGTATGTAATCGGCTTCCTGGGCTGGCGGCCAGGGTGGGCAAGCGAAGTTCGCGTTGTTGCTACAGCAGTGTTCGGGTTCATTCTACTTATGGGAGCAGTCGGGTTGACGGCCGACAAGCTCAGGACTTGGCTGTTTCCAGAAATCGGCATCGGCAACGCTCCTCTTCTCCCCTTCGTGAGACCCGGCGAGTTTTCACCGCGTGCATTTCTCGCTACAGTCGGCTTGATTGTTTTTGTTTGCTTGAGCGTCTTCATCTCCTCTTATTTCTATATCCCATTACAGATTTATCTCGTCGTGATAAGCACAACAGTATCTCAGCGTCTCGAACGGCGCAGGCCCTCGGAGCGGAGCCAAACCTTGCGCGCAGCCGCAAAGACGATGCTTGTGGCTTGCGGCTATCTAATTGTGGATCGCTTGCAAACTCGGCATCTCGAACTGGATCGCCTCATTTCGGTGTTCGACATTGTGGCCCATCAGGACGGCTATGCACTTGCTATTCAGCTAAAACTCGACGAGGAAAGTTCGGAACCCGTTAGCTGGACCGAGGCAACTTATTTGAGAAGTGCCACCCGGGCGATTTACCAAGCGGTGGCTGGTTTCGACATTCCTGTCCACACCGTCCTGCCGATGCTGCTGCTCTGCGGTCGGAAGCCCGATAGCACACTAACCACCTTCGCGGAGCAAGAGTCAATTCGCATTGCCGAGATGCCGGAATGGGCGATCATCCAGGATATTGCGGACCAGAAGGTTTCGATTGACAAACTTCGTGAAATAGCTCAATCGCGTCTTGGCCTTCGCATGTCAGGAATGGGACCGGCTACGACAGTTCCAGCGATGGCTGAGGCGCAGAAATAAATGGGAACCGTTGATGCATCAGCCGCGATCCTAACAGCCTTACAATCGCTCAGCGCCTCGGCGTCCAAGCCGTTCAACACCGCTGTGCAGGCTGCGATTGATCGAGGAACTGCGCCACAGGCCCAAGGTCCTTCGCCTCTAAACCCAGCCGAGATGCTCAACCAAATCGCGTTGGACGAGGAACTCGAAAAAGGGTTTGCGCCGGTGCTGCTCCAGCTGGGCTTCAAGATAGAGAACAGGGAGATACTCGACCAATTCACCAACAGTCGAACCGTCACCACTGTCACACACAGCGAATACCTTTTCTATGTAGTGTGTATTCCGAAGTCGATCTTAGAACAGGACAGTCTTCCAAACCTCGGAGCTGTTGGCCTCCTTGGCCACTTATTCGCCAGGAAGAGCCGGCTCTATATTATTTCGCGCGACCTATCGGCCATGGATTTAGTCTTCGATACGATGATGGATGCCTGGAAAGAAGATAGAGAAATCAAAGCGGATTTCATACCCTGGGGACACGTAACAAAGTTCCTGGGTGAGAAGATCGAGCAAAAGAAGATCCAAATGCTAAAGACGATGCTTAAGCTCGAGAAACTTCCGGACATTGGAACACTGCCGCCGGTAGCGGCGCCGACAGCGCTTGCTGAAAAAGAGAAAGCCGACGTCATAAGGATCCTAACCCAACAGGGTAACAGCCCGTTTGGTACGCCTCAGGAGTACTATCAAAATCTCGTTACGACAGCCAATTTTCCAAACCCAGGGCTTTTTGCTGGTCATTGGAAGGGGGATCCGGCGCAGGATGCGTCGTTACTTTTCCAAAGCGCCGAGAATCCCAAAGAATTCCCGATCTGGCATGCTCGGTCCGGCGAGAACAAATTGGGTTGGCTGCTCAAAGCCCTCGTAGAGCAGGATTTGTCGCCCGACGATTCTCGAACTCTAGTGAAGATTATTCTAGATCATCATCTGATCCGCGATCCCGAAACAACAGCAGCCCTTCAAGCGAAGTACTCCCCAAGTCAAACCGCGGAAGCGGTCACATAAATGTCTCCAATCCATCCTAATGACGTTGACGCGCTGGTAGATATTCTTGCGGAGCGGGCAGGCGACTCGCTAGAAGCAGGCACGCCGCAGCAATACTTCGGGAATCTGGCCAATAGTGCTCACCTGCCTCAAAAGTGGCTTCAAGGAATAGCAGGCAAGTTTAGTGGAAACGCGAACTATGACGCGCGAAAATTGGTTAGCTGGGCCATTATCCAGAAGATCAACCCAGACGAACCCAGCTACACCACACTCGGCGCCTTGCTGCGCGTATTACTTGGCCAGCAACTATCACCCGATGTCGCCAAAACAGTTGTAGCAATAATGGTTTCCTATGGCCTCATCCTGGACAAGAAGAAGCTTGACGAGATTAGGATCAGGTATGCCGTTCCGGTGCGAGCGTCCGTACCGGCGGCCGCGGATATCAACTATGGTCCAGATTTCGACTGGCGCGGCCCCGGATCCGATCTCGAACTTCAGGACTTCTTTGCTCCTGACCCGCCATGGCAAGACGTCGGGTTCCTCAGAAAGGCGATGGCGTGCTCGTCGTCGGTCTGCCGGGTTGAAATCGGAAAGTTAACCGGCACTGGGTTCCTTGTCGGGCAGGCGCTGGTTTTGACCAACTACCATGTATTGAAATTTACTAAGGAAGACGATATTCAGGCAAACGCCAGCAAGGCGATAGTCAGATTCGCCGCCTTTTCCAGCGATAAGGGAAACGCTGAGGAAGGTCTTCCGTACAAACTCGACGATGAACCGGTGGTGGAACAAAGCGTCGTCGAGGATCTGGACTTCGTCTTACTAAAAGTTGAACCGAAGATTCTCGCCGAGGAGAGTATTAAGAAAGTCGCGCTTGACCCGACGCTGCCTGCTGGTAAGTCTCCCCTTAACCTCCTTCATCATCCCGGTGGCGATTCGATGAAGCTTTCGACCAGCGGCAATGGAGTGACCGGCGTTTATGAAGATAAAGGCCTACTTCAATATGTCACCAATGCCGCCGAGGGATCCAGCGGTTCCCCGTGCTTCACAGACGATTGGAAGGTTGTTGCCCTACACCACGCGCAACGCTCTCGGGCCTGGGGAAGCGTTCGTGAAGGCATTTTAATGCGCGACATCCTTGCTCGGATTCATCAACATTTGGATGACTGACAATTAGGAGGCTACTAACAGATGAGAAGAATCATTACTGAGAAGCTTCAGGCCGCGGGTGTCACGCCTGGGGTCGACACGTTCTTTGATAAAGTTGTCAAATATGTTCCCGTCGAGATCGTGAGCGCCTGGGTTGCGGTCAAGGGCCTGATTGCGGCAGCAGCAACGCAGTCCAAGCAATCCGTTCTCTGGATTTGCTTCGGCGTCGGCGTGGTGCTCACAGCTCTGTATATGCTGAAGCAAACTGCCGAGCCCGGGAAGCCGCCGGCGATTACTCAAACGGCAATAGCCACCGGTGCTTTCATCGTATGGGTTTTTGCCCTCGGGGAGCCTTTTGCCTCACTGTTGGGCGCGGCCAACCAGGCACTCTATGGTTCTCTTCTTCTTATTTTTTACACGCTTGCTGTGGGACTAATCACGCCCAAAGAGTAGGCGAAAAGCCACTCAACCGTTCGCGACAAAGCCTAAGGTCTTTACAACAATTTCACGGACGGCTTGGTGAGGCAGTTTGTAAGTGCACGTACTTCGTGTCCTGAGGTTTCGTGACCGCCGCTATCCGGATTTCTCGGAACGAACGACATTGCCGACCTTAACGGCATTGAAGCTCTGTCAGGACCTCCGCTCTTCGAGTCTCCGTTAGAAAAAGCCGCGTTTCTTCATGAGCGCTTCAATTCGCGCGTCGCGTCCGCGAAAGGCGCGGTAGCCCTCCGCCGGATCGATGGTGTTGCCTACCGAGAATATATATTTGCGCAGGCGCGCGGCTACCTTTTGATCGTATGGACCACCGCCCTCGACAAACGCCTGGTAGGCATCAGCGGTCAACACATCGGCCCACAGGTAACTGTAGTACCCTGCCGAATAGGCGTCGCTAGAGAAGATGTGCATAAAATGCGGCAGCCGGTGGCGCATGACGATTTCATGCGGCATGCCGAGTTCGGCCAAGGTTTCCTTTTCAAAAGCATCAGGATCAATTTTCTTGTCGCCCGCCAAATGCAGTTTCATGTCGACCAAAGCGCTCGCCAGGTACTCGACCGTAATGAAACCCTGGTTAAAGGTTGACGAACGTTTAATCCGTTCGACCAGATCTGGTGGAATTGGTTTGCCCGTTTGGTAGTGAACAGCAAATCGGTTGAGAACTTCCGGAGTTGATAGCCAATGCTCCAAAAGCTGTGAAGGAAACTCAACGTAGTCCCGCGCGACAGCAGTTCCCGACAGCGTGGGATAAGTCACGTTTGAGTTGAGTCCGTGCAGCGCATGGCCAAACTCGTGGAACATCGTGGTCGCATCGTCCCAGGAAATATGCAATGGCTCGCCCGGTTTGCCCTTCACGAAGTTGGCGTTGTTGGAAACGATGGTAGTCACTTCGCCATTAATTTTTTCCTGGCTGCGATATGCGTTCATCCAGGCGCCAGAGCGCTTTCCTGCGCGCGCATACGGATCGAAATACCACAGACCAATGTGTTTCTTCGTGGTCTTATCAGTTACTTCCCAAACGCGAATGTCCGGATGCGCAACCGGCACGTTTGTAACCGGCGTGAAGTTAAAATTGAACAGTTGGCCCGCCACCCAGAAAACCCCTTCGCGTAGTTTCTCGAGTTGCAGATAAGGCTTCACTTCATTCTGATCGAGATCATATTTTTGCTTGCGGACCTTCTCGGCGTAGTAGCGATAATCCCACGGCTCCATTTTGATGGCCGCGCCTTCCTTGTCAGCCAGCGCCTGCATGTCCGCGACTTCTTCGTGAACCCGCGCGACCGCTGGTTTCCAAACTGCCTCCATCAATTCCATCGCCCGCTCTGGCGTTTTCGCCATTGAGTTCTCGACGCGCCAGTGCGCATGCGTCGGGTAACCGAGCAACTTCGCACGTTCCGCGCGCAGCGCCAGTATCCGGGTAATGATGGTGTTGTTGTCGTGCTCGTCGCCGTTGTCGCCGCGATTGACGAACATGCGCCAGGCCTTCTCGCGCAAGTCACGACGGTCCGAATAGGTCAGAAACGGATCGATGGAAGAACGCGTGTTCTGGATCAGCCATCCCGTTTGCTTTTTTGTTAACGCAGCGGCAGCCGCTGCATCGCGCACTGATTGCGGCAAACCGGCCAGTTCCGCGTCACTCGTCAGCAGGATGTATTGATCGTTCTCTTCGGCCAGCACGTTTTGACTGAAGTGGGTAAACAGTCCCGCCAAGTCCTGGTTGATCTGCGACAGTCGCGCTTTTGCTTCGCTGCCAAGCTTCGCGCCCGAGCGAACAAAGTTGGTGTAATAAAGCCAGGCGAGCCGCTGCTGCTCGGTAGTCAGTTTCTTCTTGGCTGGTGAATTGTAAACAGCCTCGATACGTTTGAAGAGCGCTTCGTTCTGCGTTATTTGATCGTTAAAAGCAGCCAGTTTTGGCGCCATCTCTCGCTGCACCACCTGAAACTCCGGTGAAGCCATCGTGCCGGCCCACACGCCGTAGACAGTGGTGACGCGATCGAGTGTGCGACCGGAACGCTCTAACTCTGCGATTGTGTTTTCGAAACTGGGCGCCGCAGAGTTTTTCGCAATCTTCTCAACCTCGTCGAGGTTTTCAGCCATTGCGGCCTCGAGTGCTGGTTTGAAAGACGCGATCTGTACGCGATCAAACGGTGGCACACCGCCGTAAGGGCCGGACCAGTTTGCGAGTAGGGGGTTGGCGTTCGCGGGAGCCGGTGACTGGGCGTCAGCGGATTGAATGCTTAACACGTCGATGTTTTTTTCAATTACGCTGCCCAGAACGAGCAGGCCTATCAAGAGTGTTACGAGCGGCAGCACGCGGCTGCGGGCTATCTGGTCGCGCATATGCACCATCTTTCTATGATATGAGATTCGCCGCGCTAAAAATTTCGCGGAAGGGAGACTAAAAGAGGCCAAGTATAGAAGAAGAGCCGTGAAATCGTAAATCGTAAATCGTGAATCGTAAATGGACAAGCAAACTATTCAGTTATTCACGATTTACGATTTACGATTCACGATTTACGCGCTTTGGCTGCTCGGCAAGCCATAGTAGAAATCGCCCTGCATTTCCCAGCATCGCAAATTGAAGCGCCGGCGAGCCCTGCAATCACGATCTCGGTACTCGGAACTCAGTACTCAATACTGACAAAGCGATTTCCGATTTCCAGCCGCTCGAATTACTATTCATCCTCGCGAGAGGAACTTAAACTTCTAAAAATGAAACTTGTTTTTATTCACGGTGCGCCGGCCGTTGGTAAGCTGACGGTGGCGCGCGAACTCTCCCGGCTTACCGGCTTTCCATTGTTTCACAATCATCTGACTGTCGATCTGGTCGGTTCCCTTTTTGCTTTCGGCACTCCGGCTTTTGTCAGCTTGCGAGAACAGATTTGGCTCGCTGCTTTTGCAGAAGCCGCGCGAAGTGATCTCTCGCTGATCTTTACGTTCAATCCGGAGCGCACAGTTAATGAAGAATTTATTCAGAAGACAATTGATATCATCGAAGCGGCGGGAGGTCGGGTTGTTTTTGTTGAGTTGACTTGTTCTGAAGCTGAACTCGAGAAACGGATGGAGCAACCCTCACGGAAAGAATTTGGCAAGTTGGCTTCCGTCGATCAGTATCGATCACTAAAAAGCGAAGGGGCCTTTGAGTTCCCCAAACTTCCAAACGGAATCTCACTCGACACAACGAATAAATCACCGGCAGATAGCGCACTTTTGATCCATGAGTATGTTGCTTCGATTTAGAGAAGCTTCATGGAATTGCGGAGGCGGGTTATATGGTCTTCTCTGTGCAACCTCTGTGGACTCTGTGCCTCCGTGGTGACCTTATTCGCGAAAACTATTCACCACTGAGGCACCGATAACACAGAGGACATCTCAGAGAAAACCAAAGGCTTGTCTAGAACGTGAACTTCACCGCTAACTGCACCTGTCGTGGATCGCCGACGCCCTGCCGCAGAAAGCCGTCGAAGTTGAACAGCGCCGCGGTGGTGAGTGGGTTGATGTTGTTCTTGCTGTTAAAAGTATTGAACATCTCGATGATTGGGATTAGCGCGTAGCGCTCACCAAACTTGAACGGACGCTGTAGTCGCCAATCAAACGAGAAATACTTGTTATCTTTCCTCAGTGAATTACGGTTGGTTGCGGTACGCACCTCCGGTGTAATCGGCTGGGCCGAGCGCGCCTGCACCCGGAAGTTACCTTCCAATCCCCAGGGCATTTCAACGAACGTAAAGAAGTTGAACTTGTGGCGAATATCGCGATCCGACAAAGCATAGTCGAAGCTAAGATTGAGAGGGTCAAAGGAACGATCGGTGAATGGGTCGCGTTCATTTGAGTCATCGTCCTTATCTTTCGAGAGCACGTAGTTCCACTCAAACTGATATCGATTGCTGAAACGCTTTCTCATGCCCACCGTAAAGCCATTGTAAAGCGATTTGCCAACGGCCTCGGTGACAAAAACATCGCCAAGTCGGATAGCAAAGAAGCCGGTGCGGCCCAGATTAATAAAGCGAGTCAGATGAACACCCTTCGAGTGTGTGAAATCGAAATACAGTGACAGGCTGGGCGCCAGTTGCTGCTCAAACTGAACGTTCGCAGTGTAGATTCGGGGGTTCGCGTAGTCCTTGCTGAAGGTGCGGATTCCGCTAAAACAGGGGAATGGGTTTCCCAGACAGGAGCTGGCCGTCGGCGTCACCAGGCCCGGCCAGGTCGGACGAATGCCGGGATTGGCAAATAAGCCACCGGCGATGGTCTGTTGTTGCACGCCGTTGGTGGTAATCGATTGCACCTGCGCCAACATATTCTGGCGGGCATAATAAACACCATAGCTGCCCCTCAGCACCGACGTTCCCTTCTTGGAAATGTCCCAGGCAAAGCCGACCCTTGGCTGAAACTCTTTTTCGGGACTGTGCTCCGTGCCGTCAGACGGGAATCGCGGATCACTCAAAGCAAATCCATAGGCCGTTTGCGACGGCGGCACGATAACGCTGGGCAAAATCTGAGCCTCCCAACGCAGACCGTAATTGAGGACAAGGTTTGGTGTGATCTGCCACTTGTCCTGGGCAAAGAGTGCATAGTCTTCATTCTTAATGCTGGACGCGCCGGCAGCGTCGGTGGCTGGTCCATTGCGTCCGGCGCCCTGCAGGAACAGCAAGAGCGGGGTACTTGCGTCGACACAACTTGGCACATTCAGATCCGTCCATGTGCCATTTCCACACTGGCCGGCATCCGGGCCGAAACCCGGTCCCAAAGAAGCTGGTGATGCGTACCGCAGAAAACCCGCAACCGTATTGAAGAGGTAACGGCCGGTGAAAAAGCCTCTAAATACCTGGGTGTTAAGAGTGTGTAACCACTCGCCTCCGAACTTAACTGTGTGGTTGCCCGAAATGATCGAGAAGTTGTCCTTGACATCGGTACGCCAGAGTAACTCATCGATCTTTGGTTGCAGGAAAAATGGATTACCAAAGCGAAAGGAAAGTTCGCTTGGATTGAAGCCACCGCCCGCGCCGGTATCAGCGGCAAGGTTTGAAGGAGTAGCCGCGCGAGGCCGCTGCTCGCGTGTATACGAGAAGTGGGCTTCGTTTAGTTTTGTCGCAGAGACCGTAGAGAAGAGATTGACGTTGATGTTGTTGATCTTTGATGGACCTTCAATGCCATTGGCTGAAGTGCCATAAGTAGCAACATCGAAAGTTTGGTTAGTGTTCTTGGAGTAGTCAAAGTTGTAGGAGATCGCAAGCTGGTTCGCCCGGTTAAGATTAAAATCGGTCTTGCCCAGAAAGGCATAGTTTTTGATCGGATGCTTCACCGGCAATCCTTCATTCACGCCACTGGCGGTACTGACAAAGCTGATCAGCGCCCGCCGTTGGCAATCGGAATTCGAATTGATTAGCGCCTCGTTTGCAGTAACTGTTGGCGTAGCGACAGGACAAGGAGTCGGACCAATTGGATCGCTTAAGTTAGCACGCGTGAGTCTCTCGCGAATGCCTTCCAGCGCAAAGAAAAAGAAGGCCTTGTCTCGGCGAATGGGGCCCCCGATGGTCCCACCAAATTGTTCGCGACGAAAATCCTTTAGCGGTTTTCCATCTGAAGTATGAGAAGACAGCGCTTCGAGACGTTGAAAGTAAAAAAGACTTCCGTGCGTTTCGTTCGTCCCGGATTTGCTGATCACATTGATAATTCCGCCAGCGGTGCGGCCAAATTCGGCAGTCGCTCCCGTTGCTACAACCTGAAATTCCTTTACCGCTTCCAGCGTGATGTCGATTGCCGCGCGTTGGCCACCGAGTTGCTCGCCGAAGAAGCCATTGTTGTAATCGCCACCGTCAAGACTAACGTTATTGAAGGTGCCCCTTTGACCGGCGAAGGTTATCTCGTCGCCGTCGGGTCCCTGAACCACGCTCACGCCGGGCGTCAGCGTCAACAGATCTTCAAACTTGCGGCCCAGAATCGGAGTCGTGCTCACCGCAGTCTCATTGATCGTGGTGCTTGATTCTGTCTTGATCGTGTCGACGGTCGGAGTGGCTGTGATCGTAACCGTCTCTTGCACCGAAGAAATCTTCATCGAAAGCGGAAGATTCATAGCCTGGCCAACGGTCAAGTCAGCCTTTTCTACGACAAGAGTAGCGAATCCCTGCTTCGTCACGGTGACCGTGTATTTGCCAGGGGGCAACTGCAATGCTGCGAAACGACCATCCTCGTCCGTAGTCAGACTCCGGGAAAAATTTGTTTCCGTGTTCTTGAGTTCGACATCGGCCGCGGGCACCGCCGCTCCGTTTGCATCGAGGACAGTCCCTTGAATAGTTCCACTAGTTATTTGGGTTTGAGCCAGCGCCGGCGCAGCCAGCACGACGATCGCGAACAGACAAAGACTCAATCCTTTGACCTGGACGGCCAAGGAGCGAAGCAGGGGGTTGCGCATATTTTTCTCCTGTAGAAAAGATCTGACTTGCAATTCAGATCAGGTTCAGAATGTTCTTTGCGGTAGTTCACTGCGAAGGCGCGCTAATCTTATTAACGTCGCGGAGCGGTGTCAATGATTAGTTTTGTAGATTCGGTTTCGTGAAGCTTCAGGGAAAACGAGGCTTAACAAATTCCCGTGCTGGCCCAGCAGTTTGTCTTTACGAATCAGTTTTCCCCACTGCTACATAATCCGCTGGTTTCGCAAGCATTTCCTGCAAACGGTTGGCGTAGCGGCCGACGTGCAGACCGTCCATTAAAGCGTGATGAACTTCTAACGAGAACGGCAACAACGTGCGTTCGTCCTCTTGTGCAAATTTTCCGAATGCAATTCTTGGGACCGAATCTCCACGCCCTCGCTTACGGGCGTGCGCAAAGCTTGTAAAGGATACCCACGGTAAAGTCGTGAAATAAATCAAATCGTCCCTAGGCGTAGGTTTGAAGACTTTTTCCGAGAGCGCTACACTTACAGAATTTTGCGCGCGAGATATGAAGCTATCGAAATCCTCGTTGTAATCGAAATACGCAAAAGTAAAACTCTCGTCCGGCAACAGCACTGTGGTTCCACCATTAATCACCTCATGAATGAGTACTTCGTTGTCGCGTAAACGATATCGGAACGGTTCGATTTCGTTCGCGGCGCGGAGCGCAAAGTAATGATAGGCGAGCGAGACGCTGACATCCGGCCGGCTGCGCAGGAATAGCAGGAGATTTGTTAAATCGAGGCGAGTACAAACATTGAAGTACGGATTGTCGTAACTCAGGAAGAATTCAAACAGATCACGACGCGACCAGGTTGCTACGTCAAGATACTTTGGCATGGATGAATTGTACCTGCTTCAATGGCCAGTGCAATAAGTCAAGAAGGCATCAACAAACAAAGGTAAAATCATGCCGACGCTCCGCGTCGAGGATTCGATTTGTAAGGCTTTTCTCACGACTCGCTATATCTATACACAAAGAGTATTCACGCAATGCGAGATGCGACCGGATCGCGTCGTCGTGCCGGACTCTACCTTGTCGTGGGTCGACGAATACAGAACCCCGACTTATCGGGGTAGCGACCGGGTCTGCGGAGCGTGGAATTCACCGTCATTGTAAGTTAGCGTTCTCGGCGATCCATGAAATGGAGATCCTGTCTATCGCAAGTCCGACCCGGTCGCTACCCCGATAAGTCGGGGTTCTGTATTCATCGACCCACGGCGGTGTATTCGCCGGGCGGCTGGTAAGATTTATGATCGAAGCTCTGTTGGCGCTCTACTTTGGCAAACACATTCTGCGATTCCTGAAATCGCCGATATTGGATTACGTGGTCTATTCACTTATCTTAATCGCGGTGATAGGAAGCATACTGTCCCTATTGAAATGGTTGCGCAGATCCTAATGAAACTCATTTCTCTAAACGTCGGATTGCCGCGCATTGTCGAGTGGAACGGCAATCCGGTTGCGACCGGTATCTTCAAAGACCCGGTGCCGGGATCTGTCAGGCTGCGCACTCTGAATCTTGATGGGGATAGGCAGGCTGATTTGTCCGTGCACGGCGGCGTGAGCAAAGCAGTCTATGCCTATCCTGCCGAGCATTATGAGTTTTGGAAAAAAGAATTGCCGGCTATGAAGCTGCCTTACGGGATGTTCGGTGAAAACTTTACTACCGAAGGCCTGTCGGAGGACTCGGTTAACGTTGGTGATCGCTTTCGCATCGGCAAAGCTGAGGTGATGGCGACTGAGCCGCGCCTGCCTTGCTACAAACTGGCCATCAAATTCGGACGCGCCGACATCATCAGGAAATTTCTGCAAAGCCGCCGGACCGGATTCTACTTTGCGGTGCTGGAAGAGGGAGCGGTTAGAGCTGGGGACGAGATCGAATTGATAAGCCGAGACGCCAATAACATCGCCATCGCCGACATTACGCGGTTATACGCATTTGAGAGGGATGACCTGGAGACGTTGCGCCGGGCCGTGACATTGGAGGCGTTATCCGAAAGCTGGCGCGGATATTTTGCGCACCAAATTCAAAAACTTACGGGTTGAATTGCCTTTGTTTGGAGTGCGGCGGCCTGGCGCCGCTTTGGCCCGTGAAACGATGCTGCGCAATTTCCCGGGCAGCCCTTCGACCCACTAAGATCGAGATCAATCGCGTTAAGACCAAAGCGCCGCCGGGCCGGCGCACTCCAAAAAGCTATCGCATTTACTCTACGTGTCTTTGTAGGTCCTCTTTTATCGGCGCTCATGCGCGGCTAACGACTTTTCAATTCCCTTCCTTCATTGTATTTTCTAGTCAACGAAATTACCGTAAGGAACAAACGCTATGTGTCGAAACATTAAAACCCTTCACAACTTCAAGCCACCGGCAACTGATGAAGAAATTCGCGCGTCGTCATTGCAGTTCGTACGCAAGCTCAGCGGCTTTACCAAGCCATCGAAAGCTAACGAGGTCGCCTTCACCCGCGCCGTGGATCAAGTAGCGCAAGCAGCCCATCAGCTGCTGGAGTCCCTGGTGACCAATGCGCCTGCCAAAGATCGAGGGGTTGAAGCTGAAAAGGCCCGAGCCCGGACGGCAGAGCGCTTTCGTTCTCCCGTTGCCGAACACGCACCGTGACAAACATCGACAAACCTCAGGTCGACTGCGGGGAAAGCCATTGCGCTAAATTGCGAACGTAGGTCTTTACGTCTTCGAGTTTCTTCGGCTCGCGCTTGATGCCGTCTCCCGGTTGCTCAAGAATAAAACTCGGGCCGCCGCGATCAACATCCCAGTTGTAGTCCACAAAATGATGGAAGCTGGATTCCGCTACGCCTCGTCCCAGTTTGTTGCCGTGCTTGTCTTCAGCACTCTCGAACGCTACAACCAAATTGAACGGAGGACCTGTCGCCTGACTAACGCCCGTGGCGATTACCCGAGCGTGGCCTTCCGCCTGCGGCACTCCAACTCCACCTTCATGCGGATGCGCCGGGAAGAATTCAATCAAGCCCGCAGGCGAACCGGCACTGCGCAGTAATTCATGAACTGGTTCGACCGCAGTGACGCGTTGGTAATCGCCGTTGCGGCCCGAGTGATAATTGGGCCAGGAGATTGAAGGCGTGTCTTGATCGTCCGGCGCCCGTCGAGACTCATCCGGATCAAGGTTTTGGGAGTGAAAAAAGTGTGCAGCACCAATGCCGCCGATAGTACAAATCGAAGAACCGAGATCCTGATGATCACGGGTCGCGAGAATTCCACCACCGCGCTGGCGAAAGCGGGTGACACCTTCGCAATCCTTAACTGAAAGCCCGTCGCCCGCATCGACCGCGAAGAGCCACAGTTCGTCAAAATCTGAGCTGTCCAACTGACTTAAGGTTGGATCATCACCCGCTGCGTTATGTTCACGGTTGCGCGCAGTGACTTCACAAAGTCGATCGCCATTTTCATGCTCGAGTGAGTCGAGATGCTCGTGCAGCAACGAGAAGCGGCCGATGTTCCAATCATCTTCAGTAAATGGGATACTAGTTTATAAAAGAATTCGAATTGGCATCTCTTAGAGCCTCGAGAGGAATCGTCGTCATAGTAACGTGCATGCTTCAGTGAATTCGAGACGCGGCGCTCGCGGGAATAGCTTCGCAGCATCGCCGTATCCCAGGTTGCACAAGAAATTCGATTTCACGTGACCGGAAGGAAAGAACTCCTGCTCGCACCCTTCACATTCCTTGCCCGCCCCGAAAAACTCTTCATCCAGCTTTCCGTTATCAAAGCCCGACATCGGACCGCAGTCAAGTCCCAGTGCGCGCGCCGCAATTATCAGATAGGCGCCTTGTAGTGATGAGTTGCGCCTGGCGGTCGCCTCGATGAGTTGCGGGTTCCCAGCAAATAGATCGCGCATCCCGGGACTATGCGGAAAGAGCTTCGGCAGCTTCTCGAAAAATAGTAGATCGTAGGCGATGATCACGGTGACCGGTGCAGTCATCGTCTTTTCCACATTCCCCGGAGCAAGCGTCGGACGCAGTCTTTCTTTTGCTTCCTGTGAACGAATGAAAACAAACCTTGCCGGAGAACCGTTCGCGCTCGTTGGTCCCCACTTCATCAAGTCATACACTTGCTTCAGCGTGTCATCAGTAACTGGTTTATCCAGCCAGGCGGCGTGCGTGCGTGCTTCGCGGAACAGTTGATCGAGCGCGGCATGACCAATTGGGTCGCTCATCTCCCACCTCCTCGTTAGTACGCGGTTTTAGTAGACAGTATCTTAAGTGATTCAGGAGTCTGAGACTACCGGCCGGCAATTCCGGTAGTGTCCGCTAGCGTGTTGCTGAGAAAGAAAGCAGGTTGCGCGGCGAGTTACTGCGAGGCAATGAGGTCAGTACCACCTCGCGGTAGCGGGTGGGTTGTCGATGGGGCAGCTCTAACGCCGAGAGGATCTGATTTTGCCTAGCGATCTTGTTTGGGAGGAGACCCACCCGCTACCGCGAGGTGGTACTGACCTCATTGCCTTCGAACCCTCCCTTTCTAATTGCCGCGACGATCGATAGCACGATGAAAAGGACCAGAGTGAGTAGCTGCGCAAATAGGAACGGCGGTTCAGACTGCGTCGGGGCCAACGCCTTCAATATGGAAATTTTCTGGAAGGACTGCACGATCAAAACAAAGACATTCAGATAGAGGGCTACCATGGCGGTGATGACATAGATCCAACGCCAGGCGCCCGCAAGCTTGCGAGCGTAACGAGCAAAGATCGCAACCGCCAACACGAACATTGAAATAATGCCGACCCCGATTGCGGGCGTGAAGCCATGGAAGGGAAAAAAGAACCCGGTCACGCTGGTCGCGACTGTGAATAACAGAAACAACGCGGTCCAACGATCGAGCCGATTACGCGCGAGCAGCCCAAACATCACGACGAGTCCTGTAACAATGGCTATCAAGCTTATTGCGACGTGTATCTGGGTGAATGTCTTCATCAAGATCCATCCTCTCAATTGAGTTGCACATTTTGATGCAAAGTCGCAATTCAACGTCCCAATCGCTTCAACTCTTCAATCGCCAACGGATATTCGTAGTAGCGCTTGTTGCCATACTCCTTCACCCACAAGAAATTCGCGCGGGCTTCGTCGCGGTCGCGCATGCCCCGGACGAACCCCGACCGGCCGCGGCGGTAGCCCTCGGCCCCGAGGTTCGAGGACATGATGACGACCGCGTTGCGGAAGTCGGCCAGGCGCCCGGCGACGTCGGTGAGCCGGCCCTCGCCGAGCACTTGCAGGAGCAGGTCGAAGAACGACGGGTCGGCCTTCTCGAACTCGTCGAGCAGCAGGACCGAGAACGGCTGTTCGCGGACCCGGGCCGTGAGCAGGCCCTCGCCCCGCCCGGTCGCT
>Ga0137360_10000466_pt1 | contig 23365 bp, 18 predicted proteins | sample Mad1_60_16metaG_FD_104924 | JGI IMG/M metagenome (GOLD analysis project Ga0137360, IMG submission 104924) | Vadose zone soil microbial communities from Angelo Coast Range Reserve, California, USA - Mad1_60_16 metaG | ecosystem: Environmental > Terrestrial > Soil > Vadose zone | place: USA... | reverse complement strand
TCTGCCCACTGAATCGGTCGCCTAGGCAGTAGAACTTCCTTCCTCTTTAAACAATCTGCTCGCTTCAGCCACTTCTCCTTCACTCTTTCTCCCCGCCCCCACTCCACTGTCTGAATTGCAGGACTATGAGGATGCAACTTGACTAGGCTATAGTCTCCCTGTAGCCTCCTGCATCCAAGAAGTATCGGAGATTACGCCATGGCTGCTTCCGTAAACGTCGCCTTGCGAGCCGCCCCTCTTGACTCTTGCGTGGCTTTGAGTGAGACCATGTGGAAGTGAGTGTGCATCTGGGGAAGTCAGAATTCGAAAGACAAAGCGAAAGCCGACTCTCGAGGAGTTGGTTTCGAGCCTCACACCTGAGAACCTGCATCCCGAAAGCGATTGGGGGCGAGTCGTAGGTGAAGAATCGTGGTGGCCAGAGCATACATGATTGCATAACAATGTCGGGTATTGGCGAGTTACGCGCATCGAGCTTCACACCGCAAGTTGGTCCGGTTAATTCGTAGCCCTCCTAACTCCTAAGTCGTTGAGATCTCTGAAGATTGTGGATGATTCATAGCTTCCGTGTGCTTAGACGGCGACTTGTCCGAGAAGCGAACTCGTGCGTATATGGGAGACAAGAGGTTCCGTCCTTGGGTGCTGTATTCGAACAATTCGCGGAGGAGCTGAAGGCGTGGGAGGCAGAGTATGCTGGCCGTCCTCGCGACGAGTTGATTGGATTGTGTTTGCTGGCCCTGGAGCGGGAAGAGCTCGTTAGCGTCGGTTACCGCGAAGAGTTAATGACGCGGCGGCTTTCGGCGATGCCGATTTCGTCCGCGATTCGAGAATTGATGCGGCACGCTTTGATTTGGGCTTGGCGTGACGAGGAGATGCACTCGATTTACATTCGCGGCGCGCTGCTAAAGTACGGCGGTCCGTTCTTGCGGATGAGGGCGTTTGCGCAGCAGCTGGGCGGTTTAGTGGGAGGATGGGCTGGGTCGGTGCGGCAGCATGTGCCGTGGTCGAAAGCGCCGTTTTCGCGGGCGGGGGCGACGTTTGTGACGTGGTTTGGGACGCTGACGGGGAAGGTCCCGGAAGATGTTCGGAAGTATTTGAACTATGGCCCGTTCCGTGAGTTTTGTGTTTTCAATGTGGATGCGGAGAAGACGGCAAGGCTTTGCTACGAACGGATGATCGCGCTGGCAAAAGAGGTGCCAGAGTTGGGAGGAGACCTCGAGCAAGATTTTGTACGGGTGCGGGATGATGAAGACCGGCACGCACAGATCTTCGAAATTCTCGCCAACGCGCTAGACGAAAAGGATCAACTCGTTGCCGGGGAGACGGAAAAATCGCTGACTCGGAAAATCGAGGATGTCGGCGAATATTTTTTGCCGCGGACTTTGCGGAAGCAAACCGTTGTGAACAGCAAGATAGGAAGCGGCGGACGCGTGTTTGCATTCGAGGGGAACACCGCGGAGGAAAAATGCAACGTCTTCCGCCGCCTGCTGGAAGAGAGCGGTCTAGAAGAAAAACTGCGGCAGCGGGCGACGGCGCTAGGGAAACGGCCGGCGGATTTGCGAATCGTCGTCAAGCCATCCTTCATGTTGGGATATTCAAGAAAGGATCGCTCCATCATCACAGATGCAGAACTGCTGCGGGAACTTGCGAGCTTTTTGAGAGAGCGTGGCTGCGGGAATGCTGTCCTCGTCGAATCCGCGAATATCTACGACCAGTTTTTCGAGCACCGAACGGTTGCGGAAGTCGCGGCTTATTTTGGGCTGAGTGAGTGCGGGTTGCCAATTGTTGACGCTTCGAACGACCAGGTGGCGCATGCTTATTTTCGCGGCATGGCGCAGAACACTATTTCGCGGAGCTGGAAAGAGGCGGACTTTCGGATTTCGTTCGGGAAGATGCGCAGCCATCCGATTGAGATGGCGTATCTGACGATCGGTAATTTGGAGTGGATGGGTGGACGGTGCGACGAGTTTCTTTTTGTGGAGCGACAAGCGCACCGCGAGACTGCGTTGATGATGTTGCTGGACGGGTTTCCGCCGAATTTTGTGTTGCTGGATGCGTACGACGAGGGGTCCGACGGATTGGTGGGGGTGATGGGTTGCCCTCGGCCGCCTTCTCCGCGGAGAGTTTACGCGGGCGAAGATGCATTGTCTGTGGATTTGGTGGCCGCGCGGCACATGGGAGTTCGCGAGCCGGAGCAGACGAATATTTTGCGAGCGGCGTGCCACTGGTTCGGCGATCCTCGCGACCGCACTGAAGTTGTCGGGACAAATGAGAATTTGCGGGGATGGCGCGGCCCATACGAGACAGAATTCTCGACCATGTTGAGTTTTGTGGCGTATCCGGTTTACGTCTTCGGGAGCGGGCGCGGGTCATTGTTTGTTCCCGAAATGGATGAGCATGCATTTCCTGCGTTGCGGCGTGTTTCGTTTTTTCAGCGCGTTTTGCGCGCGGCGTTGCGAAGGCTTCTCGGTTTGCATTTCCCGCGAACGAACGCGAAGCGGCCCGCCGAGGCTGCTCCACAGTGAAAAAGAACGTCGTAATTATCGGCGCGGGGATGGGGGGACTGACCGCTGCGTTGCGGTTGGCGCGGAACGGATTCCGCGTTACCGTGCTCGAAGCCCGCGCCGAACCTGGGGGTTTAGCTTCCGGAAATGTCTATGAAGGATTTTCGTTCGATGCCGGGCCCTATATTTTGTTGGATCGGCCAGGGTTGGAATGGGCGTTTGCTGCGGTTGGGTTGAAACTCAGCGAGCACATCGGACTGCGATCAATCGATCACGTTTACCGCGTGGCTTCGCCGCACCGGCCTGCCGTCAACATTTATTCGAATGACGCAGCGACTGCGCGAGAGATGGAGCAAACTTGGCCGGGAAGCGAAGGGCGCTATCTCCGATTTGTTCGAAAAACTGGAGCGATCGAGGTGTCCCTGCGGCCGCTCCTTTACGGATCTGCTCCGGGGCCGACGTCGCTTCTTGGTGGCGGACGGTGGCGACATGCGGGATTTCTGTTGCAGTCGCTGCGTGCGGTGCTTCGCGCATCGCGCCTTCCACAACCTGTTGTCGACGCGCTCTCGATTTGGACGCATGTTGCGGGTCAACGGCCGGAAGAAGCGCCGAGTCCCTTGGCATTCGTTCCGGCTTTAGTGCATTCGGTCGGCTGTTTTTATCCGAAGGAGGGGATTCGAGCTATCCCGAAAGTGCTGGCACGCGCCGCAGCCGCCGCGGGCGTGGAGTTTAGATACAGCACAAAAGCGAAAACAATTTCTACAGAGGGCGGTCGAGTGACGGGAGTGGAATCGGTCGAGGGAGAGAGATTTGCGGTAGACTCCGTCGTTTCGGACTGCGGCATCGCTACATACCTTGAGCTTCTCAATCAAAAAGAAGGCGCGAGCCGCGGGCGTTGCGAGAAGCTCCCGCTGCAATCGCCGGGAGTATGCGCATATCTCGCGGTGAAAGGAAAGATGGAGCCGCCGTACCTCGAGTTTTTGCTGCCTGGAGGAGACGAGCGCTGCCGGCTTTTGATTCGGCCGGGCGTGCTGAATCCGGAGGAGAAACAGGGCGACTGGTATCCGGCGAGGCTGCTCGGGCCGATGGATCACGGCAAAGCGCAGCGCATGGGACAGGCGGGGCAGGCCGAGTACCTGGAAAAACTGCTGCAAGAAAAGTGGTGGCAAGAGGGAATTGCCGAGTATCGGTTGCTCGCGCGGCGCACGCCTGCGGAATGGGGTTCGGAATTTTCGCTCGCGAGAGACAGCATGAATCCCGTGATGACCGCGAAGTTTATGCGAGAGGGAAGGCTCGCGCATCGGAGTCCTGATGTGCGCGGATTGTATTTGGCGGGCAGCGCGACGCATCCGGGACAATGGGTGAGCTTCTGCGCGATTTCGGGGGTGCTCGCGGCCGATTGTTTGCAAAAGGATCTCGCCTGATGCTGGCGACGACGACCGAAACGCATGGCAGCCGCAAGCTGCGCGTGGCACGTCTGGGCAGCGGGCAGCCGGTAATTCTGCTTCATGGCTATCCGGACAATCTGCAAGTTTGGTCGGAGCTCGCTCCGCGGCTTGCTACGCGCTTTGAAGTGATTGCATTTGACTGGCCCGGGATGGGATACAGCGAAGCGTGGACAGGTGGAGCAACGCCGTTTGATTTCGCACGGCGACTTCGCACACTGATGGATGTCTGGAACATCGGGCGCGCCGCGATCATTGGGCACGACATGGGCGGTCAGCCGGCACTCGCTTTCGCTGCCGAATATGCCGACCGAATCAGCCGCCTCGTGGTGATGAATTCGCTCGTAATTTGGGACGAAAAGACTTCTTGGGAGATTGCATTATTGCGGAAATTCGGCTGGAACCGCCTCTTGCTGGAGCGTCTGCCGCGAGCGGTCTTTTTTCGAGCGATTAGAACGTTTTTACCGCGCGCTTACAAACTCTCTCTGGAATTGCGTAGCGATCTTTGGGAAAGCTTTCAACGTCCCGAGGTTAGGAAATTTGTGGTGCGGATGTGCGCTGGCTATCAAGGAACTCTGCCGCGCTTGAAGCAGGCTTATCCGAACATTTCGACCCCAGCACTATTTCTGTGGGCGGAGCGCGATAAACATTTTCCCGTCGCACACGCGAGGAGGCTGGCCGAAATGGTTCCCGGCGCCGAGTTCGAAGAGATTCCCCATGCGGGACATTGGATGGCTCTGAATCTTGCGGAAGACGTGAGCTCCAGGATTGTGAGATTCCTCGGTACGAACTCGGACGCTGTTGCAGAGACGAGCACGACCTGATTTTCAGCAGTCGGATTGAGAACACGACACTGCTTGCCTTGACGCATGTGTTTGCGACCGTTAGTCTGACAAGCTCATGCGTTCACCGTCGAGGAAGCTGCTTTATATCCTGTTGGCTGTAGCGGTAATCGGCTTCGTCATTTATCGGTCGAGTAGTCTCCTTCATTCAGGCGATTTCTTTGCAAATTTGTTTAAGGCGGTTCGCCGTGCTAATCCTCGACTGCTTGCGTTGCCGGTAGTCGCCATCTATGCCTGCTATGCAATTCGCGCGCTGAGGTGGCAGGTACTCCAGCGTAATTTAGGGCCATCGCGCTTCTGGCAAATATATGCCATGACGCTCGCTGGTTTTGCGGCTGTGCTTGCGCTGGGTCGGCCCGGGGAACCTGTGCGCGTTCTGCTGCTCGCGCGGAAAGAAAAGTTGCCCATTGCAGACCTCTTTGGTATCTACCTCGTCGAGCGAATCTTCGACACAGCAAGTACTTTGGCGGTTGCGGCTTGTGCGTTGTTGCTGATCAAATCGGGCATCGAATCGAAAGAAGCAGCCGGGAAATTTGTGCCCGTGTTCCAGACGGCCGGAGCGCTTCTGGGCGTTGGCGTTCTGGGCGCAATTGCGTTCCTCATATTTCTTAGGGTTCGCGGGACGGCGTTACTCGAGCGCCGCTTAGCTCCGTGGCTGGGTGCGCGTAACTGGAAGGCCCGCGTCGCGCGAATTTTAATGGGATTCGCGCGGGGCGTGCAGACGATTCGAACCTGGGGCGACCTGGCGCTGGCCGCGCTATACTCCTCGCTCCACTGGATTCTTGTTTTGTTTGTGTATCAGTGGGTGATTCGCGCTTTTGGCGGAAGCCTGGCGGATTTCAGAATGGGTGATGCCATGCTGGTGATGGCGTTCTCGCTAGTGGGCTCCGTCGTCCAGTTGCCGGGAATTGGCGGCGGTTCGCAATTAGCGTCCATTCTTGTATTCACGAAGGTATTTGGGATAGAAACGGAGCTTGCCACGGCTGTTGCTATCGTGATTTGGCTTATCACATTCGCTGCTGTCACGGTAATTGGATTGCCGATATTGCTGCATCAAGGACTTTCGTTGGCGAAGTTAAGAGAGATGGCGGCGCAAGAGCAAGAATCGCTGGAAAGCTCGCCTTCGGGAGAGACTGAGTGAAGTGTCCATTCTGCGCGCATTTGGACGACAAGGTGATCGATTCGCGCGAGGGGCGCGCCGGAGATACGATTCGGCGGCGGCGGGAGTGCCTCAAGTGCAGCCGGCGGTTTACCACCTACGAGCGCATCGACGAAATCCCTTACATGGTTATCAAGAAGGATGGACGCCGCGAGCGCTTTGAACGCCAGAAGATTTTGCAGGGATTGCTGAAGGCTTGCGAGAAGCGTCCTGTGGCGACGCCGAAACTCGAAGTTATCGTCGATGAAATCGAGGCGGTGGTCCATGAAGCGACCGAGCGTGAGCTCACTACGACGGAAATCGGCGAAATGATCATGCACCGCCTGAAAAAACTCGATAAGGTCGCTTACGTGCGCTTTGCTTCCGTCTACATGGACTTCAAGGACGTGCAGGAATTCATGTCAGAGCTGAAGAATTTATTGAAAGACCGCGGCAAAAAGTAAGTGAGTAGTCAGCGCGGCCAGACGCCAGCGGTAAACGTTCGAATCGTTGTGAATCCCAGCTTTTCATAAAGCTGAACGGCGCCGTAGTTCTCCGAAGTGACCGTCAGCGTCAATTCTCTGAATTTCATGCTACGCAGCGTCTCGCCGGAGGTCTGCATCAGCATGCGGCCGAGGCCGTGTCCCTGGTAACCGGGAAGCACACAAATTTGCGTCGTGTGGCCGACACCGGGTGAGACTTCGCTGGTGAGGACCGCTGCGACAAGATCGTCGCTGCCAGGTTGGCGCAGGACAAACGAGGCTCCGGGTACGAAGTGACCGCAACCCGGCAATAGGATGATGTTTTTCAAGAATTTCAGCGCACCGGAGCGGCTGCGGTATTGATCGTTGATCTCTCCGTCGATGTGGTTCGCGTACGCCAGATAAATCAGCTTTGCGCAAGGCTCGAAGTAGCGGTCGTTCCAGCGGTCCAGACGCATCCCGGCAGAGACACCAGCCTTGGCATCGGGCAGCTTCTGTAGATCTTGCAGCATGAACTGGCGGGAGTAGAGACGAAAGCCTTGCTCGCTGAGCGGAACCTCCACCGGTCCGCTGAAGGGCATGAGCTGCGCTTCGATACGCGAGAGTTGCGGGATCGCGCGCATGGAGAAGAGCATTTCGTCCAGCAAACGCTGTCCGATGGCGGCTTGCGAGAATTTTGCGGACACATACAGGCCGCCGATGAGGCCTTTCTGTTCTTCGAGGACGTAAAACGAGTAACCCGCGGCGCTGCCATTCTCGAAAGCGACGCAACCTGCGAGGGCGTGGGCGTCCAGGAAGCGCTTGATCAATTCCAGGGCGCTGCGGTAATCCCAATGGAGTTCATCGCGCCAGTGCCTCGCTTCCTCTTCAAGGAGCGGCTCGAGTTGGCGGACCGTCGTCTGGCGCAAATCGACAATATTCATGTGGAAGCGGACTGCCACGCGGCCCCTGCCGCGCAAGCTCTATGATAGCCGAATCGGTGTCCGCACAAACAAGCGCAGCGGCCCGACGATACAATTCCGACACAACGCTGACATGGTTCCCGAAAGGGTACAGAAAAGATGTGCTAACATCGCGCCTATCGTATTTTCTTTGTGAGGAGTGAAAACCGGCGGTGCTGGCCGCGCATGGCGCAGACTACGAATGTCGATCCTCTACGAACTCCGCTATCCAACCAAGTTGTATGCGAAACTCCTTACGGCGCTCTTGGCTTTGGTGTTTTTTGCAGTGCTCGCGACCGGCGCCATCGCGGGCTTCCTCGTCTACCGGATCGTCAAGCCCCAGCGTACCAGCAGTGAAATCGACATGGAAAGCTTTCCCGGTAAGCCGGACCTTGTGGATTTTACCGTTTCGGGGCTGGGCACGCGCCATGGCTGGTTTTTCCCGGGATTGCGCGGCGCGCCGACGATCATTCTCTGCCACGGCTACGGATCGAGCCGCGGCGAACTGCTGACCCTGGTTTCGGCGCTGCAGGATCATCAATACAACGTGTTTGTCTTTGACTTTGCCGCGCACGGGGGGAATGCCGGGATAACGACTTTCGGATATCGCGAAGCCGACGAGGCTCGCGCAGCCGCCGACACCGTGGCAGCGCGCAACGATGTTGACCCCGCACGCCTCGGCTTGTGGGGCTATAACCTGGGAGCCTATGCCGCCTTGCGCGAAGCGGAAAACGATCATCGCATTCGGGCGATCGTACTGGATTCAGTGTATGACTTGCCGGAGCAGATGGTAAAAATCGGCGTGGAACGCAACGGCCTCGGTGGTTTTCCTCTTATGGTGCGCTCGGCGGAATTCAGTTTTACGTGGTTGAACTACAAGTATCGCGAAGATCCGCCGCTCTCGAAGAAGCTCAATACACTTGCGGGTACCCCTAAGCTTTTCATCGAAGCTTCCGATGACCCCGAGCTTGCCGATATTACGCGCCAAATGTTTATGAAGGCGCCGGAGCCGCGGGATCAGGTGATGATTTCTCACGGCAACTTTGTGAGTATGGACGACAACGACAAACGTGATTATGAGAACCGCGTGGTGAGCTTCTTTTTACTTAGGCTTCCCGCTACAACCGGAGTCCCCAGCAAGTGATCGTCTCTGGATTCTGTAAAGGAAATAACCGGTTTTCTCCAGATCAAAAGCTACCTCCTCAAACGTGAAGTCCGATCCGACCTGAGCCTTAATGTACTTGCCGTCCGTAAGCACGTAGCCTTCCTTGGGATGATTCCTATCCCACTCTGCAATTTCCTTACGAAGGTAAAAACTGAGGCTATACTGCAGGCCACGGCTCAAAGGTCTAACGACGGCGAGTTCTCCCGTCGGAATTGAGCGGCGCCGAAGTTCCTCAGATAGGGTCCGGCCAGACGGATCATGATAGAAAAATGAAGGCAGAAGTCTGTTAGCAATTGATACGAAGGAGAGAATTGGCAAGACACAACAAACAGCCAACCCCCCGCCAAGAGCGCTCTTTGCTGACAACGCTGCGCCCGCTCCCAAAAACAGGTTCGCAACACTGAGCATCCCGAATATAAAGCCAGCGGCTATCCCGAAATTCACGTTGGCCTGTGAGATGTGCGGGGCCAGATATTCAACAATTGCAAAACAGCAAGCAAAGAATAGAGATGAGACGCAAAGAGAAATGGAGAGAGAGTTTGTTCTCCCACTCGCAAGTGCGAATCGGGAGTGCGTCACAAGGACTGCAATCGCAGGAATTGCCGGTAGAATATAGCCAGGCAGCTTTGACTTCGAGATGGAGAAAAAGATGAGGCAGAAGAGGGCCCATGCCATGAAAAAGCAGGAGTCTGGCGAGAGTTGCTTCGAACGCCAGAGTTGCGCGGAGCCTACAACTAGAGACCACACGGCCAAGGCGGTCCAAGGAAGAAGAGCTATCAATAGAACCGCGCCGTAAAACCAGAACGGTTGGATGTGCTGGAATTCGGGCGTGAGGTAACGCTTGAAGTTGTGTTCGATGATGAAGATGCGAAAGAAATCTGGGTTGCGGCGGGCGCAGAGGACGTACCACGGGAGCGCTGTAACACAGAAAGCAGCGATGGCTGCTGGATGAAACAAGCGGAACGCGTCTCGCCAGCGTCTTGTGAAAAGTGCCCATAAGAAAACGGCGCCGCCGCTAAGAATAATTGCTGCGGGCCCTTTCGCGAGGACCGCAAGACCTATGAAGAAGCCGAACAGAATCAGCGTGACCCACGGTGCTCGGGGGATTACGGGTGTATTTTCGTTGCGAGTGAGGCCGAGGACGACTGCGGCGCAGACCATCGCAACGGTAAGCATCCCGTTGAAAGGCATATCCGTCGCGGCGGCGTGAGAGAAGCCGATCATCCCGACCGTCGTGGGGAGGAGCAGTAAGAGCCAGCGCGCGGTTTCCGGACCATAAAGGCGCAATGCCAGCCAGGCCAAGGCGAGCGTCGCAAGCAGGGCGGATATTGCGCTCGGCAATCGCGCCGCGGCTTCACTCACGCCAAAAAGTTTGAAGCAGGCCGCAGCGCCCCAGTAGAAGAGCGGCGGCTTCTCGAACCATGGTTTCCCGTACAGCCGAGGCGTAACCCAATCGCCGGTTTCGGCCATGTCGCGTGCGATCCATGCGTAGCGCGGCTCGTCCGGGCCGACAAACCCGATCGCTCCAAGATGGCTGAAATAACAAACGTACAGAGTTGCGAGAATAAGGACGACCCAGCCGATGCGGGCTGCGGAACTGGCCCACGGTTTTTCAGGGGTGGTGATGAGCGATTCAGTCACGGAAAGGAAAGTCTAGCATTGAACCTCTATCTTCGAGCGGGGCACCTCTTGCATACTGTCGCGCGTCGGCCGACGCTCGGCCGCATTGGATCATAATGAAGGAATGGCTCGAATACGCCGCTGTTTGGTTGATCTTGAAGGCATTGAGTGCCATGCCGCACAGCGTCGCGCGCGGCCTCGCGGCCTCCGTAACTAGCCTGCTTTTTTCCTTGCTGCCAAAGTTGCGGAAGACGGCGGAGCTTAATCTGCGGCTTGCCTTTCCTGATCGGACCGACGCGCAGCGCAAAGATGCGACGCGAAAGATGGTACGCAATCTCGGCTGGATGGGGGCGGAATTTGCGCGCTTCCCACGGCTCACAAAAGAAAATATCGAAAAAGTTGTGATTCTCGAAGGTAACGAGAATTTTCTGGAAGGGCAGCGGCGTGGGAAGGGCGTGCTCTATCTAACCGGGCACATCGGCGCCTGGGAGCTGTCCTCCTTCGCGCATGCGCTCTATGGCTATCCCTTGCATTACATGGCGCGGCCTTTGGACAACAATCGCCTCGACGCGCTCGTCAACCAATACCGGTGTTCGTCAGGAAACAAGCCCATCTATAAAAATGAATCCGCGCGAGTTATGCTGAAAATTCTGAAAGACTCCGGGACCATCGGCATCCTCGCTGATCAAAACACCATGCCGGAAGAAGGCGTTTTCGTCGATTTCTTCGGCAAACTCGCTTGCACGACGACTGGCCTTGCGCGAGTGGCATTGCACACCGGTGCCGCCGTGGTGCCGGGATATGCCTATTGGGATGAGACCATTCACAAATACCGCCTTCGCTTCGAACCTCCCGTGGAACTAATTCGCACCGGAGACACGGAACACGATGTCTTTGAAAATACGCAGCGGTTCGCCAAAGTAATCGAAGGGATTATTCGCAAACATCCCGACCAATGGGTTTGGGTTCACAAGCGGTGGAAGACGCGGCCCAAAGGCGAGCCCGCGCTGTATGATTTTTGAGAGGGGTCTTCGATGATGCAAACGGCGAAGTCGTTGGCGGAGGCAGTCGGCGCAAAGCTGGAAGGAGATGGGGCTGTCGAGTTGCGCGGTGTAGCTGCGCCCGAGCGCGCCGGGCCGCACGACCTCATATATGTGGAGAAAGCTAAGCACGCGGAGCGCGCTGCGGCGTCGGCTGCGCTCTGCGTGATTGCTGCGGAAAATGTGGCGTTGCCCGGGAAGACTGTTCTGCGAAGTTCGCCAGCGAAAGTTGCTTTTGCAAAAGCGGCTGCTCTCATACTTGGAAAAGCCCCTATTGCCATCGGGATTCATCCGACGGCGATTGTCGCGCCTCTGGCGAGAGTCAGCCAGAACGCGGGCATCGGGCCATTTGCGGTGATCGGCGAAGACGCTCACATCGGCGAAGGCACGCAAATCGGTGCGCACAGCGTGATTGGCGCCGGCTCCTGGATTGGCGAGCACTGCCGCATTCACCCGCGCGTGACACTCTACGCCGGCGTGCGAATCGGGCATCGCGTGGAAATTCATTCCGGCGCAGTGATCGGTGCGGACGGCTTCGGCTACGCGCAGGGCGAAGGACGATACTGGAAATTTCCGCAAGCAGGCATCGTTGAAATTGCGGACGATGTGGAAATCGGAGCGAACACGACCATCGATCGCGGCTCGCTGGACGACACTCGCATCGCCCAGGGTGTTAAACTGGATAACCTCGTGCACATCGGCCACAACTGTCAGATCGGCGCGCACACGGTAATGGCGGCTCAAGTCGGGCTTTCCGGCTCCTGCGACTTTGGCAAGCACGTTGTGGTGGGCGGCCAGGCCGGGTTTGGAGAACAGTGTTTTCTGGAAGATGGTGCCGTCATCGGTGGCCAATCCGGCGTTCTCGGAGGCAAGATAATTCGCAGCGGGCAGACCGTGTGGGGAACGCCCGCGCGTCCGCTCGACAAGTTCAAAGAACAGTTCGCCTGGCAAGCCCGTTTACCTGAACTGGCCGCGCGCATCAAAGAGTTGGAAGCCAAGCTGGAAGGCCAAACCAGAAGGAAAGTAACGTGAGTGCGACTCCTCGATGGCGCGTGATTGTAGTTGGCGGACACACCCGCAGCATTGGCAAGACGCAACTGGTGTGCGACGTCATCAGCGCGTTCCCCAAAACCAACTGGATCGCAGGAAAAATCACGCAATACGGCCACGGCGTTTGCGCGCAGAACGGCAACAATTGCGACTGCGCCCCGGACGAGCACGTTTGCGCGATAGAATGGGAAGCCCATCCGCAGTCAGGCACGGACAGCGCGCGATTTCTTGCGGCCGGCGCGAAGCGATCGTTTTGGCTCAGGACGAAGCAAGGATTTCTCGCCGAAGGCCTGCCGCTAATGCGAGATGCTCTTAGACAAACGCTTTCCGAAGCTGGCCAAGATTCGCCTCCGCTGATTCTCGAAAGCAATTCGCTGCTGCAATTCTTAAAACCAACTCTCTATTTCGCGGTGATCGCTCCAGCCCGAGAAGATTTCAAGGACTCCGCGCGCATCGCACTCGACCGCGCCGATGCACTTGTTCTCCGCGGCTCGGTGTACGCGCCTGCCGCTGCCCCATCCTGGATAAAGCTGCCCGCCAATTTACTGCGCACCAAGGCGTCCGTTTCCCAGCTCGAAGGAGAACCGCTTCCTGAGCCCCTTCACGTGCTCGTCGAAAGAGCGTTGCAATCGCCGCCAAGTATCATCCTCTAAGAACGATTTTGTAACGCGCCCGCATCTTAGAAGTTGACCCATTGCCGCAAGACGGCGATAATTCAGTGGTACTTGTGTTACTCGGTCCCAATGGGGTCTGGCGCTCGTGCCAGAAGCCGTGGGAAGTGACTAGGAATAAGGCAGTTAGGTGGATTTCGGGCCGGGAGGGTCGTTCTAATCCACCTGCTATTCGGTAGACTTTGCTTGGGGGGATGCAATTTGGCTACAGGTACACGCATCGGACTGGATAGGCCAGCACCTCTAATACCACCAATCTGGCAAGAGAAAGATTTGTCCGGTTCTCTGGAACAAGCCATTGAGAACGGCGCAAATCATCTCCTGTCCCTGCAAGCCGAAGAAGGCTACTGGCTTGGCGAACTCGAAGCCGATACCACGCTCGAATCCGATTACATTTATTACCTGTTCGTTCTCGGCAAGGCCGGTCCGGAACGCATCGCCAAGCTCGCGAATTATGTTCGCAGGCGCCAATTGCCCGATGGTGGCTGGAATATTTTCCCGGGGGGCCCTTCTGATCTCAACGCGACCTGTAAAGCATATTTCGCGCTAAAGCTCGTCGGCGATGACATCGATGCGCCGCACATGACGCAGGCGCGAGAAACCGTGCACCGTCTTGGCGGCCTCGAATATACAAATTCTTATGTGCGATTTTATCTTGCGCTAATCGGCGCAGTTGGCTGGGAGCTTGTTCCGTCGATTCCGCCGGAACTACTGCTCCTACCAAACTGGTTTTATCTCAACATTTACGAAATGTCTTCTTGGACGCGCGGCATCGTCATTCCCATGGCGATACTTTCCGCGCTGCGGCCGGACTGGCGATTGCCAGAGCGCGCTCGCGTCGACGAACTCTTCAAGGACATTTCTCACAAAGCCGCGGCGTTTGACTGGAGTAAGCAGCTCATCTCCTGGCGCAACGTTTTTCTGGCTATTGATCGCGGCCTGAAACTTTACGAAAAGCTTCCTTGGAAGCCACTACGCCGCCGCGCTCTGCGCGAAGCAAAAGCGTGGATGCTCGCTCACATGGAGCGCAGCGAAGGCCTTGCGGCAATTTATCCCGCGATGATGAATTCGATCTTTGCGCTGATGGCGCTCGGCCATGGCCCCGACGATCCACTCACAGCTCGCGAGATTCGCGAATTCTCACGCTTCGAGATTGAAGAGGGTGACACGATTCGCATGCAGCCGTGCGTTTCTCCGGTTTGGGACACATGCATCGCCATGGTTTCTTTGGAAGAGGCTGGGCTGCCTGCGGATCATCCTGCGCTGGTGAAGGCCGCGGATTGGATGCTCTCCAAGCAAGTGCTCGGGCCCGGCGACTGGCAGTTCAAAAACAAAGATGCGGAGCCCGGAGGCTGGGCGTTCGAGTTTCGCAACGATTTTTTCCCCGACGTCGACGACACGGCGTTCGTCCTCATGGCGCTGCAGCGCGTAAAGCATCCCGATTCCGAGCGCATGGAAACCGCCGTGCGTCTTGGCCTTCAATGGCTGCTCAGCATGCAGAACACCGATGGCGGCTGGGGCGCCTTCGACCGCGACAACGCGCGCCAACTTTTGTGCAACATTCCCTTCGCCGACCACAACGCGATGATTGACCCTTCCACAGCCGATGTGACGGCCCGCGTTGTCGAGTGCCTCGGGCGTTTCGGCTGGCCGGCGGAACATCCCGCGATTCAGCGCGCCGTAAAATTCTTGCTAAAGGACCAGTGCGAAGACGGTTCGTGGTTCGGCCGCTGGGGCGTGAATTACGTTTACGGCACCAGCGGCGCCTTGCGCGCCCTGGAAACTGTTTCCCTTACGGCCAAAGAATTCTGCCAGCGCGCTGTGAGCTGGTTGCGAGCGGTGCAGAAAGCTGACGGAAGCTTCGGCGAATCCCTGTGGAGCTACACAGATCCCACCACCAAGGGGCAAGGGAACAGCACCGCGTCGCAGACCGCTTGGGGCTTGATTGGACTGCTCGCGGGCGCTCAGGCGAATGATCGCTCGATTCAGAAGGCCGTTGCTTATCTCGTCAATCAACAAAACACTGATGGCTCTTGGAGCGAAGCCGAGTTTACCGGCACCGGATTCCCTGGCGTGTTCTACCTGAAGTACCACCTCTATCGCAATTCTTTCCCGCTTTATGCGCTCGCTCGATTCTGTAACCAAGTGCAAGGTCCGCACGAATATTGCGCCATGAAATTCCAGCCAGCCGAATTCCGGCTGCGGAGCGGGTTCTAGAGTACGCGATGACGTTTTCTCTGCGGCTCACCGCGGATCTCGCTCTAGCTTTGGCTGCCCGCGCAATCGGCAACAAAAACGGTTTCCGCCCGATTCTTCAGCTTTCGCCGGACACCGACTTGCGGACTGCTTCTGCTTCCTTTTCCGTGACCAGTCACCAGAAAGATGATGGCTCTTTGCATTCCGGCGCTCTCGTTCCACGATATCGGTCGCCGATACTTTGGATTGCCGGTTCCGAGCCATTGGATTGTCCCGAAGTCGCGCGTTTCACCAATGCCCTGGTTGCATCCGGCCGGCACGTCTTTCTGCAAACTTCCGGTGCCGCTCTAAAACGACGCCTCCATGAATTTCAGCCGTCTTCCCGTTTTTATTTTGCGGTCCGTTTCGATGAACTCGATCCGTTGCACGACCGTAGCAATGCCTGCGATGGCGCATTCCGCGTCGGAATGGAAGCGATTCGCATGGCAAGGCTTGCGGGCTTTGTCACCTGTGCGCATCTCGTAGTGCTGCCAGGGGCTGAAGACCGCAAACTAGAAGCCCTCCACGCTGAAATCACCAAGCTCGACGTGGACGGATTTGTTATTACTCGCGCTACGCTCTCGCCCGAGCTTGAGAAGACGGCCAAGCGCCTCCGCCGCCGTATACTGAGCTGGCACTGGGCGCTGCTCTCGGACTTAGTCGAATCTGTGGCGCTGCCGGCGCCCTCGCGAAATTCTCGTCAAACCGCGCGCCCACCTATTTCGGAATCGCAGGCGGACAATTTTGAGGAAGGCGCCGAAGCCGGATGACCACTCTGGTCACAGGTGCGTCAGGCTTTCTGGGCAGCCATGTGGCGCGGCAACTGGTCGCTCGTGGAGACTCGGTCCGTGTCTTGATGCGTCCTTCCAGCACCAATCGGGCGGTTGGCGACCTTTCGCTCGAATATGTGACCGGCGATTTGCGCGATCCAGCCTCTCTCGAACGCGCACTGGCCGGTGTGAATTGCGTCTTTCATGTCGCTGCGGACTATCGGCTGTGGGCCAAAAGATCGCGCGAAATTTATGACTCCAATGTTGGCGGCACGAAGAATCTGCTCGATGCTGCGAAACGTGCAGGCGTCGAAAAATTTATCTACACCAGTACGGTAGCCACCATCGCCGTGGACCGCCCAGAGTTGCCGACCGAAGCCACGGACGCCAGGCTTGAAGAAATGGTCGGCCACTACAAGCGCTCGAAATGGATGGCCGAGCGCGAAGCGCTAAACACCGCAAAACAGGGACTGCCGCTTGTCGTGGCCATGCCTACCACTCCGGTCGGGGCCGGAGACTGGAAGCCCACGCCGACGGGGAAAATCATCCTCGATTTTCTTAATGGAAAGATGCCCGGATACGTTGAGACCGGATTGAATTTTGTCGGCGCCGAAGAATGCGCCGCCGGACACTTGCTGGTTGCAGAAAAAGGCAAGGTGGGCGAGCGCTATCTGCTTGGCGCAGAAAATCTGACGCTCAAGGCAATGCTGGACGCGCTTGCCAAGATTACAGGGCTGTCCGCGCCAACGCTGAAGATTCCTCACGGAGTGGCTTTGGGTGTAGCCTACATGAATACGGCATTTTCGCGGCTCATTGGAAGAGAGCCGCAAATTCCCGTCGAGGGCGTGAAAATCGCGCGGCACATGATGTTTGTGGATTGCACGCGGGCTCAGCGCGAACTAGGTTTTAGGCCTGGCTCGGTCGCGGCAGCGCTGGAACGTGCGGTACGCTGGTATGAGTCGAACGGTTACGTGAAGCCCAGCCGCGCCAAGAAAATGCTGCGCGCCGCTGCTTAGGGTAATCGGGACCTGCTCGGCTGTCCTTGCCTTGGGCACTGCAGTAGCACAGCGACTCGGCCCGGCATCATAAGATTTACAGAGTTATGCGCATCCTAGTCACCTTCGCGATAAAAGCTGAGTTCTCACAATGGTCCTCTCGTCATCCCTTTGTTCCCTACGAATTTGAGAATTGGGAGACACGTCGCGAATTCGATCTTTTCAAAGCCAACGTAGGCCCCGACGAAGTCACCGTGCTGCTGACGGGCATCGGAGGCGGCAATGCCGCCAAAGCGATGCTGTCGATTCCGGTGGAAGTTCACGACGTCTGCATCTCTTCCGGCCTCGCTGGTTCGCTCGACCCCGCTTTGAGGCCAAGAGACGTCGTCGCAGCGCGTGCCTCAGAAACACTGGACCAAGGTTCCAAAGCGGAAAGTGACGTTATCCTTCTTGATCTTGCGGTTGCGTCCGGCGCGAAACCCGTGAATGTTTCTCTCACTTCTGAGAAACTTGTTGCAACTGCCGAAGAAAAGGAAGAACTGAGCGGGAAGGGAAGCGTCGTCGAGATGGAAACAACCTACGTCCTTGCAGCCGCCATGCAATGTCATGTGCCGTGCGTGGCCGTGCGAGCCATCAGCGACGCCGCGGATGAAGACTTGCCCGTGGATTTTGCGCGCATCCTCGATTCTCACGGCCATCTGAAAATGGGCGGCCTTCTAAGAGAAGTCGGCCTCAGCCCTTACCGCATTCCTCTCCTGCTGCAATTCGGCCGGCAGAGCCGTGCCGCCGGTAAATCCTTGGCTGACTTTCTGGATCGCTACATTTCTGCCATCTCGCAAAGCCGGACGAGAGTCGCCCCTCCGAAAATCGAAGAGGTCTCGGCGACATGAGCAGCATCGGAACCGCATCAGAAACTCTGAGCTCGCTCGGGCCAATCCCGAAAAGCATGCAAGCGGGCGTCTACCGCGATAAAGGCGTTGTGCGCGTCGAAGAAGTTCCCGTCCCCGAAGTCGCCGAAGGCGAAGTGCTTATCAAAGTCGCGGCATGCGGCATTTGCGGCACGGACATCAAGAAAATCTTCCAGCGCTACGTCGAGCCACCGCAAATCCTCGGCCACGAGCTTGCCGGCACGATCGTTGCGGTCGGTCGCGGCGTAACCAAGTGGACTCCCGGCGATCGCGTGATGAGCTTTCACCACACTCCCTGCGGCAGGTGCTTCTATTGTGAGAAGCGCCTCTTCTCCCAGTGCAGGCAATATAAAACGACCGGCCTGACCGCTGGCTTCACGCCAAATGGCGGCGGCTTCGCCCAGTACGTCAAAGCCATGCCCTGGGTGGCAGAGCGAGGCATCGTCGCACTCCCGGACAATGTCAGTTTTGAAGAAGCCACTTTCATCGAGCCAATCAACACCATCGTGAAAGCCGTCCAGAAGGCCCGCATCACCGCAGGCGAAACTGTCCTCATCATGGGCTGCGGTCCAATCGGCCTGCAATTGCTTATGGTCAGCAAGCTCGAAGGCGCCAAGCTTTTTAGCAGTGATCCAATTTCACAGCGCCGGGAAAAGAGCCTGACTTTGGGTGCGCTAGAGTCGTTTGACCCAACCAGTGGTAAGCTTGTGGAAGAGGTTCGGGCCCGTACGGACGGCCGGGGTGCGGATGCAGTGCTCGTCGCTGTCGCGCATCCGTCTGTGGTTACGGATGCTTTGGCTACAGCGCGGCCTGGGGGACGTGTTCTGCTTTTCGCGGCAAACGATCCGGTTACGAAGATCGAGTTTCCTGCCGCCGCCGTGGGGATCGACGAAAAAGAAATCCTGGGCAGCTACAGCGCGGCTGTGGACATCCAAGAATCAGCTGCGAATCTGGTGCTGGGAAAGAAACTGCCGGTGATGCAGATCGTCACGCACCGTTTTTCTCTGGATAGAATCCAGGAAGGCTTGGAGCTTGCGGCCCGGCCGACGGCCGAATCGCTAAAGATTCTGATCATGCACGCATGAAAACAACCACGACCAAGAAACCGGAAGTTGGGGAAGAAGTGAAGTTCGCCGTCGCGAGGGTCGTGGTCCCTACGAAGATGACCGCTGCCGTTTTGTACGGTAGCGAAGATTTGCGGATCGAGATGATCGACGTCCCTCATCTCGCTGCCGAGGAAGTGCTCCTCCGCGTCCGCCTCGCGTTGACCGACGGGACTGACCTCAAAGTGTGGAAACGTGGCTATCACGCGAAAATGATTCAGCCACCGGCTGTTTTCGGCCACGAAGTGGTGGGAGACATCGCAGCTGTGGGCAAGCGCGTCGATGCTCGTTGGCGTATCGGCATGCGCGTCGTTGCCGCAAATTCTGCGCCGTGCTTGCGGTGCTATCACTGCCGTCGCGGCCAGGAAAATCTTTGCGAAGACCTCCTCTTCAACAACGGCGCCTATGCCGAATACATGCGCATCCCCGGCCGCATCGCCATGGAGAACATGCTCGAAGTCCCGCACTCCGTCGATGACGGAAGCGCTGCGCTCGTCGAGCCGCTTGCCTGCGTGCTCCGCGGAATTCACGAAATGGAAGTCCGCAATGGCGACACCGCAGCCGTAATTGGCTGCGGCCCCATCGGCCTCACGTTCGTCCGTATGCTCTCGCGACGAGGAGTGCGTGTGATTGCGCTGGCGCGCCGTTCAGCCCCTCTGGATGTTGCCCGCAGGCTGGGTGCAATCGCGACGATTAACGTCACGGAAACACCCGATGTAGTCGCAGCCGTGAAATCTCTGACCGACGACCACCGCGGGCCGGATTCCGTTGTCGAAGCCGCGGGAAATCCTGCGACTTGGGAACAAGCACTGGCTATGGTTCGCCGAGGTGGTGTCGTGAATTTCTTCAGCGGCCTGCCTTCGGGAACGAGCGTAGCGATCGATCCCGCCGCTATTCACTATTCTGAGATCAAGCTGATTTCGCCCTTTCATCACACGCCGCGTTTCATTCGCGAAGCCCTCGAAGCTATTCGCCGCGGAGATATCGTAGGGCAGGATTTTGTGACGGAAGAGATCCGTTTGACCGACCTGCCGCAGGCTTTCGAACGGATGAAGAGCCGCAGCGGCGAAATCAAGCTGGCCGTCCGGCCTTGATTGCTTCGAACGGAACCCAAAGCCTGCCCGTTATTCCGTGCGAAGCGCGCTTCTTGCGCTTCGGAAGATTATTTAGAATGAGGAATCTCGCCTAGAATGCTGCGTCCTGGTGAACTCGAAATTGCGGAGCGCGCTCCTGCGAACAACTGTTCTCCGGCGGCCGCGCAGGAGTACACACACTGGCTCGCCACGCATCACTACGAAAATTTCAATGTGGTTTCCTGGCTGCTCCCCAAAGACTTGCATCAGCATTTCTACAATCTCTATGCTTATTGCCGATGGGCGGACGATTTGGGCGACGAAATTCCGCAGAAAGAGCGCGCCCTCGAACTGCTTGATTGGTGGGAGCGAGAGCTCGACGATTGCTACAACGGCTGCCCCTCCCATCCCGTATTCGTTGCGCTGCGTGAAACTGTAATCGCAAAGAATATTTCCAAGCAGCCCTTTGCCGATTTGCTGAGAGCGTTCCGCCAGGACCAAAACGTGAAGCGTTATGCGACCTGGGACTCGATGATCGGTTATTGCGTTTATTCGGCGAATCCGGTGGGACGCCTCGTCCTTTATCTTTGCGGCTACCGTGACGAAGAGCGCCAATCGAGGTCCGACGCCACTTGCACCGCTCTCCAATTAGCAAATTTCTGGCAGGACGTCAGCCGCGACCTTGAGAAGGGCCGCATCTACATCCCCCTCGACATCGCCGCATCTCACGGCCTAACCGAAAGCGACATCGTTGAGCGCCGCTTCGACGAGCGATATGTCAACCTAATGAAGGATCTAATCGGGCGCACACGCACTCTTTTCGCGCAAGGCGCTCCGCTTGCAAAAATGGTCAGCGGCCGCCTAAGTCTCGACCTGGAGATGTTCACTCGTGGCGGCATCGCCGTTCTCGATGCCATCGAGGCCATGGGCTACGACACACTCCACAATCGTCCGGCCATCAGCAAAGCAAAACAAGTAAGCCTGCTGGGACGCGCCCTCTTAACGCATCTCGTCGCAAAGCCCGCACGCCCCGAATCAGAGAGCGACGGCTTCGCAGTTGTAGGGGCACAGCACGCGGTGCCCGTCTCGGGCATCTCCGTCTCTCGTTCTTACGACGAATGCCATCGCATAGCCCGCGCCGCTCACAGCAATTTCTACTACGCTTTCTTTTTGCTCCCGAAACCCAGACGTGACGCGCTAGCCGCACTATACGCCTTTATGCGCCTGGTCGATGATGTAGCCGACGAAGGCAACGATCTCGCCGCCAAGCAGCGTGGCCTCGCAAAATGGCGCGCGACTTTCGATGAGGCCGTCACGGGCCACTCTCAAGCTTTTGATGGCACAGGCGCAAAAGCTCTGCCCTCAGAGCCCCTGTATGGTGAGGCCGAAGTCTTGCCCGCCCTCGTCGAAACTATGCAGCGCTACAAGATGCCGGCCCGTTACCTGCACGATCTGATTAGCGGTGCCGAAATGGATTTGACTCTCCACAGCTACCCAACTTTCGATCGCCTCCGCGAATACTGCTACCGCGTCGCCGGCACCGTCGGCCTCACTTGCACGCACGTCTTCGGTTTTCACGACCCGCGTGCCCTCGACCTCGCAGAAAAACTGGGCCTCGCCTTTCAGCTGACCAACATCATCCGCGACGTACACGACGACTACGCCCTAGGCCGCGTCTATCTCCCTGAAGAAGATCTTGCGCGTTACGGAGTCTCCCCGCAGGATTTCGGTAAGAACGAAGCTACTCTCGGCGTCCGCGAACTCCTGCGTTTTGAAACCGACCGCGCCTGGCAGTGTTACCACGAAGGTGCTGCTCTTTTCGGCCTCATCGACGCGGAAAGCCGCGCCGCCCTCTGGCTTTTGGTGCACACGTACAGCGCTCTGTTGGCTAGCATCGAGTCACTAGATTTCGCCGTTTTCGGCGAACGCGTACGGCTCTCGAGAGCGGAAAAAATGTTGTTCATCGCAAAGGCGCGCTTCGGGCGCCTCTCGGAAGAGAATATCCTTGAAAAGCGTGATCGTGATCGGCGGCGGGCTGGCGGGACTGGCAGCCAGCGTCGCGCTGGCTGAAGCTGGCTGGCGCGTACGTCTCTTTGAGCAGCGCCCGTTTCTTGGCGGGCGTGCAGCTTCCTACGTTTTGCCCGATGGCGAGCACGTCGACAATTGCCAGCATGTGACGTTCGGCTGCTGCACCAACCTCGAAGACTTCTACCGCCGCGTCGGAGCCGCCGACAAAATAAAATTCTTCGACCGCATGCTTCTGCTTGACCCACAAGGACGCCGCGGCGAAATGCATGCAGGCATTCTCCCCGCACCGTTTCACATGACGGGCTCCTTCCTCACTTTTTCTCCGCTCGCTCTCAAGGACAAGATCAGCATCGCACGGGCGTTTTATTCCATCCTGCGGAGCGGTGGTCATCCCGCCGACGTGGACGAACCCGGCGGCATTTCCATGCTCGAATGGCTCACCCGCCACAAACAAACTCCCGCGGCGATCTCTCGCTTCTGGCGCGTCGTTCTCGTCAGCGCGCTTTCAGAAGAACTGGATCGTATCGACGCACGCTACGGCATCGATGTTTTCTGGAAAGCTGTTCTTTCCAACAAGACTGGTTACCGTATGGGCGTGCCCGCCGTTGCCCTAGGCGATCTCTACGAAGGCTGCCGCGCCGCCATCGAGCAAAAGGGCGGAGAAGTAGTCTTTCGTTCCCCGCTCCGTGGTCTGCGCATAGAAGACACCAAGCTGATCGCGGCTCTCTTCGACGGAGACCGTGAACAGTCCGCTGACGCGTACGTACTAGCCCTGCCTCATCTCGTCCTCTCCGAACTTTTGCCCGAAAGCGTCAAGCGCACTGACACTGCACTCGGCAATCTCGACAGGATCATCGACGCTCCCATCACCGGCGTGCACTTCTGGTTTGACCGCCAGGTCATGACCGAGCCATTCATCAGCCTGCTCGACACCACGACGCAATGGATCTTCAACAAAACGGCTCTATACGCAGGCTCAAACGGCGCAGGCGCAGCTGGCAGCTCCGATAAAGGTCAGTATCTCCAACTGGTCATCAGTGCCTCCTATGAGCTGCTCCAGAAACCCCGCCAGGAAATCATCGATCTCTGCCTCAAGGAAGTTCGCCACGCGTTCCCCGCCGCCCGCGAAGCGAACCTTCTCAAAGCCACCGTCATCAAGGAAGCTGCCGCCACATTTTCTCCGCAACCTGGGGTCGACCGTTGGCGTCCAATACAAGAGACGGGCATCGGCGGTTTGTACCTCGCCGGTGATTGGACCGCAACAGGCTGGCCCGCAACGATGGAAGGGGCGGTTCGCAGTGGTTATCTTGCCGCAGAAGCAGTCTTGCGAGTGGCCGGGTCGCCACAACAGTTTCTTC
>Ga0137360_10000465_pt1 | contig 23387 bp, 20 predicted proteins | sample Mad1_60_16metaG_FD_104924 | JGI IMG/M metagenome (GOLD analysis project Ga0137360, IMG submission 104924) | Vadose zone soil microbial communities from Angelo Coast Range Reserve, California, USA - Mad1_60_16 metaG | ecosystem: Environmental > Terrestrial > Soil > Vadose zone | place: USA... | reverse complement strand
TTCCGCACGATGGTTATCCTCGATCTCGCCACGGGGCTCCGCTGCAGCGAGCTCTTCGCCCTCAAGTGGTGTGACGTCCTCTGGGATGACCTTACGCTTCTCGTGCGGCGAGGTATCGTCACCGGGATAGTAAGCGATGTCAAAACCAAATACTCCAACGCAGGCATCCCGCTTGATTCCGCATTGGCCGAGGTGCTTTTGAATTGGCAACGCAAGACGCTGTTCAAGAATCCGGGGGACTGGGTGTTCGCAAGCCCGTATGTGGCAGGCAAGCTGCCTTGGTATCCCTGGGGAGTGGAGCGGCGCCATATCATTCCCGCAGGCATTCGTTGCGGTATAGGACGTATCGGCTGGCATACGTTTCGGCACACCTTCAGGACCCTGCTTGATGAGACCGGGGCTCCCATGAAGGTGCAGCAGGAACTCATGCGTCACGCGGACATCCGTACCACAATGAACGTCTACGGCAAGGCCATGGACGAAAGCAAGCGCGCGGCGCACGGTAAGGTCGTCCGCCTCGTTTTGCCTTCGAAAGTGGCTTAATGCCCCTTAGTGCCCCTTGAAGTTTCTGCTATCGGATTGAAAAGAAGGAACAAAGCTGGTGGAGCCGATGGGATTCGAACCCACGACCTCCTCGATGCCATCGAGGCGCGCTCCCAACTGCGCCACGGCCCCACCGGGGATACTCCAAAAGTTTATCACACCCCGCCGGGAACGTACCTGCCTCTTGCCCGGTCCTCCCTCGGGCTCATGACATCAAGGACAGCCGCGTCTCCGTCAGGTCCAGTTCGTGCTCGACCTTGCGCAACGCCTCGTCGTTGATCCGGCCAGCATCACGCAGTTTCAAAGCAGTTTGGCGTTCGGTGTTAAGCAGAACGCGGGACAGTTGCAGGTAGTACCCATAAGTATGCCGATCCGCCGCCACTCCTTGGTCGTCTTGTCGAATCAGATTCGCCAGCCGATGTTTGTACCGCTTCTCGATTTCGTCGTAGACAGCGGCAAATTCGTCCCCATCTTTGAGTCTCGCTTTTTCCAGATGCGCGAGCGCGGCTTCGACCATGGCTCGCCGCGCTTCCGCTTCTTCATCCTTATGCCCCGCCGCGCCTGCGAGACCAAGCGCTCGGATCAACGGCGGAAGCGTCAACCCCTGCAAGACCAGAGTCACGAGAATGACGCAAAACGTCAGAAAAACGATGAGATTCCGCTGCGGAAACAGAGTCCCGTCCGCCAGTGTCTCAGGCAGCGAAAGCGCCGCTGCCAGCGCGAGCACGCCACGCATTCCCGTCCAGCCGACCACAAAAGTTTGTCGGGCGGATGGCAACTTTACGTTTTGATGCAGCAGCCGCCTGCGGATGAGGTTAGAGAGATACGCACTAGGGAACATCCAAATCAGGCGCAGCAGGATAAGTAAGACGCTGAAGAGGGCACCGTATTGCAACAGCTCGCGAAAGCTGTATTCGCGGATCCCTGCAAGCACGAACGGCAACTGCAACCCGATGAGCATGAATACCAGACCGTTCAGCACAAAAGTCAGTGAGTCCCACACCGCCCACGCCTGGATCCGCACATTTGGCGAAAAAAAGTGCGAGCTGTGCCGGCTCAAATACAATCCGCACGCGACGACCGCCAACACTCCGGAAGAATGTATCGCTTCCGCCGCAAGATAAACGGCGTAGGGAACCAGTATGCTCAGCGTGATCTCGATGGGGCCGTCATCAATTCGCTTATGAATCGATTCAACGATCACTCCCAAGATCAGGCCAAGCGCCACTGCCGCGACGATGAGATAACTCAGCCGCAAAATTCCGCTGCCGAGCGTGGGAGTTTCGCCGGTAACCACCATCGCCACGCCGAATTTCAGCGCCAGAAGACCTGTAGCGTCGTTCAAGAGGCTTTCGCCTTCCAGAATATCGATGATGCGCTGCGGCAAACCCACGCGCTTGGCAATCGAGATCGCCGCAATCGCGTCCGTAGTCGCCACCACGGCTCCCAGGACAAAGCCAAGCCTCCAATCGAATCCCGCAAAAACCCACTTCGCCGTTCCTGCCACTCCCGCAACCGTAAATCCAACCAGGCCGAAGGCCAGCAAGCAGATGCTCACAAAATTGAATCTGAATTCGCGCCAGGGCGTAAGCCACGCTCCGTTGTAGAGAAGCGGCGGCAAAACCACCAAGAAAATCACATCTGGATTCAACGTTATCTTCGGAATCCCCGGAATGAAACTGAGGAATAGGCCGGCAATCACCAGCACGATGGGGTAGGGCGTCTGCAGCTTCCGCGCAAGCGCCGCAAAGAGCACCAAGAAGACCAGAAGCAACAACAGCACCAGCTCAAGGGCGTATATCCCGCCACTTTGCATGCTATCTCCGCAGTCCCTCTCGACCTCAAGATACCGTACCGTCCATCCAATTTCCTAACGCGTTCCAAAAGATTTAGGTCGCGAGGAGCCCTGAAGTTGGGTCATGCATCCTTGTGGACGGGAAGCAACCTCAGCGCTATCCTGAAGCTCGTAACTCTTGGGCCGCCGAACTCATCGAAAGGAATTAGAAGGGAATGCAACACATCATCAGGACACACATGAAGAGAGCGTTTGCACCAACTGGGCTGACCTATGCAATTTTTTCAGCCGCGCTGTTTCTGTCGTTCCCGGTTGCCGCGCAGCAGACGGGTCCGCTGCCCCCGCCTCCAACGTACTCTGCGCCCCGTCCCTTGCCGCAACCGGGCTCCGTCCCCCTAACCGCGCCTCACCAGACGACCACGGAGTCCCCGCTTTCGACCGAACCGCCCAAGATCGCCCCCGATCAGATTGTTCAGAAGTTCGCCGAGCGCGAGCTCGAGTTCAAAAAAGAGCGCGACAATTACACTTACACGCAGACCTTTGTGATTCAAACGATCGACGAATACTCGGGGCGGCCCGACGGCGAATATCGTATGACCAGCGACATCCTCTTCACCCCCGCGGGCAAACGCTATGAGCATGTGACCGACGCGCCCGCTCCGTCCCTTCAGCGCATCTCCATGTCGCAACAGGATTTCGACGACCTCGAGCACGTGCAGCCGTTCGTGCTCACCGCTGACGAAGTGCAGAAGTACGACGTTAAGTACGTCGGCCAGCAGCAACTCGATGAAATCAATGCGTATGTCTTCGACGTTGCTCCGAAAAAAATCGAGAAAAATCAACGCTACTTCCAGGGCCGCATTTGGGTCGACCAAACCGACTTCGGCATCGTCAAAACCGATGGCAAAGCCGTCCCCGACATCAAGAAGCATGGGCAGGAGAACGTGTTCCCGCGTTTTGAAACCTTCCGCGAAAACATCGAAGGCCACTTCTGGTTCCCGACCTACACGCACTCCGAGGACACTTTGCAATTCAGCGGAGGCGGCGTCCGCATCCGCATGACGGTGCGCTACGAAAATTACAAGCGGTTCGGATCGACGATCAAGATCGGCCAGGCCACCGAGGTCCCGAAGGACAAGCAGCCCTAGCTGTTCCCTGAAAATGGCCTGGCGAATGCCCCTCGTGTGTTGTCTACTTGCCGGGAGGAATCCTTCGCTTGTTCCCCAAGCGCACCATAATCAAGCGCATCCTAATCGCACTCATACTGGCGGTTGCACTCGCTTACGTCGGGGATTCTGTCTCAGTGCGCGCGCGCATGATGCATCCGAAACCCGGCAGCCCTTTTGAAACCATCACCGCGCTTCGCATACTCGCCATCGGCGAAAGGGCAACAAAACCGAATATACCGTCGACCCGGTCCAGCCCCAACAGACGTCCGAATGCGTCCACGCGCTTTTTTCGCACAACGGCTACCCGCCATGCTGGTACCTCAAACGAAAATTCGCGCAGCCCATCCCGATGGTTATCCTTCCTCTCTCGAAACGGATGCTGTGACTGGCGAGATTTAGTACTGAGCGCTCGCTGGCGCTGATTGCAGCCCTTTAATCTTTTAGGCTATTTGTTTTCGGCTATTCGTGACGCAAAGCCACCAGGGGGTCCACTCGCATCGCCCGCCTCGCGGGGATGTAACACCCAACCAGCGCCACGAGCGTCAGAAGCATCGCGACCCCTGCAAACGTCAGAGGATCGGTCGCGCTCACACCAAACAGCAGGCTCGTCATCAGCCGAGTGAGTCCCAGCGCAACCGCTATCCCGATCACGATTCCTAGAAGCGCAACTTTTGCTCCCTGACCCAGCACCAGCCGCAAAACGTCACCGCGTTCCGCTCCAATTGCAATGCGGATGCCCATTTCGCGTATCCGTCGGCTCACCGAATACGACACCATTCCATAAATACCCACTCCGGCAAGCAGCAACGCGGCAGCCGCAAAGACGCCCAGCAAAATCATGTAGAGCCGCCGCCGCGCTAGCGATTCGGAAAGCACCTGCTCCATCGTCACTATCTTCGAAATCGGCTGATTCTTGTTCACTGCCCAGATCGCCGCCTTCATCGCGGGCAAAAGACGTCGCAGCTCGCCATCGCTGCGCACCACGATCGTGTTGAACAGTTCCGGAAACTGAAAGTGCGGCCAATAAATCATTGGCCCGTCGGCTTCATCCAATCCGTTGGTCTTCACATCGCCCACGACACCGACGATCTCGCCCGTGAGCGGAGGCCCCCAATCCTTCATCGTGACGTGTTGCCCGATCGGACTGTCGTTCGGCCAATATTGCCGCGCCATCGTCTGGTTAATTACCACGACCCGCCGAGCAGTCGAATGGTCAGCGTCGGTGAATTCGCGACCCGTGAGCAAAGGGATTCCCATGGTCCGAAAGTACGCGGGGCCTGCGGAGCGAATGTCAGCGGAAGGCTCGTCGTTCGCCGGCGGCAGCGGCCGCCCTTCGATTGCGAAATCCGTGCTCGCCCCGCCAGTGATCGGCAACGCCGTCACCAATCCCGCCGAGCGCACGCCCGGAACGCTCCGGACATTCTCAATCATCTGTTGCAGAACGAGCGCGCCTCTTATGTCTCGCTCCGGGTATTCCACCGGCGAAAGAAATAACTCCACGGCCAGCACGCCGCTCGGATTGAATCCCGGATTCACTCGTAACAATCGCACAAAACTATTCCCCAGCAGTCCAGCTCCCACGAGCAACACGACAGCCAACGCAAATTGAGGCACGATGAGTGCCTGGCTCGCCCCCCGTCGGCTCGCGCCCAACGAGATTCCCGCCCCCTCTTTAAGCGACGCATTCAAATCCGTCTTCGTCCCCGAAAGCGCCGGAGCCAACCCAAAGAACAATCCAGAAAACCACGAAACGAGCAGAGTAAATCCCAACACGCGCCAATCGATGTTAATTTCGCCAAATCTCGGCAGGTCTTGTGAATCAAGTGCCGCAATGAACTGCAAACTCCACGCCGCGATGCCGAGGCCCACGCCGCCGCCCAGCAACGCCAGAGCAAAGCTCTCCGTCAGCAATTGCCGCACGAGCCGCAAACGTCCCGCCCCCAGCGCCGTACGAAGGGAAAACTCCTTTTCCCGCGCCGCAGCACGCGCCAGCAGCAGATTCGCCAGGTTCGCGCAGGCCATCACTAACAAAAGCCCCACCGCAAAAACCAAAACCACGAGCGCCGGCTGTACCGGCTCGACCATGCTTTTCTTCAATGAAACCGTAGCGAGCGCCATGTCCGGGTCTTCGCTTGCATTCTGCTTTTCAATTCGTTCTCCAATGGCCGAAATTTCTGCCTGTGCATTTCCGATCGTCTGGCCAGCTCGCAAATCTGCAACGATCGTCAACAAATGCGCACGCCGATTGTCGCGAAATTCCCCGCGCGGCACCAGCGGGCACCACACTTCTGATTTCTCCGGGTAGTCGAACCCTCGCGGCATCACGCCGAGGACGCGATAATTGTCCGCGTTTATCTGCAACGTCCTACCCATGATTCCGCGGTCCGCTCCGAACCGCCGCTGCCACAGCGCATAACTCAGTACCACGACGCGATTGTCCGCGCCAGGCGCGTCGTCTTCAGGCGTGATCATTCGGCCCAGGACGGCATTGCTTCCCATCGCCGCAAAAAAATTTCCGGAAACCAGCGCCCCTGCAACCTGCTCCGGCTCGCCGCCGCTCGTCAAATTGAAACTCCACTCCCGGAACGCTGCAATGTTCTCAACAGTGCTCGCGACGCGCTCAAGATCATTAAAATTTGCGTACGTAGCATTCCCAAAGTTTCCGCAAAGACCGCAGCCATTTCCCGGATGCCTTTCTCCAATGCGCACAAGCCGTTCATGGTTCGGATAGGGAAGTGGCCGCAGCAAAACGGCATTCACCACGCTGAAAATCGCCGTGCCCGCTCCGATGCCGAGCCCCAGCGTTACTATGCATACAAGCGTGAACCCTGGACTTTTTCGCAGCGTTCGCAGCGCATAGAGCACGTCTTGAAAAAAGGTCTCCACTGCAATCCATCCATGAAGGTTGCGGTGCGTTTCTCGAAGCTGTGTCATTCCGCCGAGCTTCACGCACGCAGCGCGCCGCGCCTCTTCCGCGGTCATTCCCCGGCGCAGGTTCTCTTCCGTAAGCAGCGCCAAATGTTCTTCGAGCTCGCGCGAAAACTCTTCCTCTACACGCCGCATCGCAACCTGTCCGCGAATTCGTGCGCCGAACATTCTTATCCAGCCAAGCATGGCCTCACCCTCGCTCCGCAATCCGCAGCACCCGTCCGATCACGCCGCTAATTCTCTCCCAATTTTCCGCTTCAGACGCCAAACGCTTCCGCCCCGCCCGAGTGATCGAATAGAATTTCGCCTTACGATTGTTCTCCGACGCACCCCACGCCCCGGAAATCCACCCGCGTTGCAGCAGCCGCACCAGCGACGCATAAATCGTCCCTTGATTAATCTGCAGTGCTTCCTCGCTGATCTGCTCGATTCGCCGCGCGATCCCGTAGCCATGCAGTGGCCCCATCGCTGCCAGTGTCTTCAGAACCATCAGATCCAGCGTCCCCTGCAGAATCTCCGATTTTCCTTCGCCCATGCTTTCTCCTGTGGCTCTCCCACAGGAGTATCCCAGCCCTCCTGTGGCGTGTCAACAGGAAAACCCCGCTGCCCGCGCTTCCCTCCAATCCGTGCTCTTTGTTCTCATCGCCGGCACCTGGCGCGCAGAAAAAGTCCTTACGCCTTGGAACTATCCGCGGATTGAAATAACATACTTCTCAGGTTCGAATTGTTCTTACTTGCTGTCTTTCAGCGGAGGCTTCGTCACGTAGCTAATTCATTCGTGCGAAGTGGAGAGTGATGCGCCCAGGTCGCGGAGTTTTGCTCGCCGTGTGTTTCTTTGTCACCGTTGCCATGTTCTTGATGGCCCACGCGGCCATCGCCCACGCCATTCTTCTGGATTCCAGTCCGGCCATCAACGCCACCGTCGCCGGGCCGGGCATCCCCATCAAGTTGCGTTTCAATGTGCGCATCGACGCGACCCGTTCCCGTCTAACGCTCGTCAAGCCCGACGCGTCGACGCAATCACTAGCGATCACCAAAGACGCCCCCGTCGACACCCTGTCTTCGCAAGCCCAGGGTTTGAGCCCAGGCGAATACCGCATCCGCTGGCAAGTCCTGGCTTCCGACGGCCACATCACCCGCGGCGAAATCCCCTTTCAAGTCACGCTGCCCTGATACCCACTCATGGCTCGTCTCCTCCAAATCTTCGGCTTCCTATCTGTCCTCTTCCGGGGCGCGACGTTAAGTTTTGAATCGCTCACCATCGGCGGCATCGTTTTTCTCAATTTCGTTGCGCGCAGGTCAAATTCGCAATCCGAAGCAATCAACCAAGCCTGCCTTCGCTGGATTCGCCGCGCAGCCGTTGCGTTGGCCGTCATGCAAATGGCCTACATTTTGGCCAGCACTTTGATCCTTATGCAGTCCGCGGACATGACTCTCAGCGATGTCAGCGGCGCGAATTTTGTCCTGGCCGGCATTCTTGCCACTGCCTCAGCGTTGACGATTGCGTCGTTCGCCGGAGCCGCCCGACCCTCAAAAACCTACGCCGTCATGCTTCTCCCAGCCGCACTAATCCTCGTCTCCTCCGTGATGACCAGCCACTCCATGGCTCGCCTCGAATACCGTTTTCCTCTGGCCGTAGTCACTGCGCTCCATCAAGGCGCCACCGCCACCTGGCTCGGCGGTCTCTTCTATCTGCTCATCGCCATCCCACGCTCGCCGGATAACCCGTTCGCGCGCCAACTCATCGCCCGTTTTTCAAAACTAGCGTTGATCAGCGCCTCCGTTCTGGCCGCCGCGGGCTTCACGCTCGGACTTGCTTACGTCGGTTCGCTCGACGCCATCTACGGCACTTCCTACGGCATCATGGTCGCCACAAAAGTCGTCCTCTTCGGCACTCTGCTACTTCTCGGCGCCCTGAATTTCCAAATTGCCCACTCACCTTCAGGCAGTGCCGTAATCGCCAGCCTATCGCGCTTCGGCGAAGCAGAAATCGGCATCGGCATCACTGTAATTCTCACCGCCGCCTCGCTGACCTCTCTTCCGCCAGCCGTCGACCTAAAAACAGACCGTGTCTCGGCCCAGCAAATTTCCGCTCGCCTGTCGCCACATTTCCCGCGCCTGGAAAGTCCGGCCATGCACGATCTTCCGGAAGACATTTACGCCGCCCAAGTAAAAGCCTTCGACGCCGGCACTCTCTCTTCCGCATCGTTCGTTCCCGGCCAGGCCGGAACGCGCCCCAACACTCCCGCCGAAAAATCCTGGTCGGAGTACAACCATCATTGGGCCGGCCTGATCGTTCTGGCCATCGGGCTTCTCGCTTTTCTCGCCCAAACAAATCATTCCCCTTGGGCGCAAAACTGGCCTCTCCTCTTTCTCGCGCTATCCCTGTTTCTTTTCTTGAGAAGCGATCCAGAGACGTGGCCGCTCGGCCCCAACGGTTTTTGGGTCACGCTTCAGGATCCGGAAGTCCTGCTTCACCGAATCTTCGCGCTGCTCGTCATTGCGCTCGCTATCTTTGAATGGCGCGTGCAAACCGGCCGCGTCGCCACCGAACGCGCTCGTTTGATTTTTCCAGCTCTGGTCGCTGTCGCCAGCGCTCTCCTTCTCACTCACTCCCACAGTCTCGGCAACATAAAAGAAGAAGTCCTCGCCGAGATAAGTCACGCACCTCTGGCAGTCTTGGGAATCGTGGCAGGCTGGTCCCGCTGGCTCGAACTCCGTCTCCCTACAGACGACAAAGTGCGTGACAGAATGGCCTGGCTCTGGCCCACGTGCCTCGTTCTTATCGGTCTTCTTCTTCTGAACTACCGCGAAATGTAGCCTACGGCCGCTTCTCGTATCGAAGTCGCGTCGCCGTCCCGCTCTTCAATGTGCCTCTTCAGTTTGCAATTCGCCTTCCCATCGCGCGATCACTGCGCAAGCGACACAATTCCCCAGCACCGTAACGACGGTCCGTCCCATATCCATCAGCTGATCAATGGCAAACAGCAAAAACAGCGGCTCCATCGGCAAATGAAACGAAGTAGCCGCTGCGAAGACGATCAGCAGAGAACCCCTCGCCACACCCGCCGTCCCTTTGCTGCTGATCATCAGCGTGAGCATCATCATCACTTGCTGCCCAACCGAAAGGTGCATTCCCGCTGCCTGCGCCACAAAAATCAGCGCCAGTGACTGATAAATGGCGGCGCCATCCATATTGAAGCTATAGCCCGTGGGCAAAACAAAGGCCACCGTTTCCCGCGGTACGCCGAACAATTCCATTTCCTCGAGGGCCCTCGGCAGAGTCGCCTCCGAACTGGCGGTAGCGAACGCAATCGTCAGCGGCTCGGTAACAGCATGAAGAAATCTTCTAATAGGTATGCGCGCCAGCAGCGCAATCGGAAACAGCACGCACACCACAAACAACAGCAGCGCCGCATACATGGTCCCCAACAGCTTGAGCAGTGGCAGCATCACTCCCAGCCCGAGGTGCCCGATCGTGTAAGCCACCGACCCAAACACGCCAATCGGCGCCGCGTACATCACCAGGTTCGTGAACTTGAACATCGTCTCCGAAAGGCTTCCTGCAAACTCAAGCATCGGCCTCCGCTTCGCCTCCGGCACCAGGATCAGCGCCATGGCGAAAATCACGCTGAACACCACCACCTGCAGTATCTGGCCTTCCGCCACGGACTTCGCGATGCTCTCGGGGAAAATGTCAGTGATGATTTGCGTAGCTGTGCGTGGCACGACGCTGACCGTTTCCGCAGCCGCAGCAGGCGGCAAGCTCACGCCATAGCCCGCGCGGCTCAGGTTGATGGCCGCCAACCCGATGAGCATCGCAATCGTCGAAACCACTTCAAAGTAAACCAGCGACTTGACCGCCAGCCGCCCCACTTTCTTCAAATCCGCATGCCCCGCAATGCCCACCACCAAAGTCCCAAAAAGCAGCGGCGCAATAATCACCTTGATCAACCGCAGAAAAATCGTGCCCAGCAGTTGCAATTTGACCGCCACGCCCGGCCAGTCATGCCCCAGTTCCGCGCCCGCCAATAATCCAACAAAGATCCATCCCGTCAACGACCGCCGCGACGTGGCATACGCGGCGATCGACGCAATCGCCACCCAGCGAAGAATCAAGGGCGCCAGCGCAGGCATCGACACCACATCCCAGCTCTGCAGTAGCGAAGCGCCAATCGCCACCGTCGCCGCAACCAGCAGCGCCCCCAAAAGTTTGCTCTTCATTTGTTTTTCATCGTGCCCAAATCCCGTTTCTCATTGGCCGCGAACGGTATGCTGGATGCGCCTGCCTGTCAATGCCCATCCCCGCCGTATGCCCATCCCCGCGGTAAATGGCCACTTGTCGATTCCTGTATACTACCCAAGCCTCAGGAGGGCCGTTTATGTTGCGCATTAACGACGAAGCTCCCAATTTCACCGCGGAAACTTCGCAAGGAACAATCAACTTTCATGAATGGATCGGCAACGGCTGGGCCGTTTTGTTCTCGCATCCCAAGGACTTCACCCCCGTGTGCACCACGGAACTGGGTTATATGGCCGGACTCCAGCCGGATTTCGAGAAGCGCAATTGCAAGATCATCGGGCTGAGCGTGGACCCCGTCAGCAGTCACAGCAAGTGGCTCGTAGACATCGAAGAGACGCAAGGCCACAAAGTGAAATATCCCATGATTGGCGATCCCGAACTCAAGGTGGCCAAGATGTATGACATGCTGCCCGCAGACTCCGGTAATACTTCCGAAGGCCGCACCGCGGCCACGAACGCTACCGTGCGCACCGTATTCGTGATCGGCCCGGACAAGAAGATCAAGTTGATGCTCAGCTACCCGATGAGCACCGGCCGCAACTTCGACGAAGTCCTCCGCGTCCTCGATTCCATCCAACTCACGGCCAAGCATAAAGTGGCCACGCCTGTGAACTGGAAGCAGGGCGAAGATGTGATCATCCTCCCGTCGGTGCCCGAGGAAGAAGCCAAACAAAAGTATCCTGGCGGCTGGAAGGCCCCCCGCCCATACCTGCGAATCGTTCCTCAGCCGAAGTAGAAGTAGCAGTCTGCAAGCGAGGGTGCTGCTCACTGATCCTCAAGCAGTTTTATCGGCCGTGTCGCCAAATCGTGCCCAGCCTCCTCCGCTGAATTCCGCGCACTCACCTCTAATAGCCACAGACTCAGGCAACCCGCCCAAGCTTCTGCGATTCTGACTCCCATAACGGCTGTCCCTTAAGGATTTGTATCAAGGATTTGTCACATGGTGAATTCGGGCCAAGGGAACTGCGCGATCGGTGCGTCGCCACCCTTAGAACGCTTTGCGAGCGAGGTGTCCTTATGCGGTGCATGCGCTGGATACGCTGGACGATTCTTGCCATTCTTCTCTGCCTCGGACTTCTTTCCACAAACTCTGCCTTCGCTCAGGATCAACAGCCAGCTCAAAACGCGAGCGCCACAGCCAAGCCACAGAATTCGAAAGACCGCAAACAGCAAGCCCGCAAGCTAGCCAAAGAAAGCGCCCCCTACAACACCTGGCTCACCGAGGAAGCCATCTACATAATCACCAAGGAAGAACGCGAAGCCTTCCTGCGTCTCACCACCAACGAAGAGCGCGAACAATTCATCGAAATATTCTGGCACAACCGCAATCCCGATCCCGATTCTCCCGAGAACGCCTATCGCGAAGAACACTATCGCCGCATCGCCTACGCCAACGAACGCTTCTCCTCCGGCGTTCCCGGCTGGAAAACCGACCGCGGCCGCATCTACATCCTCTGGGGCCCGCCCGATGAAATCGATTCCCATCCATCAGGCGGCGCCTACGTTCGCCCTCCCGAACAGGGCGGCGGATCGACCACCACCTATCCTTGGGAACTCTGGCGCTACCGCCACCTCGAAGACATCGGCGACAACATCGAGATCGAATTCGTCGACCCCAGCGGCTCCGGCGAATATCACCAAACGATGGACCCCGGTGAAAAAGACGCTCTAGCGAAAGTCCCAGGCGCTGGCCTCAGCACCTGCGAACAACTCGGCCTTTGCTCCAAAGCGCAACGCTTCACCAATACCAAGGGCACCACTCTCCCCACTCCCATCGGCGGACTCTCCGCCGGCTTGGATGAGTTCGACAACCTCGAGCGCTACTTCAAAGTCCAGCGTCCACCCGAACATTTCAAAGACCTCGCCGAAATGGTCAGCGTGCGCATCCTCCGCAACCAAATTCACATGGACTATCGCGTTGATTTTCTCCGCGTTACCCGCGACTCGGTTCTCGTCCCCATCACCCTGCAAGTCGCCAATCGCGACCTCAGCTTCAAGGGCAAAGATGGCGTGCAATCCGCCGTCCTCGATCTCTACGGCCGCATCACTACGCTCAGCGGCCGCGTCGTCCAAACTTTCGAAAATATCGTCACCTGCGATTTTCCCGACTCTCTCTTCCAGTCCTCCGTCAACCTCTCCTCCATCTACCAAAAGTCCGTCCCCCTGCGTTCCGGCCTGTATCGCCTCGACGTCGTCCTCAAAGACGCACAAAGCGGCAACGTCGGCGTAATCGACGCCGCCCTCCGCGTCCCGCTTTACGACGAAGAATCCCTCGTCGCCAGCTCCCTAATCCTCGCCGACCAAATCCGCCCCGTCCCCACGAGCCAAATCGGCCAGGGCTCCTTCGTCCTGGACTCCTACAAAGTCCGCCCCCGCATCAACCCCGAATTCTCCCCCGCCGACAAAATGGGCATCTTCCTCCAGCTCTATAACCTCAAGCTCGACGACCAATCCCACAAAACAAACGTCTCCGTCGCCTATCGCATCCTAAAAGACCGCCAGCAAGTCTGGAAACAAGACGAATCCTCCGAACAACTCCAGCAATCCCGCGAACAAATCACCATCGAGCGCAACCTCCCCCTGTCTTCCCTCGCCCCCGGCCACTACTCCCTCGAGGTCTACGTCATCGACCTCCTCACCAATCAGACCGTCACCCGCACCGCCGACTTCACGGTTATACCCCTGCCCACCGCCAAGACGATCACGTGACCTGGGCTCGATGCCTTCGATTTTCTCAGTGGCGTTCATGCCCGACGGAAGCTCAGCTCCTTCGGGCCGGGTGCCGCGCGCCGGTTTTGCGCCTGCGGGTTTAGAGTTCACTGCAATCACGGTGAGAATTGGTTTGTTTGGTAAACACCAGGGAGTAGAATAAGCGCGCCGCTTGCGAAGGAGGCTTACGACATGCCCTCGAAAATGAGCCTTGCCGTAGTTACTGCCGCCATCTTCGTCGTCGGTGCCGCCATGGCGCCATCGGCGAACGCAGCGTCGCCCGACGATGCCTGTTCACTTCTCACTCCTGCCCAGGTAAGCGCCGCCCTGAGCGTCTCGGTGAGTGCTGGAGTGTACCAGGGCACATACAAGGAAACGTGCACCTGGAATGCGACCAGTGCTGCCCCGAAGAGCGCCAAATACACAACGCTTGTACTCGAGGGGCTCGATGCGTTCCAGGCGGGCAAACAGGCCCCCGTGAAGACAATCGTCGTCACGACGGTCACCGGCCTCGGAGATGATGCCTATTACTTAGCGGTGGGCCCCAATGTTGGCCTAATCGTCAAGAAGGGCAATGTCGCGTTCAAAGTCGCCGTGTACGGCGACATACCCCTTGAAGAAAAGCACGCTATGGAGAAAACTCTAGCCCAGCAAGTCGTTTCCAAGCTCTGAGGTGGCAAGTGGCAGTGCTTGGGTTTGAGATTGCAGGCCCTCGCCTCAGCACCGCGGGCACTAAATCCAAGGAACCTACGCGCCGGCCGAAGATACCTGTTCGACGGATTGCTTCACCGGAGCCAGCGCGAGCAGCGCTGCACCAATAACAACGAGTACCCCCGAGCCGATCAAGAACCCTACCCGTTCACTCGGTATATGCAATCCCAGGAGCGACATCACAACGGCGTGAGCGAAACTCGACCACGCCGTAAACGCGATTGGGCTACGATGCGCCGACGGCTGACGCGCGGCCACCAGCAAGAAAACCCCCAGCGTGAAATAGAGGCTCATCATCATCGTGTCGCCCGTATCATCCGACGGACTTGTATGCCATAAAGCCATCGCCACCGGATAAATCGCCGCCACAAAAAGCAAGCCCACGAGCACCATCACAACCTTCAGCGCCCGCTCTCGATTCATGGTGCCCTCCCGCTAAATCACGTACAGTGAAAATAGACGCGCAAGGTCGCTCCCCGATTCACGCAACCAATCAGGAATTATCAAGATCGAGTCGGCGGATAATCTGATTGCAGCGATATCTGAGTTGCGGAGGCGATGGAAGGAGAGGAAGGCATGAAGACGCTGATGGCGCTTGCAGTGGCTGTTCTTGTTTTGTTCCCGGCTTGCGTGCGGGCTGTTCCTGCAAAGCCAGCGTTGCAAGTCGTCGTGCTTGGTTCTGGCGGACCACGGGCTTTCGGCAGGGCCGGGTCAAGTTACATCGTGCTGGTCGCAGGAACTCCGCGGATTTTGGTGGATGCCGGACCGGGTGCGTTCTTGCGCATCGGAGAACTGGAACTGGACCTCGAAAAAGTAGATACGGTTTTGCTGACCCATCTGCATATCGATCACAGCGGAGACCTGGCCGCTTTCTTCAACGCGCGAGCGCTTACCAGTGACGAACCAATCGCCTACCGTGTGTTTGGCCCGGACGGCGCAGGACTCTTCCCCAGGACCTCGCGATTTGTAAATTTGCTGGTGGGAGAGGACGGCGCCTTTGCGTATCAGAAGACATTTGGCGCGCGCGAATCGTTTGCGGTTCGCGATCTGGCCATCACCCTGGATTCCGCGCGCACGAAGATTCTGGATGAGGATGGTTTGGTCGTGGAGGAAATTGCGACGCATCACGGCGACTGTCCGTCGGTGGCTTACCGAATCTCTTATAAGGGAGTGGCCTTGGTTTTCTCCGGCGACATGGATGCGTTAGCGCTACCGAATCTGTTGCAATTGGCGAAGAATGCGGATTTGCTGATCTTTAATTGTGCCGTACTTGACCCGCCGGATTCGCCACCGCAGTTGTACGAGCTGCACACGCCGCCCAGGAAAATTGGCGAAGTCGCGCGCGACAGTGGAGTAAAAAGTCTGCTGCTGAGCCATCTTGCTCCAGACGTGGAAGGCCAGGAGGCCGCGGTCCGAAAATCGATTCGTGCGTCCTATGCAGGGCCGGTTGCGTTCGCGAGCGATAAGCTGCGCGTCCCCGTCGCCAAGTGAACGAGAAATTCGAGCGGACGTGGCTTGCGGACTAGAGTTTTATGACTGCATGCCAGGTAAAAGTGCTCATCGGAAGGTGACCCACTCTCCGGTAGTGGATCAGTTTCCGGTAACCCAACTGATCACTAAAATCCGTCGGTCGGCCTCTGCTCCGTGGCATACTGTGCCCATCGGGAGTCTCCGCCTAGTGAACAATGGAACCAGATAAAGCAGCGCCCAAAACCGGGAGAGCAATAGTCAAGGTCGTTTTCAATTTGCCTAAGAACGGTGGCCAGTTGCCACGGAGAGCCTCTGCGCTGAGCTGCTTGGTGCCGACGTCTATCGATTGCGGAACGTCCCATTTTATTCATACGGATTCAGTGAACAAGACGTTGTTCGGGCAGAAGAAAGTGACGGTCGGCTTGTGGTGACAGGCATCGTTGACCGTGGCGGACACTCGACGTATCGCATCTTCTTACCTGAAAAGACTTCGGAACAACAGTTCTCGAAGGATTAGCTTCGTCTTGCGGAGCTTCGTCGCACTTACGAGCGTGCTACTCGACGGTTGGTTGCAATTGACGTACCTCCACATGCCGATGTGTATGCTGTTTACGAGGCACTAGACTAGAGAATGGCGAAAGTGACCAGCCTTGGGAATTTGAGGAGGGTCGTTGCGGGCACCCTTTACGTAATGCGCCAGCAAACAAGCCTAATGCATGGTTAACGTCGTAATCGGAAACTAACACATTACCCAGTCCTCTAACAACTCGCCTATTCCACTGCAAATCGTCTAAAGTGTTCCTGAAATTCAATGGCCACGGAAACCACATGACTCGCACTCGCGCATTCCTCTTCGTTCTCTGTTTTTCTTGCTCAGCGATATTTCTCTCGACGGTACAAGCGGGCGCACGCAAGACCATCATCTACAAAGTCGGCGTGGTCAACCGCCGGTTCACTCCACCCGAACCCTACGACTGGCGCGACGCGAAAACGCACGCCCTCATCACCGACATCTGGTATCCCGCCGAATCCGCCTCCGTCGAGCAACCTCAATGGATTGGCTCCTCCGACGCTCCCTTCGGCAGCGCAGGCAAAGCCGCGCGTGACGCCAAGCCCATCGCAACGCCTGAGAAATCCCCGCTGATTCTCCTCTCTCACGGCATCGGCGGCTCTTCTTACATGATGGCGTGGCTCGGTTCTTCGTTAGCCTCGCACGGGTTCATCGCCGCTGCCGTAAATCATCCCGGCAACAACGCCCTCGAGGACTACACCATCCCCGGAGCAATTCTCTGGGGCCAACGCGCCCACGACCTGAGCGCTCTTCTCGATCAACTGCTCGCCGACCCGACCTTTGGTCCCCGCATCGACCCCAAGCGCGTCGGCGCAGCCGGTTTTTCTCTTGGCGGTCTCGTCGTAATCGAGCTCGCCGGCGGCATCGCGGAGCTTTCTCGCTACCAGGACTTTTGCAAATCACCCAAAGCCGACGGTATGTGCAACGACACGCTCGAGTACCCTGGCCTTCTCGCCAAAGCCACTGCTCTCGCCAAAACCGATCCTGCTATGCAAACCGCTCTCAACGAAGGCTCCAAGTCTCATCGCGATCCGCGCATCCGCGCCATCTTTGCCATGGCGCCTGCCATCGGTCCAGCCTTCGATCCGGACTCTCTCGCCAAAATCTCCATTCCCACGCAAATCGTCGCCGGCGCAGTTGACAATGTTGTCCCCGTCGACTCCAGCGCCAAGTTTTTCGCCGCCCACATTCCCGGCGCGCAACTCACCATCTTGCAAGCCGTCGGCCACTACACTTTTCTCGCCACCTGTGCCGAGCTCGGAGACCGCACCCAGCCCAAACTCTGCATCGACCAGGCCGGCATCCTCCGCGACGAAATTCACGCGCAAACAGCCACCATGGCCTACCATTTTTTCGACGTTAATCTGAAATGAAAATAATTTGAAGTGAATCGAATTTGAAGCGAACTTGAAGCTATCTTGAATTGCACTCCGAGGCGGGCGCCTTCAGAGTGGCAAGACTCGGTCAGCTAGGCAGCAAAAATCTTTTCTTTGGAACACCTTTTTCGCGATACAGGTCGCGGTCCGCCGCGCCCAAAATCTCGTTCACCGTTTCTCCGTCGTCCGGATAGATCGCCGTCCCGATGCTCACAGAAATTTTCGGCTCCTCACCATCTTCGGCCAGCCGCTTGGAAATTCTCTGCGCCACCAGCCGCGCCGCTTCCGCATCCGTCTCCGGCAGAATCAGCACAAACTCGTCCCCGCCATACCGCCCCGCCGTATCCATCTCCCGCGAATACAGCCGAAGCATATCGGCCAAACGGCAAAGTGCCCGGCTTCCCGCAAGATGTCCATGCGCATCATTAATTTTCTTAAGCCCATCCAGATCCAGCAGCAAAACCACAAACGGCCGCTCGTTTCTCCCAAACCTCTTGATCTCCGTCTCCAGTGCCTCGACCAGTTGCCGGTAGTTGGCAAGCCCCGTCAAGGGATCGCTCACCGCCAGATTCCGCACGCGTTCCTCGGCACGCCGGTGTTCCGAGACTTCCGCAGCCAGCGTCAGCGCCGTGACGGCCATGATCCCCATGAACGCTTGCAACAACAACAGCGAGGTGTTCCGCGACTCTCTCGCAAATGGTCCAAATCCGTGCAGCGTTCCCCAGGTCGCCATCCCCGCCAACGCACACAGCGCGGTTGCCGCCTCGCGCCGTCCAAATCGGTACGCCGCCCAGACTAGAAATGGAACGCAGAGATACTCAAGGGGATAGTTCTTAAGCTCGGAATGGAAAGGCTCGCCAAACACACTCCAGGCCGTTGCGAAAAGTCCTATAAACAGGAAAGCCAATTCCGTGATCTGCTCGCGAGTCCATTGGGGGCGGGGACTCTCCCACCACAGGAGCAAGAGCGGAGTCACCAACACGGCGCCGACGGCGTCGCCCAGCCACCAGGTACACCAGATCGAACCAAACGCCGCCCAACCCGCAAGCCCGCTCACAGCAAGCGTTGCCACTCCAATTGTCGCGCTTACGACGGTCGCAATCATTCCCGCCAGCAGCGCAAACTTGAAAATGTCATGCGCCCGCTGAAACGCTTCTTTGCCGTGCGCGAAACGGTTGACCAGATAGCACCCCGCCAACGCCTCGAGTGTGTTTCCACCCGCGATCGCGATCGACGTAGCCACGGTTCCAGCCGTCGTCAAATTAACCAGGAATGCGCCGATCAAAATCCCCGGCCAAACCCTGTAGCCATAGACCAACAATGCGGCAACCGCAATTCCCGTACACGGCCATACGGCTGTCGCGCTAGCATGCACATACGCCAGCTGCAATCCCAGCCTACCGGCGACGAAATACACCACGGCCAGCCCCGCTGCCGTCGCCACATTTTTGATCGCATCCGACTGCGTCATCCCGCGTTCTCCGCCTCGCCCCACATCCGCCCGGGCGAGGTAACTAAGCACCGCACAGATACACTTCGAGCATTCTATTTTGGCTCAAGCCTTCGGCCAAAATCAGCCAAAACCGCAACCCTCTTCCGAAGTATATCTCTATATTACTAAAGGTTTTAGATTAACGCGAACCCCACAAACCCAGCTTTTCGACCTAAGCAATCCCTCAAGTCCGCCGTTCTCTCCTTTGCCGCTCTCTCCGTTCTTGGCGCTCCTACTGCGTGCGCCGCAACTCTCATTCCATTATCCTACGGCGAATTCTCATTCTCTTCTGCCTTGCGCAACAGCCCTTCTCGCCCCGCCAGCCAGGCTCCCAGATACCCGCGTCCCATCCCGTGCAGAGTCTGAAACAGTATCCCGGCCATCCCCGCCGAATTAGTCCAGGCCACCTGCCCCTTCCCGCTAGTCTCCACCCCCAACGAAAGTTCCAGCGCAAATTCAATCACTGTCCATTGCTTCAGACCTCGCGCAGCGCGCACCGCCATCCCTCCTTCGCTAAGGTTGATGATTCGCCCGCGTTGTTCCCCTTCTCCATCCTTCAGCGTCACGGCCAGGTTCACAGCGTGGCGAAAAAACCTTCGCCTCTCCTTCAACATGATCTCTTTCGCGATGGTAATGTGCAGGGCCACGCCATCCACACTCAAAGGCGTGCGTAGCACAAAGTTAGCTCCAGCATTCAGCGTCGCCGTAGTCTCGCTCGCGTTCTGCACGCAAGCGAAAATCGCTGCCTTTCCATTCGATGGCCCTTTTCGTACGGCCTCGATTAATTCCAGCGCTCCCGAAACCTGCATATCCACAAACAGGCCGTCTATTCGCTTCCGTTCAAGGAACTCACGCGCCGCCTCCGCCGTAGGCACCAACCCGAACTTGGCTCCATATTTTTTCATACCGCCGGAAACTGCGGTCAAAGTCGCATAGTCGTTGGACACCAACAAGAATTCGAGCTCGGCCAGCGTGGACATAGTGTTAGTAATTTCCCGTCCGCGTGCGAAGGGCTTCTGAATTGGTCGTGATAAATGCTGCCCCTATCTTTATCTTCGAGTCCTATCTGCTGTCGAGCATTTCCCGCGACCCTGCACTTCAATCGAACAATCGTTACACCGTCAATCGTGCAGCCAGTCAACAGTCCGCTGGCCGGTTCGTTGAGCATGGCCACACTTTGAGCAGTGTCGGTATGGAAGGCGGACCGCCGGGAGAGCTCCCAATGAATATCCAGTCGAAATGTCGCGAGAAATTCGGTTATTTTGTCGGTGGTGTTATTTTCAGAACTAGAAAAAGGAATCCCGGCTTAGACTGAACTGCGGAGCAACGTGAACCCATGCACCCTCGACCACTCTTGCACATCGAAGGCGCCGCCGTGTTTATCGTCAGCCTTTACGCCTACCATTGCAGCCACGGCAGTTGGCTTTATTTCGCCTTGTTTTTTCTCGTGCCGGATCTCTCGATGCTCGGCTACATCGCCGGTGTTCGTGTCGGAGCGATTGCGTACAATGCTGTCCACACGTATTTAGGGCCCTTAGCGTTTGCTGTTTTCGCCGCCGCCTCGAATCGCCTGGCGATTTTTTCTCTCGCCCTCATCTGGATCGCTCACATTGGTCTCGACCGGATGCTGGGATTCGGCTTGAAATATCCGACTCGTTTCAAGGACACTCACCTGAACCCAGATCGTCACACTTCGTGAATTGGGACTGAAACTTCTCGGTATAGAGAGCCGAGCGGCCCAAAATTGGATGTACTCGCTGCACGCATTTCCGCCGGCGACGGAGAATCTACTGAGAAAGGAGACTGCAAATGGAGAGTAGAAGGCACGCCGCGCTGGGATTTGTCTTCGTAACGGTTCTGCTGGACATGCTGGCATTCGGAATCATAGTGCCGATCTTGCCGAAGCTGATCTCCGAATTTTTGAACGGCAACATGGCGCGAAGTTCGGAATACCTGGGGCTGTTCGTGACGACGTGGGCGCTGATGCAGTTTTTCTTTTCGCCGATTCTGGGAATGTTGTCCGACCGTTACGGACGGCGGCCGGTGATTTTGCTCTCGAATTTCGGGCTGGGGCTGGATTACGTGGTGATGGCGCTGGCGCCAACGATCGGCTGGCTGTTTCTAGGACGAATACTTTCGGGGATTTGTTCGTCGAGCATGCCGACGGCAACGGCGTACATCAGCGACGTAACACCGCCCGAGAAACGTGCGAAGGCTTTTGGGATTTTTGGAGCCGCGTTTGGAATCGGGTTCGTGCTCGGGCCGGCGATTGGGGGGTGGCTCGGGGCGATGAACGCGCGGGTGCCATTTTGGGTGGCCGCCGCACTGAGCTTGTTGAACGCGATGTACGGATTGTTCGTTCTGCCGGAATCGCTGGCGCCGGAGAAGCGACAGACAAAATTGCTATGGATAAAAGCGAACCCGGTCGGCGCGTTGAAACTTCTGCGCTCGCATCACGAGCTATTTGGTTTGGCGGTGGTGAATTTTCTCGCTTATCTGGCGCACGAAATCTACGCGACGGTGTGGGTGCTGTACGCGATGTACCGCTACAACTGGAATGAAAAAGCCATCGGTATTTCGTTGGCGGTAGTCGGGATCGCCTCCATCATCACGATGGCGGGCCTGGTGGGCCCTGCCGTGAAACGGTTTGACGAGCGGCGAGCACTGTTTGCCGGGCTATTTTTTGGCGCACTCGGATTCGCGCTCTTCGGATGGGCGCCTGCCGGATGGATTTTTCTCGCCGCGATTCCTGTGAACGCATTGTGGGGTCTGGCCGGGCCACCGTCACAGTCCATGATGACGCAGCGAGTCTCGGCGTCCGAGCAAGGAGAGCTGCAAGGCGCGATGAGCTCGCTGCGCGGGCTGGCGATGATTTTTGGGCCTGGAATTTTTTCGACGACGTTTGCGGCGTGCATTGCGCAGGGACGATCGTTTCCAGCAGGGCCATGGTATCTTGCCGCGTTTATTTTGCTCGTGGCGCTAGCCATCGCGCTGAAGGTGACAGGCGGCGCAGCCATCACGGGAAACAAGCAGCTGGCGCAAGAGAGCGCGGCCAGCTAGGCGCCGAGAATTCCATAGTAGGGGCTGGGATGCGATGCGCGGGGCGCAGGATACAGGTGCTAAGCGCTCCAAATTAGGACTAGCACAGCATTGGGGGGGCTGTGGAGGGAGATGCTCGGATCCCGGAGTCGGGCGGGTGAACGAGGTTCGTTCAAGTCGCTGCGGAATTAGAAGTTGAGACAGGTTCTTGCGTTGCAGGAAGCTTCGGAGTGCGAGAGTGGAACCAGAGGTAGAGGACGGCGAAGGCGAAGAAAGCGCCTATGGAGTCGAGAAGGGAATCGTAGGGCGAGGCGGTGCGACTGGCGATGAAAGCTTGATGGATCTCGTCCATGATGGAATAGCCCGCGGCGACGGAGAGAGCGGAGATTCCCCAGGTCCACCGCCAGCCTTTGCGATCACCGCGTACGCCGCGATAGATAAACAGGCAAAAAACAAAATATTCCGTGAAGTGCGCGGTTTTGCGGATGATGTGGTGAATGAAATTGTACTGATCTTCTCTGAGATGAGGAAAGAGCCAGCGCACGACGGGTAAGAGAAACCACGCGGTGTGGTCGGAAGAGAAGGAGTCAGTCGAGAGAGTGAAAATGACGCAGGCCCAGGCCATGGCAGGCCACCATGCGCGAATCCAGGCGGGGATGAGAAGCTTGTGCAGACGTGCCTGCATCTCCGGCCGTTGTGGGGCGGGGCGGGGGTTTCGCCAAGGTTGAAGATCAGACACGAACTAAGGCTCCTCTAAACTGCGCTAATACAAGAGTAACGCGCGATGCCTTGTTGCCGCGGCACATTTCCTGCGGGTTATTCCACCTGCCTTATTCCATACGATAGTTCGGGGCTTCGCGAGTGATGATGACGTCGTGGACGTGGCTTTCGCGGAGGCCGGCGGCGGTGATGCGCACGAAGCGGGCTTTCTCGGCGAGCTCACGCAGCGTGGGAGCGCCGACGTAGCCCATACCGCTTTTGAGGCCGCCAACGAGCTGGTCGGTGAGCGCACCTAGCGAACCTTTGTAGGGCACGCGGCCTTCGACGCCTTCGGGGACGGATTTGCCGCGTTCGTCGGTGTCCTGCACGGTGGCATAACGGTCGGAGCCGGCATCCATGGCGCCCATCGAACCCATGCCGCGGTAAGACTTGAAGGTGCGGCCCTGATAGAGAATCGTTTCGCCGGGAGATTCTCCTGTGCCGGCGAAGAGGCTGCCGATCATCACGCAGGAAGCGCCCGCAGCGATAGCTTTGGTGATGTCGCCGGAATACTTGATGCCA
>Ga0137360_10000458_pt1 | contig 23515 bp, 19 predicted proteins | sample Mad1_60_16metaG_FD_104924 | JGI IMG/M metagenome (GOLD analysis project Ga0137360, IMG submission 104924) | Vadose zone soil microbial communities from Angelo Coast Range Reserve, California, USA - Mad1_60_16 metaG | ecosystem: Environmental > Terrestrial > Soil > Vadose zone | place: USA... | reverse complement strand
TGCATGTGCATGAACGATTTCCTCCGGTCAGCAATGAGGGAGACAGTGGGCGCCATCCTATGACGCGCCTGGCCTGGGTGCAAAGCAAATTAGGCGCAAGCCGCCGGTCAGGATTGAACGTCGTTTGTGGTTTCGCCTTGCCTAAGTCCTCGCGTTCCCTAGTGGGTCCTGCGGAACTCCACGTAGTCGCGCCCGGCATACAGCCGGTAAGTTGCCGCGGTAGAGGAGGGAACCACTTGCAGCGGCACGGGGTGCTTCATTTCCGTGTCTTTCTGAGAAGAGGCTTGCAAAACGTCATTGGCGCCGAGGTCCATCACCACAAACTTTCCGCCGTTGATGAAACCGATGCCGTAGGCGCCAGGCTTCAACGTTTGCCCGCCAATTTCAAGGGTAACTTCGTTGAGCACATAAGCCTGGTATTTCTCCTTGATGGCCGTGGAATAGCCGGAGCTGTCAACCATTCCCGCGAGAACGTAGAGATCGTCAGCAAAGTGCACCCCACCGCTGTTGCGGAACTGCACCGGAGCACTCTGTCCGCGGAAGAAAACACGTTCGGGGAAAATTCTTGGAGTGATGTCCGTTGCCTTGAGGACAACCTCCTTCCCTTCGGCGCGAGGACTGCCGGCCATCGCTGTTTGCAGATGCCGGACGGAGAACGTCAGAAGCAACACAGACAGGAGAACAAAGTATTTTCCGAAGCGCGCCATGGAGGCTCCTTTCAGGGTGCGTGCATCGTATAACACTTGGTTTCGTCCGGAAAAGAGAAACGAGAGCCATCCGCGCCGCCATGGCTCCTCGCCATTTTGGGAACGCGAAAAAGCCGCGACTGGGTATAAGGGTGCTGTGATATCTTACGCGCGCGCCTGCGGGACTTGCCCCATCGGGAGGATAAAAATGCTGGATCGGCGAAATTTCATGAAGACCTGTTCGGGAATGGGCCTGGCCGGAACACTTTTTCCGGGAGCGTTATGGGCGCAAGCGCAGGCGCAGGCTGCGAAAAAGATCACCAAGGAAATGATTGAAAATGCCGCCGCCATCGCGGACGTTCCGATTTCGGAAGAATACAAGGAGATGATGCTTGAAAACCTGAACGACCATGCCAACGGCTACGAAGAGATCTACAAGTTGCACATTCCCAATTCTGTTGATCCGGCGCTGATTTTTGATCCCGTGCTTCCGGGGATCAAGTACGAGACCGAACGGAAGCCGATGAGGATTTCCGCCGTAAGTTCCGCCACCGCGGGTGCGCCGAAGAATCTTGATGATTTGGCATTCGCGGGCGCACGCGAATTAGGAGAGCTGATTCGGACGAAAAAAATCTCCTCTCTCGCGCTGACCGAGATGTATCTGGGACGGTTGAAAAAGTATGACCCCACTCTGAAGCTCGTCGTGACACTGACGGAAGAACGCGCGCTCGCGCAGGCCAAGAAGGCAGACGCGGAAATTGCTGCCGGAAAATACCGCGGGCCGCTGCACGGTTTGCCTTGGGGCGCCAAGGATTTACTGGCGGTGAAGGGCTATCGGACCACGTGGGGCGCCGGCGGATTCGAAGGCCAGATGATCGATGAAGACGCAACGGTCGTAAAACGTCTAGACGAAGCGGGTGCGGTACTCGTCGCAAAATTGACACTCGGAGCGCTGGCGCAGGGCGATGTATGGTTCGGCGGCGTGACGCGGAACCCCTGGAACACGAATCAGGGATCGAGTGGCTCTTCCGCGGGTCCCGCCTCGGCGACTGCGGCGGGATGCGTGGCGTTCAGCATCGGTTCAGAGACACTTGGCTCGATTTCTTCACCATCGACGCGTTGTGGATGCACGGGACTCCGGCCTTCATTCGGTCTCGTGCCAAGGACGGGAGCCATGGCGCTGTCCTGGAGCATGGACAAGCTGGGGCCTATCTGCCGGACCGTGGAAGACTGCGCGCTGGTTCTGGACACGATTTACGGGCCCGACGGCAAGGACCGGACGGTACAGCCCGCGGCATTCAATTGGGACGCGAATCTGGATTGGCGAAAGCTGCGCGTCGGTTATCTAAAAACGGCATTCGAACGCAAACCGGTCGAGCAACAACAAACGGCGAAGGAAAAGCCGCCCGCAACTCCCGAAGAACAGAAGAAGCGCGAAGAGCAGAAAAAGCGGCGAGAGGCGGCGCGCGTGCGGGCCGAATACGACAGAAAGTACAACGACGCAGCCCTGACGAAACTGCGAGAAATGGGCGTGAATCTTGTGCCTGCTGAGATGCCCAAATTACCCTACGATGCCATGAGGACGATGCTCACCGCGGAATCGGCGGCGGCTTTCGATGAACTAACGCGCACGGGGAAAGATAAATTACTGACGTCACAGAAAGACTATGACTGGCCCAATACGTTTCGAACAGCGCGCTTTATCCCTGCCGTGGAGTACATCCAGGCAGCGCGAGCGCGCAGGATGGCGATGGATGCCGTGGCAAAAGTGTTCGACGATTTCGATGTAATCGTGGCCCCGACAAGCGGCGAACAACTCGTGATTACAAATCTGACGGGGCATCCCGCCGTGATTTTGCCGAACGGGTCGCGCGATAGCGACGCCCCGAAGCCGCCAACCGACGATCCGAGCGATTTCCGGAACGCTGGCGGCCCCGGAACTCCCACGAGCTTGACGTTTCTCGGAAAACTTTATGGCGAAGCAGAGCTGCTTGCCTTTGCGCGCGCCTATCAAGAAGCAACTGGGTTCCATCAGCTGCATCCGAAGTTGGTGCCGGCGTCGTAGTTGTTTCAAATGGGACGCAGCGGCGCCGGCTACATGCCTTTCTGAATCGGATAGCCCTTGTCGACCCAATCCGTCGCGAAATTTGCGGGAAGAACCAGGACTCGCAATTTCTTAAATCCCATCTTGTCTAGGGCAGTGAAAGCCGGGCGAATGTTGGGACATTTTTCGAACGGACAGCAGCCGCAATAAATCACCAGGTTCGTCGTTCGCGGCAAAGCATCCGCCCACTTTCTTGAATCGGAAAGACCTTGCTCGGTGGAAGTGGAACCCTTGAACGTGGCGCCCGGAATGTGACCACCGGCGAAAAGCGTGCGGAAACCTACATAGATGATAGCCGGAGGCGTTCCGTTCTTATCCCCAAGTTCGCGAGCAAGCTCGGCAGGGTGGACGATTCGCTCGGCGGTCCATGGGTCGGATGAGCGATTTTCGTCTCCTCGGATTCCCGGAACGGAGATGAGGGTCGACAGAACCAGCAAAACGGTAAGAGCTAAAACCAAAGAAATAGTCTGGAAGCGGCTTGTAGCCGTTGCTAAAGACTTCCTCAGAGAGGCATCTCGATTGTTGAACAAGCGGATCTGTGAATCCATGGAAATTGCCGCCTATTTCTTGAGCTCGGCGCGCGTGCGCTGGAGCTTCATGGCTGTGGTGCGAAGAGTTTCGGGAACATTCTTGTTGGAAGTAAGGCGCTTCAGGTCAACGGCATTGAGCATGGGAAGCATGTGCAGGGTGACGTCCAGCGGCGTCTTGGGATTGTTGACGAGGTTGCGGACGACAGTATAGTTCTTGCGGAAAGTGCGGTTGCCGGCTATGAGGCGAAGAATTTCATCTGTCAAGCTGGACATCGCAGCGAAGGCCTCGACTTCTTGATCGGTGAGGCGCGGGGATTGCAGCACGGCCCGCTGAACGACTTTGTTATTGTCGCGTATCAGCGTGCGGCGCGCTTCGGACCCGCCTTTCATGGCGAACTGCACGCGCTGCGCGACGGTCATTTTTGCCAGGCGCTGAATCAACGTCTGACGCCTGGCGGCATCGGATTCAACCGCAGCGGCGGCTTCCGCGAGTGCGGCTTCGTCGATGAGATTGTCAGGACCGTGTAGCTCATGAAGTTGATTTTTTTGATCGATGGTCAGCGAGGAAGAATGCTCAAGTGCGGCGGCCAGCGCAGGAGATTCGCTGATGCGATCGAGTTCTTCCATCAGCGCCTGGATGCCGAGCGCGGAGAGGTGGCGAACGAGGGGAACGAGATGTTCGGCAGAACAGTTCTTGTTTTGCACCATGGCGTCGCAGACGCCCGGCTTGTCGGCAAGATTCCTTGCCGCATAAGAGAAGAGTGCGGGGATAGCGTGCTCTCGTTTCAGTGCTTCGACGAAGGATTCGACGGGTTGCGAGAGAATCGCATCTTGCGCGCGTGTCGCGACCATTTCGTCGACGTCGCCGGCAAGAACCGCAAGAATCTCCGCGCGATCTGCCGGAGCAAGATGCGCGCCGCCCGTGCACACGGCCATCTTTCGCTCGCGAGTGGCCCGGCCGTGGCGCAGATCTTCGAGAACTTCAGGGCTTAGTGCTTCCACTGGATTACGGCCTCAAGTCCTTCTGGCTAAGCACCATTGTACCGGAGGCGCCGGGTGCGCCAAGGGGCGGCATGGCTTTGCCGTTCAATTCCAGCAACACCGCCGAGGAGTCCCCGGCGGTTACCTCGAATTGCTGATTCCCTGAAAAATGGCGGGTCTCGCCGGCAGGCATCTCCGTATCAAGAAGAAGGTTGTGGTCGGCGAGGATGCGGACGCGGGTAGCGGCGGAAGTGGAAACAGAGAGGTCAAGTGGCGCCATGGAGAGGGCCATAGAAGGAGATTGTTCCGCGGGGCCCGGCGAAGTGGAACCGGACTGCGGCTGCGGGGCCAAGGAAACAGCGGCAGATTTTTTTGCGGCCCGATGTGCGGCATAGAGATGCCAAACGTAACGGGCGGTGAAAAAAAGTCCGAGCACCAGAAGAAGCGCGACAAGAACGGCCGCGGCCGGAAGCCACTTTGGCGGCGAAGGAATGCGCTCCTCTGGTTTGGGAGGAGCCGCCGGCGAGTGCTCCGCGCGGGCCGAGTCATACTCGCCGAGGAGCGCTTCTTCATTGAGGCCCAGATAGCGTGCAATGGTGCGCACGAAGCCGTGGCCGAAGACGCCGCCGGGCAGCTTCGCCCAATCTTCATTTTCCAGAGCCTCGACAAAACGAGCACTGATGCGCGTGGCTTTGGTCAGTTCTTCCATGGAAACTTCGCGCAGTTCGCGCTCGCGCTTCAGGCGTTCACCAAAATTTCCCCTAGCCATGAGCCGGAACCTGTCCTTGATGATCCAAGCGCAACCGCAAAGGGTCGATTCATAGCGCGACCTCAAAGCGGTCGATTTCAAGCGCAACCGCAAGGCGGTTGACACGGCGGGCGCTCACGAAAAAAACAACGTGTGATCCCTGAACGGACTATAGGCGGAGGAATCCGGCGGTGTCAAACGGGGAGAAAACCGGAGCACTGAAAAAGATCGAAGAAAATCAAAACTCCAGACCCACGGATCGAGTGGCGACAAGTCAACGAGGGTTTTTGCACACCCGTCCACAGATTTGCACAAGAGTTCCGTGAGAATTCGATTGACGGCGCAAAAGGGAAATATTATTTTGCGTTTCAGATTGAACCGGGAAGCTTAAGAACTTTACGGATCAATTTAGAGGGCGCAGCAAGCCTAACAGCGGTTGCGCCGCGAGATTGAATCGCGAAGCTCGAAGCCTTTGCGGTTTCGTTTGGAGGGCGGGACTAGCCTAACGGCGGTCACGCCAGCTAGGCTGATTTGGGAAGGTTTGAAATTTCTCTTTTCTGTTTAGAGGGCGCAGCAAGCTTAACCGCTGCTGCGTTGCTAGATAGAAGGGGAAGCGTAGGGCCTTTGTGGATCGGTTTAAAGGGCGGGACTAGCCTACGGCGGTCACGCCGCCGGGTGAAATCGAAAAGGTTAGAAACTTTACGGCTCAGTTAGAGGGCGCAACAAGCTTAACAGCGGTTGCGCCCTCGATTTTTTGACCAGGCATTTCCGCGGCAAGCGGAGTCACTTGCAGCAAGAAACTGCCCGTTATTCCCTTCAGTGCCGAGTTTCCATCGCGTTATGTGGAAGTTGACGAACTGCTCCGTCGCTATGGCGTCATAAGCGTGCGTACGTGGAGGACTGCATGGGTATCGAGATTCGAGGGATGGCGCTGTTGCTGCAAGTGTTCGATATGCCCGCGTCCATTGCGTTTTACCGGGATGCGTTGGGGTTCGAAGTGGTGACCACGTCGAAACCCATGGGCGAGCACTTCGATTGGGCATTGCTCAGGCTGAATGACGTGGAGCTAATGCTAAACACGGCATACGAAGAAGACGCGAGGCCGCCAGCTCCGGATCCTGCTCGGATTGCTGCCCACGACGATACGTGTCTCTACTTCGGTTGCCCCGACGTGGATGTGGCGTACGCGTTCCTGCGTGCGCGCGGAGTTGCCGCGAAAGAGCCCAAGGTCGCGCCCTATGGTATGAAGCAGTTGTACATCAGCGATCCCGACGGGTATAGCTTGTGCTTCCAATGGAGGTCCTCGTAGCGACTTCCGGTTTCCCCCCAAGTGGCAAACCTGGAATTCGTTATGTCGGAACCCCTCCGAGGCAGTAAGACCGGCCAGGCGCGTGGATCGTTTCCATGCCGGCTACCAAGTCAGGTCAGGATGGCGAGATAGCCACGCCTGTACCACGAGCAGGTTGCATGGCTTTTTAGGAGGGGCCTATACTGGCTGAGATTCGCAGATGTTCGTGAAAATCGTGCGAATTCGTGTTTCTTGGCCATCGTATGATAGCCGGGAGCCGGCGTAAGCATTGCCAGGCTTTGAATTGACAACGGAGAGGAACGAGCGCGAGTGGAAGATGTGAACCAGTTTCCGGCCGTGGATCGACGCCGCAATCCCGCGGTGCCTTCCGAACAACGGGAAAAGGGAGAAGTCGCGGTCTTCCAGGAACTGGGAAAGGCGCTGACGTCTTCGCTGCAACTGGACCAAGTTCTCCGCACCATCATGGAGAAGATCGATGAATTCCTGCGGCCAGACAATTGGTCGCTGCTGCTGCTGGATGAAGCCAAGCAGGAACTGTACTTTGAGCTGGCGGTGGGGAAAGCTTCGCAAGCGCTGAAGGACGTGCGGATCAAGATGGGACAGGGAATCGCGGGCTGGGTCGCGCAGCACGGCGAGACCGTGGTGGTTCCGGACACGACCAAGGACACGCGCTTTTTTTCTAAGGTGGACGAGAAGACCAAGACCGAGACGCAGTCGATCGTCGCGGTACCGGTGAGATTCCGCGACACCTGCCTGGGCGTCATCGAACTGATCAATTGCATGGGGCCGGAGGGATTCGATCCCCGGGACCTGAAGCTGCTCGAAGCGCTTTCGGACTTCGCAGCGATTGCTCTGGAAAACGCACGGCACGTGAAGAAAATTCACGAGCTGACCATCACCGACGACTGCACTTCGCTTTATAACGCGCGGCACATGGGTTTCATTCTAGAGACAGAGATTTACCGCTCGCAACGCTACAACTATGAATTTTCAATTGTGTTCATCGACCTGGACCATTTCAAGCAGGTGAACGACACGCATGGGCACCTCGTGGGTTCGCGGCTGCTGGCGGAGATTGGAAACGCACTGAAGGAGCATTGCCGGCTGATTGATTTTGCATTCCGTTATGGAGGGGATGAGTTTGTGATTCTGCTGCCGCAGACTTCGAAGGAAAATGCGCTGAACGTGGCGCGGCGCTTGCACAAATTGGTGCGCGAACGCACCTGGTTGCAGCCGGAGGGATTGAACATTAAGCTCACCCCCAGCGTGGGCGTGGCGTCCTATCCTGTGGATTCGCGAACCAAGGAGGGTCTGCTGCACCTGGCCGACGAGGCTATGTACCTGGTGAAAAATACCAAGCGCGACAGCGTCGCGGCGGCGAATATCGGGATCCTGCCGAATGTGGCGACCGCTGAATCCGCGGGATAATTCCCGCCTTCTTCCGAAAGAACACCCATCTTCTATACACTCCTTCGAAATTTTGCTTAACTGAAGATATGAAAAGAAGCGAAGCGGCGAAATATGCGCGCTGGTCGGCGGCGGCGGCATTGCTGCTGGCGAGTCTGACGGTTGGCGTGTATCTCGAACGCAAATGGGTTGCTTATCGAGAGCAGCAAAAGGCGCCGCCCCCGGCTCCGAAGGATGTGACGCGGCTTTCCAGCGGGCTCACGTTTTCCAAGGGAGAAGGAACGCAAAAGATTTTCACGGTGGAGGCGTCGAAGGCCACAGATTTCAGGGATAAGGACGCCAGTTTGCTCCAAGATGTGAAAATCACCATCTTCGGAAACAAAGGAGAACGTCACGACACCATCCATACGCAAAGCTGCCAGTACGAAAAAGCGGGCGGAAACATGGCCTGCAGCGGCGAAGTGCAGATCGACCTGGAGAGCCGCGCGGACGCCGAGCGGGCGGCAAAAAGTCCGGGAATAAAACCAGAACAAAAGGTACACGTGGAGACCCGTGGCGTGGTCTTTAACCGCGCAACTGGGCTGGCACGGACGGATCAGCCGGTGAAGTTTGTCTTTCCGAATGGCACCGGAGAAGCAGTGGGAATCGAGTATCACTCCGAAGAAGGGATAGTGCGGCTGCTAAGAGATGTGCAGCTTTCTTTGAAACCTCCCGAAAATCACAGCGCTGGAAAAAAAACGGCGAATGTGAATACGAAAGAACCGATTCGCGTGACGGGAAAGAGCCTGGATTTTGGACGCGATTCGCGGACGATGCAGTTGGATGGCCCGGTGGAAGCGGAAACTCACGCGGCGCATTTGCGAGCGGGAAAACTGACACTGGTGCTGGACGCGGCGTTTCGCGCCGAGAAACTTGTGGCCGCGCCGGGACCGAATGGCAAAAACCCCCAACTGGAATCCCAGAACGCGGATGGCCCGACAAATCTGACTGCGGAAAATATCACGGCGCAATTTGCCAAAGAAGGGTGGCTGACAAGAATCGAAGGAGTGGGAGATGTGCACGGTTCGCGGCGTACCGGAAAAGAACAGGACGCCTTCCGTGCAGAGCACAGCGTGATGGAGTTGTGGCCTAAGGTCAATCAGCCAAGAGAATTGAACCTGAAAGACAACGTGCAACTGAAAACGCAAGGGGACACGTCCGGCGAAACGAGGATGCTGCAGACCGGCGAATTGCTCGTGGAATTTGCCGATGAGAAAAAGGGCGGGGGCAACAAGCTAAAACGGGCGGAGACCTTGGGCCCGGGGGGCATCGAATGGACGGACGCGGCGCCGCAAAGCGGGACCGCGGGAATTGGCACGAACAACGAGCCTGCGCGGACAAAACTGCAAGCCGATAAACTCGAAATGGAATTCGGCGAGGAAGGCAAGGCGAAACAGTTGGTTGCCACCGGCAACGTCTTAACGGAACGGACCATGAGCGGCAAGCCGACGCAGACGGCGACGGCGCAGAGCGGAACGGCGCAACTGATGGCGAGCGGCGGATGGTCGCAGATGGATCTGCAAGGAAATGTAAGATTGAGGGAAGCTGATAGAAGCGGGCAAGCCGACCACGTGACGTTTGTCCGGGCAACGCAGACGGCTCTGCTGACGGGAAAGGCGCTGGCGCGCGACGCAACCTCGGAGACGCAGGCGCCGCGAATCACTTTTGTGCAAACCAGCGGAGAGGTTCGCGCGGAGGGAGGTGTTCGATCGACGGATTTCTCGACCAAGGGGAGTGGACCGCAACTCGCGGCCGTACCGGCGAACATTTCCGCGGACACCATGCAGGGAAATTCGAAAGCGGGAAGAGCCCTGTACGCTGGACATGCTCGATTTTGGCAGGGCGACTCGGTAATGGAGGCGGATTCGATCGAGCTGCTGCGCGAGGTGCGGGTCATGAATGCCACGGGAAATGTCCGCGCCGTATTCCCGCAAGCCGCGGGGCCATCGTCAGCACAGATTGCGGCCGTACAGGCCGGGCCGAAGAAGGCGAGATTGTGGCATGTGACGGCGGGGACGCTGACGTATCGCGACGCAGATGGCCGCGCGCACCTGGAAAAAAATGTCGTGGCGCAATCGACGGAGCAAAAGATGCATGCCCCAGCAGTGGACTTATATTTTACGAGGGCCGAGAAGCCCAATTCGAACGCCGAGAATGTTCTCGCTTCCCCGAATCCAACGTCTGGAGCCCAGCAAATCAGCCGGGCGGTTGGCACGGGCGGGGTGATTGTGGAGCAGGGGTCGAGGAAAGCCACGGCGGAGCGGGGTGAGTACAACGCGCCGGACGGAAAATTCATAATGAGCGGCGGAAATCCCACCATTTTTGACGCTGCCGAAGGCACAACAACCGGTCATCAATTGACCTTCTTTTTAGCGAATGATACGATCATCGTCGACTCAGAAACTGGTTCGCGGACGTTGACGAAGCACCGAGTCGATAAATGACGCCACTGCTCCGCGGCCGCCCGTGAAGAGGTATGCTGAAGCTCCAGGCCGTCGATTTAAACAAGACGTATCGTGGTCGCAAGGTCGTCGACGACGTTGAACTGGAGATTGGACAGGGTGAAGTCGTCGGGCTGCTCGGCCCCAATGGCGCAGGCAAGACGACTACGTTTTATATCCTGGTAGGTCTCGCCCGGCCCGACTCCGGCCGCGTTCTCCTGAACGACAGCGAAATCACGGACCTCCCCATGTACCTCCGGGCCCGCAGCGGAATCAGTTACCTTCCTCAGGAACCCTCGGTTTTTCGCCAGTTGACCAGCGAAGAGAATCTGCTTGCGGTGCTGGAAACGCTTCCGTTGACGCCGGAACAGCAGCGCGACCGTTTGGAGGAGCTCCTGGTGCAAATGGGTTTGGAAACGGTAAGGACCAGCAAGGCATACACCCTTTCCGGGGGAGAACGCCGCCGATTGGAGATTGCGCGCTCTCTTACTTTGCAACCTTCTTTTGTTCTTCTCGACGAACCTTTTTCGGGAATCGACCCTTTAACCGTCAAGGATCTCCAGGAAATTATCCGCGATCTTGCAAAATCAGGAATTGGCGTGCTGATTACGGATCATAACGTAAGGGAAACTCTCAGCGTTACGGATCGCGCGTACATCCTGAAAAGTGGCAAGATATTCCGGAAGGGGCGCCCGGACGAATTGAGCAGCGATCCCGAAGTCCGGCGCGTCTATTTGGGCGACCATTTCCGGTTGAACTAAGATAGGGAAGGAAACACGGGACCATCCATGGCCTGGCAGGGACTCAAACTCAACCTCCGCGTGTCGCAGAAGCAGATTCTGACGCCCGGCCTTGTGCAAATGGTGAGTGTCCTCGCGCTGAACCGCCTCGAGCTGCGCGAAATGATCAACCAGGAGATGATTGCCAATCCTGTCCTCGAAGAGCAGAGCGAAGAACCCACGCAAACGGACAACTATAGCGACGAGACTTTCCTGAAAGCGGAAACGGAGAAAGTTCCGGAGAAGCCCGAGGCCAATCCGTTCGACGAGTTTGACGTGGGCACCTTCTTCAACCAGTACTTGGATACCGGCGGGGACGGCGGGCAATCGCAGGAGCGCGAAGTCTCCGAGCGGCCCTCGTTCGAAAAGTTTCTCTCTTCGCCAAGCGGCTTGAGCGACCATCTCCAGTGGCAACTGAGCGTTACCATCTGTTCCGACTCGGTGAAAGAGATTGCGGACAGCATCATCGGCAATCTGGATGAGAATGGCTATCTGACGGCCTCCGCGGAAGAGCTCACGCAGAACGGAAAGTATTCGCAGGATGACCTAGAAGACGCGCTGGCCGTGGTGCAGGACTTCGACCCCATCGGAGTCGGCACGCGGGATTTGCGTGAATGCCTGCTGCGGCAATTGAAAGCGTTTGATCCGCAGAACACACTGGCGCAGCAAATCGTTTCCGAGCATCTCAAGCAAGTGCAATCCAATCAGCTTAAGGAGGTCGCACGGGCGCTGAACCGGCCTCTCGAGATCGTCAAGCACGCCCTGGAAGTGATCAAGAAACTCGATCCACGGCCCGGGTTGCGCTACAACAAGACGGAGCCGCGCCTCGTCGAGCCCGACGTCTACTTCCGCAAAGTGGATGATCAGTGGCAGGCCTTTCTGAATGAAGACGACATGCCGCAACTGCGGTTGAGCCCCACCTACCGCCGTCTGCTGGTCAAAGATGCCGCCGACCGCGACGTGCGCAATTACGTGAAAGAACGGTTTACGGCTGCTGTCCAGTTAATGAAGAACATCGAACAAAGAAAGCACACCATACTTCGCGTTTGCCAATCCATCATCGCGCGCCAGGGAGAATTCCTCGATCACGGCCAGGATGCGCTGAAGCCCATGATGATCAAGGAAGTGGCGGAAGAAGTCGGCGTCCATCCCTCGACGGTGAGCCGCGCTGTGGCCAGCAAATACGCGCACACGTCCCAGGGCGTGCTGGAGCTACGGTCGTTCTTCAGCGAGTCAGTGAATGGGCCGGAGGGTGGCGGGATGTCGCTGCTGACGCTCAAGCGGCTCGTCAAGAAAATGATTGAAGAGGAAGATTCTGCCAAGCCCCTGACCGACGAACAGATTGCGAAGAAATTGGATGACGCCGGCATTCACGTCACCCGGCGCACGGTCGCGAAGTACCGCGAAGATATGAGAATTCCCAGCACCCACCAACGCCGGGAAAAGAGCTGAGCGGCAGCGCCCGTGAAGCCGCCGACGCGAAACGATGCCAGGCAACTCGTCATCCTCACGGGACTTTCCGGCTCCGGCAAAAGCACCGTCCTGCACGCCTTCGAGGACATGGGCTTTTACTGCGTCGACAATCTTCCCATAGAGCTCATCCCCATTTTTGCGGAGCTACACGCGGCGGGCGAAGGCGACTTTGCGCGCGCGGCGCTGTTGGTGGACGCCCGAGAGGGCGCGCAACTGGAAAAATTGCCCCCGCTCTTGAAACACTTGAAAAAAGATCATCCCATTACGCTTGTCTTCATCGAAGCAAACGAGGATGCTCTTCTGCGGCGGTACAGCGAGACGCGGCGCCCACATCCCCTTGGAAAGAATTTCTCCGTCCGGGAAAGTTTGTTGCACGAACGCGCGCTGATGGAGCCGATCCGCAAGCTTGCGGACGTGGTCATTGAAACCACGCAATTCAACGTGCATGAATTGCGGCACTTCGTCACGGAACGGTTCAAGAATCAGGACAAACGTCCGATGCTGGTTTCGGTCGTGAGTTTCGGGTATCGCTATGGAGTGCCGTCGGATGCGGACTTGGTTCTCGACGTGCGATTTCTTCCCAACCCGCACTTCGTTCCGCGCTTGCGGCCCTTCACCGGTAAAGACCCGAAAGTTCGGAAATATATCCGGTCGTTTCCGCAGACCGGCGAATTCCTGCGCCGCATCGAAGGCCTGCTCACCTATTTGATTCCGCATTACATTCGTGAGGGGAAAAGTTATCTGACCATTGCATTCGGCTGCACCGGTGGGAGGCACCGCTCGGTCATGCTCGCGGAGTCGGTACAGAAGTCACTTGCAAAACGGGGATTCTCCGCCAAGGTCGTTCATCGCGATATTGAAAAGTAAGCGAACCGGAAAGGCTGTATCTGCCCGCTTTCATCGTGCCGCGGAAACTTGACACGCCGCGACGCGGCGAATAGCGTACCAAGTGGACAAGTCAGGGGAGCCTGCAGCGTGGCCTCGTTGTTATCACCACCATGGAAGCGATTGCTGAGTTACGTGCGGCCGTATTCCTTTCGTCTGGCAGTCGGCATCGTGTTGGTGGCGTTCACGGCGCTGGCGGACGGCATCGTGGCGTTGATGATCCGTCCGGGATTTGACTACGTCCTGAATCCTTCTGTTTCTGGTTCCACCCTGCCGCTGGTCACCTTCCCCAATGGTTATACGATTTACCTCAACCGGTTTTTTCCGCCCAGTATCCACAACGTCTGGACTATTTTCGCCCTAACGGTGGTCTTTCTTTATGTGGCCAAAGGCGTCTCCGAGTATCTTGGCGTGACGCAGATCCAGTATGTTGGACAGGCTGCGGTGACCAGATTGCGGAACCAGGTGTACGCCAAGATCATTCGCCAGCCGATTGGCTTTTTTCAAACGAACCCGACGGGACGCTTGCTCTCGACCACGATCAACGACGTGGAGCGGACGCGCATCGCACTTTCGGAATATCTGGCCGACCTGTTCCAAAAAGGCTTCACGCTGATTGTGTTCTTAGTGGTTGTCGTTGTGCTCAACTGGAAGATGGCGTTGGGAACTGCCATTCTGCTGCCGCTCGTTGTCTTTCCTGTCGGAAAGCTGGGAAAAAAAATTCGTCGCTCTTCTGAAAACAGCCAAAGCAGGCTTGGGGATCTCAGCCAGATACTACAAGAGACCGTAAGCGGAAACCGCGTCGTGAAAGCTTTCGGGATGGAAGATTTTGAAATCGCCAAGTTCAAATTCACGGCGCAACGGCTGCTGCGCGAAAATATGCGTTGGGTTCGCGCAGCCGTGGCCACCGGGCCAATAATGGATTTACTCGGCGCATTGGTTATTCCACTGCTCATTTTGTACGCTCGCGATCAGATCAAGCACGGTCTGATGACGCCGGGGATTTTCATGGCCTTTCTTTTTGCCATGTTTAATGCCTACATGCCCCTGAAGCGCATCGGCCAGGTATATCAGCAATTTCAGCTCGCGCAGGGTGCAAGCACTCAAGTCTTTGCCTATCTCGACCGGCAGGAAGAGCAGAGCCAGCAGCCGGGCGCGAAACCGCTCGCACCGTTTACACGGGAAATCATTTTTGAAAACGTCGGCTTCTCCTATGACGACGATTCGAGCCGCGTGCTGGAGCAGGTTTATTTTCGCGCGTGCCGCGGTGAAGTGATTGCTCTCGTTGGCTCAAGCGGTGCGGGAAAAACCACGCTGGTGAATTTGCTGCCCCGGTTTTATGAGCCCACTTCCGGCGCCATTCGAATCGACGAACAGGACATCCGCCAAGTGACCATCAAATCGCTGCGCGAACAGATCGCCATGGTCGCCCAGGAGAACATCCTGTTTCACGACACGGTGTGGAACAACATTTCATACGGCTTGTCGAATATCCCCAAGGAAAAAGTCACCGCTGCCGCGCAAGCCGCGCTGGCTCACGATTTCATCATGGAGCTCCCTCTCGGGTACGACACCGTGATCGGCGAACGAGGCACGCGCTTGAGCGGCGGCCAGCGGCAACGCATCGCCATCGCGCGCGCGATCTTGAAAGATTCACCCATTCTTATTCTGGACGAAGCGACTTCGGAGCTGGACGCCGAGTCCGAAATGTACGTGCAAAAAGCGCTCGCCAACCTCATGGTGGGACGAACAACTTTCGTGATTGCCCATCGCCTCGCCACCATTCGCCGCGCGGACAAAATCCTCGTCCTGGAAGACGGCCAAATCCGCGAAAGCGGCACGCACACGGAACTGATAGCCCGCGGCGGAACGTATGCCCGGCTTCACGATCTGCAGTTTGCGGACGACGACATGCTGGCGCAGGCCGCACCGGCAAAGTTGAACGATGCATCGAATTCCATATGAGCCAAACAACTCCAGCACAAACGAAGAAAATCGAATGCTTCTCCATGACCGGCTACGCGCAAGCGCGAGCCGAACAGGACGGCTGGGCCGTGCGCGTCAGCGTGAAAAGTGTCAACCACCGGTTTCTGGACCTCAAGCTGCGCATGCCGGAGGGATTTGATCTATACGAGTTGCGGCTGCGGCAGATCGTGCGTGAAAGGATTCACCGCGGGCACGTGGAAGTGACCGTGGGAATGGAACCCGGTAAAGCGGCGCCGGTGCAGGTAAATAAGGAGTTGGTGCAATCGTATTTGAAAGCCGCCGAAGCGCTTAGGCAGGAGACCAGAGCGGCAACGGATATGGACGTCGTCGCGCTCCTGCGATTGCCTGGAGTGATTACCGGGATCACCACTTCCGTTCCGGAGACGGAGGAAGAACAGGAGCGGCTTGGAAAATTGCTGGACAGCGGCTTGCGCGATGCGCTGGCAAGACTGGACGATATGCGGCGGACGGAAGGCCGTCATCTGGTGGAAGAGTTGCGCGATCGCCTGGGGCGCATCGGCGGTCATGTCGAGCAAGTGCGCGGGCTTGCGGCAACGTTGCGCCCGGCTTTCGCGCGGCGCCTGGAAACTAGGTTGAAAGAACTTCTCGGCGGAATCGGCATCGAACCGGCGCGGCTGGCGCAGGAGGCGGCGCTACTTGCCGAACGCAGCGATATCAGTGAAGAATTGGACCGCTTGCGGAGTCATCTCCAGCAATTCACCAAGCTGCTGGATGGAGCGGGCGAGCTGGGCAAGAAACTGGATTTTCTACTGCAGGAGATGCATCGCGAGGCCAACACTATGCTTTCCAAGACGCCCGGCGTGGAAAGTGAAGCGCTGGCGATCACCGGAGTGGCGCTCGAAATCAAGTCGGAGATCGAAAAACTGCGGGAGCAGGTACAGAACATCGAATGAGCACGCAGACTGAGCTCGCGCCGCTGGTGGTGATCGTATCGGGGCCGTCGGGATCGGGAAAATCGACTTTGGTGCAGCGAATTCTGGAACTGCCGGGCACCATGCCTTCGATCTCATGTACTACACGGGCGCGCCGCGCGACCGAGGCCAGTGGGAAATGCTATGATTTCGTTACGGAAGCGGAATTCGACGCCATGGTCGCGCGCGGTGAATTTCTGGAGTATGCCCGGGTTTTCGGAAAACACTCTTACGGCACGCCACTGAAATGGCTGGAGGAATCGCGGAAAAAGGGCCTCGATCTGGTGTTGGAGATCGATGTGCAAGGCGCGGCCCAGGTGAAGGAAAAGCTTCCGGAGTCCGTCGCGATTTTTATTTTGCCGCCGTCGCCCGAGGAGCTCGAACGCAGGCTGCGCGCCCGCGGCCAGGATTCGGATGAGGAGATTGCGCGGCGGCTGGCCAAGGCGCGTGATGAAATCGCGCAGTTCGGGAAGTATTACGATTTTTGTGTCGTGAATGAGGATGTGGAACGCGCGGGCCCCGAAGCGCAGGCGATTGTGATTGCCCTGCGCTGCACGAGCGCGCGGCGGAGGGCGAGAGTGGAACAACTTCTGGCATCGTTTGGGAGGGAATGACTGAGATGACTGTGCAGACGAAAGCTCCGGAGAGCCAGTTTGCGTACGTGGTGCTGGCGGCCAGGCGCGCGCGGCAGATCATGGCAGGCGCGCCGCCGATGATCGAGAACCCCAGAACACAGAAGGCCACGCGCATCGCGTGCGAAGAACTGGAGCACAGCTTGATCGAATACGACTTCACCGAGCCGTCCTCGATCGACATGGATAAGGACGGAAATAAGCGGCGGAAGTAACGGGCCGCGAAAGGCAGCGATGCGAATCACGCTTGGTGTGACCGGCGGAGTGGCGGCTTACAAGGCCGCGGAGCTCGTGCGCCGCTTGCAGCAGGATGGGTTCAGCGTGCAGGTGGTGATGACCCGCGGCGCGCGGGAGTTCGTCACGCCTCTGACGTTTGCGTCGTTGAGCGGGCAGAAAGTCATCACCGACTTGTTTGGCGATTCGTCCGGCGGGGAAGCAAACTTCGAAAGCGCCATTGAACACATTGCGGTGGCGCAGCGTACAGACCTGCTGCTGGTCGCGCCGGCAACAGCGGACATCATCGCTAAATTTGCGCGCGGGATCGCGGACGATTTTCTGACGACTTTGTACCTGGCATCGACAGCGCCAGTGGTTGTAGCGCCGGCGATGAACGTGAACATGTGGAATCATGCGGCCACGCAGCAAAATGTCGAGACGTTGCGTGCGCGTGGCGTAAGAATTGTGGACCCCGCCGAAGGCTATCTCGCTTGCGGCATGGTTGGCGCAGGACGGCTCTCCGGGCAGGAGGCCATTGTCTCCGCCGTGCGTGAAGTGCTGAAAACGCAGCGGGACTTGGACGGCGAAACAGTCCTGATCACCGCGGGCCCGACTTGCGAAGACCTCGATCCGGTTCGCTACATCACCAACCGTTCGTCCGGAAAAATGGGTTACGCGGTCGCGGAAGCAGCCGCGCTGCGCGGCGCGAAGGTGATTCTCGTAAGCGGTCCGGTGAATTTGGATGTTCCCGCCGGCGTGGAGCGCGTTGATGTGCGCACGGCAAAAGAAATGCACTGCGCCGTCGTCGAACGGATGGCGGACAGTTCCATCGCGATTCTTGCGGCCGCCGTGGCGGATTACCGGCCGGTCGAGCAACGTACGGAAAAAATCAAGAAGGGCAACGTCCCGCTGACAATTTCTCTCGAGCCGACCACGGATATTCTCGCGGAAATAGCGAGAAACAAGGGCCAGAGAATCTTGGTGGGATTTGCGGCCGAGACAGACCACGTGGCTGAGAACGCGCGAAAAAAACTAGCCGCGAAAAACGCCGATCTGATCGTGGCTAACGACGTCGCCGCCGAAGGCGCAGGATTCGATCACGATACAAACATCGTCACGCTCTTCTCTCGCGATGGCCGCGACCTCGCTCTTCCGAAAATGAATAAAAGCGAAGTGGCGCAGCGGATTTTGGACGAAGTGGTGCGCCTGCGAAGTGTATTGCACGGAACGGTTGTATCAAAGCGCTCCGGCGCTTAATCCCGTCATGACCGAGCGCATTTCCGAAACTCTCCAGAAAAAACTATCCGACCGGCTTGGTTTCTACGACGACCTCGGAATCCAGTTGTTCTATCGCGACCGCAAAGCCGCTGCTGCGCCGGATAGCAAGCAGCCGTTGGAAACGCCCGCGACCGCCCGCTTCTCAACTCCAAACATCCAAAAGGAAGGGACCTTGCCCAAGCCCGCAGGAAAACCCGTGTTGCAAGTGAGCGCGCCCGTCACGACGCCCGTCAGTCCGAAGATCGCATCCCTGCCGGTCGCGGCAGGGCCATCGCTCTTCGAGGCCGTGGACAGAATTGTAGACGACTCGTTGCCTAAGGTCCGCGAGGACCTTGGCGAATGTACGCGCTGCAAGCTTCACAGCACGCGGCATAAAATTGTTTTCGGTGACGGAAGTCCCAAAGCCGAGCTGGTTTTCGTGGGCGAGGGCCCGGGCGCCGACGAAGACGCGCAAGGACTGCCTTTCGTCGGACGCGCAGGAAAATTGCTCACCCAGATGATCGAAGCCATGGGGCTACAGCGAAAAGACGTGTACATCTGCAACGTAGTGAAGTGCCGTCCACCCGAAAATCGTCAGCCGGAAGAAGACGAAGTCAGCACCTGCTCGCCGTTTCTTTTCCGGCAAATTGACGTCATCGCACCAAAAGTAATTGTCTGCCTCGGCGCCGTCGCTGCAAAAACATTGTTGCAGACCAATCGGGGAATTTCTCAGTTCCGCGGAGAATGGCTGGAATTTCGCGGAAGAAAATTGCTAGCTACGTATCACCCTGCCTATTTGCTGCGCAATCCGCCCGCAAAAAGCGAAGTCTGGAAAGACCTCCAAAAAGTCATGGCCGTCCTCGGCCTCGAAGTAAAGAAAGGTAAGCCCGCTTAATCCGCCATGGGAATTTTGCTGGGTTTGCTGACGGCGCTGACGTGGGGCGGCGCGGATTTCATTGCGCGTTTTGCCACCCATCGCATTGGCACACTCCGTTCCATGCTCTACATGCAATCGATCGGCTTCCTCCTGCTGACGATTTCTTTGCCGTTTCTCGGCGGGTGGGGGCATCTTGCGGACGGTTCCGGATGGCAACCCTGGGCTTGGGGTTTTCTCGCTGGATTTTTCAATGGCATGGCCGGGCTCGGGTTCTACCGCGCGTTTGAGATTGGAAAAATGGCGGTGGTGGCGCCGCTTTCGGCCAGCTATCCCGCTCTGACGCTGCTACTTTCCTGGATGGCCGGCGAACAAATAAGCCCCGTCAGGATCGCTGGCATCATTTGCACTCTGGTGGGTGTCGTGATTGTTGCGGGCGGAGAAAAAACACCGGACGAAAACAACACCGAGGCTGTGCGCAGGAGCGGCCGCGGAATCGGCTGGGCCATTTTCGCGGCCGTTGGTTTTGCCGTGCTGTTTTGGCTGCTCGGAATTCGCGTCATCGCCCGAGTTGGCGCGGTGCAAACTGTGTGGATGATTCGCTTGACCAGCACGCTGCTTATTGCAGCCGTGATACTTGTTTCCAAGCAGCCCGTGCGTCTTCCGCGCGGCGGGGTGCGCTGGATGGTCCTCGGCATGGGCGTCTTTGACACCGGCGCGTTTGTCCTCAGCAATCTCGGAATGAAGATGGAGCAGGTTGCCGTGATTAGCGTTCTTGGTTCGCTCTACGGAGCGGTCACCGTCGGACTTGCGGCGATTTTTCTCAAGGAACACGTTTCGCGCTGGCAGTGGCTGGGAATCGTCACGATTTTCACTGGAATCTTTCTCATTAGCCGCTAAATTTCTTTCAATACTAGCTTTCATCTTTTGTCTCTGTTTTCTACTGTATTTCCTCGTGCTGATACACTACACGACGGGATGACTGCTCCATTTTGCAATGTCGCGTTGCCGGTGCCGCTGCGCACGACGTTTACGTATGCGGTGCCGGAATCGCTGCAAGGAACAGTGCAGCCGGGCAGCCGCGTTCTTGTACCGTTCCGGAAAAAGGCGCTGGTCGGCGTCGTTGTGGAATTAGTGGAGAGCGCGCCACAGGGAACGAAAATCCGCGAAATCACGCGCGTCTTGGATTTTGTTCCGGCGTTGACACCGAAATTGATCGAGCTGGCGCACTGGATCGCGGGGTATTACCTGGCGCCGATCGGCGAAGTGTTTCGCGCGATGCTGCCGCCCGTGACCGAAGTGAAATCGCAGCGCCAGATCATTTTGACGGAGGAAGGGCGCGAAGCGGCAGGGAGCTTGAGCGGCGGTGAATTGTCGCATGGGCTCACGCCGGGGGAGGCAGCATTTCTTGCGAAGTTGAAAGCGAAGAAAGGAACGACGCTGTTTGGTCCGGCGGCAAAACTGGGCATTGACACTTCCGCGTTGCTGAGGCTGCAGCGGCGCGGGCTCATTGAAATCCGGGAGACCGTGGAGGGAAGAAAACGAAGGACGCAGCGAGTGATCGCCTGGAAGGGCGGCGCAGCCGCAGCGATTGACGAATCGACGACGAAGAAAGAAGAAGAAAAAGATAACGCAGAGACGCAGAGAACGCAGAGCGATCGCAGAGAAGAAGGGGAAGAAAAAAACAACGCAGAGACGTCGCGACAGGGCCCCGATGAACGCCGTCCGCAGAGGAAGCGCGGAGAAGAGCGCGTTCACGAATTGTTGGAGGTGGAGCGCGGGCCGCTGCCTTTGCCGCAACTATTGAAGCTGGCACAAGTCACGCGAACCTTCATTGAGCGGATGTTGCGTGACGGATTGTTGGAGAGTTGGGAGGAGCCGATCGATCCGGCAGAAGATCCGTTTGATGTCGGGTACTCGCCTCCGGCGCATGAATTGAATGCGGAGCAGGAAAGCGCGCTGAAAGCGATTCGCGCGCGGTTCGAGCTTGGCGAATTTGGCGTGCAGTTGCTCCATGGCGTGACCGGCAGCGGGAAAACAGAAGTTTACTTGCGCGCGGTGCAGGAAACGCTGGCGCGCGGGAAAACGGCACTGGTGCTGGTTCCGGAGATTGCGCTGACACTTTGGATCGGTCGGCAGTGCCGGTCGTGGTTTGGCGCACATTTTGAGGGCGTTGCCGTGCTGCATTCGGCGCTGGGCGACGTGGAGCGCGCACGCGAATGGTGGCGCGTGCGGAACGGCGAAGCGCGCGTTGTTGTCGGAACGCGGTCGGCAGTGTTTGCGCCGCTGGACAATGTCGGGCTCATCATTGTTGATGAAGAGCAGGAAAACAGTTTCAAGCAGGAAGAGACGCCGCGCTATCACGGGCGCGACGTCGCCATCGTCCGCGCGAAGATGGAAGGCGCGCAGGCCCTGCTGGGTTCGGCGACGCCTTCGATGGAAACGTATCACCACGCGCGGGAAGGAAAGTACGAATTGCTGACGCTGGCTTCTCGCGTGGCGGACCGTTCGCTTGCGAGCGTGGAGACTGTGGACCTGCGTGAAGATTTTCAACAGACGCACAAGACCAGCCCGATTTCCGCGGCGCTGCACGCGGGAATTCAAGAATGTCTGGCGAATGGGACGCAGGCCCTGGTGTTGATCAACCGGCGCGGGTATTCGTGGTCGGTGCTGTGCCGGAGCTGCGGCGCGTCCGTGCAGTGCGTGAATTGCAGCATTTCGATGACGCATCACAAGCAGCGCAACAGGCTGGAATGCCATTACTGCGGGTCGATCCAGCAAATTCCTAAGGTTTGTCCGAAGTGCCAGTCGAAGTACGTTTATTTTTTTGGAGAAGGCTCGGAGCACTTGGAAGAACGGTTGCGAAAAGAATTTCCCGGCGCGCGGATCGCGCGGCTGGACCGCGATACAGCGCGGACGAAGCGGCAGTATCAGGAGATGCTGGGCGCGTTCGCGGGCGGAGCCCTGGACGTTCTCGTTGGCACGCAAATGCTGGCGAAGGGACACGATTTTCAGCGCGTCACGCTGGTCGGCGTGGTCAGCGCGGATTCGTCGCTGAGCATGCCCGATTTTCGCGCGGCGGAGCGGACGTTTCAGTTGCTGACACAAGTCGCCGGGCGCGCAGGGCGCGGCGATTTGAAGGGGCGTGTGCTGATTCAGACATTTTATCCGGAGCACTATGCGATTCAGGACGCGGTGAAGCAGGATTACACCGCCTTTTTCGAGCGTGAATTGCATTTCCGCCGGATGATGGCGTATCCGCCGTTTACGGCGCTCGCGAACGTGATCGTGCGGGATACGAGTCTGGAGAAAGCCATACGGTGGTCGCGGCAGCTCTCGGAGTATTTTTCGCCGCATGACGATAAGGGCGTGCGCATCCTGGGGCCGGCGACGGCGCCGCTGGCGCGCCTGAAAAAAGAACACCGGTTCCAGTTCTTGCTGAAGTCGCCGAAACGCTCGGTGCTGACGAAGTTGCTCGGGGGCGCGATGGCGTATTGCGAGGCCAAGGAAATCCCCGAAACGGCGGTGCTGGTGGACGTGGATCCGCTGAACTTGTTGTAAACAAGAGCTTTCACGAGGAAACTCCAACTCGTGCCGAGAGTTTGGAGTGCAGGGGTACCCCCCACCCCCATGTTTTTGACAGAGAGTGCGGGAGTCTTTGAAAAGGGAAGAGTTAGCATTTCTGGATGTGCAAAAGAGTGCGCAAACGATTGATTCTAAAGGACCGAAAAATGCACAAGAACATGGGATAGCAGAAGTAGCGTGCAAATTCACCGAGCGAAAGGAGTTAACTCAAAAGTTGGAATTCAGGATTGGAAAAATGCTTTGGATTGCTCGGAAACTGGGAGCGGGACAGGTCTTAGCGCAACTACGGAACTTTGTAGCTTTCCCTGTTGTATTGGATTCGCTCTCACTTAATTGGGTTGTTCGATTTCTCAAGAGGCGACTAGAATCAGGCGAGATGTGGATGAGATGAAACGACAGTTTCCGGAGCGGATGGGCACCCTCTTGCTGGCCTTCTTCCTTTTAATTGCTGCGGGTACATGCGTTTACAGTCAGGGGCAAAAACTGGCTCCGGCAGGTTCAGCCTCGCAGGGAGATTCCCTAGGGCAGCTTGTCAGCCTGCTTCGAGAGAAGGCAAAGGCGCTTGAAGCAAGCACTGGGATGCGACTGGGATTCCAGTCATTCACATCCGCGCACAAGCTTGCGCCGGGAAGCATTCACTATTCCGACTAT
>Ga0137360_10000456_pt1 | contig 23532 bp, 21 predicted proteins | sample Mad1_60_16metaG_FD_104924 | JGI IMG/M metagenome (GOLD analysis project Ga0137360, IMG submission 104924) | Vadose zone soil microbial communities from Angelo Coast Range Reserve, California, USA - Mad1_60_16 metaG | ecosystem: Environmental > Terrestrial > Soil > Vadose zone | place: USA... | reverse complement strand
TCTGCCATGCAGGCATACGGCACGCTGGGGAGCGAGCAACACCTGCGCGCCGCCAAGAATGGATTTGAAATGGTTTCGGCACAGAGTTTCGCGACCGGCGGGTGGGGACCAGACGAAGCGTTCGTAGAACCGGATCGCGGAATGCTGGGTGACAGTCTCAAGAAAACACACGCGAGTTTCGAGACGCCATGCGGGGCCTACGGCCACTTCAAGATGACCCGATATCTGCTGTGCGCTACCAAAGACTCGCGATACGGCGACAGTATGGAACGCGTCCTGTACAACACCATCCTGGGAGCGTGGCCGGTGCAAGCCGACGGCACTTCGTTCTACTACTCCGACTATGCAGCCACGGGCAAGAAGTCGTGGCACCCCGACAAATGGCCCTGCTGCTCCGGTACCTTTCCGCAGCTGGCCGCCGACTACCACATCAGCACATATTTGCGATCCACCGATGGCGTCTACATCAATCTGTTTACGCCCTCTTGCCTGCAATGGACGGATGGTTCCGGCCGGTATGGTCTGACGCAGGTGACCAACTATCCGTTGGATGGCGCGGTGCAACTGCAGATCAGCGGATCGCGGCCCGCCGAATACACGCTCTACGTCCGCATTCCCGCGTGGGCCGGGCCCAATCCCACGGTCTCGGTAAACGGCCGGAGGATCTCGGCTGTCCGGTCCGGCGCCTTCGCGCGCATCGGTCGCACCTGGAAGGATGGCGACCGGCTCGAGGCCGAGTTCCCCATGCCAGTTCGCCTCGAGGCGGTCGACGCCCAGCACTTGAACCAAGCGGCGCTGCTGCGAGGCCCGCTTGTTCTGTTCGCGATCTCCGAGTCGCAACCTGCTTTCGACAAAGCAGAATTGCTTCGCGCCGCGTGGGGCGACAAGCGGGCTGGCGAGCTGATCGCCAAACCGACAGAAGGAAGGCCGGTTTCAATGCGGCCATTCATGAGCATCCAGGAAGAAAGCTACAGCACGTATGTGCAGCTGAGGTCTTGAGACGGATGCCCGAGCGAAGCTTTGGGTCCTGGTGCGCACCATTCCAATCGTCATCCACGTCCGCTTGTTCTCTTATGGGACGAAGTCGCCCGTTGGACGGCTTCGCAGCGCGGGCGTAGTTCTGGCCATTTTGCTCACGTCCGCTCTTGGATCGTCGCAACCGGTTGCAGACAGCGTGCGGATCGATGTGCACCTGGATCAGCCGGACGGGACGTTCCCGCCGATCTGGACTTTCTTTGGATACGACGAGCCCAACTACAGCTACGCGCCCAATGGACGGAAACTGCTTGCTGACCTGTCAGCCCTCAGCTCGTCGCCCGTCTACGTTCGCGTGCACAATCTCCTGACGACCGGCGACGGCTCAGCCTCCCTGAAGTGGGGTTCCACGAACGTCTATACGGAGGACCCCCGCGGCAATCCCGTATACAGCTGGACGATCCTGGATCAGATTTTCGACACGTTCCAGTCGGCTGGGGTGAAGCCGTTGGTGGAGATTGGTTTCATGCCGGAAGCACTCTCCAGCCATGCGCAGCCCTATCGCCACAGTTTTCCGCAAGAACCGGTGGGCGGGATCTTCACGGGATGGGCGTATCCGCCGAAGGACTACCGGAGGTGGTCCGATCTCGTGGTTCAGTTTGTGCGGCACTTGCGGCAGCGCTACGGCGACGGCGAGGTTCGGACGTGGCTGTGGGAAGTCTGGAATGAGCCGGACATTCCCTACTGGAAAGGAACTCCGGAAGAATATTTCAAGCTTTATGATTTTTCAGTGGACGCGGTTTTGCGCGCTCTTCCGGAAGCGCGGATTGGCGGCCCCGACAGCACCGGTCCGGCAAACCCGAAAGCCGCGGAATTCTTGCGGCGGTTTCTGGAGCACTGCGCCCGCGGCAAAAACTACGTGACTGGACGGGTCGGCTCTCGTCTGGACTTCATCTCGTTCCATCCCAAAGGTTCACCCCAGTGGCTGGGCGACCATGTACAGATGGGTCTTGATCGCCACCTGGCAGCCATCGAGCAGGGCTTCGAGATCGTTGCGTCCTTTCCCGAATGGCAGCGCACGCCCATTGTTTTAGGCGAGTCGGACCCCGAGGGGTGTGCAGCCTGTTCGGCCAGGAACAATCCGCAGAACTCCTACCGGAACGGGCCGCTTTACGCCGCCTATACAACCGAGATCCTGAACAACATTCTTGCGCTGGCCCGCAAACACCGCATCAATTTTCTGGGAGCTGTGACCTGGGCGTTTGAATTCGAGGATCAACCGGCGTTTGAGGGCTTTCGAGAATTGGCCACGAATGGAATCGACAAGCCGGTCCTGAATGCGTTTCGCATGTTTGGATTACTTGGAAACGACCGGTTAAAGACAGCCAGTGCGGGCGCTCTACGACCAGAGGACATCCTGCGGGGGGGAGTGCGGGGACGGCCCGACATCAACGTGATTGCCACTCGAAAGGGCCGCGAAGTTGAGATTCTGATCTGGAATTATCACGATGACGATCTGCCGGCGGCCCCTGCGGCGATCGATCTTTTTCTCGACGGTCTCCCGCAACAGGCCCGGCGCGGCCTTCTTGAGCACTACCGCGTCGATGCGGACCACAGCAACTCGTTCACCGTATGGAGGGACATGGGATCGCCTCCGGCGCTCTCCCAGTCGCAATCCGAACAACTGCAAAGGGCGGGGCAGCTGCAGTTGCTGGGTTCTCCGGCATGGATCCGGATGGAGAAAGGCACCGCGCTGCTGCGGTGTGCCTTGCCGCGCCAAGGCCTTTCCCTGGTACGCATATCGTGGGAGTGAGCGACTGCGAAAGCATCGCGGGTTTTTCTGTGCAGTGTAGAAGCAGAGAGCGCCTGGGATTCCACCAGACTTGGCTCCGAGCAAGGGAGAGATTCATGATCAAGCGTCGAGCATTCCTCAGAAACGGTGTCCTCGGAGCAGGCGCCCTCCTGGTTTCAAAGTATTCGTCCTTTGCGTGGGCGGCATCCGCGGGTGCCGGGTCCAAGATCGAGATTTTGCCGGACGAGCCGCTGGGAATGATTTCGGCGAACCTCTACGGGCACTTCGCCGAGAATCTGGGAGGCGTGATCTACGACGGAATCTGGGTGGGCCAAAACTCGAGCATCCCCAATATCGATGGTATTCGCAAGGAACTGGTCGAACACATGCGCACCATCAAAGCGCCGGTCATTCGCTATCCCGGTGGCTGCTTTGCGGACAGTTACGATTGGCGGGACGGCATCGGCCCTGCGGACAGGCGTCCGCGCCGCACGAATTTCTGGGAAGGTGTGGAGACGCCGAATTCCCCCAAGACCCACAAATACGATCCCAACCAGTTCGGCACGAATGAGTTCATCCACTTCTGTAAGTTGATCGGCAGCCAGCCCTACCTCGCGGCAAATCTCCGCAGCCTGCCCGCTGAGGAGTTCTATCGCTGGGTCGAGTACTGCAACTCACCTGCAGGCAGCACGACCCTGGCCGACACCCGAGCTGCCGCTGGATACGCTGATCCGTTCCAGGTGCGCTTCTGGGGCGTCGGAAATGAGTCCTGGGGGTGTGGGGGCAATTTCACTGCCCAGGAATATGCCGTCGAATTCCGCCGTTTCACCACTTGGGTTCCGCACTTCGGACAGGAATTGTCATTCATCGCGTCGGGACCAAACGACGATAGCTGGGAGTGGACGCGCAGCTTTCTCGAAGAGATCGTCCGCAAGGGGCCCGGGCAGCTGCCTTCGATCTACGGATTGGCGCTCCATTACTACGCCTGGAATCTGAGCCGGGGCCGCACCCGGGACTGGAATACAGGGAAGGGCGATGCCTTGAAGTTTGACGATGTGGATTGGTATGAGCTATTCCGGCAGGGCGATGTCATGGAGTCTCTAATCACGGGACACTGGCAGATCATGGGCGAGGTCGACCGGGAGCACCAGATCAAGCTGGTCGTGGACGAGTGGGGTCCATGGTATCGCCCGGGCAGCGAGATGACGCCCGGTGACATCCTTGAACAGACTCCAACCCTGCGAGACGCAGTTTTCAGCGCAATGACCCTGGACATTTTCAACCAGCACCCGGAAAAGATCGCGATGGCAAACTGCGCCCAGCTGATCAACTGTCTGAACAGTTTGTATTTAGCGCACGAGGACAAGTTTTGTGTCACGCCGGTAGGCCATGTCTTTGCTATGTACTCCGCGCATCAAGGCGGTCAGTCCTTGCGCACCCTATTCTCGGCGCCGCGAGTCCACTACGATCGCGATGGCAAGCCCGCCTCCTTTGCGGGGCTCAAGGGTTCGGCGTCACTCCATGACAAGGTACTTGTTCTGACGGTGGTCAATCCACACGTGAGCGAAACCTGTGATGCAGAGGTCGCTATTCCGGGTGCCGCAATCAAATCAGGAACGGCCATAACGCTGGCGGCTTCGGACCTTCACGCCCACAATTCCTTCGATCAGCGGGATGTTGTCGTACCGCTGACAAAGGCGCTCGAAAACCGGAAGCCAGTTCTTACGTATCTGTTTCCAGCCGCCTCGGTAACGAAGCTTACGTTGACTCTGGAGTAGCCTGGACTGATTCACGCGGGCCAAGGCAGGAGGGAATGGCCAGCTCTAGCAGACGACTTTCGAACTCTTCTGGGTAACGATCTTTTCGAACCAGCATTTTCACTTCTTTTAACGACCGAGTTGCCGACCGCTGGAGGCAGGAAACCGGGAAGCATTTCTAGTCCACAGCACAGTCAAATCCGCATGAGTTTGTTGAGCTCGGCCGTTATAACGCACCGCTCGAGGAAACCGAACTGGCCTTTGTCTTTCACCTCGGATGCAGCGTCGAGCAGACCCGTCATTGCCGCGCGATAGAGTGAGGTCGCAAGGCTGATGCGCCTGACTCCGGCCGCAGCGAGTTCACTCACCGAAAATGACTTTCCCTTGATTCCCGCCATGAAATTGACCGGCTTTGACACCGCCGCACAGACTGCGCTCACCGCGGCCAGGTCAGGCAGGCCGGGGGCGAAAAGAACATCGGCTCCAGCCTGTTCGAAGGCCTGAAGGCGGCTGATGGTGTCGTCCAAGCTCGGGGCGGAGTAGAGGAAACCATGCGCCCGCGCGGTCAGGATAAAGGGGAACGGCAGTGCGTGTGCCGCTTGCGCGGCTGCAGCAATCCGTTCGACAGCCAAGCGAACATCGTACAGGGGACTTTCTTGGTTGCCCGTCGCATCCTCGATCGTGCACCCGACGAGTCCCGCCGCGGCCGCAAGCCGGATCGTTTCCGCCACGACTTCCGGCGCGTCGCCAAACCCCTTTTCCAGATCCGCAGACGTGGGCAGATCCGTCGCATCGACAATCAAGCGCGCGTGCGCCAGCGCCTCATCTCGCGTCAACCCGCCACCTCTTCGACCACGCGCAGAGGCGGAGGCGGCGCTCGACGTGGCTAATGCCTGGAAGCCGAGCCCTGAGAGAATGCGGGCGGAGCCGATATCCCATGGATTCGGAATTACAAAGACGCCAGGGGCGTCGTGAAGGGCGCGGAAGCGAGCTGCCTTTTCGCTCTGGGTGACACTCATAGATTCATTGGCGATCCAGATCTCCTCTATCCTACCCCTCAACTCCGTTGGTTCGAATGGTTGCGCACCGGCAGGTCGCGGCTGCCGATGGCCGCCGATCCCGATCGTGCTACTGGCAATCCGGAAGGCATTGGTGCGAGGAAAGCTAGCGGGCTTATTCAAGCGAGTCGCTAGAGATTCTGATAGCGCCCCTCCTTTCCCGGGTGGCCTAATCACACGCCCCGGACTTCGGGTTTTCACTGAGAGCGATGTCATGATTGAGAAAGCCCGAGGAATTCTCCGATGATCTCCAATCAAACGGTGACCGTGTTTGGCGCGTATGCCCGGACCGACGTCTTTTTCCAGCGACCACGGGAACAGCATGACGATGCTAGGGTGGTTGAAGCCATCGATCGAGCACGCGCATACGCGGAAGCCGGCGCCGATGGGCTCTTCGCGCCCGGTCTAGCGGATATCACTCTGATCGCGCGCCTGGCTGAAGCGTCGCCTCTCCCCCTGAACATCATGGTCGGCGACGCTACTCCGCCAGTGCGCGCACTGGCTGACGATGGCGTCGCAAGGCTCAGTCGTGGCCCAGCCCTTACCTCATGGTGATGAAGGTGCCGGAGGAAGCGGCGCGCCTAGCGAGCGCATGATGCGAGAATTCACTAACCGCGCACACTTGGCCAGGTCCGGTCCTTCGCCGTCTATTCGGCTGAAACTTCGATCGCGCTTAGGGCCGGTTCAATACGCGGGCCGACCTGTGGCGGTCGTCGCCGCGCGTCGCCATCCCGCGAAGGCACCACCTCCGGCACCTCCCAATATTTTCAGACCGTGAGCGACGAGATACGCAAAGGGCTCGGGGCGAGCCAAAGTCAGACCCACGTACAGAAAGGTAGCAGCGACTCCGACGAGCATCCCGTGTGAGACGAAGCCTGATTCGAGCCGTCGCCCGACCCAGAGAGCGAACAGGAAACACATCACAAGTGATGCCGATGGCGCGGCATAGAGCAGGGCATGCTGGCCCCATATCATAAAAACTGGAATCACAATCGCGAAGACCGATGCTTCTGCCAGAAATCCGCCAATCAAAGCGCGCGCCCAATGAATTCGCGTGGAGGTATTCATGTCGAGTCTCCCGCACAGGATTTTGGCTATTGCTTCCTCGTCAAAGCTCTTGGTGCCACGTTCTCCGGGCTGCGTCCTGGGGCCGGTTGAGTGGTAAGCATGAGGCAAACGTTCGTGGGGGCCTCGTCGTCCCACCTTCCCCTAACTGGGACAAGGATCGCGGGTCGGATGGCACAAATTGCTGTTATTGTTCTGGCAGCTTCACCATGGCCCAGCCTTCCTCAGGGATAGCCAAGGGTCGCAAATATTCCCCCACGCATCTGGAAATCCGGATGCTCCATACATGACTGCTCCGAGGTCTCTGGCCATTCGGCGAAATTGGTCGCTCGTCCTAGGCAACCGTCAGTGTCTTGGGCTGGCCGTTTCTTTCGATTCCGCCTTGATGTGCGCAGCAATCCACCACTTGTATCCGAAGGGATCGACTACGCCCGCATTGCGGTCACCATAGGGCTGGTCTGCGGGTTCCCGCACCTGCTTGGCTCCAGCCGCGATGGCCTGCTGAAATCTCGCGTCGCAGTCATCGACATAGAAATGCATGCTGACGGGTGAACCACCATAGTGATCCGGACTGAACGCCCCGATTTCTGGATGCTCGTCAGCCATCATGACGCAGGTATCGCCGATTTGGATTTCGGCATGTCCGATGCACCCGTCTGGGCGAGTCATCCGCATTCGCTCTGTAGCCCCGAACGCCGTTTTGTAAAATTCAATCGCGGCGGTGCAGTTCCTGATGATGAGATAGGGTTGCAACGTGTTGTAGGCGTGGGCAACGGGCTCTGTAGCGGGCATCGCGTCCTCCTCAATCGCCCAATTGTTGCACGGCGGGAGGAAAGTCGGATTGTAAGAAACTGACCAGGTCGGAATCCCTACAAGACTGGGACGTGGTTCAGGTGCTCGGTGGCGCGTGCCAGGTACTGGCTTGGCGTGAGCCCAGAAAACTCCCGAAAATCGTGGATGAAATGGGCCTGGTCGTAGTATCCGCAGTTCAGTGCCACCTCAATCCAGTCAACCTCCCGCAGACCATGTACCGTCTCCAGTATGCGTTGGAATCGGCGTACACGACAGAAAGCTTTCGGTGTGAGGCCCACTTGGTCGTGGAATATTTGGATGAATCGACGCTGGCTGAGGCCGATTTCGCCAAGCACAGACGCGACCCTGATTTTATGCGGGCGCTGACAGAATTGCTGGCGTGCAAATGTGACCGCCGGATGCAGTTCGAGTGGTTTCACGAGCTGTGCCAAAAGATACTGCTCGGCCAGGAGGAACATCGCGTCGATCGTCGGTGCAGCTAACAGCCTCTCGCGCAGTTGGTTTGCAGCTCCCGGCCACAGAAACTCAAGCTCCATCGATCTATTCTCCATTTCGCAGGCCGGCATTCGGAAAAACGGAAACGCCCCGCCGGGCTGAAACTGAATGCCAAACACACGGTCTTCCTGCATCGTGTCGATGACGAAACAGCTCGTTCGGGCGCCGGAAATGACCGACTGACCGTATGACCTGTGGCTGCCGAGGTCGTCCGCATCGTAGATTCGGATCGGATCATCGCGGAGATTAAAAACGATGCTGGCCTCACCGTTCGGCATGAGCCGCTCTTTCGCGTGCGTCTGCGGAGCGCCTTCCCAGTACCAGAAACACTTTACGAACGACGATAGGGGTCCATGCGGGACGTGTTTGCGCGAGACAATGGCCACGGACGTATTTTACGCGTAGGGGCTCTAAGCATGGAACGCGCAGCGCTCCTGCCGATGCGGCATAGGCTGGACGCCTCGTTCGGTCCGGTCACTGAACCGTCGAGAAATGGTTCACCAACCAGGACTGATTGCCGTTGTGTTCCATGATGAATGCATCTGCCACGGCATCGGCGGTGGTCATCTGGGGATACCCGCGGGGAACAAAGTGGCAGTGAAAACTCCTATGACCGGGCGGTAGATGGTTATGGTTCCGTTCGTGAGCCTGCTGCGCTCGGACTTCATGAAACGTGGCTAGTGCGTCTCTTGACAGCTCAGAAGCGGGCTCTCCTGACATGGGCCAGGGACTTGGGCGTCGGGATTTGGACAGACCTGTCAACGGACAGACGCGCGCGGTAGTAGTCCTCTGCTCCATTGCTGCGGCGTCATGCGGATGGCCTGTTGCGTAGCCAATTCTCTCCCGCTCCAGTGACCAGGATATGTGGAGGGCCGCGTGCTCTTCGAAAAAGAAGGCAGAAATGCAATGGCGCGCGAGACAATACTTTACATATCCGACAAGGCTGCGGCCAGCGACTCGATCTTAGCCGCACTCAAGACCACAGGCTATGAGGTCGTTAGCACTGACATCTCAACCCAAGCGATCGCTCTGCTATTCATCATGCATTCGGTTACTGGCATCGTGCTCCGTGACCGGGCGGGAGAACACACCAGCTTTGACGTGGCGCGAAGCCTGCGAGCACTTCGCCCAGATGTTCCGATCGTGCTGCTCTGCGAGGACCGAATCGACCGATTACCGACCTACGTGGATGCTTGCGTGAACACCGGACAGCCGATCGAAAGGCTCACTTCCGAGGTACAGCACTGGCTCACCGCAGAGCGTTTCCCAGTCCTGCACAGGGGCCAACTCAGCCCGCAAGACGGGGATGAGGAGCAAGACATCGATCGTGTAGCCGACCTGGCTGTCAGTATTTCGGGTCTGCCATCGGCCACGCGTGCCTTCACGCGGATTCGGGACAAGAACAAGTAGCTTCACCGGGAAACGTCTGTTGGCAACTAGATCGCCTTGACAAGAAGGGGAACCTCGATCCGGCCGAATGTTTCTCCCGTGCGGGCGTCCACCAGGACGGCCCTGAAAGAAATTGCTTGTGACTGTGGTGCCGGCTTTTGAAAGTATAAGAACCCGGCGGTTGTCCCATCTTCGGACACCGTGCCCTCGGCAACGGCTTTTTCAACCATTTGTTCTGTCGGCAGCGGAACCGAGACATAGTAGGCGTCCGAATAGGCCCATCGCGGTTGAAGGTGCTGATAGCTGCGGCCGGTTACCCCGTATGGAGGAATGTCGGTGTATCGCCGATCGTTTGCAGCCGCCAGCGAAAAATTGCTGTAGCGGACTGCCAGTGGATGTGAGCTGTCATTCCAAATCGTAACCTTCAACGCAAGCACCCTTTCGCCGAGGTCGCGAGGGCGCCCATCCCAGGCGCTCGTTTGCACGAGGATCTTGACTCCGCGATCGGAACCCTTGGCCGACTCAGGCTGGGGAGCCAAGAACGCGCTCGGCGCTGGCACAACCACTTCACGCTTCGTGGAACAGCCAACAACGCCGAGAACAGCAGCCGTCAGCACCACCAAGCGGACGCCTGCGCGAAAGTCTCTCCTCAACAGCACCCAATTCTTCATTGCTCACTCCTTTTTTGCTGGCTTGAACGACAACTCACCAGCCGCAGCCGTCTGGGCGTCGGCCTGAGACCACTTGGGGTTCACACCGTTACGAACGCTTTCGGCGCAACAATCTCCTCACCCGTCCCCGGCTGTAGTCAACTCGAAAACGGAGGGAGAGGTGGCTTGGAACCCAACGCGACAAAGCGAAGGGATCGTGGCCGCTCACCCAAGCTCACCACTTGAGGTCGCGTCTCTACATCGTGAGCAACTGTTCTTCCAAACCGACTTGCCCCACACTCGTTCTCCAGCAAAATGCAACCAGCACCGCGCCGGTTTTGTCTCTCCTTCTGCGCGCCACTCACTCCGATCCGGATCACCTCCGATCGCAAGATTCGCTGGTGGAATGAATGACATGTTTTTTCTAACATCGTGAAGCGACGACAGACTGACACCCGTCAAAATGATGCCGCAGACAGGTCGCTGCGGTCTCGAGTTGCAATCGTGCCCCTCAATGACTGGCCTGCCTATTAAGCAGTTGGCTGACTGGCAAGGACCTTGCATGCACTCTGAGATGCGTGGTTCAGAGTGTCAGATCAGGACTGGATGCAAGGCAGCTCGACAACGCACGTTGAACGCCCAGGTTCAGCAGCCATACCCAAAAAGGTCGACATGCGTCAGCCAAGGACTTGCGGCGAAACCTAATATTGATAAGTGGAAACTGAATGTGTTGTGTCGTACCAGCTTGGCCATCCTGCTCGCAGGTCTCGCGTACGCGGCTGCACCCACAACGCGGCAACTCACACCGGGCAATAGAGCGAGAGTCAAGGTTTATCGTCGGCAGGGATGGGAAGCTTCTCCTCGATCTTTCGGATTTCCTTCGGTGCATGTTTCCGAAACAAGCGCTTCATGTCGGGTGTAAATTCGCGTAAGAGATCGCCGATCGCATCAGAGCTCAGGGCACCACCAAAGCGATTCAGCGTGTCATCGAAAGTTCGATCGTGTCTTGGGTAGTAGGAGTTTTGTAATGAACTGGTGAACAAGGCCCCCAGAAACTCGGAGCTGTTGAAAGTACCACCGCCCTTGTCATTGTTCGTGACCACGACTCTGGTTACTGCGTACCACGCTCGGGAGATGAGCGTTCGCTTGTGCGAAGGAAAATATCGAGGATCCTGATGCAATATCGTCGATAGAGCAAAAGTCTGGATGAATCTCCGCGATTCTGTGTCTGCCAGAGTCGCGCCAAATCGCTTCCCCTAACCTTGCATACCTCCGCCATAGTGGGGCCACTGCCCCTCTGCGTGGGCCCAAGTCGCCTGAAATCCTGCTGACGCGAATGTGTAGGGCGAGTACGTTTGCCTAAGAAACAGGTGGAATTTGCACCGCGGGGAGAGAGGGCTGATGGGTAGTAACCCTTGGGTCGCGGTGGCCGCGTTGGTATTCGTCGTGGCTTGGGGAGGAGTGTCGGGCAGCTGTAAACTGCAGGAACTGCTGGCTTTCTGATCCAATGGTCCGTGCTGGATGGATGCTGTCCCGTTCTCTCCAGACCCGTGGTCGACGGTTATGGATGGAGGTGAGGGCGTTTGTTGCGGGGTGGACCACTGTTGCGCTTGGGCGAGGCTCTGCGTGATCGCGATCACCATCGCTACTAGCAGAGTATGAATGATCGACCTCATCTTTCATTCACTTTGGCAACCGTGACCATTGGCTGTATTGATCATGCATTCAGGCATCCAAACCCTCCCGTTCTGGAAGGCACGAACGCTGCAGACGTTTGTCGCCTAGGGACAGGAGCACCCTGCGCGGTACAGTTCTGTTCAGCGATCCGGGCATTGCGCACCAGGAGGGGCGCTTGAGGCAGCTGCTATGGGCCCGTTTGCGGAATTTGCGGCAACCGTTCAGGAATGCCAAGACGCAAGGACCTTTCCGCCAGGTTCGAACAACGCAATCGCCGGTCTCTTTACGCTTCGGTCCCCGGCTAAATCGACCGACAGGCGGGCGTATGCGCAAACAAAAGGGACTTAAGAGCTCTCAGACATATTCGTCATGCGTTCCGCAAGCTGAGGCGGGTCATCGTCAAAATGCGGAACCTCTCCAACGACGCACTCCTTGGCGCTGGCGTTACAAAACAGACCAGAGCGATGCGTTACGGCGATTGCTGGAATCTGTACTTGCGCCCGAGAAGCAGGTCAACGTGTGCGTGATTCCGCCAAGTACCGCCACCGCGGGGTCGCCGAACTGGCGCATGAATTTTCCAATCGTGTGCTTCGGAGGCTCGGGCGGCGCGAATTCCCAAGGGTTGGGATGTCCCCTGGCGGCCACAGGTCCAGACGCTATTCCGCAGGGTCGTAGTTCAGATTTTGTCCGAGCCAGCGCTCGACTTCTGCAACGCTCATCCCCTTGCGTTCGTGATAATCCGCGACCTGATCGCGGTCGATCTTGCCGAGGCTGAAATATCGCGATTCCGGGTGGGCAAAGTAGAGCCCACTCACGCTCGATCCGGGCCACATCGCAAACGACTCAGTAATCAGCATTCCAGTGTTCGCCTGCACATCGAGCAAACGCCAAAGCGCGCCCTTCTCCGTGTGATCCGGGCACGCCGGGTAACCTGCGGCTGGCCTGATCCCGCGGTAGTTCTCTTGGATGAGATCCGCGATGCTCAGACCTTCTTCACAACCGTAACCCCATTCATCCCGAACCCGCTTGTGCAGGCATTCGGCGAAAGCTTCAGCCAGGCGATCAGCGACGGCTTCGGCCATGATCGCGTTGTAGTCGTCGTGCTCGGCCCTGAACCGGTCGCACAGTTCCTTCAGGCCGATCCCGCTGGTTACCGCGAAAGCACCAATGTGATCGGGCAGCCCTGTCTCCTTCGGCGCGATGAAGTCGGCGAGCGACCGGCAGGGCTCGCCTTCCCTGCTTGATTGCTGGCGGAGGAAGTGGAATCGCTCGAGCACCTCTGCGCGTGTGCAGTCCGGGTACAGTTCGATATCGTCGCCCACGGCGCTGGCGGGAAAGAAGCCGTATACACCACGCGCCGTGATCAGATTCTTCTCAATCATGACATCCAGGAGAGCATTGGCTTCCGTGAAGATCTGGCGCGCCTGTGCACCATGCTGCTCGTGCTCGAGAATGCGGGGATAAATGCCTTTCAGCCCCCAGGTGTGGAAGAACGGCGTCCAATCAATGAAGTCGCGCAGCGTCGCCAGAGGAAAATCTTCCAGTACGCGCACACCGGTAAACGCAGGTATGGGAAGGTCTTCGGCGCGCCACTCGATCGGAGTCCGCCTTGTGCGAGCGGTGTCAAGGGAGACGACCCTCGGGCGGGGCGCGGAGTGGGCCTTGCGGACCGCCTCGTAGTCGGCGCGATGCTGCGCCACGAACGCCGACTTTCCCTCCTCACTGAGAAGACTGGTAGTCACGGGCACCGCCCGGCTGGCATCCAGCACGTGGACCACGGGCTCACTGTAGTGGGGCGCAATCTTGACGGCCGTGTGCGCCCGGCTAGTGGTTGCACCGCCGATGAGCAGAGGCAACTTGAAACCCTGACGCTCCATCTCGCGGGCCACATGCACCATCTCGTCGAGAGACGGCGTGATCAGGCCGCTGAGGCCGATCATGTCCGCGTTCTCCACCCTGGCGCGTTCGAGGATTTTCTCGCAGGGCACCATCACTCCCAGGTCGATGACCTCGTAGTTGTTGCAGGCGAGGACGACGCCGACGATGTTCTTGCCAATGTCGTGAACGTCACCCTTGACCGTTGCGAGCACGATTTTTCCCTGCGCCTTGACCACCTGGCCCGCCGCAGCCAGCGAGGCCTTCTCGGCCTCCATGAACGGCGTCAGGTGCGCCACGGCCTTCTTCATAACCCGGGCAGACTTGACCACCTGGGGCAAGAACATCTTGCCGGCTCCGAACAGATCACCCACCACGCTCATGCCAGCCATCAGCGGGCCCTCGATAACCAACAGGGGGCGGGCCAGCTTGAGGCGGGCTTCCTCGGCGTCGACTTCGATGTAGGTGTCTATGCCCTTAACCAGTGCGTGAGAAAGACGCTCCTCGACCGTGCCGTTGCGCCATTCTTCGGCCTTTTTTTCACTCGCTGCCGCGCCCGTCCCCTTGAGCGATTCGCCGTGCTCCACCAAGCGCTCTGTCGCGTCGGGACGGCGGTTTAGTAGCACGTCCTCGACCAGCATCTTCAGCTCAGGCTCAATCTCCTCGTACACCTCGAGCATCCCGGCATTCACGATGCCCATGTCCATGCCCGCCCCGATGGCGTGATAAAGAAAGGCGGAGTGCATGGCCTCGCGAACCTTGTTGTTGCCTCGAAAGCTGAACGAGATGTTTGATACGCCACCGCTGACCTTCGCGTGCGGCAGGTTTGCCTTGATCCAGCGCGTAGCATTGATGAAGTCAACCGCGTAGTTGTTGTGCTCCTCCATGCCGGTGGCAACGGTAAGAATGTTCGGGTCGAAGATGATGTCTTCGGGCGGGAAACCGACCTCGTCGACCAGGATCCGGTAGGCGCGTTCGCAGACCCGGATCTTGTCCTCGTAAGTCGCGGCCTGGCCCTGTTCGTCGAAGGCCATCACCACCACCGCCGCACCATATTTCAGAACCGTGGCGGCGTTTTTGCGAAACTTCTCTTCGCCTTCTTTCAGCGAGATCGAGTTCACGATCCCCTTGCCCTGAAGACACTTGAGCCCTGCCTCGATGACCTCCCATTTCGAGGAGTCGACCATAAAGGGCACCTTGGCGACTTCGGGTTCGCTCGCCAGCAACTGCAGGTAGCGTGTCATTGCCGTCACGCCGTCGATCATGCCCTCATCCATGCAGATGTCGAGGACATTGGCGCCATTCTCGACTTGCTGCCGGGCTACGCTTACCGCTTCTTCATATTTGCCTTCTTTGATCAGCTTGGCGAACTTCGGCGAACCGGCCACATTGGTCCGCTCACCGATCACGATGTAGACGGCGGGCTGCTGCGTGAATGGCTGCGAGCCCGAGAGACGGAGCGGCTTCGGCTGCGTGGGCTCGGCTGCGCTCACCCCATCGGACACGCTCACGCTCGGCTCTCAATCGGGCGAGCAAAGGATTCCCCGGTGGATGTCGCCCTCCACTTTCGCGGAGGCTGGCCTTCGAGCGCTTTGGCAATAGCCGCGATGTGCTCGGGTGTGTTGCCGCAGCAGCCGCCGGCAATATTAATCAGCCCCGAGCGTGCAAAGTTAGCCAGATAGCGGGCCATGTCCTGCGGGCCCAGATCGAACCCGGTTTCCGAGAGGGGATTCGGCAAACCGGCATTCGGGTAACACGAGATCGCTACGTCCGCCTTTTCCGACAGCTCCTCCAGGAACGGATACATGAGATCGGGACCGAGAGAGCAGTTGAGTCCCACCGACAACGGTTTCACGTGCTGCACCGCGTTCCAGAACGCCTCAGTGGTCTGCGCGGAAATCAATGTCTCGCCGCCACGCCCCACCGCCGCCGAGATCATCACCGGCAGTTCCATGCCGTCCTCGTCGAAGACCTCACGGATGGCGACAAGGGCTGCCTTGGCGTTCAGCGAGTCAAAGATTGTCTCGACCAGGAGCAGGTCTGCGCCGCCGGCGATGAGGGCGCGCACCTGCTGCATGTAGGCGGTCTTAACCTGATCGAACGTGACCACCCGGAAGCCGGAATCATCGGCATCGGGCGAGTTCGAGAGAGACACGGTCAGCGGCCCCATCGCCCCCGCCACGAACCGTTGACGCGAGGTTGCAGTCCCGACACGGTCGGCCCATCCACGGCACTGCCGCGCCGATTGCTCATTGATATCCCAGGCCAGGCTGCCGAGGAACGGATCGTCGATGATCTTTTGGTAGAACGCGGGATCCTTCCGGCCGCCGTGCTCCCGCGGATCGTCGACAAAGAATTCGCTCTGCGTGATGCTGGTTGCCCCGAAGGTGTTCGTCTCGATGATGTCGGCTCCAGCCTCCAGAAACCGGCGATGGATGTCGCCGATCATCTCCGGCTTGGTCAGCGAGAACAGGTCGCCGTTGTTCAGCAAGCTCTTCGTCGAATCCTTGAAACGCTCCCCTCGGATGTCCGCTTCCGTCATGCCATAGGTGCGGATCGTCGTGCCCATCGCTCCGTCAATGATGGCAATGCGACTCTCGAGGACCTTTTCAAGAGGATGTTGGTGGGCTCTAGTCATGTTTCCCTGAGGGCTGCGAACCTGGCTATGTTAACAACGGGAGGCATCACCCCGAGCTCTAGCTTCCTGAACTCGACATTCGACGCCACAGCAGACCTCCTTAATTATAGCGATATGGCACGATCAGCAGGAGGCCTAAACCCTGGGGCGTGCGATCGCTAAGGTGATCGTGATACGGTTGACACTGCCTCGGCGCCTGTAAGGGGCCTCACGGGATGTCCGGTGAAAATCGGCGCGGTCGCGCCACCGTAAAAAGATTTAGCCTTTTCGCGAATGCCGCCTGGTTCTCAGGCATTGACGGCAAGGCTCTCTGCGGAGAGTTGAAAGGGTGCAATCCACGGTGATTACATCTCACACCGCTAGAATGCCATTCGTCGCGGCGGGCGCGGTCACAGGCATTGGCAGCCTGCCGCTCACGTCCATTACATCGGCAATTCGGTCAGTTGCCGAATTTTCGCCGGAAGTCCCCTTCTGGCCCCAGATGCCTCAACTTTCAGAACGGGAGAGTGTCATTGGCCAAGGCCTGGGTATTGTGGCAGAGCTCATTGAGCCTTGCGATGACGGCTACGGTTACCAGGTAAAAGAGGGCCGGCTCGATTTGGTGCTCGAAATCTTTCATCGGAGTAGTGGAGAGCTCACGCCGGCAAACGCAGCAGGATTTGCTGCGTTCGAAGAAGCGTTTTCAGCCGGCCTCTTCAGGTCCGCTGTCGCCGTGAAGGGTCAGATCGAGGGTCCAATCACGCTGTCGGCGTATCTGTTCCACCGGGGCCGGCCCTTCCTGTCCGATCCCGCACTTTTTGCGGCCATCGCATTTCATGTCTCGCAGATCATCTGCTGGCAGATTGATCGCCTGAAATCCACTGGCCTGCCTGTGCTGCTGTTTGTTGATGAACCAGCCTTGTGCCTGGAAGCACCCGTCGCGAACGCTGTCACAGAGGAACAAAGGCTCAACGCATTGGCGGCCACACTGGAGGATGCGCGAGGTCGCGGAGCCTACGCCGGACTGCATTGCTGTGCAGCGCGTCCGTTCGAGCGCATGTGCCGCGTAGGCCCGGACATCATTTCGTTCGATGCCCATGCGGGACTTGACTCGTTTTTTGCTGATTGGCATGCGCTGGACTTCGTGCAACAGGGAGGAACGGTTGCCTATGGAATAGTCCCCACAAGGCCAGGTCTGAACGCCGTCGATTCAGCAAGCATCTTTATTCGCTGGCTCAAAGCAGCATCACTGGCTGGCGATCCCCAGAAATTTGCTCAGCGCGCGATGATCACGGCAACGTGCGGACTTGGACTTCTCGATAGGTCCTCTGTCGCAGAGTCATTCGGCGTCGCTCACAGCATAAGCAAACTGATCAGACCCTTAGCGGGCTCGCCAGAACAATAACACCTTCAGGAGCGTCCTCTTGGATACTGCGAAAGGACGATGGGGTTATTGCCACATAGGGGTAACGATAAGTCCGAGAAGTCAGCTTCTCGATAACTTGCGGGTAGCCCGTGATCCGCTCGCAATCGGCGGTAAGTGTCAATGGTGCTTTCAACTTCCGAGCTAGTACCACGAGAGAACACGGTCGTGAGCCGTTGGGGCGCGGTCGGCCGCAGTATAGTGGATGACGCCGGATTCATTGCTGAAGAAGCTGCGCCTGCCGCCATTGCCGTATGATTGCGGTCGGGCGGTGAGCGTGTATTTGGAGATGCGTCCAGTCGTGTCCGGAGGGGCAGGGTTCAGAGTGATGGTGTAGTTGTATTTCCGGCGGCTGGCGAGGTCTTCGTCGATCAGAACCGCGCCAGGAGGAGGTCCCAGCTCTTCGAGGGACGAGGCAAAGGCTTTGCCTCGATGAGCCCTGGCGTATTCGGCCTGGGCGGCGTTGATAGTGCGAAGCACGTCAGCCGCTGATGTTTCGTGACCCTCCATGGCGATAAATGACGAACTCGGAATGATGATCGCAAGAGGTATGGCAATTAAAGGTATGACCACGACACGCGCCAAGAGAATAAGTAGGTCGCCTCGTCTGCGCTCCGTGGAGTAATAGGTTTTAGTCGCGCTGCCGAGAAGCACGAATTGGAGGAGGGCGAGAATCGACATCATGACCGCTGTTGGCCACTCCTTCTCGGTCCATACTGCAACTGCCGCACCCGAAACGCAAAGAGCACCGAACGAGCCCCGACTCACAGCTTGTGCTAGAGCCTTTTTGACCCTCCCGGCATCCGTGATGTCGCGCAACTGCCAAAACACCCAGAAATAGGGGAACCAAAGCAGGAATGGAATGAATGCCCACTGCCGTCTCGAGCGAGAGCTGTCTTCCGAATCGTAATGCGTCAGGAGAGAGAAGCATACATGAGGACCATGGGGACGAAGATAGCCAGGAAAATGCAGAAAGCCGAGATGCGGACCGCCCACAGCCAACGTGGATTCAAGGGATTCACATGACAATCATAGCCGCGAAGGCAGAGAGAGAGAGAGAGAGAGAGAGAGAGAGAGAGAGAAACAGGCCACGGAGCTGATGTGAAAAAGCGCAGTAGCTGCCCTCCCACAGCCCATTTGCCCCGCAGGACGAGTCCCCGAAGCTCGTTCACGGCTCATTCCGGACAGATGGCGGCGACTCTTACCTTGGGATTAGTTCAGGGTTCCCGTGATTGAGGAGGAAACCGCGCTAAGCGACAGCACCGTTATCGACTGCCCAACCTAGATCACAGGCTAACGAACGCCGTCGGCCGCGAGAATCTGTTTCAGCTCTACGGCCCAGTGAATGACGACATGCAGACTGCTTCCATGTGGTTGAGGGATGCAGGCACTTGCGCCTCGCGTTGGAAGCGGGCCATAAGCTGCGTGTCCTGGACAAATTCCTGGAGAATCACTTTCAGCGCGACATCTCGTCCCAGCTTCGAATCCGCAGCGCGATACACCTCGCCCATTCCGCCGGTACCGAGCGGCACTCGAATTTCATAGGGACCAAGTTTTGGTGCCAGAGGTGAGGGCCATGCGTGCGGGTGATTATAGTCCAGGGCGTTGCAGCGATTCTGGATGGTTTCGAGGCTGGCGGTAACGACATTCGGTGGCCCCGGGGAATTTCACCCCGAGGCCCTTCGAGAACCGTACGTGAGCCTCTCGACTCATACGGCTCCCAGGGTGAAAACCTTACTGCGCTGCCGTTCCCAGAGGACAGCTACGCAAACCAGTCGTCTGTCGCCGACTGGCTCGCTCGTGGCACACCTAGAAAAGAAACTTCAATGCGAGCTGGAGTATGCGTGCCTTGTGCACTCCTCCGGAGTATAAGAAAGTTGTGCTGCCCTGCGTATTGTTGCCTGAGTTGTTGTTGCCGGCAAAAGAGCCAGCTTGCCCTCCGATGGGGAGCCATTCCGTGTGGTTGAAGATGTTGAAAGCTTCCGCTCGGAACTCGACTGCGGCGCTCTCTTTAATCGGGAAGTGCTTGAACAGAGCCATATCAAAGTTGATGAAGTCTGGATTGCGCACGCTGTTCCGCCCCGAATCTCCAAACGTGAGGCCCGTTGGAGCAGCATAGGCCGCTGGGTTATAGAACAGACGCCCGAGATTTGCGTTCGCAGGGTTCTGAACAACTCCAGCCTTTGGGTCACCTATGATATCGGCGTAGGAGGACGACCCGACTCCATTGGCCACTCCAGCGTTGTCCGTTGGAAAGATGACGCTGAATGGCGACCCGGTGCTGAAGGTGGTGATTCCCGAGTATTGCCATCTCCCGAGCACTCTGTGGGCGAGCCCTGGAGACTTGAACAGCGGGACATCCCATACGTAACCAGCATTAAACACATGACGCTCGCCGAATGAAGAGTCTAATTTGGCCGGAAACAGGAAAGGCGGAACTTCCTGGTGCCTCTTCACCATCGGTTGAAATGTTCCAACAAGCTTGCACCGCGCGGGTCAATGGGCGGCTTGCGTTTCGGGTTGCTCTGCCTGCAATACATAGTCAACGATTAACTTATCGGTGAGCGCGGCGGCGCCTTGGAGATGATAATTCGTGGTCGTGACTACCACCACTACCTGCTGCTCCGGGAAGGCCACCACTTTGTTGCCGCCGGTGCCGTACATTCCCCAGGAGCGCCAGTCTCGGCCGCCGCTGTGAAAGGTTTGCAGCCACCACAGATAACCGTAGTCGGTATCTTCGCGAGCCTGGGCGTGGGGTGTGACTGAGGCTTTTACCCAATCGGCGGGGAGAATTCTGTTGCCATTCCATGTCCCGCCGTTCAGATAAAGTTGCGCGAACTTCAGGAGATCGCGGCTGCGGAGGCCGAGTCCCCCGCCGGTCATCGCCGCGCCTAACGGCTGAAATTGCCACAGCACTTTGGAAGGGGGAATCCCGAGTGGCGCGAACAAATTGTCGCGCGCAAACTCCGGCAGGGGACGCTTCACCGCGCGCTCCAGCAGCACTCCAAGCGTGACAGGCCCGGCGGTGCAGTATTGCCAGCTTCGACCAAAGGGAGCGTCCCTGGGCTTGGGGACCCAGGCGGGAAAGCCGCGAATGGGCAAATCGAGCGTGAACTTGGCCCAGTCCTCCACTAGATACATGCGTTCTTCGTTTCCGCGCGAAAATTCGTTCTCGTCGTCGCACTCGAGCAGCGAGCTCATGGTGAGGAAGTCTTCAATGGTGATGTTGCTCTTTCGCGGATCGGGATTTGTGACGGGCTGCTTGTCGGGGAAATAATCCATCACGTGCGCATCGACGCCAGGCAAGAGATGGCGGTCAATTGCCAATCCGACAAGCGTACCGGTAATGGTCTTGCTGGCGCTGCGCGTATTCCGCAGGCCCTCGGCGCCATCGCTGTCGAAATAATGCTCGTAAACGATTTTTCCGTGGCGCGCGATTATCACGCTGGTGATGGCCTTGAAGTCTCCCGCCTGAATTGCCTTTTGCATTTCCTCTAAGCGCTGAGTGGAGAAGCCTTCCTGAGCAGGATCAACGATTGCTAAACCGTCGCCGGTGCTTTGAGAAAGTGTTGGCTGCGAGACGAGCAGGGCCGCAACCGCCACACCTGCGGCCAATGGAAATGGGCGACGGATCATGGAATCATTCTGCTTACAACCGGGCGCGCGCGTCTTGCAAAAATGAAACGTATGACTCAGGCAGAGGTCCGTGCCGGCATACGACTTTGCGGAACCGGCCTGGAGCCAGGCCATATACGCGTCGAAATGACGTTGTCATATGACTTTGGTCGGTGAATCCGCACATGATCGCAATGTCCGTCAAAGGCATTGCCGAGAACAACAGCAGGTCAGCGGTTTTCTCCAAGCGACGCAATTGTATCAATTGGCCTGGCGTACAGCGAAAATAACTGCGAAAGGTTCGTGCGAGGTGAATCGGATGCACTCCTACGGCAAATGCCAATTCGCGCACCGTGAGTGCTTGCGCGTAGCTGTCTTGCAGCAGCTCATACGCGCGATCGAGCCACTGGGGTTTGCGCACGGGGCTGCGAAGAACGCGAGATCGGTCCCTTTTTGGGATAGCGTCAAGGAGCTCTAGCGAGAGAGACTCGAGATGCAGCCGGGAACCGTGATGGCCACGGGTAGATTCCCAAAGCAACGCACGCGCCAACCCCGGCACCGACCGTCCACCAAAAAAGATGCAGATGGTCGAGACCCGCTGATCGCGTCCTTCAAAAACCGATCTGCGGCGACTGACACGGTAAAGAAACTCCCAGCTCCATGACGAAAATGATCGCGGTGCGTAGTTCCAGGGGGATTGTAGACCAACGGAAGCAGTCCGTCAGTTGTTCCCTCGGCGCTGGAAATATATTGGCCGCTTGTTACGAGAACAAAGTGAGCTTCAACATGGGTATGCGTCTGAACTTGGTCAGGAGGGCGGTCGGCAACACGGTGAGCGAGCGTAAATCCAGGCACGGTCCTTCGAAGCTGCAACCTGCCATAAAAGTCGTCGTGACGAAATATGTGTGACACGCCCGCTCCGACTCAACAACGATGAGGGGCAATTTTAGCAGGTGCGCATTTCATCCTCCTCATGCACGGTCGGGCCCACAAGTGTTCACTTTTTCGAGCCTTGGTAGCTCTGCAAGTGCTTGAAAATGAGCTCAGCGCGGGGTGTTGGGCTGGGATCGGACGGGGCGTGAGGCGCGTGTATAGGTGTGCCATTCAAGGGAAGAGTGAACGCAAAAAGGGCGGACCCTGCCGGTATCACCACGTACTGTTTGCTATCCAGTTCAAAGGTGATCGCCGCCGAGTAGATGGCCGCGCCTAGTTGGACGTGCCAGAGGTCGCGGCCAGTTTTCCCTTCGAGCACGATGAAATTCCCGTCAGAATCACCGGCAAAGACTACCCCCCCAGATGTGGAGAGTGCGCCTCCGTTCGGATTGCTGAAGTAGGGGAAGGACCATTTCTCCGTTCCGGTAAGAGCGTCGATCGGCTTCAGCGCGCCCGTCGGTCGCTCAACGGGATCAGGAACATAGACGCTGCCCAGAAAATCGTGCCCTGCACGATAGGGTTGTGGCGAACTGGTGAAGACGTCGCACTCGGTTGAGGTGGCAACGTAGAGAAGTCCGGTCTCGGGGTTGTAGGAAGGAGAGTACCAGTTGGTAAGCCCCAGAGCGCCGGGACATACCCGAGTTCCATAGGGGCTCGTCTTGAGGCTGGTGTTTACGACCGGCTTGCCATCGCGGTCAATACCTGTTGCCCAAGTCACATTGCCGAAAGCCTTCGCGAACAGAAATTTTCCATCGGTGCGGTCGAGCACGTAGAAGAATCCGTTGCGATTAGCCTGGATCAGCAATTTGCGCGCGCGTCCTTCCCACTCCGCGTCAATCAGTATCGGGATCTGCGTCGCGTCGTAGTCGTACAAATCGTGGGGTGTGAACTGGAAGTACCATTTTAGTTTTCCGGTATCGGCGTCGAGGGCCAGCATACAGTTGCTGTAGAGATTGTCTCCGCCTCGCTCGCCTCCGTAGTTGCTCGGCGAAGGATTTCCGGTAGGCCAGTAGACGAGGTTTAAATCGGGATCGTACGTGCCGGTGATCCACGCGGGAGCACCTCCCGTTTTCCAGGAGTCACGCTCCCAGGTTTCGTGCCCGGGCTGGCCGGGACCGGGGACAGTCTCGAAACGCCATAGTCGACGACCGGTGGCGGCGTCATAAGCATCGATGAAGCCTCTAACGCCGTATTCCCCTCCCGAAATGCCAACGATCAACTCGTTCTTCACCGCTAGTGGCGCCACCGTGAAGGTGTAGGCCTTGCGATAGTCGGCGGAGGTGACGTCCCAGAGCAGATTCCCGGTTTTGGTGTCTAAGGCGATGACATGGGCGTCCAACGTGGCCATGAACAAGCGCTCTCCGAGAATGGCTAAGCCGCGGTTGACCATGCCGCAGC
>Ga0137360_10000448_pt1 | contig 23679 bp, 16 predicted proteins | sample Mad1_60_16metaG_FD_104924 | JGI IMG/M metagenome (GOLD analysis project Ga0137360, IMG submission 104924) | Vadose zone soil microbial communities from Angelo Coast Range Reserve, California, USA - Mad1_60_16 metaG | ecosystem: Environmental > Terrestrial > Soil > Vadose zone | place: USA... | reverse complement strand
CCAAGACAGAAGTCAGAGGTCGGAGGTCCGCCGCCAGCGGTCAGCAGTTGGCAAAGAAGTCGAGCTCGCGACCGTTCGCCCGTAACGCTTCGCCATTTCAACGGTTCAACGCCTTAACCTATTTGGCTTCGCCAATGAAGTACGTCCTGATCACTCCCGCCCACAACGAAGAGCGTTTCATTACCAAGACGCTCGAGTCGGTGGCAGCGCAAACCTTGTTACCGGAGCGTTGGATCATCGTCAACGACGGATCGATCGACAAGACTGCAGATATCGCTGCGGATTATGCACAGCGTTTTCCCTGGATCCAGCTCGTTCACCGTTCACCGCGTTTGGATCGCCATTTTGGAGCCAAGGTCCACGCCTTTAACGCAGGGCTGGAGCACTTTCAATCGGTTCCATTTGAAGTAATCGGTAATCTGGATGCCGACCTTTCGTTCGAACCGGATTACCTTGAGTTTTTGATTGGAAAGTTTGCCGAAGATCCACGACTGGGCGTCGCGGGAACGCCGTTTACCGAGGATGGCGGTTACGACACTGCCCGCGATAGTTTCGAAGGTGAGAACCATGTAGCCGGCGGATGCCAGCTTTTTCGAAGGCAGTGCTTTGAGAACGTGGGCGGTTATATCCCCAACCCAGGCGGGGGAGTTGACTGGATTGCGGTCACAACAGCGCGCATGAAGGGGTGGAAAACGAAATCCTTTTCTGAAAAGCGGTTCCATCATTATCGGACGCTGGGGACAGCGGGAAGGAGCAGAGCAGTGGCCAGCTTTTCCTATGGCGAAAAGGACTATTACTTGGGCGGTTCACCTTTATGGCAGCTGTTCCGTGTAGCCTACCGTGCTACAAAGCAACCGGTCGATGGTGCGGCCCTTCTTGCTGGTTACTGTTGGGCAGCCATTCGGAGGACGAAACGCCCCGTGTCGCGTGAATTGATGCGGTTTCATCGCCGCGAACAGATGAAGAAGCTGAAGAATATCTTCTCTGCCCTGCTGAAGTTCAGGAAGATCGACAATTTTTCGTTGCTAACAGAGCGAAGCTGACTCTATGAACAGTGCTCCATCATCTGTTGTGAGTCCTCATAACGGGGACAGCACGGACGAAATATCTGGTCTGCTTAAGGGCTTCATCGACTGGTTGGATAGCTACGGCGAAACATCATGGGATTACCAGAGTTTTTTCGCCGGACCCGTCGGCGGGCGAGCAAAGGCACTCTATTACCGCCACGGACTTATAGGGACGGCAGCCGTCGCCCCCATGATTTTCTGCGAAGCATTCCTGCCGACGGGACGACGGCTATTTCATCGTCATATCCGATTTCCAATTGCGGACGCGCATTACGCGATGGGCTTCGCCTTCCTTTACGAGGCGACCGGAGATTTCTCGCAGTTGGAAAACGCGGTTCATTTTCTAACCGAGCTAACAACATCGCGCTGCCGCCAGTTCAAAGAGTATTGCTGGGGTTATCCATTTGATTGGGTCACTCGTAACGGGGTCATCAAACAGCAGACACCACTTATCACCACCACCCCGTATGCTTACGAGGCTTTCCTGCAAGTTTACGAAATCTTCGAACGCAATAGATCTGGTCTGAGCAACCTGACCTCCGACCTCCGACCACTGCCCTCCGATCGCCGTCCTCCGTCGTCTGCCCTCTGTCCTCTGGATCTTCTGGATCAGTGGAAGGACATCATGGCGTCTATCGCGCGACACGCCGCTATTGATATCAAGGATTTCCGGACATCGGAAAAAGCCAGTAGTTGTTCCTACACGCCTTTTGACGCAGGCGGGGTGATTAACGCTGCAGCGTATCGTGCCTTCCTGCTCACCAGTGCGTCGCAGGTTTTTTGCAATCAAGACTACTGGAGGATCGCAGAACGAAATTTGAATTTCGTTTTGGAGAACCAGAACCCGGACGGTTCGTGGTTCTACGCCGTTGATGGAGTACGAGATTTTGTCGACCACTATCATAGTTGTTTCGTGATGAAAGCCCTGGCGAAGATTTACGGGTTAACCGGGCACGAGCCGTGTATGGATGCGCTTTCGAAAGGGATTAAGTATTACCTTGAGAATCTCTTCGACGAAGACGGCCTGCCGAAACCCTTTTCCAAAGCTCCCCGCCTGACCGTTTACAAGCGTGAACTTTACGATTGCGCCGAGTGTATCAACCTGTGTTTGTTGCTTCGGGACAGATTCCCGCAGTTGGAAACAACGCTGGAAACGGTCGTTAAAGGGATTCTAAAAGATTGGATCAAACCGGACGGTTCCTTCCGTTCCCGTCGATTGCACCTGGGTTGGGATAACGTTCCCATGCACCGCTGGGGTCAGGCCCAGATGTTTCGCAGTCTAGCGTTTTACCTTCGTGAGTTCGGCGGGCATCGAGGTCAATCGGTGCTAACATATCCGAAGCTGGCTCCGCCCCGTAGATGAGAAGCAGTGTTTTACGTTTATGCTATCCAAAGTTTAGTGAACTCGCGAGTTTATATCGGTCAAACCCAAGACATCGACAGGCGGCTCGCAGCTCATAATTCGGGTACAGTGAAATCTACCCGTCAGCACCGGCCGTGGAAACTAATCAAATCTAATCCCTGTGAAACACGCGAAGCCGCTCGCTGGCTTGAATATTCGATAAAGTCATCAAGAGGTAGGAGAGTAAGATAGCTGAAAGATTGAGGTGTGGGCTACACGCCGGAGGGGCAAAAGCGCCGCTATGTCGCACATTTCGTGAGCAAGCTGACGGATGTGGACGGAGAACAAGCGGAAACCCAGCATTGGCTGGATACAGCTACCGCATGCGGCTACGTCCCGGAAAACGACCAAAAGGTGTTGCTAGAGAAAGGCGTCAGGATTGGTCAAACGCTAGGAACGATGATGGCAAAGCCTGAAAAGTTCTGCCAGCAGAGAAGTTAGCCTTCAGTCCTCAGTCCTCAGTCCTCAGTCCTCAGTCCTCAGTCCTCAGTCCTCAGTCCTCAGTCCTCAGTCCTCGGTCTTCGGTCATCAGGTTTAATAAACAATGTGCGGCATAGCCGGACAATTTAACTTCCAGCGACGCGAGCCGGTGGTGCGCGAGACGATCGTGCGTATGGCGGACTCGATCGCGCATCGTGGACCCGATGATGAAGGCTTCTTCATCGCCGGGCCTGTCGGTTTGGGCTTTCGGCGACTATCGATCATCGATCTTGCCGGTGGTCATCAGCCGATGTCGGACGCAGAAGAAACCGTGTGGGTAATCTTCAATGGCGAGATCTATAATTTCAAAGAACTTCGTGCCGAACTGGAGGGCCGTGGCCACCGTTTCCGAACTCAGTCAGACACTGAAGTGATCATTCACGGTTACAAGGAATGGGGAACTGAGGTTTTCAATCGTCTTAACGGCATGTTTGGTCTGGCTATTTGGGATGTACAGAAGGAACGACTGATCCTGGCCAGGGATGCCATGGGCATCAAACTCATCTATCACAAGCTCGACAATGGGGCCTTAACTTTCGGTTCCGAAATCCGCCCGATTCTGGCTGCGCAAAAATCACGACCAGATGTCGATCCGATCGCGTTGAATTTGTTTCTCCGTTTCCGCTATACGCCTTCTCCTTTAACTATCTTCCAAGGGGTTCGAAAACTCGCACCTGGCACGATGCTGATCGCTGAGAAGGGCAGATGTCGCGAAGAACGCTGGTACAACTACACGCCAGTGCCATTCTCGGGCGAAAAAGAAGGGAAACAGGCGGCAGAAGAACTTCTTGAGTTGTATAGAGGAGCCGTGAAACGCCATCTCTTGAGCGATGTTCCGGTAGGAATCCTCCTTAGCGGAGGGATTGACTCGGGCTTACTTCTGGCATTAATGAACGAACAAGCCGGGCCATGGCCAGCATACACGATAGGCTATGGCAAGAGCTTCGAAGATGACGAGCTAAAGGATGCCGCGGAGACGGCCGCTCTTCTAGGCGCGCGGCACGTTACTGTCAAACTCGACCAGGCTGAGTTTGAACGCACTCTCCCGAACATCGTGGAATGTTTGGAGGAACCTATCGCGGCGTCGTCAATTGTCCCGATGTACCTCGTCTCACAGCGAGCGCGCCAGGATGTTAAGGTTGCCATTATTGGTCAAGGCCCGGACGAGTTGTTTGGCGGTTATACGCGGCATTTGGGTGTTCATTACGGAAATTGGTGGCGGTTGCTGCCAGCAGGTCTCCGATCGATGGCCGGCTTCGCCGTGAATCGATTGCCGCGCAATGAAATGTTAAAGCGTGGCGTTCGTTCGCTCGGGAGCGAAGATCGGCTAAAGCGGTATCAGGATGTTTTTTCGCTGGCGCCAGCGGGTGTCGTAGGCGGACTCTTTCGGGACGATGTACTTCCTAACCGAAATGGGCATGAGCTTTTTGACTACTGGCACGATCTCGTTCCTCAAATGGCGCACACGGATGAACTCGGTGGTTTTCAGCTCCTTGAAACTCGCTCCTCGCTCCCTGACGAACTGCTGATGTATGCCGATAAATTATCGATGGCTCATAGCCTTGAGGTGCGTGTGCCTTACCTCGATCGAACGGTCGTCGAATATGTTCAGCGGTTGGGTGCCGGATTCAAAGTTCGCAATGGCAGTCGAAAGTGGCTGCACCGGCGAGTGTGCGAACGTTACTTGCCATCTCACATTTTGAAGCGAAAGAAACGCGGTTTTGCCGTAAACGTCGTGGACGGATGGTTTCACTCGTCACTTAATGGCAAGCTTCACGAAGTGCTCCTGGATGAAAGCTCTCTGATGTTTAAGCTGCTTAAACCAGATCCGGTGCGCAAACTCCTCGAAGGGCACCAATCCCGACGACAAGATAACCACAAACTCTTGTTCAGTCTCGTCATGATCGAGCAGTGGTTGCGCGGAACCCGGTCGCATCAACGGCGGGTCACGTCTGCTGCACGGCAAGGAATGCATGCGGTCCACCTGGCATCTTAGGGAAACATAATGAGTACCTGCGCGAACACCAAACTGGAAGAGATTCGCATCGCCGGTAAGACGTTGTATGTACCATCAACTGATATCTGTGGCCGGACGGTCGTGGTAACAGGGAAATGGATCAGGACAGCACAAATCAAGGATGAAGACGTAGTGGAAGGGGTGACTGTAGAAGACCCTGACTTATTCATTATCAAATTGAAGGAGAGCAAGCTAAAGGCCGATGTCTTTACATTTGCTCAAAGGCCCCCTGAGGTCACGCCAAAATTTGATTATCACTCGGAATGGGACAATTGGGCCGCCATGCCGACAACTTCCTTTAAGGACTGGTGGGAAAATCTGCCTCAAGAGTCGAGGAAAAATGTAAGGCGCGCCGCAAAGCGCGGTGTGGTCGTTAAAGTTACGCCATTTGACTATGATCTCGTAAAAGGCGTCCATAGGATTTACAATCGTATACTGGTACGAGACGGAAGACCCTTCTGGCACTTCGGGAAAGATGTTGAAACAGTTAGACGAGGCCTCGCGACGTATCCGGATCGAAGCGAGTTTATCGGTGCGTATTGGGGTGAGGAACTTATAGGCTTCGTGAAAATGGTCTATGTTGACGACGTAGCGATGCTCTTTCACCTCATTTCAATGGATGAGCATTATGACAAACGACCAGCAAACGCACTGATCGCAAAGGCCGCAGAGGTCTGCGAGCAAAAAGGTATCTCTCATCTGATCTACACAAAATTTATCTATGGCAACAAGCGCCGGAGCTCGCTCGTGGAATTCAAGCGCCGGAATGGTTTCCAACAGGTTAACTTTCCCAGGTATTACATTCCGTTAACACTGAGGGGCAAACTGTTCATCTGGCTGCGACTCTACAGAGGCTTTAGCGGGTTGATTCCAGAGCCGATCCTGCAGCCTCTTTTAAGCCTTAGGGCTTGGTATTACAAAAGGATCTCTACAACGCTCACTTTACAACACAAAAATTCGCCGGTGTAGCTCAATGTTAGAGCGACTGAATTCCAATCGGTAGATGGAGTGTTCAATTCCTCCCGCCGGCTCCAATGTTTCAAATATTTATCCAGTATTAGTTCTGTTACTTGAGGATTAATACTTCGTCCAATCTTGGGTTGAAAGAGGCTTTTTTTCACAAGGAGAATTCATGAGCCGATTACGCATTTTGCTGTTAGCGCCTGGCTGTAGTCCGGAGACAATCAGCATGCCTTATGTTACTTATTCTCATGCAGCAGCGCTTGCCCAACTCCATGACGTCACCCTGGTTATTGGATCGCCCAGTGAGGACCCTGTGCGCCGCGCAAAGGCGCCGTTTCGCTCCATCGAGGTGGTCCGGATGCGGTGGCTCGAGCGCATCTATGCCTGGAGTTTGCGATGGATCTTCAAATACAACTTTTACACTCAGGTGTTGACCGCTTTCGGCTATCCGTTTTCTCTTGCCTTTGAATGGCGCGCCTGGCGACAGTTGCGGCGCCGCATCTTTGCGGGCGAGTTCGATGTTGTTCTGCGCATCATGCCTATGACACCGTCCTTGCCGAGCCCTTTCGCTTTCTTCCTGCGCAAGGGGCCTATACCTTTTGTGCTCGGTCCGCTAAATGGTGGTTTGCCCTGGCTTCCCGGTTTTCGCCAGCTCGAAAACCAAAAGGAATGGATCGCCAACCTTCGGAATCTGTATCGATATCTGCCATTCGCTCGCTCTACCTATCGTCACGCGGCAGCGATCTTAGCTGCCTCGTCCCAAACGTATGCCGAGTTTGCCGGATATCGCGGCAAACTGTTTTTTGTCCCGGAGCCCGGCATCGCTCGCTCGCTCTGTTTCGGTGACTCACGCAGTCCGGGGCCCAACGTCAAACTTGAGCTGATTTTCGTTGGCGGCTTGGTTCCCCTGAAGGCTTGTGATCTTGCTTTGCGCGCAGCTGCTCCCCTTTTGCGAAGCGATTTGGCTCGCTTTACTGTGGTCGGTGATGGCCCAGAGCGCAGCCGCCTCGAGGAACTTGCAAGCTCCCTTGGTATCGAGAAGGGTATTTCCTTCGCCGGCTGGCTCAACCATGCGGAAGTCCTCAGGCTCCTGCGGTCTGCTGATATCTTTTTGTTTCCATCCCTTCGTGACAACGGTGCAGGCGTAGTTTTTGAAGCTCTCGCGACTGGTGTCGTACCGGTGGTCGCGGACTTCGGCGGGCCCGGAGATATAGTTCATTCCGAGGTAGGGTACAAGGTGCCCCTTACCAATGAGAGCGAATTCGTGTCACAGATGGAAACGATTTTGACCGAGCTCGCGGCCAATCGGGACCTTCTTAATCGCTTACGAGAGCAAGGCATGTCTTACGCACGGGAACGCCTAACCTGGGATGCGAAGGCACAGAGCACAACTCGAGTCTTGAATTGGGCTGTGCGGCGGGGTCCGAAGCCAGATCTTCCGCCGCCAAAAATGCTGTGCCACTCAAATTGTTAAACGCTTGTTTGGCTTCCTCACGGAAAGACACCCGAATTTCTCAGTGGAGCCGCCGAAATTTAGCGTGAACGCTTCCTCGCCCCTGCCGAATGCTATGCGCGTGTGCAGAGCGGAGGCTCGCCAAGTACGCGTTGATTAAAGATGCGGCTTCTAATTACCGGTGGCGCAGGCTTTATAGGATCACATTTTGTCGATCTACTGCTGGGCCTCGGCGACGAGGTTGTGATCGTCGACGACCTTAGCGGTGGCACAGTCGACAACCTTCCGGCACATCGGAGCGTAGAATTCGTCGAGAAAAATTTCCGGACATGTGACGCGCGGCATTTCGCGGGAAGGTTCGATGCCATTGTTCATTTGGCTGCACAGCCATCAGTCGCCACATCGTGGGAGCAGCCGATGCAAGCACATGAATCAAATCTATCGCTGACTATGCACGCGATTACACTGGCGAGTGAGCTGCGTATAAAACGTATTGTCTTTGCGAGTTCTGCTGCGGTTTACGGCAAAGCCACAGAAGTGCCCACGAAAGAATCGAGTCAGACCACTCCGAGTTCTCCATATGGGCTACAGAAGCTGACCAGTGAGCGATATGGCCAGTTATTTGCCGGATCACTAGGACTGAGTTTTGTGGGTCTGAGATTTTTCAACGTGTTTGGCCCGCGTCAATCTCCATCGTCGCCGTATTCAGGCGTGATATCGCAGTTCCTGGCTGCAATGCAGAAGGGGCTGTCTGTCAATATAACTGGCGACGGCGAGCAGACACGCGATTTTATATATGTCAAAGACGTGGCGGCTGCTTTGCAAGCAGCGGTCACGAGGATTCCCAATGAGATACCTTGGTTAGTTTTGAATATCGGCACGGGAGTACCAACTTCTATTTTGAAGCTACACCGCGAAATGACTCGATTTTTTTTCCATGCAGATAAGGTGCCGACGCTCCTGCCATGTGTGTTGGGCGATATTCGGCATTCAACTGCATGTATAACCGCAGCGACCGAAGTATTGGGCTTTTGTCCGCGTTACTCGTTGCAGGACGGTTTGGCTGAACTTGTGCAAGACTCGGTGAAACTATGCAAGCCGTTCATCGGTTCGGAACAGGAAATGCCATGATGGCCGGGTTGAAGCTGCTATGGTCAAGCGAATTCTCAGTGGCAGCAACACAAAACGATCTAGTTAACCTTGCCCTCATTCTGCTTAACGGGGTTCGCGATTGGCGTCCGCAGCACCGTGCTTCTAGGGACAGCGCAAACATCGTTGTTCCGTTGCTGGCGAGGAAATTTTTATAAAATTCCACCACTCGCTTTTTCGATTATCGGCCAGCAGGATCAGCGGATTAGCAATCTGGTGGCGACGTTAACGTAAGGATACTATGCCTGGCATCGTTGGAATAATCAGCCAGAGACCGCCGAAGGAGTACTCTGCTATGGTAGAGTCCATGGTTAAATGCCTCAAACATGAGCCGTTTTATTCGGATGGCACATATACCAACGAGGAGCTCGGCCTCTGGAGCGGATGGGTTTGCCACGAGGGGACGTTTGGGGATTGCCTTCCTATCTGGAATGAAAAGAAAGACATTTGCCTTCTCTTTTTGGGGGAAGATTTCGCCAACCAGGGTGACATCGATGCGCTGAGGATGCGCGGACATGAATTTGGCTCAAATAACGCAAGTTATCTCGTGCACCTGTACGAAGAAATGGGTTGCGAGTTCTTGGAGAAACTCAACGGCTGGTTTAGCGGAGTCTTGCTGGATCTTCGTGAGCGGAAACTCGTTCTGTTTAACGACCGGTACGGAGTAAACCGACTTTATTATCACGAGCATGCGAGCGGGTTCTATTTTTCTTCTGAAGCGAAGGCCCTGCTTAAAATCCTGCCCGAGACTCGCCAACTAAATCTGCGTAGTTTGGGCGAGGTCCTGTGTTGCGAGGCCGTCCTGGAAAACAGGAGCCTGTTCTCCGGAATCTCGTTACTTCCCGGAGGTTCGTCATGGGTGTTCTCACGAGGCGAACCAGTGAAGAAGAAACGTTACTTTAAGCAGGAATCTTGGGAAGGTCAGCCAGAGTTAGCCGAATCTGACTTTTACGAGAAATTGAAAGAAACCTGGACACGGGTTCTTCCTAAATACTTCACTGGGAAACAGTCAATTGGGTTGTCTTTAACTGGTGGAGTGGATAGCCGGATGATTTTGGCTTGGGCCCCTCGTCCCCCTGGCACACTTCCGTGCTATACGTGGGGCGGCAAATATCATGATTGCGCGGACGTCAAGATAGCACGGCGGACCGCGAAACTTTGCGAACAACCTCACAACACGATTCTCGTGGGCGCGGAGTTTTTCTCGCAGTTTCACGACCTGGCCGAAAAAGCCGTTTATATTAGCGATGGCAGCATGGACGTAACTGGCTCGGTCGACCTGTACGTTCAACGATTGGCACGACAGATCGCCCCGGTCCGATTAAGCGGTGTCTGCGGGGGTGAAATCTTAAGGCGTCTTGTAATGTTTAAGCCGGCTCCTCCTCAACCAGGTCTTTTTGATCCCGAGTTTGCACGCTCATTTCAGGAGGCGGCCGCGACCTATGACGGTGAGCTTCAAGGCCACAGGCTTTCCTTTACTTCCTTCAAACAGGCGCCGTGGTATATGGCGAGCAAATTTACCGTGGAACGATCGCAGGTCACATATAGAACTCCTTATTTTGATAACGATCTGGTTGCTCTGGCCTATCAAGCGCCGGCAAAGCTATTGAACAATGAGCCAGCGCTTCGGCTGATTGCTGATGGCAATCCAGCGTTGGGAAAGATTGCGACGGATCGCGGTCTCGCCTTTCGATCAATTCCCGGTGTTAATCGGGCTCAACATTGGTACCAGGAGTTTACGTTTAAAGCAGAGTATGCCTATGATTACGGGATGCCGCAATGGCTGGCGAGGCTCGATCACATCTTTGCACCACTTCACCTCGAAAAGCTGTTCCTTGGGCGGCACAAAGTCGCTCACTTCCGTGTCTGGTACCGTGACGAGCTCTCGCGATCGTTAAGGAAGATGCTTCTCGACTCGGACGCGCGCAGTAGACCCTACCTTCGTGCCAATTCTTTGGAAGAGATCCTCAAAGCTCATATCAGTGGGCAGCGAAACTACACCTTTGAGATCCACAAGATTTTGACGCTGGAATTCATTCAAAGAAAACTGATTGAGCTGAATTAGAATACGCCCCGGAGTAACAGGTCTAGCAATAATTGACACGACCTTAATCCATACACCAGCCAGGCCTACCGCGACGGTAGCTTGTGAGATGGTGACACGAGCTGACGGAAAGAGCATCAACTTCCCCGCTCGCGACCCTGAAATGTTTGAGCTAGTATGAACGTCTTGATCGTCAAACTTGGCGCTACCGGAGATGTTGTCCGCACGACGCCGCTATTGCGTCGATTGAGCGGTTCGGTCACATGGATCACAGCAGCGAAGAACGGTGTATTGCTGGACAGTCTGTCAGACAACCTGCGTCATTTTTCATGGGAAGCGCGCGCGAGAGCGTTAGATATTCCCTACGACCTGGCCATAAATCTGGAGGACACTCTCGAGGTGGCCCAGTTTTTGAAAAGTGTCAGGCCGGGCGAGATCTTCGGCGCCTACGCCGACTCATCCAAGAACTTGTGTTACACCGACAACTCGAAGTGCTGGTTTGATCTAAGTCTGATCAGTTCCCATGGCCGGCAGGAGGCTGATCGGCTTAAGCTCTTCAATCGGCAGACATATCAGGAGCTGATTTTTAGGGGACTTGGGTTCGATTTTGCCGGTGAGACGTATTTGTTGCCGGAACCGATCGAAACCGGGCTATCAGGCGACGTGGCCATAGCAGCCGACGCCGGCCCTATCTGGCCGATGAAACGATGGGCTTACTACGGGCAATTGATCCGGCGACTTCAGGATCAAGGTTTGATCGTCAATGTGCTGCCGAAAAGATCATCGCTGCTCGAGCATCTGGCCGATGTTCGAAACCACTGCTGCCTGGTTGGCGGTGATAGTTTGCCGATGCATTTGGCGCTGGGGACGGATACGCGGTGCGTGACTCTCTTTACGTGCACGAGCCCCTGGGAGATTTACGACTACGGGATTCAGAAAAAACTTGTTTCGCCTCTCCTGGAAGAGTTCTTCTACAAACGGGGATACGATAAACGCGCGACAACGGCAATAAACGTGGATGAAGTCGAGGCAGCTGTGCTAACGGAACTGGGAGTAGCAACGCCAGCAATGATTGAGAACGCGACATGAGCGCGATGTTAGAGATCAGCCGCCTGCGCCAACCGGCCTTCGCGCAAAGCTACGGCGAGCTAGTGAGGACGGAAGGCAGAGGACAGATCACTCAGTTATCAGTTGTCGGTAATCGGTCTTCCGTCATCGGGCATCCGGTGCTCAGCATTGCGTTACTCACGGGCGGCGGGGACAAGCCCTACGCGCTAGGCATGGCCGCCGCTTTGACTGCAGCGGGGCTAACTGTGGATTTTATCGGCAGCGATGATTTGAGCGTGCCGGAGCTGTTCAACAATCCGCGAGTAAAATTTCTGAATCTACGAGGAGATCAATCTTCAGAAGCAGGTCTGCCAGCGAAGGTGCTGCGGATCCTAAGCTACTACGCAAAACTGATCCTCTATGCGGCCACAGCGCAACCAAAGCTGTTTCACCTACTGTGGAACAACAAGTTCGAACTCTTCGACCGCACGCTATTGATGCTCTATTACAGAATGCTCGGGAAGAAAATCATACTGACCGTCCACAATGTGAATGCTCGTAAACGGGATTCGAACGATTCATCCTTAAACCGCCTTTCGCTTAGACTTCAGTACAATTTCTGCCATCACATTTTCGTTCATACCGAAAGGATGAGAAGTGAACTTGTATCCGACTTTCGTATTCCAAACAGTAAAGTGAGCGTTATTCCGTTTGGAATTAATAATACCGTCCCTAACACTACGCTCTCGACCGAGGAGGCGAAACAGCAGACGGGTGTAAGTAACGGCGATAAGGCCCTGCTCTTTTTTGGAAACATCGCCCCTTACAAAGGACTGGAATACTTAATCTCTGCTTTTAGCGCTCTTCTGTCGAAAGACCGAAGCTACCGACTGATTATCGTTGGCAGGCCCAAAGGATCCGAGAACTACTGGACGCAGATCCAGCAGGCGATTGCGCGTAGCGGGATCCGTGATCGAATCACTCAAAGGATTGAGTACATTCCGGATGAGCTGACAGAATTATATTTCAAAGCCGCCGACGTTTTGATCTTACCGTATGCGCGCGTCTTTCAAAGCGGCGTGCTGTTCTTGGCCTATAGCTTTGGATTACCTGCCATCGCCGCCGATGTAGGGGCCTTGAAAGAAGAAATCGTCGAAGGCGAGACCGGCTTTGTCTTCAAACCACGCGATTCAGTCGATCTAGCCCGTAAGATTGACAAGTACTTCAACAGCGAATTGTTTGGCAATCTTGAAACCCGGCGATTGGAGATCAAGAAGTATGCGAAGGAGCGGTATTCGTGGAAAAAAGTAGCCGCAATAACGACGGCTGTTTATTCTAATCTCTTATCTTCTCGCTGATTTCTGAAACTTAACCACGGATAACGCGGATTCCGCAGATTAGGTCCCCCAATTTGACGATTCGACGGTTCAACCTTTTAACGTTTCTCCTCCCTCCTCAGTCTTCTGACCTCTGACCTCTGACTTCTAATCTCTGACTTCTGATCTCTGACCCATGTCTGACGTCGGAATAGACCTTATCTTACTCGTCCTTTTGCTCCTGCTCTTCAGGACCAAGGTTGGGGATGTGGGCAGGAGCATGAGTAGGCGGAAGAGTAAGCGCTTAACACGCGAGCACCGATGAGCGACACATTAAAAGCTTTGTCAACCGCAACGGTGATTTCTCAATTGGCACCAGCCGCGCCGCGCCGCACATTGTGGGGCCTGTTTAATCGGAAGGAACGTTGGGGCCTTTCCTGGCGTGGGTGGCTAATCCTCGCTTCCGCTCTGTTGCTGGTGGGCGCTCTGATTTTTAAAGGCCTTTACCCCTTTCTTGCGACAACCCATCGCGTCAACGCGGATATCCTTGTGGTCGAAGGGTGGATACACGAGTATGCAATTCGGGCGGCAGTAAAGGAATTCCAAACTAACCAGTATCAACGCGTTTTTACCACGGGCGGACCGGTAGTGGGGACGGGCGGATACATCAATGACTTCTATACCTCGGCCAGCGTAGGCGCCGATCTCTTAAAAAAGAACGGCCTTGCAAACGGATCAGTGCAGATGGTTCCGTCACGGGTGATGGATCGAGATAGGACATATGGTTCGGCGGTTGCCCTACGGAACTGGTTTCGCGACCACAATATGGCCGTGTCTAGCATCGATGTCGTTACCGAAGATGTCCATGCGCGCCGTACTCGCCTCCTCTTTGAGAAGGCGCTGGGGAAGAATGTTGTGGTGGGCATCATTGCCGTGCCGAACCCAGATTACGATTGGCGGCGTTGGTGGTGGTACAGTGAAGGCGTCAAAGGGGTTGGGAGCGAGGCCCTCGCCTACGCATATGCCAGACTCTTCTTTTATCCCTCCGAACCATCACGGCCACAGAAATAGCATTAGCAGACAATGAAGATAGCAGTTGTCGGTCTTGGTTACGTAGGGCTACCGCTCTCCCTTCAGTTTGCACGCTCGTGCGTTAGCGTGCTGGGGATCGATGTCGATCCTACGAAGGTTCAGTTACTAAACAACGGGCAGAGCTATATCAAACATATTGAACAGCCAGCCATCGCAGAGTTGCTGCGTTCCGGAAAGTTCTCCGCGACAACAGACTTTAGTCTCATCAAAGAGGTCGAAGCAGTCATCATTTGTGTACCGACACCGCTGAACAAAAATCGCGAACCCGATCTGTCGTTCATTATGCAAACCGGCCGGTCGATCGCGCCGCACCTCGCAAAGGGGGCCCTGGTGGTTCTGGAATCGACTACCTATCCTGGAACGACAGAAGATGAGCTGCGCGTTGTATTGGAGGAGGAATCGAGGATGAAGGCGGGTGTGGATTTTCACCTTGCTTTCTCGCCAGAACGCGAAGATCCGGCCAACGAGCAAAGCAAACTGAAAAAGGTTCCGAAGGTTGTAGGGGGTTACACGCCGGCCTGCCTTGAGAGGGCGATGTCGCTTTACAGCCAGGCTATCGACACGCTCGTTCCAGTCTCGTCTTGTCGCGCTGCTGAAGCTACGAAACTGCTAGAGAACATTTTTCGGAGCGTCAACATCGCATTGGTTAACGAGCTAAAGCTGGTTTACGCTGCTATGGGAATTGACATCTGGGAGGTCATCGAAGCGGCCAAAACGAAGCCATTTGGGTTTATGCCGTTTTATCCCGGCCCTGGGCTTGGCGGTCATTGCATCCCGATCGATCCGTTCTATCTCACATGGAAGGCTCGCGAATATGGTCAACATACGCGTTTTATTGAGTTGGCGGGCGAGATCAACACACGGATGCCAGAGCATGTCGTACATCGCGTTGCCGACGCGCTTAACTCTCAACAAAAATCCATTAATGGTTCAAGAATTCTCGTGCTCGGCTTGGCTTACAAGCCAAATGTTGATGATGAACGCCAATCGCCGAGTTACGTGCTGATGGATTTACTTCAGGACCGCGGCGCGGAAGTCGCTTACTACGATCCCTATGTGCCGGTGATCAAACCAACCCGCGAGCACCCGAAATTCGCGGGAAGAAAATCCGTCGAGTGGAACCGCACAACGATTGAGAACTTCGATTTGGTCCTCATCGCGACGAACCATTCAGCGGTGAACTACCACGAGCTTGGCGAGTGGGCGCGGTGCATAGTGGATACCCGAAACGCCATGGCGCCGGTCAATGGCGCTTCAAGTAAGGTCTGGAAAGCGTAGAAGGCATCTCCGGAATAAGGCGAATCAGGACGAATTGAAAGATGACTTGGAAAAATACGCACACTTGGATGAATTGGCGTAGCGGTTCTTCGCGGCGAAACGGCGCCACCCTCTGGTGCCGGGCAAAGAATCCGGCTGATCTGCTGAAGACATTCGTCGACTGGGGCTTGCGAAAAAAAGGCCCAGCCAGACAAATTTACTTGCCATGGTGATTAATTCAGATATGAACGCGGGCGGCGTATCGCGAGGTTCGATAAGCCGCAATTATGAAGGTCTCGGGAATCCTTCTGTGTATCCTTATTTTGAGTGGCTTTTGCGCTCCGCGCTGCGGGGCCACGGTTTACCATTCCGACGGATCAGCAGTAAACGTCCAGCTTATTCACGACATACAAGCTATAGATGGCGATACCATCACGATTCCTGGGGGGTCTTTTATATGGACGACTGGCGTTGCACTTACCAAAGACATAACGTTACAGGGAGTGGGAGTTGGTCAGACTATTATCAAAGACGATGTGCAGAGTAGTCAGTTGATCAATTGGCATCTATCTCCGAACGGAGTGGCAAGAATCACTGGGATAGAATTTCAGAATGGCGGTCGTGTGAATGTTGGGGGAGCCCCAAGCGGTATTATTCATATTACCGGAAGTAATACGAACGGTAGCCAGTTCCGATTCGATCACAATAAGTGGGTTGATCTTAACGGTTATTTTGTAACTGATACTGTTATTGGGGTAATTGATCATAATACAATTTTGGTTGGCCAGAAAGTTGACGAATGGATTTATCCCTACGGAAATAGTTGGAATGGTGGGTCAAATGGAGATGGCAGCTGGGCTGCTCCGGCTAACTGGGGTTCATCGCAGTTTCTGTTTCTTGAGGATAACGTAGTCACGGATTCGAATACAGTGTTTGAGGGGCAACTAACAGACGGTTTCAATGGAGGGCGCTTCGTTGTAAGATATAATACACTTACTAATCTTGTAGTTGGTAATCATGGAACTGAAACGCCAGGACGTGGGCGCAGTGGTCGGGCAGAGGAAATTTACAACAATACCTTTGACTGTAATCACGTTAATAGATTCGTGGCCGGAAACCGTGGCGGTGGCGAACTATTTCACGATAACACAATCGTAAACTGTGGAGGGGCTGGGGCAGCTAACCCTACTTTGAGTTCGTTCCGAATGCTTGGTTCCTTCAGTCCGTGGGGCGGCGCAGATGGAACAAATGGGTGGGATCGAAACAATATTGGAAATCCATTTAATTCAGGAACGTTAACCGGGGTTTCAGGAAATACTGTAACAATAAATGGCGCGACTTGGGCAACCAATCGCTGGCAAGGTTACACCTTAAAACGCAATGCCGGTGGATTCTCATATATCCAAAGTAATACCAGTAATACGATTACTTTTGCTAATGATATTTTCGGTAATCATCCACCATACGCTATAGGTGACGGAATCGTTATTAATAAGGTAGATCAATCCTTGGATCAAGCGGGTGCTGGACAAAGCACACTAATTAGCGGGGATAATCCAACGCCTCCGCCGGGATTTAATCAGATCGCAGAACCTTGCTACAGTTGGAATAACACGAATGATGGAAGTCGATTCAATAATTTTGATCCTGAAACCGCCAATATCCAACAGGGTATCCACTACTTCAATAATACGATACTGCCGGGGTACGTCCCATATACTTATCCCCATCCATTAGTTGCTGGAGGCGCAACGCCTACTCCAACCACAATACCTACAGCAACACCTACTGCGACTCCAACCGCGACAGCCACGGCAACATCTACTGCAACCGTATCTCCAACTCCAACGCCAATTGGAACGGCGACTCCTCATCCGGTTGGATCATTCGTTGCTACGGCAGTTAGTTGTACAGAAACTGATCTAAGCTGGAGTTATTGTTGCCTGGACTTAGCCAACGGAGGATTCGATATTGAGCGCGGAACCGACAACATTCATTTCACTCAGATAAATCAAATTGGATTTTGGGAGCGATCATATCGGGATACTACTGCTCCAAGTGGACTGAGCTATTATCGGATACGTGCATTTAATGATAATGGCGTGGGCGACTACAGTTTTGCATCTGCTACACAGCCAAGCTGTCAGTCTCCGACACCTAGTGCAACTCCTACCCCAATACCTACGGCCACACCTACACCAGTACCGTCCCCCACTCCTACAGCTACATTCACACCTATACCGACTCCTACCCCAACTGCAACTACAACTCCAACGTCATCAGTGTATCCGCTGAGACCAAGCGTGAACGGAAGATATATGCTCGACGCGAGCAATGCTCCGTTCCTCATCATCGGGGACGCGCCGCATTCGATTCTGGCAAACCTGAGCAATTCTGACGCCGCTACGTATCTTGTAGACAGAGGCAATAGAGGATTCAACACGCTGTGGATTGAGTTGCTTTGCGACTTCTACACATTCGGCCCCGGAAATGACGGTGATGCGAATTATGGCCATGATTTCAACGGGAACAATCCTTTTACGAATACGCTGAACGGCGGCTATTACGATCTATCAAGACCAAATGAAGCTTACTGGTCGCATGTTGATTACATCGTTCAGACGGCTGCCGCCAATGGGCTGCAATGCCTGCTCACTCCACTTGATGAAGGTGGTTGGACACAAACATCGCTGGCTAATGGAACGAGCCGTTGCTACCAATATGGTCAATTTCTTGGGAACCGTTATAGGAACTACCCGAACATCATCTGGAACATGGGAAATGATTTTGGGGATTGGCCGAATCAAAATAATGATGCTGTAATTCTCGCCATTGCTGACGGCATCAAGAGCGTGGATACCGTTCATCCGATGACAGTAGAGTTTAATGGAACAAGCGAATCGCAGGACGATCCAAACTGGATTCCACGCATCAATATTAACAGCGCTTATACGTACTTCCCGACCTATGCGGAGACGCTGGTTGCGTACAACAAGCCTACGATTATGCCAGTTCTGTTTCTTGAAGCGAACTACGAAGACGAAAACATAGCCAACGACCCCGGTACTCCAAAGATTTTACGCCGACAAGAGTATTGGTCGATGGGCGGTGGCGCGCTCGCAGGGCATATGTATGGAAGTTATTGGATAGACAGGTTTGCTAGTGGCTGGCAATCGCACTTGAATACGCAAGCAGCAACCGAACTTGGATATTTCAAGAATTTTTTTAACAGCATTCGATGGTACGATCTTGTGCCGGACCTATTGCACACATTCCTGACCGCTGGATATGGAACGTTTAGTAGTGGTGGTCGCATAATTGATAACGATTACGCGACGGGCTTGCGAACGCAGGATGGTACGCTCGGAGTCGTTTACACTCCAGTTTCCCATACGTTGACGATTGTGATGAGCAGTTTTGCGGGTCCGGTTACGGCGAGGTGGTACGATCCAACCGCCAACACGTTCACAAACATTTCAGGCTCGCCGTTTCCTAATAGCGGCATCCACAATTTCACTACGCCGGGAAACAACAGCGCGGGCGATCCCGATTGGGTTTTGCTCTTGCAGGCAGCATCAGGTTCGCCAAGGCCGACCCCAACAGCTACCGCTACATTCACGCCGACACCTACGCCGACAGCCACAGCTACATCGACTCCAACTCCAACACTTACGCCAACGGCGACCCCAACCTCAACTCCCAATCCTACGCCCACTCCTACACCTACGCCAATACCGTCCCCTACTCCTACGGCTACACCAACAAATTGTATTGTCCCTAATTTCTTAGGACAGAAAATTAATCAAGCGCAAAGAATTTGGCGTAATGCTGGATTTACAACACGCGTTCAAATTCAGGGCGGACGAGGACGAAACATTTCAAGGCAGAGTATTCCAGCTGGAACTTCGGCAAATTGCAATACAACATTAATAACTGTAAGTACTAGATAAATATTAGCAGCGCTCGATCAATCTTGAAGGGGTCAACGCGATTTGCTTGCGGGCGATCCGCCAATTAACACCCGTGACCGGGACAGCAACTTGGCCGCATCAATCTAAATTGGCGCATTTTCACAGGTAAAGCGGGCTGTGGCTGAGCTTCGTAGAACGCCTGGTCGGGACCACATTAAGGCGATTTTCGACTGTTGTCGCCACTTCGGCACGTTTGCCATCGTGGAATCATCAGGATTGACTCGCGCCGGTCACATCTGGTGGCGTGGTCAACGGATGCGGCTGTTTATCAGACAAGGTACGGCGATTTGCTTGTTCCTTTTCGGGATAATCGCTATGTCCGGAGCTGAAAACACAGCTCTTCTCGAGATCGCCGGTACCAACGCCCCGAACGCGACGCTTCCACCGGTCGCTCAGGCGCGATCGCTCGGCATGCTCTGGCAGGTGGTGATGCAGCTTGAACACTGCGTGCAGAGCAAAGACCTGAGCGCTGTCCACAACGAAGACGTAATCCTCAGCGCGGCTGTGAGGGAACTGTTAGCTCAGGCCGACGCCATCGCCTCGAACCAGAGCGGCGATTTAAAGTCCAGTCTGACGGCGTTCTGTTCACGAGTAAGCGCCCTGCACCTTGTGGCGGACTTGAACCAGCAGGCCAGTTCGGAAACCGAGCTCGGCAAAGTTTTGGAATCCTTTGCCAAGGTAAAAGCACATTTTTCCAAGGACGTTGTCGCCCAGGCTAAAGGCTACCTCGAAGCTTTTACCTGCCCGATGCACCGGGATGTCGTCGGTAAGCGGACCGATTTCTGTCCCAAATGCGGCATGGCACTGGATCAGGTATCCCGGATTCTGCCTTCCCAGGCCGGCTTCCCATCGCCCGGACAGCAAACCGTGCGCGCGTCAGTACGCACCGCAGCGCCGTTGACCGTAGGCCAGCCGGTCACAGCGCTTCTCCAGTTGCAAAGGCCGAATGGCGATCCAGTGTCGCCGTCTGACCTGATCGAAACGCATACGAAGAAAATCCATCTGTTAATCGTCGACAGTAGCTTGACGGATTATCATCACGAACATCCAGTACCGACGCGAAATCCGGGGGAGTATTCCTTCAGCTTCACACCAAGCAAACCAGGCAGCTACCGCGTCTGGGCGGACGTGAGATCGTATCCGCTCGGGCTTCAGGAATATGCGATGACGGATATTCGCGCGGCGACGACTGGCGAGCCGCTGACGAATCGCACTGTCATTTTTAAAGCCACGGTGGATGGATTGAATTACGAGCTCATCATCGTGCAGAAAACAATCCAAGTGGGCCGACCCGCATCGGCCCAGCTAAGGATCACGACCGCGGACGGGAAGGGCTTCACACGCCTGGAGCCGCTCATGGCCACGTTCGCGCATCTCGTCGGATTCAACCAGGACTACAAGACCGTTATGCACATACACCCCAAGGGAGCGCCCGTGCTGGACCCGACCGCGCGCGGTGGACCGGAACTGGAGTTTCAGATTTATGCGCTGCAGCCCGGCTTCGTTCGTCTTTTTGCTCAAGTGCAGATCGAAGGGCGTTCACGATTCGCTCCCTTCGGCCTCCGGATCGCCCCATGAACGGAGGATCACTTCGGAAACTCGGCTTATCGATTCAACGCACCACTCGCTGGCCACAGCTTGAACGCTATCGCGAGTGACTAATCTTTTTGGGATGGAGCGACTGTCACCGATCACTGGCGGTTGTAATTGGGGCTAAGTGCGTCTCCAGCACGCCAAATCGTCTAACCACCGCTCCAGCTAACCGCAGCCGGGCGTGATGGTTTTATAAAGTGACGGCTCGAACCGTCGATTCCAGTTCCCAAAATGCAGTTAGCTTTTCATCCGTTCGCACAACAAAACGCCTTCTGTCGTCGCGATGATCATCGTAGCCCGGATCTGATTTCCGACGCTCAGTCGCGCCGTGAGGTCGTATGAGACCGTTTAGTAGCTGTTTTCGCGGGCTGGTGCTTTTGCAGGTTGATGAAACTGACAACTAATTTCTCCAAGAAGTTTGGGCCCCGGTGGTCTACGTGCCTGTGGCTAGATGCAGTCGTTCGTATTTTAGGCTTCACATGAACGATTGAATACTCCACAGGTTCAGGAGTCACAGCAACGTCACCCTCTGTTACAGCAACATCATCCTCTATTTGAGGCGGTAACCCTAACTCAGTCCTGGCCTGACGAAATTCAATGGCCGCGCGCTTGTCTTCGGCAGGGAAGGCGAGCAAAATCGCGACTCCGCCGACGATCACGAAAATTGTAGCAAAAAAAGCAGATCTCATGGTCTCCTTCTTACGGATACGGCATCTGCGGGACGAAGTTCAAGAAGAATCTGCCCGCGCTGAGCAGAAACTAATGGCTAGCGCATTCTCATTCTAGCAGCCGGGTCGCCGATTCACCCGCCTTCGCTGAACCACCTTCGCTAAAGCTCCGGCGAGCCAAGGGCTGCGGCGTGGCAGGCCCGCCTGCGCCCGGCGCACAGGCACAATTTGCTATCGTCAATCTTTTGGCGGTCCCGGCCTGTTACGGGGAGAGTTGTTTCTTCGGAAAAATCTGCGTGGAATCCCGCGCACCGCCAGCGGGATGCCTGATACCGACGCCGAACGCGGCCAGATTCAGTACGATCATAACAAGAGCAAACAAATACATTCCCATCGTCAGTCCGATTGCGGCGTGCATTGCCAAAATGCAAACCAACCAAAAGAATCGGGTCTTCTTCATCCAAATGAAAACCGGATAACCGACCTCGATCAGACAGATACAAATTCCGAGGACGGGCAGCGCGTATTTGAACCGAACCAGAATGTCGGGGGAAATGAGATTAAACGGTGGCCGTATCAGCGATCGCCAGAGGTTGGACCCGTTCCACCAACCGCTGCCGAGAAATTTTGCCAAGCCTCCGAAAAAATAAACGAAGCACAGGTGCACCTGTAATACGCGCCGCCAAAAGCCCAGGAGCCGTGGATCCCTCAGTTTTGTTTTTACCAGCCGGCTGTCCACGGAGTATCGGTCTGGCAGCGGCGACAACATCAAATAAAAGAGTGCCATGGTCATGAAGTTGTCTGCGCCGTATGCGAGCAATCCGCTGCTCTCAGCGGCGCAGAGGTGAAGAAACCAGGCAATGATCGCCGCAGGGCGGGACAAAACTCCCAGCAGCAGGCAGCATCCCATGCAAAGCAAACAAGCCCAGGCAACGGAAAGGACTGTTTCTTCGCCGACGCCGATGTGGGCGCCGAGAAAAACCAGCCAGCCCAATTTCGGAATTAGCGGACTGTCGAACGAGGTGATGGCCTCTCCCAACTCGCGACTGACAAGGCCCTTGCCAGTTCCCGAAAACAAGTAGTGCCAGTCACTCCTCAAGAACAACGTATAGACAACCACTTGCAGCCCCAGGCCGATACGCAAAACGGCAAGCCACGTGTCTGTTTCTTGAGGAAACAGAAATTCGAGTAATTCTTGCCACCGTCGTTGCACCGCTGTCATAGCGTGGTCGACGGCATTTTGAAGATTTTTACAGAAGGCAACGAAGGAAACAAAGGTTCTAGCATAATTGAATCGGAACCGTCGTCGCCGTCGTTTCCTTCTGTTCGTCTTTGTCCCTAAAGCGACACGTCGCTACCCTCGTTTCCTTCTGCTTGATTTGCTCCGGGCAAAATCATCCGGGAGATCCCGTTTCGAGAACCGGCTCATGAAAATTGATCAGCAACCCGATCGGAACATCAAGCAATTTCATGTAGCTGAAGAGCTGCGCTTTGCTGGAAGGGTGCAAAATCTCGACCGCTTTTACCTCGACCAGCAAACAATCGTCCACGAGGATGTCGAAACGCAGCGGCTCATCAAAAACAAGGCCTTTATATTCGACGCGGACCAATTTTTGAGTCGTTGCAGGGATCGAACGCAGTTCGAATTCGCGTAACATGCATCGCTCCTAGATCGACTCAATTAGTCTAGGACCTTTGTGTCGGTGAACTTCTATTGCCGCCCCGATGATTTCCCGGCTCAGTTTGTCTGCCTTGTCGTAAAGTCTGTGCATAGGCGCAGATCCTAAACAGAAGACAACCAAGAATACCGCAGAATGTCTTTTCCAAACAGCATCGAAGAAAATCAAAAGTTCTATTAGCAAATTGAATCCGGAGAACTCTTCGTTTTCGTTTCCTTCTGTTGAGAAAGATTCTACTGTTTCTCCTCCTCACGCAGGCTGAAATCGTAGCTGAACATGGGTTGGAACGATTCGCCTTTGCCATGCTCAAAATCACCGATGTTCGGCGGACTAACCGATCCGAAAGTGGCCCGAATTTTTTTCACGTCAGGGCGCTCGCGCCAGACCGACAAGGCGAGCATCTTTACCACCACTTCCCGCAACGGCTCGTAACGGTCATCGGCCAACCGGTCCAACAAACTGTCCAAACGCAGAGCGGCTG
>Ga0137360_10000447_pt1 | contig 23752 bp, 22 predicted proteins | sample Mad1_60_16metaG_FD_104924 | JGI IMG/M metagenome (GOLD analysis project Ga0137360, IMG submission 104924) | Vadose zone soil microbial communities from Angelo Coast Range Reserve, California, USA - Mad1_60_16 metaG | ecosystem: Environmental > Terrestrial > Soil > Vadose zone | place: USA... | reverse complement strand
TCAAGTGTGCTTGCTTGGGTGCTAAATTGAGAAGAGAACGAATCGCGCCGCTCGTCTGCTGGCGCGCACGCAGCTCGAGCACTTGGCCGAGCGAAACCAGGGTGGTGATTACAGCCGCAGCTTCAAAGTACGTTGGCACAGCCCCGTGCATGTCGCGAAACGAGGCGGGAAAAAATTGGGGAAAGAGCGTCGCTGCAAAGCTGTCTAGGTAAGCTGCCCCTGTTCCCAAACCGATTAACGTAAACATGTTGGGGGTGCGATTTACGACGGACGCCCAGAAGCGCTGGAAAAATGGCCAGCCTCCCCAAAGCACGACAGGCGTCGCTAGAACGAATTCGATCCAGTTTCGCGTGCCGCCCGAGAGGGGGAGCTTGAGCGCATCGCCAAACATGGCAATTAGCAAGACCGGCAGAGAGAGTGCGGCGCTCAACCAGAATCGGCGCAACATCGAGTCATATTCGGGGTCAGCTTCTACTTCAGCGAATGCATCCATCGGCTCGAGCGCCATGCCGCAAATCGGGCAGCTTCCCGGACCCAGCTGAACGATTTCCGGATGCATGGGGCAGGTGTAACGAATCTTTTCCTCGTCAATCGCGGCGCGCGATGTAGAACTTCTGGACGGTTGCTTCGCTTCGCGCTGGGCGGCGTCGTCGCGTGCCGCTAAATACTTCTGCGGCTCTTTTTCAAACTTTGCAACACAACCCTTCGAGCAGAAGTAATACGTCCTTCCTTCGTGCTCAGCTTGGCCGGCCGCTTTTTCCGGAACAACCGTCATCCCGCAGACAGGATCCTTGTGTTTGACTGGCCCCTGCAAAATCGCGAGTGACGTTTTGGCTGCATTCTCGGAACTCATGTGATGTTCTCCTCTTTCCCTGGCGGTCTATCGCAGGTGCGCGTAGATCAATTCGAGCAGCTCGTCGTACATAGCCTCGGCTTCTTCTTTTTTCCCGCTTCGTAAGGCCTTGGCCGCGCAATGATGCAAGTGATTCTTCATCAGGTTTCGCGCGACGCCGCGCAACGCTTCCTGCACGGAAGCGACCTGCGTGATAATGTCCGCGCAGTAGCGGTCTTCCTCCACCATTTTTTGCAAGCCGCGAATCTGCCCTTCGATGCGGCGCAAACGTTTCCTGTTGGCGTCCTTCAGCTCAGGGTCCACGCCGGCAGCTTTGCGTTCGCCAGGCGCCGACGCGCAAGCGCAGTCGGCCAAAGAAAGTGCGCCGTGCCTCTTTGAGTTGCCGCGAACCTGCTTCAGTGCGTTTGCTGGCATGATACCCTCCACCCCTATTTATAGCCCTACCCCCTATCCAGAGTCAAGTGACTGTCGTTCCGAAGAACGCCTCACTCGCGGCGGGCTGCTATAATGCCGACATGACACTCGTCGACGTTACGTATGAATTGCAATCACCCCTGACAGTAGAGCAATTGCGCCATCTCGGCCAGTTCGCAAACACTTATGGATTGCGCAGTTTCCGCATTGATGAAAGCAAGAAGCGCCTTTCATTTGAGTACGACGCTTCGCGGTTGCGTGAGACGCAGATCGAGCATGTGCTGGGACAGGCGACGATCGCCGTAACGCGCCGCGTCAACTAGATGAATGGCCAGTGTGTTGTTGGTGCTCTAAGAATTGGAAGAACGATGCTGGAGAATTCTTTTCAGATGGAACGACTTCGGCGCTAGCCGAGGCAGAGACGAATTCCCGTCCCACTGGAAATGGAGCCTCAAAAAAAATGGGGCACCCGCCTGGGATCGCGGCCGCGTTTCGTTGTCAGTGTCGTTTTCACAGCGACGCGTGGGTTCATCCAGCCTAGCCTCCCTCTCAGAGGCGGGTGGGAACGAATTGCGAAAAGTGGCGAGCAAGCCCCTTCCCCCTCGCTCGCCTCTCTTCTCAACTCTTGTGAAACGCACTCATGCATCCCTCTAAGGCACGGGCAGCGCCAATGCCAGCCTTGAACGGAGTTCCCGTTAAGTCTTTCATTAGCAAATACTTGGCTGGATTGAGGGATTTCCCGCACGGCCGCAAATCCGTCCCTCCAATCCACTTTGGAACTCTCCGAAACTGATTCGGGAACGCGAACCATTCCCTGCTCAAAGCTCTCCTTGCCCCGGGGGCTCTCTTCTCCTAGCTTTCCCGGCCCTCCGGTTACAGTACCCAGGTATCAAAATTTTCAGCCTGCCCGCGCTATCGGTTTTTCAGAATATTGTCATCACAATCGCTAAATGCGTAGGCACCCAGCCAAGCAGCATCTTCGACGGATGATCGCGGTTGCTTGCGCTTCCCTTCTGGTTTGCCTTCTTGCTGGATCTTTATTTTTATCCGCAGACACACCGGCGGAGTTGCGGAGCGCCACAATTGGCACGTGCTATTGCCGATGCGCGGAGTCAAGCGCGCACCGCAGCTGCGTGAAAATGTGTGAGACGCCGAAGTATGCTGCGCGGCGGTGGGCTAAGAGCTGCGCCAAACCGCGTATGAAACTGCCCCTCGAGAATCGCGATGCCGGCCCTCGCTTCCCTCATCCGGGCCGCAACGAACGAGCGCAGCTGCCAAAGACAGCAGCTTCCAGTTAAGCAGTGGTTTGCGAGTGAATGGGCGACGCAGGAGAGCGCTCGGCGGCTTCTGCTGACTCGCCCAGAAGCTTGGCTAACATCTCTGGTATCTCAAAGATGGCGCGATTGTCGAGGGCCGCGACATTTCTTCGAAATTCCGCAAGCCTCGCCGGTTCGAGCATTTGGCGCACTCCGTCAACAACCTCGCGAAAACTCTTTAGCACAATGCCGACGCGCTTCTCCGCAACCCACTCCGCGTTGTAGCGTTCCTGAGGCAGAGTCCAGGGGTTGCATTCAATGAGCACTGGAAGCTTGCGAACCATGGCTTCCGCGATGCTGCCGGGACCCGGCTTGCCAATCAGAAAGTCCGCGGCGCGCATGAGTTTGTGAACTTCCTTCGTAAAACCAACAACATGCACGGGCATGTTCCATTTTTGGCCGCGTAGCTTTGCGGCGAGTTGTTCGTTGCGCCCGCAAATCAGAATCAGTTGGAGAGGAAGATTCGCCGCATTTAACCGTTCGGTTAAATAATACATAACCTTGGAGCCGTGTCCTCCGAAGAGGATAATCGCGGTCGGCAGATCGTTTCGCAAGCCCATCTCGGTGCGAAGGGTGACCGGATCGACGTTGTCTTCCACGTAGAAATCGGGCCGTAGGATCATTCCAGATGCTTGAAAAATATGGGCGCTATCGTGCCCGAAGGCCCGCGCCTGCTCGGCCGCGCGCTCGGTGCCCGCAATGACGTACTGTTCCTCTATCGGCTCAATCCAGAAGCGAGGAGGATAATCAGCCAAGTCGGTAATGAGGGTCACAAAAGGGCGTCCAGGGTAGACGGCGTTCCAGCTCTCAGCGATTTCACGATTGAAGTGGGGTATGACGGAGACGAGGAGGTCGGCGGGGTGTTCGCGCCAGAATTCCTCGAGCAGCCGCACCATGGGCCCGTGGAAGAGGCGGATCGTAAGTTGCAGAACCCGCAGGAGATATTTGCTGCCGAGGGTCCAACCATTCTGCAACATGATGTTGTATTGCTGCTGGATGCGAATGCCCGTCAGTTTGCGTAGGACGTCTAGCCGGTCGGTCAAATCCTGGAATTGCACGAGATCCACCTGCCAGGGACGACCCTGCTGGGACGCGATGGTCTCGAGGGCGATGGCGGCGTTGCGGTGTCCGCCGCCGCCGTCATGGAAGACAACGTGAATTTTTTTCATGGTGGACATTGTGCCATACGCTTAAACGTTCGCCGCGAAGAGCAAGCACCATGCCATGTGGATAACTTAAGAAGTCCAATGTGTTCAAGGAGTTCCATGGACACATTCATGTACAATTAGCGACCTCTTCATGGCCTGTTCATATCATGGGTTAACAATAGTTTCATGCGCTGCGACCTCCACGTTCACTCGATCGCATCCGGAATGTGCAACACCCCCATACTAGACCGCATCTGCCGCGAGTCGTACAACCAGCCCGCAGAAGTTTACACCCGGTTGAAGAAGCTGGGGATGTCCAGCGTCACCCTAACGGACCACGACTCCATTGACGCCGGGGAAGCTCTCCGGAAACACCCCGATTTCTTCCTCAGCGAGGAAGCGACCGTGCAGATGCCCGGCGGAACCGAGATGCACCTGGGCGTGTACGGAATTACGGAACGGGACCATATTGAAATCCAGCGGCGGCGTAAAGACTTCATTTCGCTGATGATGTACCTCACAGAGAAGAAATTGTTCTTCAGCGTGAACCACGTTTTCTCTGGGCTGACGGGACGGCGGCTCGATGAGGACTTCTGCTGGTTCGCTTCTTACGTGCCGGCGTTTGAATCGCGGAACGGGCAGATGTGGCCGAAAGCCAATCAGAGCGCTGCCAAGCTCGCAACACGCTTGGGCAAAGTCGCAGTGGGTGGAAGCGATTCGCACACGATAGCTGGCGTGGGGCGTACTTTCACAGAGGTTCCTGGCGCGCGCACAGCCGAGGAGTTCTTTATCGGGCTGCGAGCGGGCAGGGGACAGGTGCACGGAGAGCACGGCAGCTATCTGAAGTTGACCCGGGACGTGTTCCACATCGTGTGGTCCTTGTGGATGGAAAAGCGGTGGACTCTGGCACTTATGCCGCTTTCGCTGCTGGTTCCGGCCTTTACGGCAGGCCACTGGGCTAACGAGATTCGCTTTTGCCAGAAATGGTCCGCCGCTTTGGAGAACGGGGAAAAACGGCAACGGATGTTCTGGGATATGGATTCTAGCTTCGAGGCGAACTGGGGCTAGATGGGCTAAAAACCATGGCTGTTGCACGCACTGTCTGGGGATACATCGAACGGCGGGATCATCGCCTGATGCGCCGGATGAACCGCTGGCGAGCTCCGCGGTGGGTGCGTTTGTGGATGATCCTGGCCACGCGGATGGGCGATGGGTGGCTGTGGTACGGGCTGGGGATCATGTTGCTGATCGATGGGGGGCCGCAGAGATTTTCGGCGATTGGAGCGGCGGGAAGCGCGGGAATCCTCGGTATTTTCGTCTTCAAAGCATTGAAAAGACTCAGCCAACGGCCGCGGCCTTGTCAGTTGGAGCCGCATTGCTGGTCGAAGGTATTGCCGCCGGACCGGTTTTCGTTTCCCTCGGGGCATACGATGACAGCGTTCTCGATTGCCTTGGTGGTGAGCTACTTCTATCCCTCACTGGAAGGGCCGCTGTTTTTCTTGGCTCTTAGCATCGCCGTTTCGCGGATTGTGCTAGGGATGCATTTCCTTAGCGATGTTCTAGCGGGGATGGTTCTGGGCGTGGCCCTTGGGTGCGCTGCGATTACGACGTTTGCATCGCTCGGCTGGGTTTAGGTTTAAACGGGCCCGGGGCATTTCCAACGTATCGAGCAAATCTAGTTTGCATTTCTCACCACGCGCAAGCGCGACGAAGAAGGCACGCCGTGCCGTGCCCTACGAGGGATTGCGCGGGCTTCGCACATTAATTGTGAGAAATGTGGGCTAAAGTCTTTTACAGGGGTTTCGGGTGGGCGGCTAGAGCTTCGCGGAACGCAGCTAGATTGCTTTTGTCTACAGTAGCTGTGCCGGTGTCGACCCATGCTGGCAGCGGAGCTACGGGTGCGGTGCGCCAGTCTTTGAACTCGTGCACGGCGTTGTGGTGGAGATCGTCGGCAAACTTAAGGCCGTAGTAGGCCATGATGTAAGGCTTCTGCACGATCGTCGCGTTAATCCAGCCCTTTTCAATGGCATCGAGCGTTTCTGGATCTTTGTCGAACGAGACGATGGCGATCTTGCCGGTAAGGTCCAATCGGTGAAGGGCTTCGGCGACTCCCGAACCGCCGGAAGCCTCGAGACAGATAACGCCGTCAATCTTTTCTTTCTTTGCGAGAAGAGCTGAGACGGCGTCGTTGGCGTTGCGGGGATCGCCTTTGTCGTCAATGGTCTGGGCAATTTTTATGCCGGGATATTTTTTTAGGGCTTCGGTGACACCACGGACGCGCTCGTCCAGGTTGAGCTGTCCGGGGACGGAGATGATGACGACCTGTCCCTGGCCCTTGAGAATATCTGCCATGCGCTTCGCGCTTTCCTGACCGGCGCGGAAGTTGTCCGTTCCCACGAAAAGAACACGATGAGAATCGGGCGCATCGGCATCGATGCAAATGACGGGAATGCCTTGAAGAATGGCCGCGTCAATCGCTGGCTTGAGAGTCTGCTGGTTCGTCACGGAGACGAGAATGCCGGCGGGATGCAGGGCTGCTGCTTTTTGGAAGGCATCCAACTCCTCCTTCGGTGAGAACGTGGCGGGGCCATCCATTTCCCCTTTGACACCCATTCCGGTTGCGGCGTCGCGCAAGCCAGCTTCGGCTTCTTGCCAGTAGGGCAAATTGATATTCGCGGAGATCAGATAGTATTGCTCTTCTTTTTGGTGGTAGGGCTCCTGGCAGGCAGCCAAGGCCGCACAAAGAAGGACAGCCGAAAACGCTATCGCTCTGGGATGGAGTTTCATGGGAGGTCTCCTTCGCACGAAGCAGCGGCTCGGGATCGACGAAAACAAAAAGAAGAGACCCGAACTTTCTGGCCGAAGAGAGTACCACAAGCGGTGCATAGTACAACTGGCGAGGCTGCAGGATGGTGGGTGAGTTTCGGATGTTAGCGTTTACCAGGCATCTCTGGTTGTGTTGGTGGCGATCTGCGGGTAGTTTCCGGGTTGCCAACCATCCGGACTTGGGCGCCCTTAATTCTGTTTCGGCCGCCGTCTCGGCTTGCCATCAGCATACCTCCTATGTATTATTGAGTATACATTCAGTAATAGAGAAGCTCAGTGGCGCGTCCTAAAAGCGAAGACAAACGAAATGCAATCCTCGACGCCGCGACCCGCCTATTTGCGGAGCGCGGTCTTACCGCTGCCGCAACGTCAGAGATATCAAAACAAGCCGGCGTCGCCGAGGGAACTCTGTTTACGTACTTCAAAGACTAAAAATGATCTGATCGACGTCCTTTACCGGAAGATCAAGCTGGAACTCGCAGACGCCATGATGTCGGATTACCCTCGGAAGAAGTGTTCGTACCACCATGCGACATGTTTGGGATCGCTATGTCACATGGGGAATTGCGAATCCCAAGCAGCGCCAAGTGCTGGCGCAACTACAGGTGTCGGAGGTACTCACCAAAGAGTCTAGAGACGCCGGTAGCGCGCCGTTCGTCGAGTTCCAAATCATGATTCGTGACGCGATGGAGCAGCGTGTCTTTCGGAATGATGTCCCGGTGGAACTTATCTCGAAGTCGTTAGCAGCCTTGGTCGTGACCTCGTTTCACTTGCCTGGTTAGTGGTCTAAAACTTCCCACCGGCTGCGGGAGACGGCGAGGCGGGCAGGAGTGAGGATTATTTTCGCATCCGCGCTCTCGTGCCCCTTTGGTAGCCAAGCGCTAAAGACACACTGGGAAGAACCCCCTTTCTATAGTCTTCTGGTGGAGATACGACTCCTGGGGTGCCGGACGCGATCTTTACCAAAGAGGGGGCAGAGACATTGGAACCGAACACGCCAAGTCTGAATGCGAGTCGTGTGGCTTCGGCGGAGAGTAGCTCCCGGGCCTCTGAACTAGTTTTCCTTTTGCAGGTTTCGCGGCCGGGGTTGTGGAGCACGACCGCGCTGTTTTATCTGATGCCGCTCGGACACGCGGATTTCCTTCACTCGCGAACGCTGTGGCTGGGACTCTTCTACGTTTTGTTTCCGCTGGGATTTCTTTTGTATGGCGTGAATGACATCGTGGACGCCGAAGCAGACCGTGTGAACCCGCGCAAGGGAACCTTTTTGTTTGGCTCGCTGGGTGCGGCGGAGCAGCTCGCCGCTTTGCGATGGAAAATCGCGGCTGTGCAGATCCCCTTTCTGATTATTTTCGTTTTAGTTGTTGGGCCGCGCATCTTGGCTTGGTTCGGTGTGCTTTTGATCGCCGTCGGACTTTATAATGCGCCGCGTTTTGGATGGAAGAGCCACCCTCCGTTTGATGTGCTGATACAAGCTAGCTATTTGCTGGTGTTCGTCTTGAGCAGTTGGCTGAATGGCGCGGCGCAGCTTCCGTGGCGCACTTTTCTGTTTGGCGCATTGTTCGCGATGCATTCGCATATTTTTGGAGAAGTGATGGATATAGAGCCGGACAAGCTAAGCGGGCGGCGCACTACGGCGACATTGATCGGCGCGGTGCCTTCAAAGCTTTTGATCGCCGGGATTTTGTGCGTGGAGACGGTGCTAGTTTACGTTTATTTTGGCGACTTGGTCATTACAGGATTTCTCGGCGTCGGAGCAGCATGGTTTCTGCTGGATGCTTTGGTGGTCTGGAGGAATCGCCCTTATAGTCCAACGGAAATGCGATTGTTCATGTGGGGGTGGAATGCGGCTGCCTTTGCTGGGATGTTTTGGAATTGGTCCACGGGAAGCTTGACGCAATTGCGACACATCGCCGGGCTCTGAGCATGCACAGCGGGCACATTCTCGAAATTAGTGTGGAGAGCGTCCAGGCGGCGGTTGCGGCGGAGCGCGGAGGGGCGCAGCGGATTGAGTTTTGCAGTAACGCACGGGAAGGCGGCACTACGCCAAGTCCCGAGTTGCTGCGAGTTGTGCGCGAACGCGTGCCTATCCCTATTTTCTCAATGAACCGGCCGCGCGGCGGCAACTTTGTTTATTCAGATGCCGAGTTCGAGGCTATGCGGCGTGACGTCGAGACGGCCAAGGAACTTGGGATGGACGGAATTGTTCTGGGTTTGCTGGATGTGGACGGTCAGGTCGACGTCGCGCGCACGAAACGGCTCGTCGAGCGGGCTAGGCCGCTTCCTGTCACTTATCACCGCGCATTTGATGAATGCGTTGACTTGCGCAAGTCACTTGAGGACGTAGTCAAAACTGGAGCCACACGGTTGCTCACCTCGGGCGGGAAACGGACAGCACCGGAAGCGTTGGAAGTGCTTGGGGAGCTTGTTCGAATGGCTGGTGAGCGGGTGATTGTGATGCCGGGGAGCGGGTTGCATGCTGGAAATATTCGAGAAGCGGTGCAGAGGACTGGGGCTCGCGAGTATCACGCTGGGTTGAGTTCGGTGGTTGCAGATCCCAGGGCCAATATAGATGCGTTTGAAGAAGAAGTAAGGAGACTTGCGGCCGCTTTACGCGAATGTGCTTGAGATTGCGGGACAAGAATCGGCCAATCCCTTGGCCATCGCGGCGCAAAAAAGAAGGGCACGATGAAGCGTGCCCCTACAACAGCTTAACAAAAGGAAAAAGCGGGCTAGGCTTTTTGCGCTTGGCGACGGAGGAAAGTGGGGACGTCCAGATCGTCGGCGGTGACTTCGCGGTTGATGTCGCGGACGTTCTGCTGGACTTGATGGACTACGTTGGGCAGCGTTTGCTGTTGGGGCACTGGTTCTTCGATCTCGCGGCCGGCTTTCCACGTCTTGGGGAGGAACTGAGGCTTCTGCTGGACAGTCTTCTTGTTGGCTTCCTTGAAGCCCGCGGCGATTACCGTGATTTTCACGGCGTCCTTCATGGAGTCATCCATGACGGCGCCAAAGATGATGTTGGCGTTTTCATGCGCGGCTTTTTGGATGACGGACGAAGCTTCGTGAACTTCGTGGAGGGTAAGGCTGGAGCTGCCGGAAATGTTGATCAGGATGCCTTGCGCTCCCTGGATCGAATTATCTTCAAGGAGCGGACTGGAAATGGCTCGGTTGGCGGCGTCGATGGCACGATTCGTTCCGGTGGCGATGGCGGTGCCCATCACGGCGTAGCCTTGCCCGTGCATGATGGCTTTTACGTCGGCAAAGTCGCGGTTGATGATGCCGGGGACGGTGATGATATCGGAAATTCCCTGAACGGCTTGGCGAAGGATATCGTCGGCGATGCGGAAGGCGTCGAAGAAACTGGTGCCGCGCTCAACGGTGTCCATCAAGCGCTCATTCGGAATTACGATGACCGTGTCCACGCAGCTAATCAGCTCTTGCAATGCTTGCTCCGCTTGGAGCATGCGGCGCTTGCCTTCGAATGCGAAGGGCTTGGTGACGACAGCAACGCTTAGTGCGCCGAGTTCGCTGGCGAGAGAAGCTACTACAGGCGCGGCGCCGCTGCCGGTGCCTCCGCCGAGGCCGGAGGTGATGAAAATCATGTCCGAGCCTTCGAGGGCTTCGATGATTTTGTCGGTGTCCTCGAGGGCGGCTTTACGGCCGATCTCGGGATTGGCGCCGGCGCCGAGTCCTTTGGTGAGCTTCGCGCCCAGCTGCAATTTCACGGGAGCTTGCGAGAGCTTGAGCGCCTGCAAGTCCGTGTTCGCGGTGATGAACTCGACGCCTTCGACCTTGGCGCGGATCATGCGGTTGATCGCGTTGCATCCACCCCCGCCTACTCCGATGACTTTAATCTTCGCGGGCTGCAGCTCCTCGCTGAAGCTCATGCGAATTCCTGCGTCTTTTGTCGTCATACGTCCCTCAGCCTTCTCCAGGTTCGCGGTGCTGCGCTCGGGCAGGGTCACGAGGCACCAGCGAACATGGACTTCAATTTGGAAACCAGATTTCCGGCGCGCTGCGGAGCGTTGCGCCGCGTTTTCGCGCCGTAGATCACTAAACCAACGACCGTGGCATATTCCGGCTGCGCTACCTGTTCGGGCAGATCAGCCAAACCTTTTGGCTCCGCGATGCGGACCGGCAGATGGAAAGACTGTTCGGCGAGATCGACCAAGCCGTTGAGTCTGGCGCCCCCTCCGGCGAGGACAAATCCTGCGGGAATTTGCCTATCTAGGCCTGAGCGCTGGAGATCGTCGCGGATCAAGGCGAGCAACTCCATTGCGCGCGGCTCGATGATGTCCGTGAGCATGCGGGCGAAGATGGTGCGCGGAGGACGGTTGCCTACGCTGGCGATTTCAATAGAAGTATCTTCGTGAAGCTGGGCGGACGCGGCGCAGGCGTGGCGGCGCTTGATTTTTTCCGCTTCGGGGATCGGCGTGCGGAAGCCGACGGCAAGGTCGTTTGTGAAGTGGTCGCCGCCCACGGGGACCGCGCTCGTGTGACGGACCACGCCGCCGCCATAGATGATAAGTTCGGTGGTGCCGCCGCCGATATCCAGCAGGCAGCAGCCTAGATCGCGTTCGTCTTGCGTGAGGCAAGCTTCCGCTGAGGCTAGCGGTTCGAGGACTGTGTCGCCGACCAAAATTCCTGCGCGATTCGCTGCGGTCACTAAGTTTTGCGTTGCAGCAATCGACGAGGTTACGAGATGGACGTTGGCTTCGAGGCGCTGGCCCACCATGCCGATGGCGTCGCGGATGCCGTCTTGCGCGTCGACCATGAATTCATGCGGCAGAACGTGGAGCACTTCGCGGTCTTCTGGAAGCGTGATGTTGCGGGCGGCATCGACGGCGCGGCGCACATCGTCGCGCTCGATGTCGCGGGGGCGATTGCCGAGGCTGACGCCGCCGCGGCTGTTGACGCCGCGAACATGGCTGCCGGCCACGCCGATAACGGCAGATTCGACAGGGACGTTGGCTACGCCTTCAGCTTCTTCGACAGCGCGACGAATCGAACTCACGGTGGAATCGAGATTGACAATGAGGCCTTTGCGCAGACCCTTGGATTCGGCCGCGCCCAGGGCGAGAAATTTAACTTGTTCGCCGTCTACTTCCGCAATCAGTGCGCACGTTTTCGTGCTGCCGACGTCCAGCCCGATAATGTAACGATCTTTTTTTGCCAAGCCGCCGCTCCTACTTTGGACCCGTAAATTTTTGTACTTCTAATTTCTCAACTTTGTTTAATTTCTCAACTTCGCCGTGCTCGCGGTGTTATCCGCGTTTACAACCACTTGCCGCGAATACTGTAAATCGATGGACTGCACGCGCCCCGCATTGGCCTGCCACTGCGCGAAATTTTCGACGAGCATCCGGTATTTGGCCGTGAAATCGCTGTTGCCAAAATGAATGGTTACCGCTTGGGAATCGCTTGCGGAAGAGAGGCCGGTCATGACGACGCGCAAGTCTTTTGCGTTCGAGAGATCGACTTCGCTGACGCGGTCGGATGAGCCGGTGCGTATGAGGTCCGCATCCCGCAGAAATTCCTGATAGGTCTGCATGCGTTTCTCGCGCTCTTCGCGCGGCATGCTGTCGGGGAGGCCGGTCACGATCGGGAAGTGCAAATCCTCGCCTTCGGGACGGTCTAAAATAACGCCGTGCGCATCGATCAACGCCAGCTCGGTGCCGTTGCGCAAGAAGGCTATGGGAGTTCGCTCGGTCAGCTCGATGCGGATGTGATTCGGCAAGATGCGTTGCACGCTGGCGGATTCGACCCACGGAAGTTGTTCAAGCTGGCTGCGGCGCGTGTCCAGTGAAATGCGGAGAACGCTGCGGTTGCGGTCGCGCGCAAAGGGTGGAAGGACCGCCTCGCGGGTGACGATGTGATTGCCCAGGACTTCGATCTGATCAGGCTTGAGGAGCAGAACTTGCGGCGAATACATCAAAAAGCGTTCCGCAACGATCCCGGTGGTCACGGTCACAGCGCCGGCGATGGTCCACCCCAGAACGCGGCGATAAAACAGCCAGCTTCGGCCGACAAACTTTTTGCGGCGAATCTCGAGAGGTTTCTGGCGGCGGAGATAGCGCGGCTCTTCGTCCGCGAGCAGTTCCGGACGGTAAGGCTCGGCGGCGGCATGGCCTCGTTGCATGGCTTTTACGCGTTCCAAACGACCACCTCGTATTCGAGAATGACGCCGAATGATTTTTCGACGCGTTCGCGCACGCCGGCGATAAGCGCGAGCATGTCTTTCGCGGAGGCTCTGCCGGCATTCACAAAAAAATTGGCGTGGCGGTCACTGACGCGGGCATCGCCGAAGCTGAGTCCTTTAAGACCCAGCTCATCAATCATGCGGCCGGCGGAAGCGCCTGGAGGGTTTTTGAAGATGCACCCGGCACTTTTCTGCCCAAGCGGTTGGCTTGCGCGCCGTTTTTCGTTGCAGATACGAATTCCTTTTAAAATTTCAGGGTACGGTTTGGAGGGTAATTCCAGCTTCACTGCGAGCATCATATCATCAGGTGCAAAAGATGTATGCCGGTATTCGAAAGAAATTTGATGGCCTTCGAGAGTTTCAATTTTGCGGGCGGCGGCCCGGTAGAGCTTCACTTGGCGGACGTAGCTGCCGATTTGCATGCCGTAGGCGCCGGCGTTCATCCGGAGAGCGCCTCCGACGGAGCCGGGGACGCCGATGAGTCCTTCCATGCCGCCGAGGTCGTTTTTCGCGCAGAAAGTTACGGTGCGGCCGAGGTCGGCAGCGGCATCGACTTGGGCAAAATTGCGTTGGAGGACGATGTCCGGCTGCCGAGACGCGAGTTGCAGCACCACCCAGGGGAGCTCGCCATCGCCTACCAGGAGGTTTGAGCCTCCACCGAGGAACTTGTGGGGAACGGCTTGCGCGTCGAGTAGATTCAAGAGATCGGGAATCGTCTCGTGCTTCGTTACGCGGAGCATATCCGTCGTTCCGCCGATGCCGAGCGAAGTGAGCTCGGCCAAGGAAGTGCCCGGCTTGAGCTGCACGCCCAGTTCCGGCAGCGCCGCGACGATTTTGGGATCCTCAATGCGCATGGTGTGTGGGATGCTCCGTGCCCAGGAGGACCATCAGTTCGTTGCTAGCGCGGCTGACGTTTCCGGCGCCGATCGTCATGATGGCGTCGCCTGCGCGTGCTTCACGCAGGAGGAATTCGATTCCCGACTGCATCGAGCGGAAATAGTGAACGTTTTTGTGGCCCGCTTCGCGGATGGCATTAGCTAGCGCTTCGCTGGTGATGCCCGGAATGGGCGCTTCGCTGGCGGCGTAGATGTCTAGTAGCACCAATATATCGGCCTGATTGAAAGCGCGGCAAAAATCGTCCCAGAGATGCTGGGTGCGTGAAAACCGGTGCGGCTGGAAGAGCACCAAGAGGCGGTTGAACTTGCAGCCCCGGGCGGCCTCGAGCGTTGCGCGAATCTCCACCGGGTGATGGCCGTAATCGTCAATGACAGCGATGTCGCTGACAATACCCTTGATGTCGAAGCGGCGGCCGACGCCGGCAAATTTGCCGAGGCCCTCGCGAATTAGATCGCTTGGGACATTCAGATAGAGCGCGACGGCAGCTGCGGCGGCGGCGTTGCGGACGTTGTGAATGCCGGGGGGATGCATCAAGTGGAACATGCCGAGGTCTTCGCCTTTGAAGGTTAGGCGGAAATCACTACCGAGTCCTTCGAGCTTTACGTCGCTGATGACCAGATCCGCTTGGCTTGAGGTGCCATACGTGATGATAGGGCGCTTTACGCTTGGAATGATGGCCTGCACGTTTGGTTCGTCGACACAGAGAATCGCGGCGCCATAGAACGGTACGCGGTTCACAAACTGTATGAACGCGCCTTGAATGTCATCGAGAGAGCTGTATTGATCGAGGTGCTCTCGATCGATGGTGGTGACGACGGCCACTACCGGCGCGAGCATGAGGAAGCTGCGATCGCTTTCGTCGGCTTCCACTACGAAATATTCACCCTTGCCTAGCCGCGCGGTGGTGCCTGCCTGATTTACCCTGCCTCCAACCACAAAGGTCGGATCCAGATGCGCGGCGGCTAGAACCGAAGCGACTATCGAAGTCGTGGTCGTTTTGCCGTGCGCACCGGCTACGGCGATGCCATATTTCAGGCGCATCAGTTCGGCGAGCATCTCTGCGCGCGGGATCACGGGAATTTTTCTCTTATGCGCTTCGACGACCTCGGGATTGTCCTGCTTGATCGCTGAAGAGATCACCACCACGTGCGCGCCTTCGACATTGATGGCTTTGTGGCCTTCGTGGATGGTGGCGCCGAGATTCTGCAGGCGCTCGGTGATGTTTGAAGGTTTGGTGTCGGAGCCCGAAACGGAATAGCCGAGTGTCAGCAGAACTTCAGCGATGCCGCTCATACCGATGCCGCCGATTCCCACGAGGTGGATGCGTTGAAAATTGCGGAAAGAGACCATCATAAATTTGCCCTCTGACCTGTTGCTTGCACGTTTGCGACCTCTTCGATTAAGTTGACGATGTCACGCGTCGCGTGGGGCCGGGCAAGGGACCGCGCAGCGCTTGATTGCTTTTCAATTTGCTCTGGCTGACCAATGAGGGAGAAGATTTCGGTGGTCAGGCGTTCCGCGGTGAGTTCGTTTTCGGTGATCAGACGGCCTGCACCCGCGCTAGTCATCTCTTGGGCGTTGCGCAACTGGTGGCTGTCGGTGGCGGCCCCGAAGGGGATGAAGATGGCGGCACGGCCCGCGGCTGCGATTTCCGCTGCGGTGATGGCTCCTGCTCGGCAAACAATCACATCTGCCCAGGCAAAGCGCTCCGCCATGTTCGTGAGGAAGGGTACGACCTCCGCGTTGATTTCGCGCCGCGCGTAGGCAGTGCGTACGGCATTATAATCGCGCTCGCCGGTCTGGTGCACGATGGACAGCTCATTCTTTCGCGACGCGAGCAGATCCATGGCGTCCACAAAAGTGCGGTTGATTGGGAGGGCACCCTGGCTTCCGCCGGTCACTAGCAAGCGAAAGGGTTTCTCGAGCCGTCGAGGCTTGATCGAGAAAAACTCCGGACGCACCGGGCAGCCCGTTACGACGGCCTTTTTTCCCCAGGCCTGGGCAGAAATTTCATAGCCGGTGGCGATTCGCTTGGAGAGTTTAGCTAGGAGCTTGTTGGTAAGGCCTGGCTCCGCGTTCGGCTCGAAAATTACGTTAGGCACGCCGTTGAACCACGTCGCCAGCATCATTGGACCGGCTGCGTAGCCGCCCACACCAAACGCCGCGACTGGTCTGTGCTTGCGCAGAACGCGGCGAGCATCCAGCATTCCGGGCGCAAGCATCGCCAGATTTCGTAGAAGCGTCGCGCTGCCTTTTCCTTTCAGGCCGGCTACACGCAACGTTTCCAGTGGCAGCCCGGCTTGAGGCACCAGTTTCATTTCGATTCCGCGTTCTGTTCCCACTAGCACGACTTCTCTTTCTTTGCCGCGCGACAGCCATTCTTGCGCGATGGCAAGCGCCGGGATTACGTGGCCGCCGGTGCCGCCGCCCGCGATTAGGAGTTTCATGGTCGCGGCTCAGATGATCGCTTGAGCGGGCGGGCACGGCGTGCCGTGCCCCTATGACCGAAATACCTTCGCGACAAAATCAGATGGCTCATGTTTCTGTGGCCTGTTGGCTAATGTTCAATAGAACTCCAGTCGCCAGCAGCATGACCAGCAAGCTTGAGCCGCCATAGCTTACAAACGGGAGGGGGATGCCTTTTGTTGGCACCATGCCAAGTACCACGGCAAAATTGATTAGCGCCTGGCTGAGGACTAGGGCGGTGATTCCGATCGCTAAGAGGCGGCCGAATCCATCGGGAGCGGCAAACGCAGCGCGCAGGCCGCGCCAGCCGTAGGCTAAAAACAACGCGATGACGAGCATCGCGCCGATATAGCCCAGCTCTTCGCAAATCACTGCGTAAATAAAATCGGTGTGCGCTTCCGGCAGATAAAAAAGTTTTTGTTTGCTCTCCATTAAGCCGACTCCGGTGAATCCGCCCGAACCCACGGCGATGAGCGACTGCATCAACTGAAAACCCGCGCCTTGAGGATCAGAATCGGGGTCAAGGAAAGCCGTCATCCGCGCCTGGCGGTAGGAGACATGAAAAATCAAGAAATAGAGCGCCGGCAAGGAAGCTGCGGCTCCAGCGGCGATCCATTTCCAAGACAAGCCCGCGGCAAATAGAATCGCTGTCGCGACCAGGACAATATCCAAAGCGGTGCCCAGATCCGGTTGCGCTAAAATCAAGCATACATAGATCAGCACAGGACCCGCGGCCGGAAGAATCGTCTGGAGAAAATCCTGTTTGCGAAACTCCATGGCCGCCTTGCTGCGCCGCTTCTGATCGAGGAGCCACGCCAGATAAAGGATTACCGCTAGCTTGGCTAGTTCGGACGGCTGAATCCCTACAGGCCCATAGCGAATCCAGCGATGCGTGGCGTGCGCCTTGTCGAGAAAGAGGGTGCCGACCAGCAGAAGCAGGACCATGCAGACGGTTGTGTACACAACCGCCGGCTCGCGCAAGCGCCGATAGTCCGTGCGCATCAGGGCGAACATTCCCAGAAGGCCGAGGATCAGCCACGCCGCTTGCCTCACAAGAAAGTAATACCCGTGGCCAAATTCTTTTTCCGCCGTGACTGCCGAAGCGCTGAAGATCATCACCGCGCCCAAGAGGCAAAGCACGATCGTCACACCAAATAGCCAACGGTCCGTTTCAAGACGTCTTGGCATTTTCGCTCACCTTTTTCCGGAACTTGCACCAGCGGCTTGTTTTTCAAGCTGCCTTACCAAGTCTTTGAAGACGCGTCCTCGATGCTCAAAGTTCTGAAACTGGTCGAAACTCGCGCAGGCTGGAGCGAGAAGCACTACATCGCCGCTTTGCGCCGCATGCGAGGCGGTTTCCACGGCGCGCTCGAGCGTTTCTGCGCGTTCCAGCGCCACGCTCCCTGAGATTTGGTTTTCGATTTTTTCCGCTGCCGCGCCGATCAGCAGCGCGAGAATCGCTTTTTCGCGCAGCGGCTTTTGGAGGACGGTGTAATCGCTGCCCTTGTCTTTTCCGCCGAGAATGATAAGGATGCGGCCGGGAAATGCGTCGAGAGCCTTGAGCGTGGCATCTACGTTCGTTGCTTTCGAATCGTTGTAGTAGCGCACAGCGCCGATTTCGGCCACGAATTCAAGGCGGTGCTCTACACCCGCGAACGTTTTCACGCCTTTTGCGATCGCCGCCGCAGGTGAACCAGCGAGCCGGGCGGCAGCGGCAGCGGCCAGTACGTTCTCCACGTTGTGCGCACCAGCAAGCGGAATGTCTTCGAGTTTGAGGAGGACTTCTTCTGCGCCATCGTGGCGGAAGACAATTTCCTCGACGCGAACATAGGCGCCCTGCGCGACGCGCTGCTTTCTGCTGAACCAGTAGACGCGCGGAAGCGACGGAGCGTACGGCGTGGTTGCTGCGTCATCCGCGTTCAAGATCGCCGCATCGTCACCGAGTTGATTCTCGAACAATCTCGCTTTCGCGCCTCCATAGGCCTCGATGGTGTGGTGGCGGTCGAGATGGTCCGGTGTCAGGTTCAGAAACACGCCGATGTTTGGACGAAACGAGTCGATGAGCTCGAGTTGGAAACTGCTGAGCTCGACGACTGTCCAAGTGTCGTCTTTCATCGCGTCCACGCACCCGATGAGCGGCGGTCCAATGTTTCCCGCGAGAATGGTTTGCATTCCAGCCGTCTTCAAAATATGTTCGACCAACGATGTTGTTGTGGTCTTGCCGTTCGAGCCAGTAATTCCGATCATTCGACCTTTCATGAAACGGTAGGCCAGCTCGATTTCGCTCCAAATCGTGATTCCTTTGGCGCGCGCCACTTGCAGATGAGTTTCATCGGCAGGCACACCTGGACTGGGGATAATCAAATCCTGCTCGAGAAAAGCGTTTTCCCGATGGCCGCCGAGTTCGAGCGTCACTCCCGAGCCTTTTAGCTTGGCGATCGCTTCGCCGATCTCGCCCTCCGTACGGGAATCAGTCGCCGTCACACGCGCGCCTCGGGCCGCACAGAAGAGCGACGTAGCCACTCCTGTTCGCGCCAGCCCAACGACCAGCACGCGCTTCCCTCGCAAATCCATTCCAACTGGCATTGTTCTTTTCCAAGCCCGCCCGGTTTCAAATTCCCCTACCTCAATTTCAATGTCGTCAGCGCAAACAGCGCGAACACCAGAGCGGCAATCCAAAACCGCACGATGACTTTCGATTCGCTCCATCCCAGCAGTTCAAAATGATGGTGGATAGGCGCCATGCGGAAGATGCGCTTCCCTCGCAGCTTGAACGAGCCGACCTGCAGGATCACCGAAAGGGCTTCTACGACGAAGATGCCGCCAACGAAAAACAAAAGAATCTCCTGCTTGATAATCACCGCCACAGTGCCTAGCGTCCCGCCAAGCGAAAGCGAGCCGACGTCCCCCATGAAAATCTCCGCGGGGTGCGCGTTGTACCAGAGAAACCCGAGCGCGGCACCCACCAGAGCCCCGCAAAATACGGTCAGTTCGCCAACGCGCGGGATGTACTGAATTTCGAGGTATGTGGCCCAGCGCGAGTTGCTGCTGACATACGTCAATACCGTAAGCGCCCCCGCGGCTATAACTGTGCAACCGATGGCGAGGCCGTCGAGACCATCCGTCAAATTCACGGCATTCGAAGAACCGACGATGACCACGCAAACGAAGGCGAGAAACGGAAGAAACGCAAAGGGCCACAAGTGCGGCGATTTCATAAGCGAATGGAAGACCAGATCGGGGTGCAAACGCTTTAGAAACGGAATCATCAGTTGCGTCGAGTATGCGTAACGCGTAACAAGAACGAGCAGCGAAATCCCAACCACCAGGCTGACTAACACCTGAAAATAAATTTTCTTTTTCGCGGTGAGGCCAAGGTTTCTCTGCTTTGAGACTTTCGCGTAATCATCAATGAAACCGATGATTGCAAAACCGATGAGCGCGAAGAGCGAAAGCAAAATAAATGGATTGGTCAAATCGGCCCAGAGCAGCGTGGGCACAGCCGTCGACAAAACGATGAGCACACCGCCCATTGTCGGTGTGCCCGCTTTTTTTTGATGCTCCTGCGGGCCCTCTTCGCGGATGTACTGCCCAATCTGCAATTCACGCAAATGCCGAATCAACCAAGGACCGAACACCAGACCGAGAAACATCGCCGTCAAGCTCGCGTAGACTGTTCGAACGGTGATGTATCGAAAAACGTTCAAGGGGCTGAAGTAGCGCTGTAGAACATGGTAGAGGAGGTAGTAGAGCATTTCAGTGCTGTACCTCCTGCCGGGCAACTTCGCCGGGAGAAGCGTTTCGCGAAAGCAGTGCCTCGACGATGCGTTCCATCTTCACCCCGCGGGAGCCCTTCACTAGCAACACATCGCCCGGCGCGATGAAGTTTTCCAAAAACGTCGCCGCTTCGTCTGACGACGAAAAAAACTTGGTGCGGGCTCGCGGTGTCCCGGCCGCCACGGCGCCTTCCACGATTTGCTCCGCATCGCCTTCGACTCCAATCACCCAATCCACATTGCCCGTTTTCGCCGTGAAAATTCCTGCCTCGCGATGCAAAATTGGCGAAGCCGGACCCAGTTCGCGCATCTCTCCGGCCGCCAGAATTCGCCGCTGGAAATTTGGCGTCGCCGCCAGCACAGACACCATGGCGTGCAGTGCGGCCGGACTCGAGTTGTAGCTGTCGTTGATCAGCGCCGCTCCATTCGAAAAACGTAATAATTCCCCGCGCATCGAGGGCACTCGCAGCGTTCGAAAAACACTCTGCGCCTCCGCCGCCCCGATATTCCAAACGCTTGCGGCCGCAAGCGCGGCAAGTGCGTTATAGATGGCGTGCCTGCCGGGAACTGGGAGTTCCAGCCGCACGCGGCCCTCGGGACTGACATAGTCAAACGCCGAGCCCAGCGCTCCGCGGTCTTCGATCGCAGCCGCAGAGAAAAATGCCGGCGCATCGATTCCATACGTCAACACACGGCCCGGGGCAAAAGCGCCAAAAGCCGCGACTCGTGGATCATCTGCGTTCAACACTGCAGTGGATTCGCGCCCATTCAGCCCTTCGATCAATTCGCGCTTCGCCAGAGCAATCTCATCCACTGAAGCAAAAAATTCCAGATGTGCGGGCGCAACTCGCGTCACAACGCCTACATTAGGGCACGCAATTGCGGCCAGCCGCGCCAACTCCCCTCGCCGCGACATGCCCATTTCAAGAACGGCCGCTTGATGCGTTTCTTCCAAACGAAACAGCGTCAGCGGCAGCCCGTACTCGTTGTTAAGATTTCCTTCCGATTTCAGGATCCGCAGCTTCGCGCCCAGCAGTGCCGCCAGGATCTCCTTCGTTGTGGTCTTGCCCACGGAGCCGGTGACGCCGGCAATTTTCCCGCCCCAAGCTTCGCGCACTGCGCGGGCCAGTTGTTTGAGCGCTTCGAACGTGTCGCCCACGACGATGCAGCGGTTCCGGACACTCTCCCCGTAGCGGCTAGCTTGCGATTCCGCCACCACCGCTGCGAGGGCTCCCTGGTCCAACGCACTCGCCACGTGATCGTGTCCATCGTGACGCGGTCCGTGGACGGCAACAAACAGTTCTCCTGCACGTACTGTGCGAGAATCAATCGAGACGCCGGCCACCCGGGCCACGGGGTCGAGTCCCGTCCCCTGCCTAACACCCAGAGCGCCAGCCACCTGTGCAATCGTCCACCGCATAAATGCCTCAAGGGGTTTGCTTTACGCAGATACCCCGCGAATCGGTTTGTTTTCACCGTATTTTGAGGGCTCCTCCTTTCGCGAGTTAACTGCTGGCTCGCGCGCCCTCGCCACACTTCTAGACTAGCTAGACAAGCGCGCTACGTGCCAAACCCTGAGCCGTTTTTTGGCTCCTTGGTGCCAATTTCGGTCTGTGTCTCGCCATGCCCTCGTTCGCGCAAGGCCTGCCGCGCTATGTTGCGGTCGTCAAATTCCAGCGTTCGGTCAGCAAGAATTTGAGAATTCTCATGGCCCTTGCCTGCAAGCAGGACGATGTCTCCTGCGCGCGCTTCGTCCATCGCTACCCCGATTGCTTTTTCGCGATCGGGTTCGATTAAATACTTTCCATTTGTTTTCTGAAGTCCAACGATGATGTCGGAGATGATTTTCAGGGGATCTTCGGTCCGTGGATTGTCGCTCGACAATATCGTCAAGTCGCTTAGGCGCCCTGTGACTTCCCCCATTACGGGCCGCTTGGTACGATCCTTGCCGCCGCCGCATCCGAACAGCGTGATGATGCGGCCCTTGGGATTCAGTTCTCGGGCGGTTCGAATCAGATTCTCGAGAGCGTCGTCCGTGTGTGCATAATCGGCGACTACAAAATACGGCTGGCCTAGATCAATCCGCTGAAACCGGCCGGAAACACTTTCGAGGCTCCGAATACCCGATTCGATAATTTCCGTGGAAAACCCGAGCGCCTGGGCCGCTCCAATCGCCGCAAGAATATTGTGGACGTTGATGCGGCCCACCAGCGGCGATGCTACTTGCACTTTTCCGTTGGGTGTTTGCGCTGCGAACGCCAAACCGTTAAAGGTGAGTTGAAACTTCTTTGTCGTGATTTCCGCGTCGGATTCGAGGCCATACGTCACGGTTTTCTTTGCCAGTCCGGTTAGCCGCCTGGCGTATTCGTCGTCCGTATTGATCACCGCGACTTCTGGCGTACCCGCTCCAGTGCCTTGGAACAACTTCTTTTTCGCGGCGAAGTAGTCCTCAAACGTTTTGTGATAATCCATGTGCTCGCGCGTCAAGTTCGTGAAAACCGCCGCAGCAAAATGGCAGCCCCACAAGCGGTTCATGGCCAGCGAATGCGAACTCGCCTCGAGGACTCCATAGCGCCCGCCCGCATCGCGAATCTCCGCGAGAAATCCTTGCAGGTCCACGGATTCGGGCGTGGTGTTGGGCGCGGGATAGTCACCAAGCGGAGTGTGATACGCGATCGTTCCGAAAAGGCCTGTCTTCGCTCCGGAAGCTTTCACGATGGAGTCGACCAGCGAAGTTGTCGTGGTTTTCCCATTCGTTCCGGTTACGGCTACGAGTTGCAAAGCTTCCGCTGGATGCCCGAAAAAATTCGCTGCTGTCACCGCAAGTGCTTTGCGCGCCTCGTGTACTTGTATCCAGGCCACGCTCGACGGAATAAAGGCCGGCGCACGCTCTTCGCTCGCGATCGCCGCCGCGCCGCGTGAGACGGCATCCCGAATGAACGCGTTCCCGTCCGCCTGTGCACCGTGCAGCGCAAAAAACAGCGCGCGCAGCTGCACTTTGCGAGAGTCGCAGGCAACCTGACGAATTTCCATCTCCTCAGCGGACGCCGGAATGCTCGCTTCCGTCCCTTGCAGCAAATCGCGCAGCTTCATGCTTCGAGGAGAGGCGCGGGACGGCGAGGGATCTTGCCGGCGCTCGTCGGCGTGGTTCGTTTTGGAGTTGCTGGTGTCTTCTATTTGGCTCAATCCAGTTCTCATCCTAATTCCTGATTCCCCGGCGCGGCTTCGATTTCTTCTCAAGCGGTGTCCCGAATTGCACGGTGATTCTCGCACCGCGCCGCACTTTCGCTCCCGGCGCTGGCGATTGATTGGTTGCAAGATTGCTGCCAACCAGCACGGGCTCGAGCCCCAGCCTCAAAGCGATGTCCGTCACCTCGCGCATAGTCTTCCCGCTGAAGTCAGGCAACTCGATGTCGCCACCTTGATCTAGGGCAACGGTCAAAGCCTGGTTCTTTGGCTCTGTCTGCTCCCGCCCCTCAAATTTAGTTGATTGGGATGCCGCTGGCGAGGGGTCGGGCTGTCCAGAAAAGTCGACCGCCGTGAAATCCTCCAGTGCGGTCTCATCTTCGCTAGCGTGCTTCATATAAGCCGTCTGGATAAGCTTTGGATTTAGAGGAACATCGCGGGGCACATCGAGATACGCCAAAACCTGTTCGGCGATGCGTTTGAAAACTGGCGCGGCCACTTGTCCGCCTTCGTGCAATCCCACAGGGGAATCCAGCGAGATAAGAATGGTCACCGACGGATTGTTGATCGGCGCAAATCCTGTGAAGGAAGCGAGGAATTGTGTAGGCGAGAAGCGCCCGGAGGTGGGATCAATCTTTTGCGCCGGACCAGATTTTCAAGACGAAGTC